>Ga0265797_10006106_pt1 | contig 17235 bp, 12 predicted proteins | sample P2T30metagenome_FD_192433 | JGI IMG/M metagenome (GOLD analysis project Ga0265797, IMG submission 192433) | Plant litter microbial communities from East Loma Ridge, Irvine, California - P2 T30 | ecosystem: Environmental > Terrestrial > Plant litter > Unclassified | place: USA: California...
CTATCGAGGTGTTGAACCGCCGAGGTGAAGTCAGTGGCACCATCGGATGTTTCCCCGCCATAAAGCCCTACGCAAAGTACTTCCCGGACCCCTTCTTCAGCCAAGGCATGAAAGCGATCGAGAACCTTGCCGGAATAGCCATCGCCCGCGTCAACGCCCGTCTCGAGAAACCATCTGACCGCGTCGACCTCCTCGCCCGCCTAATGGAAGGCCGCGACGAAAGCGGCCAGAAGCTCGGCCGCGAAGAACTCACTGCCGAAGCCCTCACCCAACTCATCGCCGGCTCAGACACCACATCCAACACTTCCTGCGCTCTTCTCTACCACTGCCTCCAGCACCCAGATGTAGTCCAAAAGTTACAAAAGGAACTCGACGACGCGCTCCCAGATGCAGATGCCGTTCCAAACTACGCCCAAGTCAAAGATCTACCTTACCTTGATGCTGTCATCAAAGAAACAATGCGCATCCACAGTACCTCCTCTCTCGGTCTTCCCCGCTTGATCCCCCCTGGCCCCGGCATCACACTTCTCGGCCACCACTTCCCCCAAGGCACCGTCCTCTCCGTCCCCGCATACACGATTCACCACTCCACAGAGATCTGGGGCGAAGACGCAGACGTGTTCCGACCTGAGCGCTGGGAACACGTGACCGAGCAGCAGAAAGCGGCGTTCATCCCTTTTAGCTATGGGCCGAGGGCTTGTGTGGGCAGGAATGTGGCGGAGATGGAGTTGGCGTTGATCGTGGGCACGGTGTTTAGGAGGTATGAATTTGAGATTAGGCAGGGCGAGATGGAGACTAGGGAGGGGTTCTTGAGGAAGCCGTTGGGGTTGGAGGTGGGGATGAGGAGGAGGACGTTTGAGTGAGTGTCTAATGGGGTGAGTAGTAAGTGGTACAGATGACGATGGTATTATAAAGGAAGAGAACGGAAAGGCGTCGTCCATGATGGATCATGGAACACAAAACTCGAGTCTGAGTTACGAATCCGATTGGCTATATGACTGAAAGATGTACATGAATGAATAAAGGAAGCCGATACCTCGCTGCACCCCACATTGCCGTATAATTGCTGCGGGAAATCCACTAGGAGACTATGCCAAGTGCCTTGTAAACATGAAAGTAAACCATACAGTACAAAGAAAGTCTTCCCAATCACCAAATATAGACAACGACGCCTAAAAAATGCACAGCATACCATAACCCGAAACCTCATCTATCTTTGACAGTCAAAATTCTTAAGCTTGTCATCTATGCCATTGAAGTTCGGCCGATGCTGCCTCCTATCTTGATCGCGTCTATGTTCCCTCTCCCACTCCTCGATCTTGCCGTTCGTTCCATTACCGCAGTGTATGCATGGTTGATTTAGGGCAGCAAGACCTGGGTAAGCAATGGTAACGGGGGTTGTACATGAACATCTGCCGTTGTGTCTGTAGATATTGCAACGTATGATGGTGTCGAAGATAGTAATCATGTGTTGGCAGTTGGCATATGGTTGATAGTACCTTTCGCACCTGTTTGGTGGGTTTGAGGGCTGGGGAATGTAGAGGTTTGCGGGTAGGACTTGGTTCATCGTGGTAGGTGTGACGGTCGGTGGTACCGGTAGTGATTGATGTTTGGATAGACGGAGTGTATGGTTTTGGATTGTTCGTATCTTCTATATTGTCTTCGTGATGTAGGATCCGACCAGCGGTAGTAACTTGGAATGTAGGTATGAAATAAGTCTAGAGTCGTCGAAGTATCTAAAAGTGTATTGAGATCGTGATGTTGAGGCAGATATGATAAGTTCATTTTGCGAGATCTTATACTATTCCTCGACCTGGCGTTTACATAGGGTCCTTGAATGGGATATGGTCAAGGAACGGGTCGTGAATGTTTTGCGATGGCATGATTATAGCTACTGTGATGCTGCTTTACATTGACTTGGCGCGTCAAACAGTGTCACTGGTCGGCGGGAAGAAGGCAAAGTTATGGGCTATGATCACAGGGAGAAGAAAACCTCTTCGATAAACCATGGAAAGAGAGATCAAACACTATTCAACTAAACACCTAGATTCTATCCTGTAAAGTTCCGTCTACGTGAACTTAGTCATCTTCTTCCCTGAACTCAGTGATCTTCTTCTTCTTCGTCCTCTCATTGCTCTCCGCGATGCTCATCGTGCTTCCTGGAATCCGATCTTCACGTTCGGCATCCTTCTGCGCTTTCTTCAACTTCCTACTTGTCCCATTCTCGCAGTGAACACAGTTTTCCTTTACCGTGATGTCAAGTGCAGTGAGTGTCCAATCCGTACAGTCGCACTCGCCGGTTTCGAGAGATGTGGGACACGGGAATTGTTGATCGTATTCGAAAGCCATGTGGCCGCAATCGTAGTTCTCGTAGTACTGGTAACAGTGTCCTGGGGGCGGTTCGAGAGCAGCGGCAACTTGCTGCCCGGGTTCAGTTGGCTGTTCAGGTTCGGTTGGCTGTTCAGGTTCATTTGGCTGTGTCATAGGGGTTAGTGCTGAGCGTTATGCGCAGCAGTGGGTGTCTGATCGTTTTTGGGTTCGACGACCTGAAGTTTGCTTGGTGTTGAAAACGATGGCAGGGTAATATTACTGCACAGTGCGGTTAACGATGTAGAGTGGTCACAGTGTATGTAGGAGATCCAGATTTTTGTATCGAAAATCATCATAGTGTCGTTCTATCGGGTTTTATGCTCCTCCGGAAGTCATTAAGCAAACAGAAGCTGTCACATAGCTGTAGTCAGAAGACGGAGCAAGAGACGAATTGACTTTGGTCCAGTGACGACGTCCCCTTCCAGACAGCATGACCTTTCGTTGTGCTTGAGTGGAAAACCGAGCTGTGAGTACGAGAAAACGACGTGGTCTTGATAGTGCTATTTAGATACCTAGGTATAGCTGCGACAGACAAATACCATCTATAGCGACCCATGATAGCAAACTTGCCTTAGGAGAGGAGGGCATCAAGGGGCCGCAGGTACCCCTCCAGTCTTAAAGTTAGGTAGTGCGACCCACGATTGCGAACCTTCCCTTGAAGACGAATGGGGTGGCAGGGGGGACACAGATATCCATTGAGTCTCACCGACCCACGATTGCGATCTTGCCCTAGAAAACGCAGGGGCCACAGCGACCCTCTATTTTTGAAAACCCACGATGCCAAAACTGCTCTAGGAACCGTGGGTGGCCACAGCTGCCCTCCAGTTCTGAAAACCCACGATGTAAAATCTGCCCTAGAAGACGTGGGTATCACAGCTAGTCTTTAGTTTTGAACATCCACGGTCTCAAATCTGCCCTAGAAATGAAAGGGCCGCAGCCACCAGTTCACTTAACAAAGATCCACGATCTCAAATCTGCCCTAGAAGACTAGGGGTACGTCTTACCGACCTTTACGCACTTGCCCAGCTCGCTTCATAGTGATCATGGTGGTACAAAGACTGGTATCTAAGTACAGCACTATTAAAGTAGCCAGAGGGTTGTTCGAACTTCACATTCTCACAGTTGGTGAAGTGGGCCTCGGTGACGATTAGTGAAGCGCGGAAGTGCGCGCCTCCACATATTTCGCGCACAGACCAGCGCTTACTCTTAGCGGCCATTGTCGCGAACTCCCGGCATGTACGCGTATCGCCGACAAAGAAGCTGAGCCAACACCGCTCAACCCTCGACCGCCATCTATCCGTCGCCAACTCGGAAGCAGCATCGCCTGCGTCGCCTAATATGGCGCCCAACGAGCTCGCCGATGTAGCGGCTGACGCCTCGTCGGGCGGCTCCTTCACCCTGTTGAAGCAGCAGCTCGAGCTCGACTTCAGTTTTGCACCGCGCCGCGTCAAGGGCCTCACCACGCTCGACATCCAGCCGGACAAAGCGCATCTCCGGGATATCACGCTGAACTGCCGGCAGCTGAGGCCGACGAGCATCAAGATCGAAGGAGAAAAAGCCGCCTTTAGTTATTCGAACCTCCACCAGCGCCTGACGCTATATCCCGGTACCGGTCTTGAACAATATCACTACGCGAAAGAGCGGATAGCGCGACACACACAGGGCGCAGAAGATGAGCTGGTCATTATCGTGCCTGACAAGGTCAAAATCCGGGAAGTGAAGCCCTCGGAGGCTGGCATGACCGACGACGCCCAGGGCACCTTTTATGCGCCGATGAAGCTGGAGATCGAATACGAATTGGACGACTTTCGGGACGCGCTGCAATTTGTCGGAGTGGAGGATGGAGATGCCCGGTACCCACATGCTTACACGCGCAACTCGTCCTTTCCCGGTGCGGCGTCGTGTCTCTTTCCGTGCATAGACGACGGCGAAACGCGCTGTCTGTTCGATGTGTCCATCCGTTACCCGCGAACTCTGGGAGATGCGCTTAGCAAATCGAATGCGCAGGTGCAGGCACAGGCACAGGGAGTGGAAAAGGCAGATAGTGTCATGCTGGATGCGGACGATGATCAGGTCGACTTGTCCGAGGAAGAAAAGGCCATGGAGATGCAAGTTATCTGCTCCGGTACCCTGACAGACGATGTGAGTATCGATTCATCGTAATTAACGCGTTTTAAAGCTGACTTTCAAAGATTCTCGATCCCGCCGACTCTTCGCGAAAGACAGCCAGCTTTTCGTGCGATACCCTCGTCCTCCCCCAGCATATCGGCTTCGTAATCGGTCCCTTTGAACATGTCGATCTCTCGGAATATCGCGACACACTTGATGACGAGCGCTTGGGAGAGAATGCCATCAAAGTTCACGCGTTTTGTTTGCCAGGCAAGGAAAATGAGGTGAGGAACAGCGCCATGATGCTGGCCCGAGCTCTTGACACCTTCACCGAGCGCTTCCAGAGTTATGCATTCGGCAACTCCTACAAGCTGGCATTCGTAGACGATTTAGAATGGGACACCGCGCACACAGCCTCATTCTCCATCTGTAGCTCTCGCCTGCTCTTTCCGGAGACTGTATGGGAGCCACTGGAGCACACAACCAGAGTCTTGGTGCATGCAGTAGCCAGCCAGTGGATAGGCGTTGATGTGATTGCACACAACCCAGAAGATCACTGGATTATCGTTGGTGGATCGTGGTTCATGGCTGAGCTCTACCTCCGAGAGCTGTTCGGTCGGAACGACTGGCGGTTCCGTCAAAAGGTGATGGTCGACCGAGTCATTCAGATGGACCGCAAGCGCCCGTCATTACAGCAGCTCGGATACGTCTTACAACTGGATCCTGGAGAGGTCGAGTTCATGGAGCTGAAATCGCTCATGGTACTGTCTATCCTACACAACCGTCTGGTGAAACAGAGCGGGAAGAACGGTGTCGACAGGTGTCTGTACCGAATGCTTTTCAATGCTCGTCAGGGCAAGTACGCCAACGGCGCCATCGCTACAGATGATTTCCTCGATATCTGTGAGAAGGTTGGACATCAGAAGCTGGAATCGTTCTTCCAGCAATGGATCGTAGGAGCTGGATGTCCTACTTTTCACTGCGTACCTTCGTTCAACAAGAAGAAGCAAGTGGTACAACTTACTATCAAGCAGCTACAGGCTGACTCATCCATTACGAACATCGACAGCGGTCTCGCCGCGGATGACTTCATGCGCGAAGCGAAAGAGAAGTCTCGCGACTTGCGGTCAGCGACAGGATACCCCACCTTTGTTGGCCCGATGACTATTCGCATTCACGAAGCTGACGGAACACCCTACGAACACATCGTCGATATCAATTCGAACAACGTCAAAGTAGAAATTCCGTACAACACCAAATACAAACGACTCAAGAGGAATCGATTGAACAAGGAGCGCATGGCTGCTGCCGCGGGCCTTGATGCTTCGGGCGAGACTCAAGAGGATGTCACCTTCTACATGTTGGGAGACCTCTTCACATCTCCCCAGGAACACGATGAATGGCGACTAGACGATTGGCCACCGGAAGACGAGGCTAAGCAAGAGGGGGAGGCTTACGAGTGGATTCGAGTCGATGCAGACTTTGAATGGATATGTCGGACCAACATCGAGGACATGCCGTCATACATGTACGTCTCGCAGCTGCAGCAAGACAAGGATGTCGTTGCACAAGCCGAGTCAATACAGTTTCTCGCCAACAAGGAAGGTCATAAGCTGATCTCTACTTTCTTGGTCAAGACGCTGATGGACAACCGATACTTCCACGGCATACGGACCATGGCCGCTAATGTTTTGGCTCAGAGTGCACTGAAGCGAACAGAGTGGGTTGGCCTGTTCCATCTGCAGAAGGCTTTCCGCGAGCTTTTCTGCTTACCCAACTCACCCATGACTCGCTCCAATGACTTCTCCGATCGTAGCATGTATCTGATACAATGCGCTATCCCCAAAGCCATTGCAAAGATCAAGGGCGAAGATGGCAGATCACCACTAGAAGCGAAGCGCTTCTTGCTCGATCTTGTTCGGTACAACGACAACCGCGGAAACGATTACAGCGACGACCATTATATTTCTACTCTGATGCGCTGTCTTGCGGAGACACTCACAAAAACTACAGCCAGTGCCGACCTTAGTCACGAAGAATGGGCTCAAGAGCAGGATTTCACAAGCAAAGCCATCGGAGAGCTTACGCGACACCAGAGACTTGACGAATGGATCCCTACCTACCAGAACGTTTACACAACTACCGCCCTTGACTGTGCGCTGAAGTTGGTCATGAGCCGGGTCACCCCGTTCAAGCCGACCGAGTTTCTCCAGTACGCCCAGCTGGGAAATGCAGACAACGTACGCTTAAAAGCTTGGGAGTGCTTGATTCGGCTCGGCATGATCCGGAAGGATACAGTCTTGAGATTCCTCATGCATGAGATTCGGTCCGATCCTTCGCCGTACTTCAGAAAGCAGCTGCTACGCATCTTTGGCATTGCGATTGGACAAATCGCTACTGGAGACGTCTGGGCGCCGGAGAAGGCTGCGGACACTTCAGCAGGCACACTTATGATCGAGAACGAAGCCAGTAATGCTGAGCGTGCATCAGCTCTCGCCCGGCAGAACCTTAATGGGGCTCTGAGAGGGTTGAAGAGCGACATGCAAGGCAACCAAACCCTGCGTATGGTCCTGGAAGAAGCCCTGAAGTCGAAAGTACTGTCTACGAACGACATGTCTGAGCTTTTGGACATCTGCGACATGATCTTCGATAACCAAAAGTCCAACAAGCTGCGTATCAAACTGTCTATGCCACGCTATTGGAAGGTGGAGCATATTGGAAAGGCATCAGTGGTCTTCAAAAAGACCAACAAGTTTAGATGGAGATCGAGGACGCCTCTAAAGGAGGAGAAGAAAGAGGATGAGGACGACAAGAAGGAAAAGGCGCCTGTTCCACCTGCCGCACTACCTACACCACAACCCACAAGAGATATAGCTGCTCCGGCTCCGAAAGCAGCACTGCCGAAGTTGTCGCTCAAGATCGGAGGACCGAAGAAGCAGTCTACTGCATCTACACCGGCAACTGCGGACTCTACGCAGGCCTTACAGAGAAGCCACTCTATAGTGTTCTCACCCACTGTCTATCATTCACCATCCCCTGCACCAGTGTCCAAACCTGCATCTCCAGCGCCAGTGCAAGCGCCAGTACCAGCACCACCGCCCCCGCCCCCTGCCGCTCCAGCCGCAACGGATTCGCGTTCGTCGACTCCAGAAGTGCCGCTGATGCAGCCGTCAAAGAAGATAGCCACCCCAGCAGCGACCCCCAAGCCAGCGACTCCAGCACCAGCTCCGGTTCAAACTCCCACCGCTGCTCCTGCTCCAGTTACCAAGACTCCGGTTCCGCCACCCAAGGTCCCTACTCCAGCTCCTGCGCCTGCCCAAGCGAAGCCAACACCAGCGGTCATCAAGGTACCAAAGCCTATGGCTACACCGCCTGCTATCGCATCACCGGTTCCTCTGCCGGCGCCCAAGCTTAAGATCAGGACCAAGACCGCTTCCGGCTCTACTGTGCCATCAAGGCCCTCCAGCGCAGCTCCATCACCGCGTCCTAGTGCCGCTCCTTCACCTCGGCCAAGCGCAGCCCCTGCTCCGTCACGACCTGCTGCGACCAACCCCGCATCCGTGGCCAGGCCTGTAATCAAGCAAAAGAGAAGCAAGATCGTCAAACTGCGAATTGCACCCAAAAGGCTGGCAGGCTTTCTCGCTGGAGAGAACAAGAAACGTAAGATGGTTACTGGAAACGGGGACGACGATAGGCCATCTAAGCGACAGAGCTTCGAGCCAAGTAGTATGTCAAACGGCAACGGCACTGCTAAGAGCGGTCTCGTTAGCGTGGAGAGGGGTGGCAGCAGTGGGCCAAGACTGCTACTAAAGATGAAGGTAGGAAAGGCCAACTTGCCAGGCGAGAAGAAACGATGAGATAGAGACGGAAAGGTTTTCAGCAAGAGACAAGGTCGACAGCGATGGCCATGACGAGGTATCGAGGATAACACAACATGCATTTCTAAGGTGTTTAACGGACGGGCATCTCTTTCCCCCACAGCGAGATATGGTTTAAGGAAAAGGAGGGTTAAGGCCGCTGCATGCATGCATACAGGATCAAACAGCATTCAGCGATGGCGTTATTTGTAGTGTATTTTCACATGGGTGGTGGGAATGGGACATTCAGGTGGATACCCCCTTTGCTGATTTTAACGAGTATACATGCCTTCATCGGGCTTTGTATTGTTAGACCGCCTAGAGTGAGAATGCATAATTTACAAGTGTATGACTTCGTCCTAATGTGGGTGGAAGAGTGAATTAATGCTGGGTATTGATAGTGAGGAAACGCTCGCTAGAGAACGAAATACCAGAGTATCCTGCAGTGATGTGTACGCCGAATGAAAGGGTATCTACCATTACACCCCGTCTGAAATCTATACTTGGTAATGAAACGATCTCGCTGTGATATTAGGATCCTCGCCAGAAGAGTTTCTTCACGGATCGTACGCCGGATTGGAAGACTGGTTCGCTAATGGGTGCTGGAGCTGGTGTTTTGTGTGCAATGGTTGGGAGGACTTCTTCCGCAGGTTCGGGACTCAATGGTGTTGGTTTGGATCTCACTTGTGGTGAGGAAGGCACAAATTGTGATGAAGAAGGCTGGGCGCTCGCTGTCGCGTCGTGTGTAGATCCAAGTACTTTTGTTGCTGTCGCTTTCTTCGCAGATCCGGACACCGTCTTCGCAGTCTTCTCCACGACCGTAATTGTATCCATATCATATGCAGCATGCGGGAAAACACCTTCTCTCCCGGCTTCCGTCTTGCGATATTTGGCATGTGGCAGCGTAGATCTCTTAGTTGGGGCCCAAGGAGTACGCTTCCTTTTGTTCTTGGATCCGGGAGGACGGCCTCTCTTTCTCGGCACTAGGATGGGAATTTAGTGGGCTAGTCGGAGGAGGGTGTTTCGACGGTCTCACCCTTGATCTCAGCATCGCTTCCTGGTGGGTCTTTGGCTTCGACGTCTTGATCGGACTCTGCATCGCCCATGACTGAGTCTGCATCGTCGTCCTGGACAGGTGGTTTGGCAACCATAGATGCCGTGGGTATGATGTCATGTTTGTCGTCTTCAGAAATATCGGAGCCGAATTGAGAACCTGCAGTTTCAGGCACTTCCTTGTATGCTTTGTCGCTGGCTTCCTCTACCATCCCGCCGCATACAAGACATAGTATGTCCACGTCCCACTTGCGTTTGGGTTTCCCGCCGCGCCTCTCTAATATTGTCAGGCGGGCCTTGTTGTCTTGCGCCTTGATTCTTGCATCCAAGGTGGTGGAGGCTTGAACTTGGCTAGGCCGGCCCCGCTTCTTCAATTGCGGTGCTGCGTCTTGGAGCGCTCGCTTCTTGAGACAGTCCGCATGAAGCCACTCTGAACATTGTGGGCATTGTAGAAGAAGCTCGTCCGGATTGCAGGGCTTCTTGTCGATGCAGTACGTTTTCATTTTGCTCAATTGGCTGTTGGCGCGCTTTGTAATGTCGTAGCTCTGGCGGAAAAATAGCTGATCTGTCTTGAGGTCGAGGCTTTCCGGGTCGTCGTCCCAATACACCACGTCCGCGGATGAGTCCACTGACAAAGCGTCGATGATATCCATGTGATTGCTGACTATCAGCTCGCTGTCGCCATGATGCGCTTGTCGTCCACCTGGTATGTCCTCAGGCCGGTATGCCCAGTACACTCTGAGAAAGACATGCTCGGGATCTCCGCCGCGAACTTCGAGAACTTTGGCGATCCAATGCTCAATCGAACCGGGACCTTCTGCGATCTTGTCTTCTTCGCTCTTCTTCACAAAGATCATCTGACCTACTTCGAACTCCTCGCCGTTCACAGTGAACCTCCGATAGCGCCGCATAGCCTCCCAGTACAGCGCAGGCTTTATCTTGACGTGTAGCTCAGGTAGTTGCGTCTCGGGATATGGATTTGGCTGCGTGGTTTCCGCGTCCAAAGGCGCGTCAAACTCGCTGACGTGCCCGCCATTTACAGCGCCCTGCTTTAATTTGGCTGATTTGCTTGGCTTCTTGTGTTTCCTGACAGTGACGGCTGTAATCTTGAAGCTGAGATCTTTGTCTACTGTCGACCAGTCAATTTTTCGTTTCTTCGCACCGTTGGCTTGAGGCGTTGAGCCATTGGACGTGGGCTTCTCGTCTGCGACTTTGCGCTTACGTGCCATTGTAGCGAGTGAATCTTGGAGGGTGGAGGTTTGGCGTTGGTGGTGTGGTGACTGTGATGCGCTGGTGTGCTCGGTGCGGGCAGCACTGACTGTCTGACTGTGACGCGGGATATTAAGCGAGGGTACGGTACGGTGAGAGCTGAACGTTGGAGAAGTGGGCGAGTTGGGTTGTTACTCGGAATGCAGTATCAAACTGAAGTTGACATGCTACAGCTCGACGCGTCTGGCACCGAGTGGAGCAAGCGATCTGTCGCGCCCGCGTTGTCAGCTGCCATCACGCTACCGCGCCGTGAGAACGCTAGGCCTAAAGCATCATGTCACGTGAGCCTCTATCGTCTCCGTCACGACATCCTCGCCAAGTGCATTGGCAAGGCGAGACGGTAGTCATGAACACAAGGACTGTCTTGACAGATATTCGCGAGCCATTCCGGCAGCTTCCCCTCATCCGCCGTGTGGACTGCCGGCTCAAAACGAATTATTGAATAATACCAAAGCAGACAGTCTCAGCCTTGATTTACACAACGCCACGATGGGCGATCACGTTCGTCACTCAATCGATGATGCATGCCAACATCAACCTTTGGCACCGTTGTCTGACATGGCATTGTGGTACAACATACGACGCGACGCGCCGGTTACTCGGAGTGCTCGGCTAGGATGGCATGCAGGTAAGATCTGTATGCCTGGTCAGCGCATCTGACAAACCTCTGTTAAGGGAAGAACAGCTGGGTACCCCAGATTCCGTGGGCCGCGTTCCGGCCGCTATTGCCAACACATGGATTTGGCAGAAACGGCCAAGATGCACTGCCACAGCATCATCGTTACCCAGAACAGGAGAAGTCCGTGCCGAGTGACCGAAGACAGGTGGGCGGCCGCCAATTTAGTCTAGTACGGGGCCTCTAGATGCGCTGGGAATACGACCAAGGGCCAATGAATAAGCGTGCAGTGGCCATTGAGGTCTCCGGGAGGATTGTGGATATGGAACACGCGGCCATGCGTTGATGTCGATGAAGGAGCGCGCTGCCGTCTGCGCGGATATGGAAGAAGTCGCAATGGAATACGAATCTGTCAGCCGGTAGATGGATCGTCCAGCGCGCGGCGATCTCCAAAGACCAGAACCCTTTCGCAGGTTCGCGTCATAGGCACGCTAATCCCTGCCGCGTGCCCAGAAATTCCTCCACAAGTCTAAGTCCACCACGGACCTCAGATATACGTACTACGCCTACCGCTCTTTCGCTCCTTGTAGTTTCCATGATTGCTGTCCTCCTCCGCCTCTACACACATCTCTAATACTGTGCTCTCGTCGCTCGTTCCCGAAGAAGCTCTAGTCGCTGCGCCGTAACATTCCGCGAGCCGGTGTACCCGTGGCTTGCACGCCTGGTTCCGTACCGACAACGCGCCCGTAGAGCACCTGCATTGTGCACCGCATAGAGGAGAGACCTTCCACTTGTACTAATACCGCCACTCGTTGCTGCCATGGGTCGTCCAAAGAGAGGTAAATAATGCGCCGGCTACAAAACCGCGTCCCTCGCTCCCTTGTCGGCAGTGCCCGTCGTTGCAAGAACATTCACTAATGTTGCGCCCGGTTCGCCCCTTCACAGTTCTGTCGTTTATGTCACAATGGGGTGGTTCCAACCAGAATACCTTGCAAAAGAACCCTCCGTCCGCCGGACCGTCTCCGGGCCCCGCGTCCCCCGCTCCGCCTTCACCCTCGACGAAGCAACCCGTCAGCTCAGCCAACTTTGCACAGTCGGCCACCGCTCTCGACTCGTATAACAGCGAGCGCCCTCCCTCCCGCGCGACCCAACGCGAGCGCAGCGACTCGCGAGCCTCGGTCCGTCCCATGTCCATGATCCAGACATACCAGCCGCCCGTCATGGAAGTAAGCCAGGACACGCTGCCCGAGCTGCAGCGCATCTTCACCTTCCTGAACAGCCACTCGAACAAGCTGTACCAGGAGGGCTACTTCCTCAAGTTCCACGACACCGACACCCGTACGTCAGCCCTGTAGGCCATGCCTGTCTGTGATACTAACGGCAATGCAGGTGGCCGTCCCGCGCCAGATCGGAGATGGCAGGAGTACTTCGTCCAGCTGGTGGGCACCATTCTCTCCCTCTGGGATGCGAGCGCGTTAGACCAGGCTGGGGGTGACGCCGAGGTGTTGCCCACGTTCATCAACCTGACGGATGCTGCCATCCACATGGTATGTCCGCTCAAGCCCTCACTATGACCTCACTAACCCCGCAGATCCCCTCCATGACCCTCAAAGACGGAAAGAAGCTCGACAACATCCTCAGCGTATCCACGGCCGCGAGCAACAAATACCTCTTCCACTTCGATTCCTACCACGCGCTTACGCAATGGACCGCCGGCATCCGCCTCGCCATGTTCGAACACACGACCCTGTCGGAAGCGTACACGGGTGCGTTGATTGCTGGCAAGGGCAAGACGCTGAACAACATCCGCATGATACTGGACCGACAGTGCGCAAAGTACGAGGACTGGGTGCGCGTTCGGTTTGGCGCGGGCACTCCGTGGCGCCGCTGCTGGTGTGTCGTCTCTCCGCCAGATGAGAAGGAATACCTCAAGATGCAGAAATTGCAGAAGAAAGGTAACGCTTACGAGCGACCGCCGATACTCAAAGGCGACATCAAGTTCTACGATACCAAGAAGGTCACTAAGAAGACCAAGGCCATCGCCACGGTCAAGGACGCCTACTCATGCTACGCCATCTACCCGCAATCGAAGCCGCTCATCGACCAGTCTACATTAGTGAAGATCGAGGGCAAGATTACAATTCACTCGACGCCAGAGAGCACAACAGAAGGATTCGTCTTTGTTATGCCCGAGTCGCGTCCCGCTATCTCAGGATTTGAGATTATGCTCCAGTACCTTTTCCCCGTGTTCGATACATTCTCGCTATACGGACGCCCAAAGAAGTTGATTGCAGACGTTCTAGACACCCGCGGTCTGATGTTCGCTATGCCTTCCGACAGGCGCTACGGATACTTGGAGATGTGGGACGTGGTGGGCTTGATCAACACTGAGGGCAGCGACAAGTGGTCAGAGCGCCACTGGAGGAAGCAATTGAAGGACCTCACGTCCACAAGAATGGTGACTGCGAACCAGGACGCGGAATCCATCTACAGTCGCGCCAGCCGCAGGAATACCGTCAGCCGGGCAGGCTTCACACCTCGTAACCTGCGATTTGAAGACCAAGGCTCCATTCGCTCCAGCCCGTCCACACGCGCGTCATCTCCCACACGCAAGTTCCCAGACTTTGAAGTGCAAGCGCCGCGTCGTGTTGGAACAGCTCCCGCTGCAAACCCATTCGGTACTCCACGCCATCAACGATCCGTGTCGGAGCAAGTCAACGGACGCAACGAGAACACTCCTTCTAGATTCACGCGAGATGAGACGCCATACGAAGACGAGCGACCGCCGACGCCTCCCCAGCATCGTATACTCAACGGTTCGACGAACGGGGCGGTCCAGCCTTATGATTCGTCTGCGTCAGATTACGACGAGAGCCCCATCAAGGAGCCACAGAACCTTCCACCGCCGCCTGCAGATCTGTCTGCTCCACCGCAAGGTTATGTCGACCTTCCTCCGACCCAGGAGCACGCTGCCAATCAGAAGCCCCCCATTCGTCCCAACATGCCCATGGCAAAGCCAAACCCTGCAGTCGACTCTGCCACGCTCCAACAAATGGCTGACGCTTCACATGGATCGTTCCCTGGGGGTGTAGCAGCCGCTGGCGCAGTCGGTGCTTGGAGAAATCAGGACACCATACAGAGCAGACGCAGTGGTGACTACAACGCGTACGGCGATCAGGGGCAATCGATGTATCTTGGTGTCAACTCAAGGCCGCCTCCAACGAACCAAAACTCCGGGAACCGCCTGTCTACCATTCCCGCATCACCATACGTCGAGCATTCCGAGTTCGTCGACTCTCCCACAGGCTACCAGCCGACAGCTCCATCGGTCCCAGAACATAGTGAGTTGCCGCCACAGCCCCCCAGTCACGAGCTCCCTTATCGTCCGCACCCCGAAAGCGGCGGCATACCCCGTAAACCAGTACCAGGTCGGTCTCCCCTAGCCTCGCAAGAGGATGACACCCTTTCGACCAGTAGCTCAAGACTCGACAGTTTACGAGAGGACGTAATCGACCCTGAAGCTCTCGATGCTTTCAACATCACACAGCCCACTCTGAATCGTCAGCCAAGCGGATCAAGTAGTTTCTACGACGATGATGCCATATCGACTTCCACGCCAGACTATGCCAGCATCGCTGAAGAGGAACCTGCGCCTCCTCCACGAAGATTGCCTGAACGACGCACCGATCGACCAAGAAGCGGTGTTCTGACCATGATTGGAGATCCAAACGTAAAGCTTCCCTCAGATGAAGATCCACATGGCTACAAGTCTGTTCTGGACCCAGCACAGGCGCCTGCAGCTGTTCCCAGTATTGACTTTGGCCCGACGTACGCGCTGGACTTTGACGGCAAGCGTCCGGGCACCAGTGGAACCATGACACAGATGCTGCACGATAACAGCGCCTCGCGGTCCAAGGAGAACCTTGCGACTACCCCGAATGAACAGCACCGACTGTCTTATATCTCCGGTGCAGGGTCACCTAACCAACCCATGCATGCGCGCAGTGGTTCGAACTCTCCGCAGATCTCGGATTCACGACAAGTCGCATGGCAACCGGCTGCAGCCTCACCACAGCAGCCGGACAGAACAAGGCTGGATCCTGAAGACTGGGTGATGCATCGTGCGGCGCATCAGCAGCAGCCTATAATGTATGGACATGGCAGGAGCAAATCACACACCCCACCTCCTTTCGGTCGCACGCATTCCGGAGATTGGACTCGTACGCACTCTGGAGATTGGAGTCATATTCAGCGGTCGCCTCAGGGTTCTCCAGGTCCTGCCCGTCCACCCAGCCGCCCTCTAAGCCGCGGTGCTGAGACACTGCTTAATCAACAACCTACTACTTTGTCTGCTCGCGAGCAGGAACAGGTGGCTCGCATGACAAACACTCCTCTTCTGGACCTTTCGCAGAACACCAAGAAAGTGCAAAAGGAGCCTCCGACAGGTCTTACAGGTTATATCGATTATCGCGAGAAGGAGAAGGCGGCTCACAAGGCCAATCGCCAGAGCTTCACACCGACTATGCAAGCTGAGATCGACCGACGCACCTTGCAGACCCAACAGCGCCAAATGATGGAGGTCCAGCAACGCCAGCAGATGATGATGCAACAGCAGATGCAGCAACAATATGCGATGGCTCAGAGCAACTATGCGCCGAGCATGATGGGTACTCCTAGTGTTATGGGTATGGGCACGCCAACCGGCATGGGTGCTCCGAGTGTAATGGGCGCGCCAAGCATGATGGGTACTCCGAGTGTTATGGGCATGCCTACCGGGCCCGGCACGCCGTCAGGCATCGTCGGAATGGCGTACTCAACACCGAGCCAGATGCACCCCATGTATCAGCAACAGCAGCAGCAGTACTTCCCCCAGCAGGCGCCAACCCCACAGATGAACATCCCTGGAGGTTGGGTCTCCCCAGCGCAGACACCACAGAGCCAGTATTTCCCACAGCCGTCACCGCAAGGCTACGGCAACATGGCGCAGCAACAGCAGCAGGCTCCGCCCACGCAGGCTTACGGCGCAAGCTTCGACCAGGCGCAACAGGCAGCAAAGTACGCGCAGCAACAGCATCAGGGCCAGTACCGCCGTTAGATAGATGGGCTATTCGTTTAGAGAGTGTTGAGGTCATTAGGGATCGATTACAATTGGATTGAAGAGTATGAGACGAGATGCCGATGTTCACTGTATATATTTCACGTCTGCATCTTCTCGTACATAATATTAAGCATTGAGAGTGGGAGCTTCGGATTGGATTGTAGGCTCGCTCAGTATAGCATGGAGATATTAATGGAGTTATGATGATTGAGAGTGTTTGCGATAGCTTCTCTACTTGCTAGGATGTGACTTGGCGGTGTGATACATACTTTGCCGTGCCCGAGCGAATGCTTCAAAAAAGTCCATTTTTGTATGATTATGAAAACGGAGACGTACCTCCTCTGCTATGTCATGACTGCAGTCAAGATGAAACTTTGCCTCGTTCTCAGGAAAGGAAACCTTTAGGACCCTCTCCAATAGATACGCGGTGTCATATTGTTTCTCAAGAGCACTTCCCTGACCCTCCCAGCTCGATCGTATCATTTCAAGATAGAACACGTCAAGAAGGATATCCTTGACCGGTCTGCGATAGTCAAGTACCAAAGCCGAACCATATCTCCCCACTCCCACAAGAGCAAAGACTTTGTCTCTGATCTCTGCGCACTCGTGATCACCATACATCTGGAATAGCAAGTTGAAACTGAGCTTTCTGGAAGGACCTCTTGTCATGCTTGTATTATTGGCTATACGCATGGCTCCACTTCGCATCAAGACGTTATGGAAAGGTGTGAACGCCTCCCAGTTGGTCGAAAACTTGACTTTATCGAGATAGTCATACAACTGTATCAGTTTGTACCACTTGAGTCCGAGTGTACCACAGTGGACCTCTTTGTCGAGAGCGAGTAGGACTTCTTGGATGATCC
>Ga0265797_10006107_pt1 | contig 17235 bp, 16 predicted proteins | sample P2T30metagenome_FD_192433 | JGI IMG/M metagenome (GOLD analysis project Ga0265797, IMG submission 192433) | Plant litter microbial communities from East Loma Ridge, Irvine, California - P2 T30 | ecosystem: Environmental > Terrestrial > Plant litter > Unclassified | place: USA: California...
GACGTCAGCGCATCGCGGATCGGTTCGATCATCGAATAGGGCATGCAGAAATGGATCTGGCCCGACACCGAACCCAGCTCGATGGTGAAAGTGGACGATACCACGACTTCGTTCGGGGTGGCGATGTTCGCGAACTGCGTGTTCATCTCCGAGCGGATGTACTCGAACTCGATCGGGTACACCGGCTCCCAGGACTTGGCATAGGCCTCGAACACGATGTCGAGGATGCGCATGATGATGCGCTGCTCGGTCTGGGTAAAGTCGCGGCCTTCCACGCGGGTGTGGAAGCGGCCGTCGCCGCCGAACAGGTTGTCGACCAGCAGGAACACCAGGCCCGGATCGAACACCATCAGCGCGGTACCGCGCAGCGGCTTCATGTGGATCAGGTTCAGGTTGGTCGGGACCACCAGGTTGCGGATGAATTCGCTGTACTTCGAGACCCGTACCGATCCGACCGACACCTCGGCGCTGCGGCGCAGGAAGTTGAACAGACCGACCCGCAGGTACCTGGCGAAGCGCTCGTTGATGATCTCGAGCGTCGGCATGCGGCCGCGGACGATCCGCTCCTGCGTTGCCAGGTTGTAGGTGCGGACTCCCGAGGTGTCTTCAGGCGTCGCGACGTCGTCCTGATCGCCGTTGACCCCCTTGAGGAGGGCATCGACTTCTTCCTGTGAGAGAAAATTATCGGCCATCTTGCTTTACTGGTAGATAACGCTGGTTGTTGAGCTTACTGGATGATGAACGAGGTGAACAGCACGTCGGTGACTTCCTGCTCGTCGCCATGTTCCTCGAACGGTGCCTTGACCACGGCCAGGATTTCGCCGGCCAGTTGCTGCTTGCCTTCGACGGTGTTGATTTCCGAAGCCTTCTTGCCAGAGAGTAGCAGCAGCACGCGGCTGCGCACCTTGGCCATGTTGGTCTTGATCAATTCAGCCTGTTCCGGACCATCGACCTGCAGCGTGAACGCCACCTGCAGGTACTGGTCGCCGTTTTCCGGCTGCAGGTTCACGGTGAAGGGTTCGATCGCCAGGTACTCGGCCGGATGCTCTTCCTTTTTCTTCTTCTTGCTGCTCTTCTCTTTCTTCGGCGCTTCGGCAGTTTCTGCGTCGCCACTGCCGTGCAGGAAGTACCAGGCAGCACCGCCGCCCAGGCCCAGCACGACCAGTGCGGCCACGATGATGATGATCAGTTTGCCTTTACCGCTGCCGGCTGGCGCCGCCGCTTCCGCTTTCGGGTCAGCTTTCATGTTTGGGTTCGCTTTCAAGATGCTTCGGTGCCGCTGTGGATCGTTCCGTCATTATGTCATTATCGGGAAAAAGTGCGCAGCGGCAATGGCCGAAAAGAGGGGAGAAGGGGGGCCATCTCGGAGTTTGTCAACGAACAAGGTATCGGCGATACGCTTGTGCATACGGCAATTGAACGTATTAAGGATGTCAAGCGAAGGTATCGACCATGCCGCGGTCGCCGAGGATGGCGCTGCGGGTCACGGGACGGGCCGCCTCGGCCACGCCGCCGACTGCGCCATCGTCACCGCGCCGGCCTGAACGGCCGAAGCCGTCGCTGGAACGGGCCGGCTGGTCCTGGGCCTGGCGCCCGTCCGGCATGCCGGCGTTGACGCTGGCGTTGCCCAGCGCGATGCCGGATTCGCTCATCATCTCGCGCAGGCGCGGCAAGGCGTTTTCCAGCGCCTGGCGCACTTCCAGCTGGTTCGACGAGAAGGTCACGCTGGCCTGGTCGTTGGTGATCGACAACACGACCTGCATCGGACCCAGGTCCGGCGGGTTGAGCGTCAGGTTGGCGGTCTGCTCTTCGCTGCCGACCATGTAGACGATCTTCTGGCCGACCTGGTTTTCCCACTGGTCGCTACCGACGCGCGCCGACAACATGTCGGCCGCCGCTGCGGCCTGGGCTTCCAGCACGGCCGGCTGGGCCTGGGCCAGCGCGGCGGCCGCAGGCAGGGCGTTGGCCTGGGTCGTCGCCTGGAGCGCCGCCTCGCGTGCCTGCTGCAGGGCCAGGTCGGCCGCGTCCAGCTGCGGCCTGGCCTCGCCCTTGCCCATGGCGGCCAGCATGGTGCGCAGGTCGGCGCCGTTGTCGGCGGCCTGGCGGGTGTCGGTGGCCAGGTCGGCGCCAGCGGCGGCCAGCGCCGGGTTGGTGACGCCCGCGGCACTGAAGGTCTTGCCGGCGGCTTCCGCGGCGCCGTCCTTGCTCACCGATTTCATCGCCGCCTGCAGGGCCGCCAGCTGGGCGTCGCTGCGCTTGGCCTTGCCGCCGCCCAGGGCGTCGAAGGCCTGGCCGGCGGCGCTCTTCGCGCCCTTGGCGCTGGCGGCGTCCTGGGCCGGGTTCTTGAGGCTGGCCATCAGCGCCAGCATCTCGGCGGCCGGGTCGGCCTTGGCGGCGGCCTCGGCATCGGCGCTGTCTTCCGCGTCCTCGTCGCCGTCGGCGGCCTGGTTCTTGTCGGCGGCCTTGGCCTGGGTCTGGTTCGGCTGCGCCGCGTGCTGCGGTGCCGGCGCTTCATCAAGCTGGGCCGGCTTGTCGGCGGCTTGCGGGTTGGGGGCACCCGGCGTAGGGGCAGCCGGCGCCGGGGCGGGCATCGGCATCTGGCGCTGCATCATCTCGCTCGACAGCATCGCGCCGAACTGGCCGGCGTCGCCGTGCGGGGCGCTGCTTGCGGATTCCTTGCGCGGGACGGCATTGGCGCCGTTGGCGGTGGACTGGGTCGACAGGATATTGGTTTGCATGGTCGATAGCAATCGGGTGAGTTCAGCTTTGACGGCGCGCGGAGCGTGCCGCGAAATCGTCCATCATTTTCTGGTCGCGCTTGGTTTCGATCGCCAGCGCCTGGGCCGCCGCGCGTTCGTTCAGGGTGCGGTAGGACAGGCGCTTGCGCTCGCTCTCCTGCCAGGCCTTGCGTTCCATGTCGGCCTTGAATCCGGCGTGCTTGATCACTTCCTTCTGGCCGTCGATCGCGGCGTCCAGCTTGCCGATGAAGGCGACGAAATTCTGGTAGGCGAAGGGCGTGATGCCGGCCTGCTGGGCCGCGTCGAACTTGGCGTGATAGTCGTCGCGGTAGCCCAGCAGCATCTGCAGCTTCTGCTCGCCATCCTCGACGGCCTTGAGCGCGGCGCCCAGTTTCTTGGCGCGCGCATCGGATTCGCGCTGGGCGAGGTCGATCAGGGTGTCGAGTACGGAGAGTCTGGCCATGGTGAACCGAAGTATAAGGCCGGCCCCGGCCCGTCAATCAGCCGAACAGAGAGGTCAATTCCCCCAAGCTCTGCAGCATGTTGGTGTTGTCGTGGATTTCCTGGCACAGGAAGGCTTCGATCCGGTCGTGCAGCTGGATCGCCTTGTCCAGCACCGGATCGCTGCCGGCGGCATACGCGCCGACGGTGATCAGGTCGCGCGAACGCTCGTAGCGCGAGTACAGCTGCTTGAGCATGCGCGCCGCCATCTGGTGGTCGCGCGAGGTGATGTTGTGCATCGCGCGCGAGATCGATTGCTCGATGTCGATGGCGGGGTAGTGGCCGGCTTCGGCGAGGCGCCGGTTCAGGACGATGTGGCCGTCCAGGATGCCGCGCGCGGCGTCGGCGATCGGGTCCTGCTGGTCGTCGCCTTCGGACAGCACCGTGTAGAAGGCGGTAATCGAACCGCCACCCTCGACGCCGTTGCCGGCGCGTTCCACCAGCACCGGCAATTTCGCGAACACCGAGGGCGGATAGCCTTTCGTCGCCGGCGGTTCGCCGATGGCCAGGGCGATTTCGCGCTGCGCCTGGGCGTAGCGGGTCAGCGAATCCATGATCAGCATGACGCTCTTGCCCTCGTCGCGGAAGTGCTCGGCAATCGCCGTGGAATATGCCGCCCCCTGCATGCGCAGCAGCGGCGGCGAGTCGGCCGGCGCGGCCACCACGACGGAGCGGGCCAGGCCTTCCGGGCCCAGGATCTGCTCGATGAATTCCTTCACCTCGCGTCCGCGTTCGCCGATCAGGCCGACCACGATCACGTCGGCCGTGGTGTAGCGCGCGATCATCCCCAGCAGCACCGACTTGCCGACGCCGGTGCCGGCGAACAGGCCGAGACGCTGGCCGCGGCCCACCGTCAGCATCGCATTGATGGCGCGCACGCCGACGTCGAGGGTTTCCGAAATCGGCGCGCGTTCGAGCGGGTTGATCGGGCGCGCGTTGAGCGGCCCCATGTCCGTTGTATTGAGCGGGCCCTTGCCGTCCAGCGGGCGGCCGGCGCCGTCCACCACGCGCCCGAGGAGGCCCCATCCCACCGGCAGGTGGCGCGCGCGGTCGGCCGGTCGGCGGCGCGGGTGGTTCACGCTGCCGGGTTTCGGCACGGAGGGCTCCACCGGGTACACGCGCGAGCCAGGCACCACGCCTTCGACGTCGCTCTGCGGCATCAGGAACAGGCGCTCGCCCTCGAAGCCGACCACTTCGGCCTCGATGCGCGCGCCCGATGCGACCGGGATGGTGCAGGCGGCGCCCACGGCCAGCTTGATGCCGACGCATTCCATCACCAGGCCGGCCACGCGCGTGACGCGCCCCGACACGTCCATCGGCTCGACGAAATCGAGCAGGTTGCCGCAATCCTTCAGGTAGGACTTCCAGCGCGCGGTGTGGCGGTCCGGGGTGTCAATCATGCTCATTCGAGCCAGTCGATGTTCGCGTTCAGCGCATGCGCCAGGCGCTGCCAGCGCGACGCGATCTGGGCGTCGATCTGGTTGCTGGCGGTGTCGACGCGGCAGCCGCCGCGTGCGATATGCTCATCCTCGATCACGCGCCAGCCGCTCTTGTCCAGCTCCTCGCCGATGTGCTCGCGCACGATCAGCGCGTCTTCCGGGTGCAGCATCAGGAGGGCCGGCTGCTGCAGCGTGGGCAGGTAGTCGATCGCCTCGCGCACCACCGGGATGATGTAGTCGGGCCGCACGTCGAAGGCGGTGCGCACCATGTTCTTGGCGAGGTGCAGCGCCAGTTCCAGCACATCCTGGGCGATCGCCTCGTCGGCCTGGGTCACGGCCTGGCCGAAGGTGGCGGCCAGTTCCTGCAGGTGGGTCAGTTCGGCCGCGGCCTGCAGGCGGCCCTGGTCCAGGCCATCCTGGTAGCCGCTGGCCTGGCCGGCGGCGCTGCCTTCTTCATGGCCTTGCGCAAAGCCTTCCTGGCGCGCGGCTTCGCGGATCGCCTCGAGTTCCTCGACGGTCGGCATCGGGATCGCCGGCACCGACTGCGCCTGGGCCAGGGCGGCGGCCTGCGCCTGGGCCTGGGTTTGTGCAGCGGCCGCCGCGGTCAGCGAAGCCTGCATCGCGCGCGCCTCGGCTTCGCGCTGGGCCGCGCGCTGGGCCAGGGTGCTGGGGCGCTCGTCGCCGAAGGACGTCATTTCCCAGCGCTTGAATGCGGATTGCGGATCTTTCGAGATTGCCATTCAGTTCGATTCCATCAGACGAAGGAGTCCTCACCCTTGCCGCCCAGGACGATCTGGCCTTCGTCGGCGAGGCGGCGCACGATTTGCAGGATCTGCTTCTGCTGCGATTCCACTTCCGACAGGCGCACCGGACCCTTCGATTCCAGGTCTTCGCGCATCATTTCGGCAGCACGCTGCGACATGTTCTTGAAGATCTTCTCGCGCAAGTCTTGCGAGGCGCCCTTCAAGGCGATGATCAGCATTTCGGACTGCACTTCGCGCAGCAGCAGCTGGATGCCGCGGTCGTCGATGTCGATGATGTTGTCGAACACGAACATCTCGTCCATGATCTTCTGCGCCATGTCGTTGTCATAGTTCTTGATGTTTTCCATGACCGAGCTTTCCTGGTCGCCGCTCATGAAGTTCAGGATCTCGGCCGCGGTCCGCACGCCGCCCAGCGACGACTTCTTGATGTGCTCATTGCCCGACAGGAGCTTGGTCAGCACGTCGTTCAGCTCGCGCAAGGCAGCGGGCTGCACGCCGTCCAGCGTGGCGATGCGCAGCACCACGTCGTTGCGCAGGCGGTCCGTGAAGTGTGACAGGATTTCGCAAGCCTGGTCGCGCTCGAGGTGCACCAGGATGGTGGCGATGATCTGCGGGTGCTCGTTGCGGATCAGTTCCGCCACCGATTGCGAATCCATCCACTTCAGGCTCTCGATGCCGGAGGCGTCCTTGCCGCCCAGGATACGGTTCAGCAGCACGGCGGCCTTGTCGTCGCCCAGCGCCTTGGTCAGCACCTGGCGGATGTACTCGTCCGAATCCAGGCCGACGGTCGACTGAAGGTCGACGCGCTCGCGGAATTCCGTCAGCACGCTCGTGACTTCCTCGTGCTGCACCGCCTTCATCTGCGCCATCGCGGCGCCCAGCTTCAGCACTTCGCGCGGGCCGAGGAACTTCATCACTTCGGCGGCTTCGGATTCGCCCAGGGCCAGCATCAGGATCGCGGCCTTGTTGACTGCTTCTTTGTCTTTATCGCTCATTATTCAGCGCCCAACCATTCCTTGATGACGTTAGCCACGATACGCGGGTCGTTCTGGGCCAGGGTCTTGGCCATGTCCAGGTTGCTCTTGTAGATGATGACTTTCTTCTGTTCTTCGTTCTCTTTCGCGATCCGCGCCTCTTCCTCGAGGTCGGGTTCCGGTTCGGGTTCCGGTTCTTCCGGTTCCGGCTCCGGCGGCATCTCGACCGCCTCGTCGAACTTCTTCATCACCGGCTTGAACAGCGGACGCAGGATGCGGAACCAGAGGAAGGCCAGCACCATCGCGATGAACACGTACTTGGCGATGTCCTTCAGCAGCGGCAGGTTGGCCGGGTCCTTCCACCAGTCCGGCGCCTGCTCGTCCGGCTTGTCGACGCCGTCGAACGGGGCGTTGGTCACGTTCAGGGTGTCGCCGCGCTGCTGGCTGTAGCCCATCGCCTGCTTCACCAGTTCGTTGATCTGGGCGACTTCGGCGGCGGTGAGCGGCTTGACCACGACCTTGCCGGTCTTCGGATCGATGCTGCGGCGGTAGTTCACCACCACGCCCACGGTCAGGCGCTTGATGCCGCCCATCGGCTTCTGCTCGTAGCGCAGGGTCTTGTCGACTTCGTAGTTGGTGGTCGAATCCTTGCGCGAGGGGCCGGTGCCGGCGGCCTGCTGGCCGGCCGCGGGGGCACCGCCTTCGATCGGCGCGGTGGCCACGCCCGGCGGCTGGTTCGACAGCGCGCCCGGGATGCCGGACGGGTTGCCGGTGCCGGGGCCGCTCGATTCCGAGGTCTGCTGGCTGCGGATCGCCTGCGGTTCCGGCGGCGAATTCGGCTTGTACATCTCGGCGGCGGTGTCGACCTGGGCGAAGTCCACTTCGGCGGTCGCTTCGGCGCGCACATTGGCCTGGCCCACCAGCGGGGCGATGATCGATTCGACCTGCTTGACGATGTTCTGCTGCAGGATGTCGACGTATTTCAGCTGGTTCGGGTCGAGCTGCTTGCCGGCCTTGCCCGCGGTGTCGGAGAGCAGGGTGCCGTTCTGGTCGACCACGGTCACGTTGGCCGGCGTGAGTTCCGGCACCGAGGAGGCCACCAGGTGCACGATGGCCGACACCTGCGACTGGTCCAGCGCACGGCCCGGCTGCAGGTTGAGCAGCACCGAGGCGGTCGGGTTCTTGGCATCGCGCACGAACACGGAAGGCTTGGGCAGCGCCAGGTGCACGCGCGCCGACGACACGGCGGCCAGCGCCTGGATCGAATTGGCCAGCTCGCCCTCGAGCGAGCGCTGGTAGTTGACCTGCTCGACGAACTGCGAGGTGCCCAGCTTCTGGTTTTCCAGCAGTTCGAAGCCGACGTTGCCGGCGCGCGGCAAGCCTTGCGAGGCCAGCTTCAGGCGCACGCTGTGGACCTGGTCTTCCGGCACCAGAATGGCGCTGCCACCTTCCGAGAACTTGTACTTGACCCCCATCTGGTCCAGCGCCGCGGTGATGGCGCCGCCGTCGCGGTCGGTCGTGTTCGAGAACAGGACCTTGTATACCGGTGCCGAACTCCACAGCCAGATCGCGGCGAGGACCGCCAGCGCGGCCGCGACCGCGCCGCCAATGACGACGCGTTTCCCCATCGGGGTTTCCCAAAACTTCGGCTTGTCGGCCGGGGCTTCGATCTCGCTGTCGAGGAGTTGTTCCGCAGTTGCCATGGTGGGTGGGTGGATGGGGGATTGGTTATTGGTCGCCATTATGAAGCCGTGTGGCAACTTTCAAACCGGAGAATAGGGGGAGGTTTACGGCGCTGCTCGACGGCAATATTTGCGGCGGGACGCGTATTCTGACAGCCTGAATCGAACTGCGTGTGGTTTGTGCAAGATCACATACGAGGACACCGGGAGGCGAACATGAACATTGGCGGCATCGACAGCAGCCGTATCGAAGCGATGATGGCCCAATTGAAGGCGGCGGCGCAGAAGCCGGCGGCCGCGCCTTCGCTGAGCCCGGGCGGACTCGGCGGCTTGGGCGGGCTGGGTGCCACCAAGGGCGCCGAGGCGACCGAATCAGCCAGCAAGGTCAGCTTTTCGGATGCCCTCAAGGCCCAGCTGGACAACGTCAGCAAGGCGCAGAACAATGCGGAACAGCTGGGGCAGCGCTTTGCGGCGGGCGACGATTCGGTCAGCCTGTCCGACACGATGATCTCGATGCAGAAGGCGAGCATTTCGTTCCAGGCGACGGTGCAGGTGCGGAATAAACTGGTGTCGGCCTACCACGACATCATGAACATGCAGGTGTGAGCCGGCGCGCCCGGCTCAGCTCCCGCGCCCATACACCTGGCCGGTCCCACCCGGCCGATGCAGCGCCCCCATCGGATCGCGCGCCGCTTCCTCCCTTTGCTGGCGCGGCACCTGCAGCGCCGCCACCCGGTCGGCCAGCGCCGGGACCGCCTTTTCGATGGCCACGTCGAGCACCGCCATCATCCCGACTTTCGTTTCGCGCGTGGGTGTCGCGGCCGCCTCCAGGATCGCGGCCGCCACGCGGTGCGGGTCGAGCTGGGGAGAGGGCAGCTTGGGCTGCTTGTCCAGGTAGTTGCGGGCGTGTTCGGGCAACGGGGTGTTGACCGCGGTCGGCTCGATCAGGGTGATCGAGACCGGGGCCCCGTCGACCTGTTCGACCTCGATGCGCAGCGCATCCGTGAAGCCCTTGACCGCGTGCTTGCTGGCCGAATACATGCCCTGCAGCGGGATCGCGACTTCGGATGCCTCGCTGCCGATGTTGACCAGGGCGCCGCCATGCCGGCGCAGATGCGGCAGGGCCACCAGCGAACCGTGCACCGTGCCCCAGAAATTCACGTCGAACAGGCGCCGGCTGTCGGCGTCCGCCACTTCGTCGAGCTTGCCGTAGATCGTGTTGCCGGCCACGTTGACCCAGGTGTCGATGCGGCCGAAGCGCTCGATCGCGGCATCGGCGATGCGCTGGACCTGGGCGCGGTCGGCCACGTCGGCCGCCACGGCAATCGCTTCGTGACCCTGGTTCTCGAGCGTGGCCACGATGGCTTCCAGCACGTCCCCGCTCCTTGCCGCCATGACCACGCGCGCCCCGGCCCGCGCCGCATCCTGGGCGGTGGCCAGCCCGATGCCGCTGGAAGCGCCGGTGATGACGATGACTTGCTGGTTCAGGGGTTTCAGCGTCGGCGACATGCGAAGGCTCCGGTTTTGATGGGTGGCGCCACCATAACAGGAACCCGGGCCGGGCAGCGCCCGCCAGCCTTACACCAGGCCGGCCAGGCGGGCGTTGCGCTCGCGTTCGAGCTTGGTGATGTAGCGCTGCACCGCCGCCATGTTGCCGCGCGAAATATCGACGAACTGGCAGCCGAGGCGGCGCGTCTTCTTGTCGTTCAGCAGCGTCAGTTCGAGCGAGTTGCGGATCTGCAGCGAGGTCGCCACGGCGCCGATCTCCGGCAGTTCGACGCGGCAGTCGGGGTAGGTGATGCCGATCGTGGTGCCGAGCTGGTACTTGTTGTCGAGGATGGCGATGCCGCCGCAGCTGATGTCGGCCAGCGGGAAGGCCGCCTTGCCGCCGCCGAGGTCGGCCGGCAGCTGGATGGTCGCCAGGATCGGCGTCGTCACCGGCGTCGGCATGCGGTAGAACTCGCGGCGCTGCAGGCGGATCAGCTTCGCGGGGACGTCGGCGCGCAGGGCGATGCCGCCCTCGAACTGGGTCTCTCCCAGGTTCTGCAGGCTGAACAGGATGCGGATCTTGTCGAGCGAAGTCTCGCACATGACCTTGGGCGCGGCCACGATGCGCGCGTTCTGCTCCTGGCTGATCGAGCGGTCCAGCACGAGGGTGCCGCGGTCCGGGTCGACGGAAAGCAGCGAGGTGACGCAGACGTCGGCCTCGCCCTTGACCAGCAGACGGATCAGCTGCTTCTTTTCCGAGATCTGGCGCAGCAACGCGACGATTTCCCTGCGCGACTCGACTTCGTAGTCGTGCCAGCTTTCCAATTCTGCTTCAGTGATCACTTGTGTTTGTTCCAACCGGGGCTTGGGGTGGGAGCGCTTGCGCTGACTCAATATAATAAAGCCACGCCAATAGTTCGGCAATGGCGCGGTACAGGCCTGGCGGGATCTGGCGGTCGAGGTCGACCTCCATCAGCAGCGACACCAGTTCCTTCGATTCGTGCACGAACACGCCGGCTTCGCGGGCGCGTCCGATGATCTGTTCGGCGATCAGGCCGCGGCCCTTGGCCACCACCTTGGGCGCCGGGTCGCCGGCGCCATAGGCCAGCGCGACCGCGGTCTGGCGCCGCGCCGCTTCCTTTTCCTTATCCATCGGCCTGGCCTTCGGGAGCGGGCGTTTCAAGCGTATGCGCCGCATGGATCGCCAGTGTCGACAGCGGCGTGCCGGCCGCGTCCAGCGCCTGTTCCAGCCGCGCGCGCCCGGCCTGCAGGCGCTGGCCCGCGTCCTCGCTGGCGGTATCCAGGCGGATGTGCAGCTGGCCGCCGGACAGCACGACGCGCGCCGACAGTTCGCCCAGCTCGCCGAAGCGCAGGGTCAGCCGGCTCTGCCAGGTCGAGGCCGCATCGCCGTCCTGCGCCCCGGCCTGGTTACCGTCGGCGGCATCGCGCTCGATTTCCCAGCGCAGGTCCTGGCCCGGCCACAACTGGCCCTGCCAGGCGACGCGCGCCTGCTCGTGCGCGGTCAGCTGCATGTTGATGAACTGGGCCGTGGATGGTTCTGTGGGCGAGGGCATGCGGCCCTGGGCCTGCGGCTCGGCCGCGAGTTCCGCCCTGGCGCGCGTGCCCTGCGCCCATTCGGCTACGTGCGATTCGTAGAACAGGCCGCTCTTGGCCATGCCTTCCTGCAGCGCCCCGGCGATGCTGCCGGCGTCCGCCGAGGGACCCGGCAAGAGCGGCGTGCGCCCGAGCGCGGCGCTGGCCTGCGCGTCGGCTTTCTGGGCGGCGGCGATGACGTCGCCGAGCAGCTTGCCGGCCTGGCTGATCGAGGTGTTGGCGTCGCTTGCGGGACCAGCGCCGAGCCGGGACATGCTCCTGGCCTGGGCCAGCAGGGCGGCGCTGCGCGTCAGCGCGGCTGCGCTCCTGCCTTCCAGGAAGGCCAGCGGCGACGATTGCGGGTTGGCGCCTTCCGCCAGCGGCGGGCCGGCTTCGGCAAAGGCGGGCGCGCCCTTGCCGGCGTCGACCTGGAAGGTGGGGCGCGGGTTGAGCGACACCAGGGTCAGCGGCACCTGCATGCCGGGCTGGGCGTTGCTTGGGAGCGGCATGCGCGCCGCCATGTCGTTGACGCGCACGACGAATGAGCCGTCGGGCAGCTTCGACAGCACTTCGGCCTGCATCGCCTGGCCGACCATGCCGGCAAAGGCGCGCTGGAATGCCTGCTGGCGCGGGTCGGCCGCCGGGACGGTGGCCTGGATGCGCGCGACCTGGGACAGGGGCAAGGAGTCGCGCGGCAGCATCGTTCAGTCGGCGGGAAGGCTCAGACGCCGTAGGCGCGCGCGAGGCGGCGTTCGGTACCCTTGTTGTTGATCATGGCGGACAGCTTGGCCATCCACGGCTGGGTCAGGTCACGGATCTGGCGGTCGGCCGCCAGCATCCTGCGGATCGCGTCGACCTTGCGCACGCGCTCCTGGGCGGCCAGCGGCTGGCCGTCGCCGTGGTCCTTCAGCTGGCGCACGCAGGCGGCGCACTGCAGTTCGAGATTGACCAGGCGGTCCCAGTCGCTGGCATTGGCGGCGGCCAGCATCTGGTCGGTGATGCCGACCATCGCTTCGTACACGGAAACCACTTCCTGTCCGGTCATCATGTCCGTCTCTCCAATCAGGCGCCGGCGAAGGTCGCCGGGCGCGGTGCGGCCGGCGCGGTTGCCGCGGCGGCTTGCTGGCCGACCTTGTCGCCGATCGCGACCCAGGCTTCGCGCAGGTCGGCCAGCAGGCGGTGCACTTCCTCGACGATGGTCACGTCGTTGTGCAGGTTGGCCTGCAGCAGGCGCCGGCTCATGTAGTCGTACAGGGCGTCCAGGTTGGCCGCGATCTCGGCGCCGGCTTCCTTGTCCAGCGAGGCGCGCAGGCCGTTGTCGATGATGGTGATCGCCTTCGAGATCGCCGAGCCCTTGGCGGCGATGTTACCGGCGGCCATGTTGCCCTTGGCGCCCAGCAGGGCCGCCAGTGCGCCGTCGTACAGCATGATGATCAGTTTGTGCGGCGACGCCGACGCGACGCCGGTTTCGAGGCCCACGTTGGCGTAGGCGTTCACGCCGCGTTTCATGGTTCCAAACATCTTGTGACTCTCCAAAAAATCCAGTATTAGCTGCTCGAATTGGCTGCGATCGCCGCGAGCTGTTGGGTCAGGTAACTTTGTGTGCTCTGCATCGACGTCAACAGCGTGTCGAGCGAGGTGAACTGGGCGCGGTAGCGCGCTTCGATCGCGGTCAGGCGTTCGCTGAACTTGTCGCGCTGGTCGGCGACCGACTTGATGCTGACGTTCAGGCCGTCGGTCTTGCTTTGCAGGATGCTGTCCTTGCCGGTGAAGCCGGCAGCCAGGTTGGTGAGCTGGTAGGCGTAGCCCTGCGAGAAGGTCACGGTGCCGCGGTCACCGGTGGCGCCGCTCTTGATGGTCAGCTGGATGCCGGCCGCGTTCGAGCTCTCGGCCGCGGTCAGCGACTGGCCGTTGCCGATCGCCGCCACGCCGCCGATGGTGCCTACGATGTTGCTGCCCTTGACCGGCGTGGCGCTGCCGAACAGGTCGTCGAACTTGGTGCCGGTCACGCTGGCGATCGAGATGTTCGACAGCTCGCCGTACTTGCTCGACGAGATCGACAGCTTGCCGGCGTCGTCGACCGAGGTCTCGACCGCGTCGCCGGCGCCGGCGAAGGTGCTGTTGCCGTTGATGGCGGCGCGCAGCATCGCGGCCAGCTGGGTGTTGTCGTAGGTGCCGGCCGGGATCGCGATGTTCTGCACCTTCTTGTCGCTGACCGGGTCGGTCTGGTTCAGCGTGATGGTCCAGGTCGTGTTCGAGGCGATCGTCGTCGGGGCGGTCAAGGCCTTGGTGCTGGCCAGCGTGCCCTGGGTCGCCATCTTGGTGACGTTGACCGCGTATTCGCCGGGCTTGGTGGCGGCGGTCGACTTGTCGAAGGTGATGTTGCCGTCGCTGACCGAGCCCATCGCCGCGAACAGGGCGCCGAGGTCGCCGAAGTTGTCGCTGATCGCCTTGTTCAGCTTGGTGGTATCGACCGCCAGGCTGCCGTCCTTCTGGAACGAGATGCCGACCTGGCTGAGATTGGTCAGCTTGCCGTCGATGCCTTCCACCGCCGTGCTGAGCTGGCGCCGCAGCTGTGACTGGATCGAACGCACGCTGGCGTCGCCCTGCAGCGCGCCGGCGGCCTTGGTGTCGGCGTTATAGGCGGTCAGGCCGGCGATGGTCGTGTTCAGCGTGTTGTAGGCCTTGACGAAGGCATTGATCGAGGTCGCGACCGAGCTCGTGTCCTTCGACACCGTCAGCGAGGTGCTGCCGAGCGAGGCCACGTTCAGGCTCACGCCCTGGATCGCATCGCTCACCGAGGTGCTCTTGCTGGTGACGGCGATGCCGTTCATGGTCAGCTTGGTGTCCTGGGCGCCGCTGGTCTGGGTCAGGCCCTGGGCGCCAGCCGGATCGTAGCCGAGCAGGGCGGCGACGGCCGGGTCGGGCGCGGCGCCGTCGACGCCGTCGACGCCGATCTTCATGGCCGAGCTGGCGCCGGTGCTGTTCGAGGTGACCACCAGGTGGTAGGGCGTGTCGCTGCCGTCCGAGACGATGGTCGCGGTCACGCCGATGTTGGCCTTGTTGATGGCGTCGCGGATGCCCTGCAGCGACTGGTCCTTGGTGTCGAGCGTGACGCTGCCGCTGGCCTGCGCGCCGTCCTGGCTGAAGCTGGCGCCGATGTAGCTGCCGGCGCTGCCGGCGCTGAAGCCGGCGGCGGCCGGGTTGTTGCCGCCGATGAGGATCTGGCTGCCGTCGGCCGCGCTCAGGGTGACGCCGGCGGTGGCGGTGGTGTTCGAGCCCTTGTTCTCGGCGCCGGGGGCAACCTTGATGCCGCCGGTGACGTCGCCGCTCACGGCTTCGGTCACGCTGATGTTGGAGCCGTCGGCGGCGGTGAATTTCAGGTCGCCGGTGGCGGCCGAGCCGCTGAACGTGATGTTGGCGGCGGCCAGCGCATTGACCGTGGCGCTGCTCTTCAGGGAGTCGTCGATCGCGGCCGCGTCCACGGTCTCGCCGTCGGCGCTGGCGGACGCCAGCTCGACGCCGCCGACCGACAGTTTATAGCTGCCGCCGCTCACGCCGACGGCGCCGAAGCCCTTGAACAGGTCGGCGGCGGTGGTGGTGGCGCCAGCCTTGGCGGTCACGCCGGTGTCGTCGCTGGCGTCGTTGATGGCGGCGGCCAGGTCGCGCGCGCTGCGGGTATTGCCCGAGGTCGCGATCGCGCTGCCGTTGATGGTGAGCGAGCCGCCCGGGATGCCGGAACCGGCGCTGCCCAGGCTGAGGGCCGTGCCGGCGGCGCCGAAGGTGCCGCCCTTGATGCTGCCGAACTGGAAGGTGAGCGTGGTCTTGGCGCCGCCGCCGATCATGGCGCTGGTACTGGCCTTGCCGGCCGTGTTCAGGCTCTGCGACTGGGCCAGCTGGGTCACGTTGACCTTGTAGGTGCCGGCCACGGCGCCGGTCGTGGTGCTGGCGGTCAGCACGTCCTTGTTGGTCGAGGAGGTGGACAGGGCGCTGAAGGTCGACGCCGAATTCAGCGAGGTGAGCGCACCCTGGAAGCTGGCCACAGCCGTGCTGACCTTGCCGTACGCGGACAGCTTGGCCTGGTAGGCCGCGGTCTTGGCGTCATAGTTGTTGAGCGGAGCGGACTCGGCCGACATCAGCTTGCTGACGAGGCTGTCGACATCGAGGCCGGACCCGATACCCGCTGAGCTAACTCCCATTTGTTTCTCCTCTGAAAGCGATAATGTAAGTCATTAACGACAGAAGCAATTCGTACTTGAGAGCAGGAAATCCCGCTTATTTCAAAGTTGAACGGCTGAGCGGAGCGGGCGGGACGCGTGGGAAGGGCGCCGGTGCCGCGTGGGCGGCGCCGGCGGGCGCAGGTGGGCTGCGCGATGAGGCGGAAGGATCAGGCGGTCTGGTCGATCAGGAGGCCGCGCATCTTGTCGAGCGACTTGGCGATTTCCAGCGCTTCCTTGGAGGGCATCTGGCGCACCACTTCCCTGGTATCCTGGTCGATCACCTTGACCACGATGTCCTTGGTGTCCTCGTCGATCGAGAATTCCAGGCCCTGGGCCGCGCCCAGCATGGAGTCGTTGATCTTCTTGACGGCGTGGGACAGTTCTTCGCGCGACGGTTCGGCGCTGCCGGACTTGGCCTTGTTGGCCGCGCCGGAAACGGTGCCCTGTTGCTCGACGGCGGGGAGCGCTCGCTCCTCGGGCTTCATCGTGACGGGTGCACCAACGGGTTGGATGTTCATGTTGAGTTCCCTTAGCAAAAATTCCCCGGCTGAATTGCTTCAGCCGGGGAATCAGGTACGACGCTAACGAAGGCTGGCCGGAGCCGGCGATTAGCCGCGCAGCAGCGACAGGACGCCGTTCGGCAGCGAGTTGGCCTGGGCCAGCATCGAGGTACCGGCCTGCTGCAGGATCTGGCCGCGGGTCATGTTCGCGGTTTCCGAAGCGAAGTCGGTGTCGGTGATGCGGCTCTTCGATGCCGACAGGTTCTCGGTCGTCGATTGCAGGTTCGAGATGGCCGAATCGAAACGCGACTGCAGTGCGCCGAGCTGGGCGCGCTGGCCGTTCACTTTCGACAGGGCGGCGTCGGCGATCTTGATCGCAGCCTGGGCGCCGTCGAAGGTGGTGATGTCGAGCGAAGCGACCGATTTCAGTTTCGACGCCTGGCCCGCTGCGGCGGTACTGAAGCCCGAGCCGCCGCTGCCGTCGGCGGCACCTGCCGCGTCGGTCACCGAGAAGCTGTTTTCCGAGTCGTAGCTGATGCGGCCCATGGCGGTGGCGCTGGTCTTGGTCCCGGTGCCGTCCATCGTGAACTTGGTGGTTTGCAGGTCGCCGTCGGCTTCGTAGTTCTGCACGTCCACGCTGCCGCTCTTCTGGCCCAGCTGGATGTTTTCGCCGCTGGCATTGGACAGCTTGACGCCGCCATTCTTGCTGTCGTACTCGGCGGTCACGCCGGTCTTGGCCGATTGGGCGTTGATCGAGTTGATGGCCGACGCGTAGTCGGTCGCGTTGGAACCCGAGCCTTCCACCGAGAACGAGACCGTGACCGGATCGGCGTTGTCCGAAGCCAGCGTGAACGAGTACGACGAGCCACCGGCCATCTTCAGGTTCATCTCGGTCTTGGCGCTGGCGCTCACGCCGGTTGCCGCGGTCTGGTTGTTGATGTCGGCGACGATCGACTTGGCGGTCGAGCCCTTGACTTCGGCCTTGTCATCGGCCGGATCGGCAGAGCCGGTCACGGCGGCGGCGTAGGCGGTGGTCTTGATGTCGACCGAGCCCAGGGCGCCGTTGATGGTGATCTTGCCTTTGGCCGCGCTGCTGGTCGCGGTGACGGCAACGCCGTCCGACGCGATGTTGTTGTTGCCGTAGGTATTGGTCTGGAAGTTCGAGCCGGTCATCGAGATGAGTTGACCTGCGTTGGCGCCGACCTGGAAGTTGGCGGTGCCCATCGAGCCGTCCAGCAGCTTGGTGCCGTTGAATTCGGTGGTGTTGGCGACACGGTTCAGTTCCGAGGTCAGCTGGGTGACTTCGGTCTGCAGTGCCTTGCGGTCGCTGGCGGAG
>Ga0265797_10006108_pt1 | contig 17233 bp, 17 predicted proteins | sample P2T30metagenome_FD_192433 | JGI IMG/M metagenome (GOLD analysis project Ga0265797, IMG submission 192433) | Plant litter microbial communities from East Loma Ridge, Irvine, California - P2 T30 | ecosystem: Environmental > Terrestrial > Plant litter > Unclassified | place: USA: California...
CTGCGCGAAGAGAAGAAGAAAAAAGTGCTGACCGTGTCGGCCGACGTGTATCGTCCCGCCGCGATCGCCCAGCTGCAGTCCGTCACGGGCCAGGCCGGCGCCGACTTCTTCCCGTCGTCGTCCACCGACAAGCCGGTCGATATCGCGCTGGCCGCGCTGGACTGGGCGAAGAAGCACTATCACGACGTGCTGATCATCGACACGGCCGGCCGCCTCGGTATCGACGAGGAGATGATGAAGGAGATCGCCGCCGTCCATGGCGCCGTCAAGCCGATCGAAACGCTGTTCGTCGTCGATGCGATGCTGGGCCAGGATGCGATCAACACGGCCAAGGCGTTCAACGACGCGCTGCCGCTGACCGGTATCGTGCTCACAAAACTCGATGGCGACTCGCGCGGCGGCGCGGCGCTGTCGGTGCGCCACATCACGGGCAAGCCGATCAAGTTTGCCGGCGTCTCCGAAAAGCTCGACGGCCTGGAAGCGTTCGATCCGTCGCGCATGGCCAACCGCATCCTGGGCATGGGCGACATCCTCGCGCTGGTCGAAGAAGCGCGCAAGGGTGTCGACCAGAAGGCGGCGGCCGACCTGGCGGCGAAGGTCAAGTCGGGCGGCAAGTTCGACATGAACGACTTCAAGGCGCAGCTGGGCCAGATGAAGAAGATGGGCGGCATGGCCAGCCTCGTGGACAAGCTGCCGGCGCAGTTCCAGCAGGCCGCGGGCGGCGCCAACATGGACCAGGCGGACAAGCAGGTGCGCCGCATGGTCGGCATCATCGACTCGATGACGCCGGCTGAACGCGCCAGGCCTGAACTGATCAAGGCCACGCGCAAGCGCCGCATCGCGGCCGGCGCCGGCGTGCAGGTGCAGGAAGTCAATCGCATGCTCAATCAGTTCGAACAGATGCAGACGATGATGAAGAAGCTCTCCGGCGGCGGCATGATGAAGATGATGCGCTCGATGAAGGGCATGATGCCGGGCCTGCGTTAAGCAAAGCCCGGGCTCCGGGACAGGCACCGAACTTCGGGTCTCCGACTCGAAGTTCGGTGCCTGTCCCGGACGTTTTGCAAGCCGCGATCGCGTTCCCAGCGTCCCGCAACCCGCCTTTCAGCAAGCCTTCAGGCCTGCATCGAAGAGCCCCACCGGCCCTTCCGCCACACCAAAATCACGCCTCAAAAACACGTTGCGCGCATTTTTGCGTTTGTTAGTGTTCTCTTACGTGTCGTTTCCCACAAAAAACGCGAAAAACGCTTGCATACTTGTACAATCCCCACCAATATTAGCCGTGCGATTGTATTGCGCAATTTTCCATGTGTTTGTTAAGGAGGCTCGAATATGGCAACAGCCAAGAAATCCCCGGCAGCACCAGCCAAGAAGGCCGCGACCAAAGCGGCTCCGGCGAAGAAGGCCGCCGCTCCAGCGAAAGCTGCAGCCAAGCCGGCAGCGAAAAAGGCAGCACCCGCAGCACGCAAACCCAACGCGGCATTCATGAAAGAGATGACTCCTTCGGCTGCACTGTCCCCGGTAGTAGGCGCCTCCCCGCTGCCGCGCACCGAAGTGACGAAGAAGGTCTGGGATTACATCAAGAAGCACAACCTGCAGGACGCCGCGAACCGTCGCATGATCAATGCGGACGACAAGCTGAAAGCCGTCTTCGGCGGCAAAGCCCAGGTCTCGATGTTCGAGATGACGAAGCTGATCTCCGATCACCTGAAATAAACGGCGGCGGCATGCAGGCCGTCGACGACAGCCCCGGCGCCTCGCGACCGGGGCGTTTTTTTTGGGGACTCTGGCTCCGACGTGAAGCAAGCGCCATCCAGGCCGCCTGCGCTCCCCGCCATTCTACTGACCAGGAAATCACTTCCAGTTGTTCCACGCCTTGAGCACCGCATTCGGATACTCCGGCCGTCCGCGGCTGCCGTTGTACCGCCCCAGCGCCAGATACAGGTCGCCACCTTCCATATCGACGTACATGCGCAGGATCGCGCAGCCGTAGCGCAGGTTCGTCTGCATATTGAACAGCGCGCGCCGGTCGCGATCGCCGATGACGTTGGTCCAGAACGGCATCACCTGCATGTAGCCGCGCGCGCCCACCATCGACACCGCGTATTTGCGATACGCCGATTCCACCTGAATGAGCCCCAGCACCAGCCCAGGATCGAGGCCGGCCCGGCGCGCCTCGTACCACGCCGTTTCCAGGAACTCGGTGCGGTGCTGGGCATCGGGCAGCTTGCGCCGCAGCCGCTCCGACATCGTGGCGACCCACTGGTCGTAACGCTGGCGGTCGGCCGGATTGGTGAACGTGGGTTTTGGGGGGCGCGCATCGAGAATGGCGTTGGACAGCGCCAGCCGGATCGAATCGGCCAGCGCTTCTTCCTTCTGGTTGCCGGCAAAGCCGAACGGCGCGCACAGCACGCCGGTGGCGAAGGCCAGCGTGTGCCACCAGCGCAAGGGGCGCGCCCACCACCGGCGCCGTTCACGCCCGGACGCGCTGTGGTGGGGCCTGACCATCACTGCTGGACTTTGGCCTTGATGAAGGAGACGATGTCGGCCAGCGGCACATTGGTTGCCTCGGTGTCGCGGCGGCCCTGGTATTCCAGCTGGCCTTCCTTCAGGCCGCGGTCGCCGATGACGACGCGGTGCGGCACGCCGATCAGTTCCCAGTCGGCGAACATGGCGCCCGGACGCAGGCCGCGGTCGTCGACGATGACGTCGATGCCCGCTTCCAGTGCGGCCGCGTACAGCTTCTCCGTCTCTTCCTTTACCAGTTCGCTGCGATCCATCCCCATCGGGCAGAGGACGAGTTCGAATGGGGCGATCGACGTCGGCCAGACGATGCCCTTGTCGTCGAAGTTCTGTTCGATCGCCGCGCCCAGGATGCGCGTCACGCCGATGCCGTAGCAGCCCATCTGCAGCGGCGCGGGCTTGCCGTTTTCATCCAGGTACGTGGCCTTCATCGATTCCGAGTACGCGGTGCCCAGCTGGAACACGTGACCCACTTCGATACCGCGCTCGATCGCCAGCACACCCTTGCCGTCCGGCGAAGGATCGCCTTCGACCACGTTGCGCAGGTCGACCGTGATCGCCGGTTCGGCCATGTCGCGGCCCCAGTTGGCGCCCGTGTAGTGGAAGTCTTCCTCGTTCGCGCCCGTCACAAAATCGGACATGTTCGCGACCGTGCGGTCGGCAACAACGGTGACGGCGCCCTTGGTGCCGATCGGGCCCAGGTAGCCAGGCTTGCAGCCGTAGACTTCCAGGATTTCCTCTTCCGTCGAGAAGCGGTAGGCGCCCGTCAGGCCCGGCACCTTGGCCGCCTTGATCTCGTTCAGTTCATGGTCGCCGCGCAGCAACAGCATGAAGTACTGCTTCGCGACCTTGCCGTCGGCTTCCGTCTCCGCCGTCAGCGCGATCGTCTTGACCGTTTTCGACAGGTCGATGTTCAGCAGCTTCGCCACGTCCTCGCACTTCGATGCCTTCGGCGTGGACGTTTTCGTCAGTTCGGCCGTCGCTGCCGCGCGCGTGCCGGTCGCCAGCGCTTCGGCCGCTTCCATATTGGCCGCGTAGTCCGAGCTTGGGCAGTACACCAGCGCGTCCTCGCCGGTGCTGGCGATGACGTGGAATTCGTGCGAGCCGGTGCCGCCGATGGCGCCGTTGTCGGCTGCCACCGCGCGGAACTTCAGGCCGAAGCGCGTGAAGATCTTCGTATAGGCGTCGAACATGATCTGGTAGGACTTCTGCATGCCTTCCAGGTCGCGGTCGAACGAGTACGCATCCTTCATCGTGAACTCACGGCCGCGCATCAGGCCGAAACGGGGACGGCGCTCGTCGCGGAATTTCGTCTGGATGTGGTAAAAATTCAACGGCAGCTGGCGGTACGATTTGATCTCGCTGCGCACCACGTCCGTGATCACTTCCTCGGACGTCGGCTGGATCGCGAACTCGCGGCCGTGACGGTCCTTGACGCGCATCAGTTCCGGCCCCATCTTGTCCCAGCGCCCGGTTTCCTGCCACAGCTCGGCCGGCTGTACCAGCGGCATCAGCAGCTCGATGGCGCCGGCACGGTTCATCTCCTCGCGCACGATGGCCTCGACCTTGCGGATCACCTTCAGGCCCATCGGCATGTAGGTGTAGATCCCCGAGCCGAGACGCTTGATCATGCCTGCCCGCATCATCAGTTTGTGGCTGACGATTTCAGCATCGGAAGGCGCTTCTTTGAGAGTGGAAATAAAAAACCGGGAAGCACGCATAACAGTGAATTCTTTTCAAAAAGAGAGGGTTATAATCAACCTAATTTTAAAGGATTAGCTGGCTGATGCGTCCATACTTTGTACAAATGCGTTCAATTGCGGGCCTTGCCGGCCGCTTTCGGTCCCCGAAAGCGCAGTCGGCGGGCGGTTAATGGCAACGATCAACCGTAGCGGCCGGGCTCGTACCCGACCGTGCAGCCCGGCCTTACCGCAAGGTCCGGCGGGCTGTGGCACGATCGCATGCAGGCACTGGCGCCGCGCAAGGGTTTTTCGTGCGTCCCGGATGTCGGCAACAATGTAAGAGGATAGCAAGGCCGCAGAAAGTTTGAGGTGCAATATGCTCGATCGGGAAGGGTTCCGCCCCAACGTCGGCATCATCCTGCTCAACGCCCATAACGAGGTGTGGTGGGGCAAGCGGGTGCGCGAGCACTCATGGCAATTTCCGCAGGGCGGCATCAAGTATGGCGAGACGCCCGAGCAGGCGATGTACCGGGAGCTGGAAGAGGAAATCGGATTACGGCCGGAACACGTCAAGATCGTCGGCCGCACGCGCGACTGGCTGCGTTACGAGGTGCCCGATCACTTCATCAAGCGTGAAATTCGCGGGCATTACCGCGGGCAGAAGCAGATCTGGTTCCTGCTGCGGATGTGTGCGCGCGACAGCGAGGTCAATCTGCGCCTGACGGATCATCCGGAGTTCGACGCGTGGCGCTGGCACGAGTACTGGGTCCCGCTGGACGTTGTGATCGAATTCAAGCGCGAGGTGTACCAGCGCGCGTTGCAGGAGCTGTCGCGTTTCCTGTCCTGGCCGCCGCACGGCGAACGGCGCCATTCGGCCCGTTACCTGCGCCAGCCGCATGGCCGCGGCCAGCAGGGGCAGACGAAGGACGCGCCGGCACAGGAAATCGTCGGCTGCGACGGCACGGCACTCGCCGGCGCCAAGCGCTGATGCAATCGGCCTGATGCCCCCAGGAGCCGGCCTGACGCTGTCAGGCCGGCTCCGTACGTCTTTTTCCCATTCGTTCTACAATATCGGCCCGCCCGAGCTGACTGCATTCATCCCATGTTCACCCCCTCCTCCCACGACGTCCGCCGCTTCTTCTGCGAGGTGTTCCGCAAGAACGCCGCCAAGGAAATCCTGACCCCGCTCGAAGCGATGGCGCTCGACTGGGTGCTGGAGCATCCGGAATACGCCGACGCGCTGGTCGACGTCGACACGGCACTGACACGCGACTACTCCGTCGAAGGCGGCCAGGCCAATCCGTTCCTGCACCTGTCGATGCACCTGTCGATTTCCGAGCAGGTGTCGATCGACTCGCCGCGCGGCATCCGCGCCGCCTACGAGGCGCTGGCGCGCAAGCTCGATTCGCCCCACGAGGCGCAGCACGAAATCATGGAGTGTCTGGGCGAGATGATCTGGAAGTCGCAGCGTTCCGGCCTGCCGCCGGATGGCGAGGCGTACATCGACGCGGTCAAGCGCCGCGCAGCGTAAAAAACCCGGGACAGACCCGGGTTTTCAGGCAACAATTTCCTTAAAACAGGGGTCTGTCCCGGGTTTTATCGGTGCTGTACCGTCAGCGTGCCGGGAAGGCTGTGCAGGTAAGCGGCGATATCCTTGATGTCCTGGTTCGACAGCGGCTTGACCTGCCCCGTCATGATGGCGTTGTTGCGGCCATTGGCGCCGTCCGCGCGCTTATAGGCGACCAGCGCATGCTCCAGGTAGTCGCGGTGCTGGCCCGCCAGTTTCGGATAGCTGGGATCGATCGGCGTATTGAAATCCCTGCCGTGGCAGGTGGCGCAGGCATATTTTTCCGCCAGCGTCTTGCCCGTATCGACATTGCCGCCCGCGCTGGCACCCAGCGTGACGGCCGACAGCAGCAGGGCAACGGTGATCTTCTTCATGGTCGCTCCTTATTTCTGCTGTGAGTAGAACGTGGCGATGTCGGCGATGTCCTGGTCGGACAGGCTGACGGCGATGCCTTTCATGGACGGATGCTTGCGATCACCCTTCTGGTAGGCGCGCAGCGCCGCTTCGATGTACTTCGCATTCTGCCCGCCGATCTTCGGCACCTGGAACACCTCGGGGAAGGTGGCTTTGTAGCCCGGGATGCCGTGGCAGCCGATACACATTTCGATCTTGTTGCGGGCTGCCGAGGCGTTGCCGACAACGTCGGCCGCCATGGCGGCGTGGGCCGCTCCGGCAAGCACGAGAAGTGCGAAGAGTTTTTTCATGGGTGGCTAGATGAATCAAAAAAGGTAATCGGAGGGGACTCCTTGTTTTGACGCGTCTCGCGGTCCCCCTTGCTGCGTACACCAATACTTGACTTTCATACTACCAATCATTGATTCTAACCCAGCTATTTCGGGTCGTCCACAAAGTTGCCGCAGCGCTCAAAAGCGTCCAACAAACGTGCCAAAAGCGCCTTCCCCTTATACTTGGCGTTTTCTGTCACCGGGAAGTCAAGCTCATGCATGCCGACAAACAAACCAGGCGTTTCGAGGGTTCCGACAGCTATGTCGCCACCGCCGACCTGAAGCTGGCCGTCAACGCCGCGCTGACGTTGCAGCGCCCCCTGCTCATCAAGGGCGAGCCGGGCACCGGCAAGACGATGCTGGCCGAGGAAGTGGCGGCCGCGCTGGATCGCCCACTGCTGCAATGGCACATCAAGTCCACCACAAAAGCACAGCAAGGCCTGTACGAATACGACGCCGTGTCGCGCCTGCGCGACTCGCAGCTGGGCGACGAACGGGTGCGCGACATCCACAACTACATCGTCAAGGGCGTGCTGTGGCAGGCCTTCACGGCGCCCGAACCCGTCGTGCTGCTGATCGACGAAATCGACAAGGCGGACATCGAATTCCCCAACGACCTGCTGCGTGAGCTGGACCGGATGGAGTTCTACGTCTACGAGACGCGCGAAATGGTGACGGCACGCCACCGCCCGCTCGTCATCATCACGTCCAACAACGAAAAAGAGCTGCCGGACGCGTTCCTGCGCCGCTGCTTCTTCCACTACATCCAGTTCCCGGACAAGGACACGATGGAAGCCATCGTCAAGGTCCACTACCCGCACCTGAAGCAGGAGTTGCTGGCGCAGGCGCTGCAGACGTTCTATGAAGTGCGCAACGTCTCTGGCCTGAAGAAAAAACCGTCCACGTCCGAGTTCCTCGACTGGCTGAAGCTCCTCATGGCCGAGGACATTCCGCCGGAAGCGCTGCGCAGCCAGGACACGAAAGCGATCGTGCCGCCGCTGCACGGCGCGTTGCTGAAGAACGAGCAGGACGTGCACTTGTTCGAGCGCCTCGTCTACATGTCGCGCACCAACCGATGATCGACGTCCTGCCCGTCACGCTGCAGCACAACGGCGTGCGCCTGGAGCCGCTGGCGCCGGGCCACGCGGACGGCCTGCGCGCCGCTGCGTGCGACGGCGCGCTGTGGCAGCTGCGCATCACGTCCGTGCCGGAGCCGGAGAATGTCGAGGCGTACATCGCCACGGCGCTGGAGATGCGGCCCGGCCGCCTGGCCTTCGCGGTGATCGACACGACAACGGACACCGTCATCGGCAGCACCAGCTACCACGACATCGTGCCGGCGCTGGACCGGGTGGAGATCGGCTACACGTGGTATGCGCAAAGCCGCCAGCGCAGCCACGTCAACACGACGTGCAAGCGCCTGCTTCTGGCGCATGCGTTCGACACGCTGGGCTGCGCCGTCGTGGGTTTTCGGACCGATAATTTCAACCACGCGTCGCAGCGCGCCATCGAGCGCCTGGGCGCGAAACGGGACGGCGTGCTGCGCCACCACGGGCTGCGCCGCGACGGCACCGTGCGCGACACGGTCGTCTACAGCATCGTGCGCGGCGAATGGCCGGAAGTGCGCGCGCAGCTCGACTATCTCCTGACGCGGGACCGCTCATGCTGATCGATTTCTTCTTCACGCTGAAAGACGCGAAAATCCCTGTCACCATCAAGGAGTTCCTGACCTTGCTGGAGGCGATGCGCCAGAACGTCATCGACCAGTCGCTGGACGATTTCTACTATCTGGCACGCCTGACGATGGTCAAGGACGAAGCGCACTTCGACAAGTTCGACCGCGCTTTTGCCCAGTACTTCAAGGGCATCAACGGCGCCTTCGAGAGCAACAGCGCCATCCCGCTCGACTGGCTGGTGAAGCGGATGGAGCGCGAGCTGACGGACGAGCAGAAGGCCGCGCTGGAAAAGTTCGGCTACGACAAGCTGATGGACCGCCTGCAGGAGCTGTTAAAAGAGCAGAAGGAACGCCACGAAGGCGGCAGCAAATGGATCGGCACGGGCGGCACGTCGCCGTTCGGCAATGGCGGCACCAATCCGGAAGGCGTGCGCATCGGCGGCAAGGGCGGCAACCGCACGGCCGTCAAGGTATGGGACCAGCGCAGTTACAAGGACTACGATTCCGACAAGGAGCTCGGCACCCGCAACATCAAGGTGGCGCTGCGCCGGCTGCGCCGCTTCGCCCGCGAAGGCGCCGCCGAGGAACTGGCATTGGACCAGACGATCCGCGCCACCGCCAACAACGCCGGGTACCTGGACATCAGGATGCAGCCGGAGCGCCGCAACAACGTCAAGGTGCTGATGCTGTTCGACGTGGGCGGCACGATGGACGACCATATCGAACGCACGGAGGAACTGTTCTCGGCGGCGAAGTCGGAATTCAAGAACATGGAGTTCTATTACTTCCACAACTGCGTCTACGATTACCTGTGGAAGAATAACCGCCGCCGCAACGCCGAACGCTTCCCGACCTGGGACGTGCTGCGCAAGTACAAGCCGGACACGAAGCTGGTGTTCGTCGGCGACGCCACGATGAGCCCTTACGAGATCCTGCAGCCGGGCGGCTCCGTCGAGTACAACAACGAGGAAGCGGGCGCCGAATGGCTGGCCCGCTTCACGCACGCGTTCCCGAAATTCGTCTGGCTCAATCCCGAGCCGGAAGGCCTGTGGCAGTACCGCCAGTCGATCGCCGTTATCCGCCAGCTGATGAACAACCGCATGTTCCCCATCACGCTCGCCGGGCTGGAACAGGCGATGCGCACACTTTCCAAATAAGCCGCGCGAAGCGGTGGAAAAGGAGCCTGTCACCGGTTTTCCAAAAACCGGTGACAGGCTCCGGTTATATTTGCGGTTCGCCGTTACACGGCGTTTACGCGCCACGCGCCGCTCTTTACGCCCGGATTACGGCGAAATCGCTATCGTGAAACCGTCTCCACCACCGATAGCGAACCATGAAAACCCTTACCGTCGTGCCGCCTTCGACGCGGCTGATGCTGATCACCGTCGATACCGAGCGCGTCATCGAACTGCGCCGCCTCGTTGCCCGCGCCTGCGGCAACCGGCTGTCGTTCATGCGCATGCAGCCGATCGAGCACGCCACGCGGATGCAGGTGTGGCTGCGCGTCACCGAACCGGGCGTGCAGCGCATCGTGGACGCGGTTGCCCGGGCGTTGCCGTCGGCGCAACTCGGCCGCGTGGTGCCGGCATGATCGTCACCGTCGTCAATGAAGGGCACGGCCAAGCGAAGCTGGCATTGGCCGAACACCTTGCCGCGCTGCGCGGCCTGGCTGGCCGCAAGGTGCTGCTGATGGACGCCGATTCCAGTCCTCACGAGAGCCCATGCGGGAATGCCGCCCTGCCCGTCGCCGCGCGCGCCGTGTGCGGCAAGAGCGTGCAGGCGGAGCTGGAAAACCAGGGCCAGCGCTTCCAGGACATCGTCGTCGACGCGGATGGCCGCGATTCGCTGGGCAGTCGCGCCGCGCTGATCGCCGCGAGAGTCGTCGTCATTCCGGCGGACGACCTGCACGGCGACGCCGTCCGCACCGCCAGGCTGGCTGACCGGATCGGCAATGCGCGGCTGTTCAACCCGGCGCTGCGCATCGTCATCCTGGCATGCCAGGACGGTTGCCGCGATGACGCCTGTGCGACCGCCGTCCTGCACCGCCGCCTGCCTGGCGCCGAGGTGGCGACGCATCCCGGCGTGCTGTATGGCACGGTGTTTGGCGCCCCGTTGGCGGCGCATTCCAGTGAATAACCAGGCCGTATCGCCACGCGCGCGCCGGTGAGGCCGCCAGGCGCCCGTGCGGCTTGGCGACATCCCATGGGTGCGCGCTGCCGGATCCGGGGCCGCGCTGGCGCTCGTGAAAACATGACGTTGACAGGGCGAAATTTCGCTTTGGCAACTATTCATTTAGCTTTATTATTTAACCGATTGACGTTACCATCCCCGCTTTGAGTTCAATGCAAAAAAGATAATGCGATTTACCTACCTGGATGGGATCCGCGGCATGGCTGCGCTGTTCGTTCTGGCTCACCACTGGAACTCGTTCTTCAGCTATCCGTTCGTCAAGAGCTATCTTGCGGTGGACCTGTTCTTCCTGTTGAGTGGATTCGTCATTGCGCATGCCTACGACCGCAAGCTGCGCGGCGGCGCCATCACCCCTGGCGGGTTCATGCGCATCCGTTTTGCGCGGCTCTACCCCCTCTACCTGCTGTCCGTTGTGCTGTCCACCGCGCTGGTGGTGGTCCGTTCGTTAAGAGCTGCACAGCCGGAGTCGCCGCTGATCGACTGGTTCATCGGTGGCGCGCTGGCACTGCTGTTCGTGCCGTTCCACGTGGGCGGAACGAATTCCGTTTTTGCGATGAACGGTGCCTACTGGTCGCTGTCGCAGGAAATGCTTGTCAATCTGCTCTACGCCTACACGCGCCGCGTGGTGAACAATACGCTGCTGGTTGTGATCGTGGGCCTGTCTGCGGCGGCCATTGTCCTGATTGGCCTGACGACCGGCACGATCAACCATGGCTACCAGCCGGCGTTCGTATCGCTCGCTGGCGGCTTCGCCCGTGCCTTGTTCGGCATCGGCCTGGGGATGCTGCTGTACAGCCATCGCGAGCGCTTCGCCACCTGGACCCGCAACGTGCCGGCATGGCTCAGTTTCCCACTTGTCGCGGCCGTGATGATGGCGCCGGAAGCGCCGTGGGCATTCGATCTCGTCGGCATATTCCTTATCCTGCCGCTGGCGGTCGTCATTGGCAGCGGCCACGAGCCAGCCCGTGCCTGGCAGGTCCGCGGGCTCGAGGCGCTCGGGATTGCCAGCTATCCTCTTTACCTGTTCCATATGCCACTGGGCTATGTGCCCACGAAAGTCGCCGCCCTGATCCCGGAATGGCAAGGATTCGCCGCCGCGGGGATCGCCTGCGTGCTGTTCTTTATCTGCCTGCAGCTCGACAAGAGCTACGACATGCCGGCGCGCCAGTGGCTTCGGGAACGTCTGCAGGGCCGCCGGGTTGTGGCGAAGCCCGATCCCGCCTGAGCTCTACCGTCCGGGCCTGCGAAGAATGCGGGCCCGGTGCGGCCACAGCACCGCGTCACGGCGCCTGCCTTCACTGAACGAGCCGCTTCAGAATGTACGCGACACCGTCAGCACCGCCGCATCGCGCCCCGTATATTTGCCGTTGACGGGCGACGAGTAAGCCTCGCGCCGGGCATTGGTGCCGATATACGCCAGCGCCACGCTGGCCATGCCGAAGTCTTTTGTTACCCCCACCTTCCAGTCCGTGTAGCTGGCGTCACGGTGCCCGCTGACCCGCTGCCGTCCGACGTGCAGGTTCAATACCACGCCGGCGCCCACCTCCCGGTTGAACGAGGCATCCAGATAGCCGCTGCCATGGCTGTCTGCAAACCCGAACAGATTGGTCGTCGCGTGCGAATACTTCAGCGTGAATGGGCCGCGGCCCAGCTGTGCGTACAGCTCAAGTGTGTCGGCCGACGGCGCCAGGCCATTCGACGGATAGGCATAACCCAGCACGCCGACGTCGTACGACACGCCGCCAGCCAGCTCGCCGCGCCGGCCGCCATACACGTCCCACTCGACGGCGCCGCCGCCACCGGCATCGTGCGTCCAGCGGATCGTCGACAGCCACGTGCCGGCGTACCAGCCGCTCGCGCTGTCCGCCCAGTCGGCGCCCGCCTGCAGCGCGGGACGCAGCCGGGTTTGCGAGATGCCGCGGAAGCGGTAGTCGGACGTCACGGCCACGTTGTACGTCACCGCGCTGTCCTGCGCGTGGCCGGTGGAGAGGACGAGGGCCGTGACGGCGCCTGAAATCAGTCGTTTCATAAATGCTTTCAAAGGTGATGGGTGAGCAGGGTCCGCACCCGCCATTAACGGGCGCCGGGTCCTGCGTCAGGTGAAACCGCCGGCTAGGGCGCCAGCAGCAATCGGTAGCCGACCCCGGTTTCGGTCAGCAGGTGGACGGGTTGGGCCGGATCGTGCTCCAGCTTCTGGCGCAGGTGGCCCATGTAGATGCGCACGTAGTGGCCGTTCTCCGCATTCGACGGCCCCCACACTTCGCGCAGCAGCTGGGGCGCCGTGACGACGCGGCCGGCGTTGTTGACCAGCACCGACAGCAACCGGAACTCGGTCGGCGTCAGCCGCACGGCCTGGCCACCGCGGGTGACGAGGCGGGCCTGCTGGTCCACCTGCACGTCGCCGAAGCGGACGATGCCGCCCGGTTCCTGGCCCGGCGCGCGGCGCCGCCGCAGCATCGCCCGCACGCGCGCGAGCAGCTCTCCCACGCCGAACGGCTTGGTCAGGTAATCGTCGGCGCCCGCGTCGAGCGCGCGGATCTTCTGCTCCTCGTCGGTGCGGGCCGACAGCACGATGACGGGCACGGGCGACCACGCGCGCAGGTCGGCGATCAGGTCGATGCCGTCGCCATCGGGCAGGCCCAGGTCGAGGATGACGAGGTCGGGTTTACGCGTGCCGGCTTCGATCAGGCCGCGGTTCATCGTGGCCGCCTCCTGCACATGCCAGCCCTCCTCTTCCAGCGCGAGGCGCACGAAGCGGCGGATCTGCGGCTCGTCCTCGATCAGCAGCGCGGTCGGCTTGATGCCGCTGACGTCATTCATGCTCAAGCTCCTCGGGCGGCGCGGGCGGTGTGCCCAGCGGCAGGGTAAAGGTGATGGCGGCGCCGCCTTGCGACGGCGTGGCGGCGGCGATCGTGCCGCCGTGCGCGGCCACGATGGCGCGGCAGATCGACAGGCCCAGGCCCACGCCGGGGCGGGCCGATTCGCTCTCGCCGCGCGTGAATTTTTCAAAGATCACTTCTTCCTGGCCCGCCGGCAGGCCGGGACCGTCGTCGCTGACGGTCACGCGCAGCAGCGGGCGGGCCAGGCTCGCCGAGATCGCGATGGTGCTGCCGGGCGGCGTGTACTTGACAGCGTTTTCCAGCAGATTGCACAGCACGCGCTCGATCAGCACCGCATCGTAGCGCACCAGCGGCAGCGTGGCGGGAAGCTGCGTGCGCACAGTATGCTCGCGCAGCAGCGGCGCACTGGCCCGCAGCGCCGTGCCCACCACTTCCTCCAGCGGCTGCCATTGCAGCTTCAGTTGCACGGCGCCGCTTTCGATGCGCGCCATGTCCAGCAGGTTCGCCACCATCGTCGACAGGCGCAGGCTTTCCTGCCGCAGCGCGTCCGCCAGCTCCAGCTGCGACGACGCCAGCGCCGGCTTCGAGCGCGCAAGCGATTCGGCCAGCCCCACCAGGGAAGTCAGCGGCGTGCGCAGGTCGTGCGACAGCGCGGCCAGCAGCGAATTGCGCAACCGCTCGGACGACATCTGCACCAGCGCGCCCTGCGCCACGTCGATATAGTGGACGCGCTCAAGCGCGATGGCCGCCAGCGCCGCGAATGTGTCGAGCTGGCGGCGCTGTTCCGGCACCAGCAGCCAGCGCCGGTCGCCGGGCAGCAGCGCCAGCACGCCGCGCGTGCGCATCGGTGCGATCAGCGGCAGATAAAACACGGGGGACGACGGCAGCGTGCCGGTGCCGAAACCGGCCGGCGCGGCGTGATCGAACGCCCATTGCGCGATGGCGGCGTCGACGTCGCTGCCGGGTGGCACTTGCAGCTGCCCGTGCTCGTCCGGCAGCAGCAACGTGACGCGGGCGCGGAACGCGTCCGCCAGCGTGCGGCTGGTGATCTCGAACACCTGCTCCGCCTGCAGCACGCCCGTCAGCTCGCGCGCGAATTCGTACAGGGCGCGGGCGCGCAGTTCGCGATGCGAGGCGACGCGGGCCTGGAAGCGCAGGCCCGCCGTCAGGTGGCTCGTCACGAGGCCGGTCGCCAGCATGACGGCGAAGGTGATCAGGTACTGCACATCGCTGACGGCAAACGAGAACGTGGGCGCGACGAACAGAAAGTCGAACGCCGCGACACCGGTGACGCACGACAGCAGCGCCGGCCCCCGCCCGAAGCGGTACGCCACCAGCAGCACCGCCAGCAGGAACAGCATCGCGATATTCGTGTTTTCCAGTACCCCGGCAAAGGGCTGCATCGCCAGCGCCAATGCGAAACTGACACCCGTGGCGGCGGCGTAGTGCCACCAGGAAGAGTTGCCCAGAAACCGGAGCCTGTCACCGGTTTTCAAAAACCGGTGACAGGCTCCGGTTTCCGGCAGGGCCCCGGCCGTTTCAATGAGGTCGGCGGCCGGGGCCGCGCTGGCCAGGCGGCGTGCCAGCGGGCGGTGCCACGGGCGGCCGCTGCCCCTGCCGACGACGATCCTGGCGATGTTCTGCGCCTGCGCGTAGGCCGCGATGGCGCCCGCGACGTCGCCGTCCGCCAGCACCGCCGTCGTCGCGCCCAGATCCTGCGCCAGCTTCAGGGTCTTCAGGATGCGTTCGCGTTGTCCGTCGGGCAGGCGTTGCAGCGCGGGCGTTTCAACGTACACCGCATGCCAGCGGCCGTTCAGTTGTGCCGCCAGCCGCGCCGCGCTGCGCACGACGTGTTCACCGCCGTCACGCGGCCCCACGCAGGCCAGCAGCACGGCACCGGTCTTCCAGACCGCATCGATCGACTGCTCGACGCGATAGGCCTGCACGTCGCCCTGCAGCCGGTCGGCCACGTGGCGCAGCGCCAGCTCGCGCAGCGCGATCAGGTTCCCCTTGCGGAAGAAATTGCGGGCGGCGCGGCTGGCCTGGTCCACGCCGTACACCTTGCCGTCCATCAGCCGCGCCAGCAGTTCGTCGGCGGAGACGTCCACCAGCACCACCTCGTCGGCCCGCTCGAATACCGTGTCCGGCACCGTCTCGTGCACCTTGATGCCCGTGATGCCGCCGACGATGTCGTTCAGGCTTTCCAGGTGTTGCACGTTGACCGTCGTGAAGACGTCGATGCCCGCGTCCAGCAGTTCGGCCACGTCCTGCCAGCGCTTCGGATGGCGCGCGCCGGGGGCGTTCGTATGCGCCAGCTCGTCCACCAGCACCAGCGCGGGATGGCGGCGCAGCGCTTCGTCCAGGTCGAATTCCGGCAGCACCTTGTCGCGATACGGCACCTGGCGCGGCGGCAGCAGGTCCAGCCCCGCCAGCAGCGCGGCCGTCTCCACACGGCCATGCGTCTCGACGACGCCCGCCAGCACGGCCACGCCCTGCCCGGCCAGTGTGCGCGCCGCCGTCAGCATCGCGCAGGTCTTGCCGACGCCGGCCGAGGCGCCGAAGTAGACGCGCAGCCGGCCGCGCGCGGCGCGCCGTTCGCCTTCCTGCACCTGCGCCAGCAGGACATCGGGATCGGGACGTTGGCCGTCGTTCATGGCAGTGCGGCGTGAAGGGACATGCGCCATCTTACCGAGGCAGGCCGTCCAGCGCCAGATTCAATGCCAGCACGTTGACGGTGGCCTCGCCCAGGAAGCCGAACAGCGGCGCGGTTGCGTGCCGGCCGATCAGCGCTTCGACCTGCGCGGGTGCCAGCCCGCGCGACCGTGCCACGCGTGCGGCCTGGTAGCGCGCGGCGGCCACGCTGATGTCGGGATCGAGGCCGCTGGCGGACGCCGTGACGAGATCGACTGGTACCTGCGCCACATTGGACGGATCGGCGGCCTTCAGCGCGGCCACGCGCGCCGTCACCGCTTCCGTCAGCGCCGGATTGGTGGGGCCCTGGTTGGAGCCCCCCGAACCGGCACCATTTGCCGGCATCGGGCTGGTGGCCGATGGCCGGCCCCAGAAGTAGCGCGGTGCCGTGAACGACTGGCCGATCAGGCGCGAGCCGACGACGCGACCGCCCTGCACGACAAGGCTGCCGGAAGCCTGGTCGGCAAACGCCGCCTGGCCGATGCCGGTAACGAGCAGGGGGTACGCGATGCCGCAGATGGCGGTCAGCGCCGTAAAAATGACCACGGCGGGCCGCAATTGGGAGAACATAGGCATTCCTTTCAGACGAGATGCAGCGCGGCCAGCGCCATGTCGATGGCCTTGATGGCGACAAACGGCAGTACCAGGCCACCGAGGCCGAAGACGAGCAGGTTACGGCGCAATAGCGCGGCGCCGCTGGCGGCCTGGAAGCGCACACCGCGCAAGGCCAGCGGAATCAGCACGACGATGATCAGCGCATTGAAGATCACGGCCGCCATCACGGCGGAGCCGGAACTGGTCAGGTGCATCACGTCCAGCGCCTTCAATTGTGGATACGTGCCGACAAACGCGGCGGGGATGATGGCAAAGTACTTGGCCACGTCGTTGGCGATCGAGAACGTCGTCAGCGCGCCGCGCGTCATCAGCATCTGCTTGCCGATCTCCACGATCTCCAGCAGCTTCGTCGGGTTCGAGTCCAGATCGACCATATTGCCCGCTTCCTTCGCCGCCTGGGTGCCGCTGTTCATCGCGACGGCCACGTCGGCCTGCGCCAGCGCCGGGGCATCGTTGGTGCCGTCCCCCGTCATCGCGACCAGCCGGCCGTCGGCCTGGTGGTCGCGGATCAGGCGCAGCTTGTCCTCCGGTGTCGCCTCGGCGAGGAAATCGTCGACGCCCGCTTCGGCCGCGATGGCCGCCGCCGTCAGCCGGTTGTCGCCGGTGATCATGATGGTGCGGATGCCCATTTCGCGCAGCTGGGCGAAGCGTTCGCGGATGCCCGCCTTGACGACGTCCTTCAGCTCGACCACCCCCATCACCCGGCCGCCATCCACGACAACCAG
>Ga0265797_10006110_pt1 | contig 17227 bp, 14 predicted proteins | sample P2T30metagenome_FD_192433 | JGI IMG/M metagenome (GOLD analysis project Ga0265797, IMG submission 192433) | Plant litter microbial communities from East Loma Ridge, Irvine, California - P2 T30 | ecosystem: Environmental > Terrestrial > Plant litter > Unclassified | place: USA: California...
ACTCATATTTTAAAAAATTGATTAAAATCCCTGGTGTAGGCGAAAAGGTTGCCAGAGTTATCCTGAAAGGAGAAGCAAGAAGCTTTGCTGAAAAGGAGTATGAAGCCTGTTCAAAAACAAATACACAGCTTCACTTTTTTACCGATGACACTTATCCGGTAAGGCTAAAACCCTTGTATGATGCGCCGGTAATTTTATATTCGAGAGGTAAATTTGATTTTAATCTCCAAAGATCAGTTGGTATCGTAGGTACCAGACAGGTTAGTGACTACGGAAAAAATATTACAGAAAGCATTATTAAAGAACTGTATCCTTACAAATGTCTGGTTGTAAGCGGTCTTGCTTATGGAATAGACATTATTGCACACAGGGCTTCCCTGAAATATGATTTGCCGACAATCGGCGTAATGGCAAGTGGCCTGGACGTTATTTATCCCGCTGCTCATTTAAAAACTTCCAAAGATATGCAGCTGAATGGAGGTATTGTCACGGAAAATGCACTTGCTACAAAACCTGATTTTATGCGTTTTCCGGCCAGAAACAGAATCATAGCAGGGTTAAGTGATGTAACGATTGTGGTAGAATCTGCAAAAAAAGGCGGAAGCCTGATAACCGTAGAATTTGCGCAGAACTATCACCGGGAAGTTTTTGCAGTGCCTGGTAGTTTGGACAGTCCGCAGTCGGAAGGATGTAATCATTTGATCAGGGATAATAAGGCAGCCATTTTTACATCGGTTGAAGATATGGCCAACGCAATAGGATGGAGCCTCAAAGATGACAGAACCCATTCAGGTACTAACAAAGCAGTATTACAGGAAAATATTTCCTTTGAAGGATTCAGTCAGGATGAAGCGCAGGTACTATCACTGTTAAAGCAAAAAGGCAATATGCAGATTGACGAGTTATCCTGGCAAAGCGGTATGCACTTGAACAAACTTGCGACGTTGCTACTGAACCTCGAATTTCAGGGTATGGTCAGATCGTTCCCGGGCAAAAAGTATGCGCTGATTTAATTTGTCAACCCCTAATAGCTTCCTTATTTTAAAGGTAGTATTCATTCTAAGAAATATTATTTATTTTAGACCTTTCTTTCAAATCATTTGCAGGTTCACCTTACGTAATGAGGCCAAAATTTCAAAATATCAGTGATATCATTATTGAAAAAATAAAATCCGGTGAATTATTGCCGGGAGATAAAATACCTTCTGAAAATGAGCTGATTAAGTTTTATAATGTAAGCAATACCACCGCCAGAAAAAGCCTGCTTGAAATTGAAAGCAGGGGTTGGGCAAAGAGAATAAAGGGGAAAGGTACATTCGTATTAAACCGGACCACAGATCATCACCTGATCCGCCAGCTGGGTTCCATATACGCGACCCGGCGTGGTTTTCACGAAAGTTTACTTGCCGAGGGTTTTAAACCCCATAACCTTGTTCTGGAAAAAACAATACTGGACGACGGTATTTCTTCGGAGATCGGAGGGAAGCATTTTATTCTGGAAGCACCTGTTTTAAAAATACATCAGTTGCGTTACGCGGATGACGAAATCATTAAAGATGAAATCAAATATATTTCTTTAAAGCTTTGTCCGAAAATTAACCGGATGCCTACCGAGATTTCTTATTTCAAGGTTTATGAAGATACTTATCATCTCAGGATCGAAGAGGTGAAACAAACTTTGAGTGTTGAAATAACAGAACCTGATTCGGAGACAAATAATTTTGAACTGATAAAGCCAACACCCATGTTTATACTCGACAGCGCAGTAATTTGCAAAGATGATAAAGTGGTCGAAATTGAGCGATCCTATTATCGTGGCGATAAGTATAAGTTTGCAATCGTAGCTAATCCTGATTATAATGACAATTGACCATTAACGCGCAAGCTTTTTTATCTGGGTAAATTGTGAAAAGTACATCCCGAAATTCCTTTAAAACCATTTGATAATAGTGCTCGCAATAAGCTCATGTCCCAACAGGTTAGGATGATTCACCGATGCCATGTGCTCTTTAAGCTTGCCTTCTTTGATGATTGCCTGAAATAACACGTACGGATCGGCAAGCCCGGTATTATACTGTCTGGCAAGCGACCTGATCTGTACCACATAAGGATCCAGCGGGTTTGAAGGATCTGAAATATCTATTCTCTGATCAGGGGAGGGAGTGAGCAAAATCACTTTGATGTTCTTCTCCTGCGCCGCAATGATCATTTTTTCTAATGCCTCTTTCGTTTTTTCCAATGGAGAAAATCGGTCATTGAGTGCATAATCGATAAAAAGTATATCCGGTTTATAGATCAGCACCTCATTTTCAAAACGCTTTTGACCATTGATAGATCCCTCACCGCCGATAGCGGTAATGATAATGTTGATTCCTGCATGAGGATATTTTTCTTTCAGTGCTTTCAGGACTAAATGCGGATATGATTCCAGTGTATGTACTTCATGCTTGTCCCAAAATCCGGAAGGTACCGAATGGCCATGGAATACCAGGTTGATCCGCCGGCTCTTTGGCCAGACTGCATTCAGTTCTTTTTTAGTATTTTCAAGATATGTATTCGTATCAGCAACCTGAGCCTGAGTGCTAAATGAGGAAACAAGTGAAAAAAGCAGAATGGGAATGAAAGAAGATCGGTTCATCGAAAATGATATTATTGAATCGGTTTTAAATTTATTAATTGACCAGTTCCATCCGCTGTTCTTCTGAATAGCGCATGGTTTTTCGTTACCAGGACACCGTAAGTGTTCCGGTTATGTTTTCCACTACATAGTGATTTCCTAACTTTTCATCTCCTTTCTTAAAGGCAATTCTCCCGGTTTTCCATGGATAGCCTGTATTTACGTATACATTAAGTTTATCCTCACTGATGTCTTCCGCAGCATAAATCCGGACCGTAGCATTTTTCAAACCGCCCACCTGAAAACGTTTCGTTATATCTTTTTCACCAGAATGGAGTTCTTTGTAAGAAACAATCCCGTCATTTTGTTCTACAAACATCCGGCACTCACGGTTCCAGGAAGTCGGCAGGGTATAAACGGAATTACCATCAGTCAGTTTGGTTTCCAATCCTAAAAGCAGCGGAGCTCCCTGTGGGAATTTAAAGTGATTGGTGATGGTGCTGTTGGGATTATAACCGGAAAAAAAGAAAGCATTGTTGCTTCTTGAAACTGTAAGCACCGGATTTTTAATCGCAGGATTTTCTTTTTCGATCAGACAGTTTATTCCAAATTCGCTTAGCACATAACGCATTAAGAGCGGCCCGGTAAATAACTTTGAAGGATCATCCGGATGAAGCAGTTTGCCTCCATTGAATTTACTTGAATTGGTTCCACGCAGATAAACGATCTTCCCTCCATTCCATTCAGGCAGCGTACGTGACCACATGGCATCTCGGGAATTGCCCGTCTGAGTCATTTTTGCAAGTATTTTTGTTCCTTTATCATTGGTATTGGCAACCTGCGTTGCTATTCCACCACCTGAAAAGAGAGCGCTATGGTGAATTGTTTCAGGGTATTTCGCAACCAGTTTATCACCTTCATATGTGGAGGAAATACTAAAATCACCTTCCAATGCATTGGTGTTTTTAAGGTTAAGCAATTCTAAAAACGCCGGGCCTGCATGATCTGCTGGTCCGTAAACAATCATTTTTCCACCGTGCTTCACAAAGTTAATAAGCGTTTTTTCAAGAGCAGATCCTGCATCAGGTACAATACTGACGAGAATGGATTCATTAAAGTACGCTGGTTTATCTTTAACTACCTGCTGGAAAGAACCGGTCGATATGACTGTGTTTAGCGGAAAGCCATTGTTGATGGCCTGACGGATCAACCAGTCTCCGTAATAGATTTCGGGCAAACGATCCTTGTAACGATAGGCCCAGTCATGATATTCGTCAAAAGGATAAACCCAGACAAGCGGTCCGGCAGCAGTTGGCGCATCATAACGTGCTTTTAAAATATGCGGGGTTACTTCGTCGGGAACCTGCGTGGGCATGTTACCGTAAGAGTCATCAATGCTCAGAAAACTAAGGTGAGAAGGAATTTTGACTTCCCCTTTTTTATTGATTCTTGCCACCGACATGGGAAGATAAATATCATGGGGCTCCCGGCCGTAACGGTCAAGCCAGGGACTGTTTAGCCACCAGGGGTCATGTGTGTAATACCTGAACAAGTATCGCTCATCAGGTAATTCGGCCATCCTGGACATGTAACCCACCATCTCCAAACCAAAATCTCCATCGAGCGCAGCCCAGGGAGAGTTTGGTGGCGGCAGTATGTTTTTGTCTTTATAAATTGATTTCAGATCGACGCCGTCGCGTGCAAGATCCGAACCGGTTGATAAGTTAGTTCCGCGTGTTTGTATCTGAATGTCAGGACATTCAGCCCGGAAATATTTCCAGAAGCCAGCTATTTTATCTTTGGTTGCAGCTAGTTTCGCCTGATCAAAACCTTTACCATTAAAAATAGCGCCTGTTGAAGACCAGCCTTCAACACCATATCCGAACCCATTGCTGAGCCACAGAAAATCAAATCCCATATCCTTCAAAAAATGCTTGCTCTGGCGTCCCAAAAAAGTCCCGAAAGGCGTATTCGCAGGAATTCCCTTCGGAAAACCGGCATAAGAATCACTGTCAGCATTTAAAACAGAGTAGCAGCTTACCATTGTATTATGACCCATTGCGCTTCCTCCCAATATCTCACGGTGTTTTTTATATTTAAAATCAGACTTGGCGAATTCAGGTCCCGGATCAAAAGTTTCACCGATGCGGATCGGCTTGCCCGTTACTTTTTTTCCTTCCTCTTTGAGTGCCTGAATGATAAATTTCAGGTCTCCGTAAGTAAATTTTGGCGGGTTGTCGAGATACAGATAAGCACGTTCGTGAATGGATAATTCTTTCGGGCCGGAATTTACTTCGTGGGCGGTATTAGGATTTCCCATATACTGCGCCCATTCCAAAGGCTGTGACGGCGTGCCTTTATAATCCAGAATTTCTGAACCATCACTGGTCCATAGCATAATAGAAACTGTATCTGCGTGGCGCAGCATTGCATGCCATTGTACAAACATTTCTTTGGCTACTTCCCGGATGTAAGCTTTGTCATTTTTTTTGAAAGGCTTCAGAGAAACTTCCAGCGTGATGTTGTTAAAATTCTTCCCCCTGAGTGTTCCAAGTGCGTTTTGTGCCCATAGATCCGATAAAGGAAGAATTCGCAAAAAGATGGATAAAAGAATTAATCGAATGGTCATGAGTTTAGGAATAGTCATAGATATTCATTGTATTTGATCTAGCTTTACTGCTGTTACGCTTAAAATGGTCATTTGAAGAGTACCGCCAATATCTGCCGGAATTTCGGTAATCATTTCTTTTTACAGTGTGGCGATTTACAAAGCAACATATCAGGGTTTGGTTCATTCTTTTAAATTGATAATTACTGCTTCCAGATTTAGGTAATCTGCAATTTTAGCAATGGTTTTTGCATGATGCCCTATGCCAAGTGCAAAGTGATGTGTCGGTCCTTCTTTCATCCATCTTTGTAAAAAAGTTCTTACATCCGGTTTAAAAAAACCACGCGTATTGGTATTTCCTGTGGGAGGAATCGGACCTTCAACGGATTGCCCCTCTGCAATAACAAATTTGAACTTCCCGTCATAAGTAGAGTTTATACTCAGCATCGTAATCGGACCTTCTTTTATTTTAAATTCCACACCTGCGCCAAAACCCGGTTTGCCATGATATTTGGTCAGACTGCGTAAAATGGGTTTTCCCTGCGCAATAGCCACGTTATGTGGACCATCGTGCCCCACTAGTACAAAGCCTTCCTTAAAATCAACAGGGTGAAATTCCGCAAAGCTACCGCCGATTCCCAAACGTTCCATGATCAGCATAGCAAAACAGGTTTTTAAATCCGACTCTCCGCACATCGGAAATCCGGCTCCCGTCAGCAGTGAATTACCCACGATCAGGTTTGTCATTACTGTCCTTGTTTCGCTGTTTTCCGGTCCCTCGTAATAGTAGGCAAGGCCATCGAGTTTTTTCTCTTCAATGAATTTTTCGAGTGCAACAGTTACTCTTGCAGCAACTTCCAAATCTGAATCTCTTAATTTTTCAGAAATAGGATCTGATACGGGATCCGGGGTATCAAAAAAATCGAGAATGCGTTCTTTGACTGGTTCAATTTCGTCAAATGTTGAATTTTGATATTGTGATACGATTTCATGTGCCTCACATTGTACGATGTGAGCACCAAAATGTGCTGTCAGCATGGTTGCATCAGAGTGCATGTCCAGCATGGCTTCAATCGGATGTCCGATATGTCCGATCCGGGCTGTTTTCAAATCATGTAAAACAGCTGCAATCCGGCAATATTCTTCAATTTCTGCATCTGCCTGTGGGTCGTCATACAAGGTTCCAATGATCATATCCGGTACTTTTTTGCCCATTCGCGCAGCGACGCCGGCAAATTCCGGAAGAGAACAGATATCATCATTGTATAACTGCATGTATGTCGAAGCCCGGGAATAATCCATGGCTTTATCAGGCTGAAGCGCAACCAGTACGATTGGTATATTAAGATTACGAATCACTACACCGAACGTATTGGAAGTAGCATAAGTAACCATATCGCAAAAGATCAGGTCAAGATTAGCAGCGTTAAGTTTCGGTACAAGATTATACGCTTTCTCCACGTTGTCAACGAGTCCAAAGTCGATTACTTCAGCGTAAGAACTTCTGTTTATTTTGTCAATAAACACGGCCTGCTTTTCCAGCATATCATCCAGCAAGCCTTCAAACTGGTTCCAGTATTTGTAATAACCAACACCGAATACACCGATCCTGGGCCGTGTCTGTTTTCGTTTTTCTACGATGTCCTTGCCGGAGACATTTTTTTTATTGGGGAGAGAATTTACCATTGATATGATGTTTTTGTAATTATACTTAACGCACTAAGAATTTTAAAAATAAAATAGGTGTAAAATGATCATTGTCAGCTTGCAGGAGTTTTCTTCATATTAATAGTATTCAGTTTATTATCAAGCAGTGGTTTAATTTTTGGTATTAATAAAATAAACAAAATGTAGGCAAGGGGATATAACAGCCCCGAAGCAATCCAGAGTGGTTTGTATGAATACTTTTGAATAATTCCTCCGATCATCGGATTCAGCACGAGACTGGAAACGGCACCTGCTGTACCGGAAAGTCCTACCACGGTAGAAGTGGCAGTACGGCCAAAGACATCTGAAATGCTTGTGATATAATTTGTGATCCAAAAACCGTGTGCAAACATGTAAAGCGTCATCAGTCCCACTGCAAGTTCCACAGAGGAAACATATGCAGTAAATGGAACGGTCAATGTTAAGGCAGCGGCAATTCCCATCACCGTTTTTCTCGCCTTGTTTACACTGAAATTTAGCTTCACTAGCTTATCGGAAAAAATACCTCCCAGCACATTAGAAATCCCGAGTGCCAGGAAAGGAACCCAAAACAGGCTTCCAATTCTTTCATAGGGAACACCGCGTACTTCACTCAGGTATTTGGGTATCCAGAACATCATGAAATACATTACTGGGTCCAGCAGAAACCGCACCATTATAAAGACCCAGGTTTCTCTGAATTTTAGAAGCGTAGCGAACGAAACAGATTTCGTTTCTTCTTCAAACCGGATATTTGTTGAAGCACTATTTTTCCAGGGTATAAGCAGCCACACGGCAACCCACATTACCCCAATAATTCCGGGAATGACAAAACCAGCTCTCCACCCATAATATTCTGATATATAAATTGTTAGTGGAGGAGCAATTACAGCACCGATTGCTGAGCCACCTATGGCGATTCCATTGGCAAATGCCCTTTCCTTTTTATCAAACCAGTCATAAACCGTTTTTGCCGCTCCGGGAAAACATGCACCTTCGCCCATTCCCAGGAAAAATCTGGATGTTATGAGCTGCGGAAGTGTTGTTGTCAAACCATGAAAAGCATTAGCGACGGACCAAATGCCAACAGCCACAGCAAGACCTTTTTTAGCGCCAATCCGGTCAATGATGTAGCCACCCATGGTGAACATAAACGCATAGCTGATTAAAAAACTCGTATTTATCCAGCCATACTCAACATCCGTAAACTGAAATTCTTTCTGAATTTTAATAATGGCGATGGACAAAACCTGCCGGTCCAGAAAACTAAGGCCGGTCGCAACAAATACCATAAAGACAATAAACCAACGGATAGAGTTTGATTTCATATAACTTAACGCACTAACTTAACTGAATTCAAAAATAAAGCCATAAAGTACAAAAAGCAAGAGTATTTTAGATTTTCATAAAAACTTAACAAGAAGACGGGGTCGGTTTAGCTTAAATATTATTGTGTTGCAAAAATCAATGTTGCAAACAATACTTTTAGAAGACCGAAGCTGTGGTTCGCTACTTTAAATTAAACTGTTTAATTTAGTAGCTGTTAATAAAAAATACATGCTAAAAAGAAAGAGTACCATTGAAATTATACAGTCGGGCGAAGGGTTGGCAGTAGAATTTAAAAGAACCATTGATAGTCCCTATAAAATTGCGAAGACGATCTCTTCATTTGCCAATACATCAGGAGGTACATTGCTTGTCGGAGTTGGAAACTCCGGAGAGTTAATGGGCATTACCTCCGAGCTTCACGAACTGCAGAAACTGGACAGAGCAGCAGGGGAGCTGATCGAAACGCCGGTTCTGCTCCGCTTACATACCGAACTGCTTGACGGGAAAAAGATTCTGCGAATTGAAATTGAAGAAAGTCCGGATAAGCCGCACTATGCAATCAATGAGAAAAACGAACGGATCATTTATGTCCGCATGAAAGATAAAAGTATACCGATTCCAAAATTACTTATTCAGGGTGAAGGAGATGCGGATACAGAAAAGCTGCTGGCATCAAAACATGTGAAATCCTTGATTACGTATCTTAAAGCAACTGATTCGATTACCGCGAAAGCCTTTTCGAGAATAATCAATATTTCAGAGAAAAGGGCTGAAAGAATGCTGAATGATCTCGCTGTAAAACAGATTCTGTTAAAGCTCAGAAAAGGGAAGCCGGAAGCTTTCAGTCTTAAGTGGACAAAATAAAAGCGGTTTGCCCAGGTTATCAGAACAGGGCAAACCGCTTTTATTTTAATATGTCTTATTTCTTAATTGATACCTACCAATTCAAGTTCGAAGATCAGGTCCTGACCTGCAAGCGGATGGTTGGCATCCAGCAAAACAAACTGCTCAGATACTTCCTTAATAACAACTGGAATTACCTGACCATTTCCATCCTGGTGCATGTTTAACGTGCTTCCGATTTCCAGAGGAATATCAGAAGGAATCTGAGCACGGTCAAAATTAATGATCATATCTTCATTAACCGGCCCGTAAGCTTCTTCATTGGGAATATGTATCGTTTTTTTGTCTCCGATTTCCATGCCGGTTACGCCATCGTCAAATCCTTTAATCACCTGGCCGCTTCCTAATTGGAATGCCAGTGGTTCACGTCCTTCTGAAGAGTCAAAAAGTTGTCCGTCAGGAAGAGTTCCTTTGTAATGTACCTGTACATTATCTCCTGCTTGTGCTTGCTTCATTTCAGTAATCTTTATTTGGTTAAAAATGATCCGGTATTATGTTATTTGAATACCGGATAAATAAAATTAGTATGCCCTGGCAAACACTACTCGTTGGGAAGAAGGTTTTCCGGAGTAAATGCAAACACCAGTTTCCTGCGCTGCGTTCAAAGGTATGCACCGGATAGTCGCTTTTGTTTCTTCTTTGATCTTCTCCTCCGTTTCCGGAGTACCATCCCAGTGAGCCAGAATGAAGCCGCCTTTCGTATCCAAAACTTTATTAAATTCTTCAAATGAATCGACACGGAAAGTATTTTCCTCGCGGAAAGCAAGTGCTTTGTTGTAAATCGATTCCTGTATATTGTCCAGCAGATCTCTGATAAAATCCGAAATGCCATCAAGCGCGACTGTTTCTTTGGTTTTCGTATCTCTCCGCGCCACTTCAATCGTTCCGTTTTCCAGGTCACGTGCACCCATTGCTAACCGTACCGGAACACCTTTTAATTCGTATTCAGCAAATTTATAACCTGGTTTGTAAGCATCATTGTTATCATATTTAACACTGATGCCCAATTTTTTAAGCTGTTTTTTAATCTCTTCTGCTTTCTCGGTTATGGCTGCAAGCTGTTCCTCATTTTTGTAAATAGGAACAATCACAACCTGGATCGGAGCCAGTTTAGGAGGTAGTACCAGACCACTGTCATCTGAATGGGCCATGATCAGCGCCCCCATCAGACGTGTACTTACACCCCATGAAGTCCCCCATACGTATTCTAATTTCCCGTCTTTATCTTGAAACTTTACATCAAAAGCACTCGCGAAGTTCTGGCCCAGGAAATGGGATGTTCCAGCTTGTAATGCTTTTCCATCCTGCATCAGTGCCTCAATACAATAGGTTTCAACGGCTCCCGCAAATCGTTCGTTTGGTGTTTTGATACCTTTCACAACAGGAAGCGCCATCCATTCTTCTGCAAACGTTGCATATATATCCAGCATCTGCTCTGTTTCTGCAATTGCTTCTGCTGAAGTGGAATGCGCAGTATGACCTTCCTGCCAAAGAAATTCTGCCGTACGAAGAAATAGACGCGTCCGCATTTCCCAACGAACGACATTAGCCCACTGATTGATCAGAAGGGGGAGATCGCGATAGGACTGTATCCAGTTTTTATAAGTACTCCAGATTACGGTTTCTGAGGTTGGGCGCACGATCAATTCCTCTTCCAATTTGGCGTCCGGATCCACAATAACTCCCTTTCCGTTCGGATCGTTTTTAAGCCGGTAATGGGTAACAACCGCGCATTCTTTTGCGAAACCCTCTACATGTGAGGCTTCTTTACTCAGGTAGGACTTTGGGATGAAGAGCGGAAAATATGCATTCTGATGGCCTGTTTCCTTAAACATATCATCAAGTGCACGCTGCATTTTTTCCCAGATGGAATAGCCGTACGGTTTTATGACCATACAGCCTCTAACAGCAGAATTTTCAGCCAAATCTGCTCGTTTTACCAATTCATTGTACCATTCGGAGTAGTTTTCACTTCGGGTTGGTAAGGCTTTACTCATTCGTTGGATTATTTGTTAAATGTAAAGGAGTATTACAACATGCGATACCGGCCTTTCTTGAAGTTGCAAATATAGTTTTTTTGGTTAACTTTGGAATTAATGTAACCGTATAGATGTTTAATTCGTAATGTGGAATGAAATTTATATGTATTTTAGCAAAAAATATTTTAACCCTTTAAAGCCATGATTTATGATAAATAGAGCAAAATATTTGTCTTTGTTAGTGCTGCTGGGAGCTTGGGGATGTACAAATAACAACTACGTGTCAAAGTCAGGCAGTTATGATGATCTTTATGGAGGCGGGCAAACTGCGGAAGTCCTAAATGATTATCGGAATACAGAACAATCTCTTTCACGTTATGATAATCCTGATTATGCCAGTACACAAAGTGATCAGGATGGTACAAGTGATTATTACGATGAGTCTTACGTTTCATCAAGAGGTATAAACCGGGCCGTATCTGGTACGGATGTTGGTTATAACGCTGGATTTGCTGATGGATTCAATCAGGCTTCCAGGCTTTCTTATGGAAGTGGAATCGGATCTTTCTGGCCTGGAAATTCTCTGAGCATGAATTTTGGCTTCGGCTTGGGAAGTATGTTCAGAATGAGCCCGTATATGGGATTTGGCATGGGGTCTATGATGGGCATGGGATCCATGATGGGTTATGGTTATTCTCCATTCGGTTTCGGAAATATGATGGGATACAGTCCGTTTGGTTATGATGCATTCGGTTACAGTCCCTATGGATTCAGTCCTTATAACAGCATGTATGGGATGGGTGGTTATGGTATGTATGATAGTTTCTATTACGGCGGAGGTTATGGTTACGGATATAACCCTTGGGCATACAATCGTCCGGTTATTGTTGTAAATAATAATTATGAACGTCGGGGTCTATCCCGTACCTATGGACCGCGTACGGCGAGTTCAAGAAGTAATGATCGTTACAATGCAGGTTCTGTAAACAATGGTCGTTCATCTGCCAACACTTCTGATAGAAATTCAAGACGGACTGCGAATACAGCTTCGGGATCTGAAATCAGATCAGGAAGATCGGCCGGAAGCCGGGGAGATTCATATTCAGGCGGAAGAACTTATTCAAATGGTCGTACAGGTTCTGAATCAGGTGCACGTACTGCAAGTGAAGGTAACAACGTTTATTATTCACGTCCACGGTCTTCTGCAAGTACTTACGCTGCGGATGGTGTAAATTCAGGTAATTATTCAGCTCCGCGTTCATCGTCAAGAAGTAACAGTTCATACAGTTCACCTTCTTACAGTGCACCGGCAAGAAGCCAGTCTAATTATAGTACTCCTTCAAGGAATACAGAATCTTATTCAGCGCCAAGCAGAAGAACTGAGTCATACAGTGCTCCTCAGAGAACTTACACCGCACCAACACCAACTTACAGTGCTCCGTCAAGAAGTTACAGTGCACCAAGTGCGCCATCGGGCGGCGGGGGTGGTGGAGCATCACGTCCTTCTTCAAGAGGGCCAAGATAATTCAGTATTTCCAAAAATACGATACTATTACGGTAGTTGAATTAATAAATTTAAACCCTGCAAAACATCATCATTTTGCAGGGTTTTCGTTTAAATTGAAACCTGATTTTATATTTTAGTTTTTACTTATTATCATGACAGTAAAAGGAATTTACGCAGGATTTTTATTTAGTTTGATCTTGGGGACTCATGCTTTTGCACAATATGCAACGGATGCTTTCCGCTATTCAGAGGTGAACCAGACAGGAACCGCCCGTTTTCAGGGTTTGGGTGGTAACCATGCCGCTTTGGGTGGTGATGCAAGTACAATTAGTGGTAATCCCGCGGGGCTGGGTTTTTATAACCGGTCAGAATTTTCTTTAAGCCCTTCGCTTACAAATCTTAACACAAACAGCAGATATATCGGAACCAATACTTCTGTTAATAGATCGAATTTTAACCTGGCTAACGCATCTTTGATCATTACCAGTAAGCCGGACTTTCAGAGGAAGTGGAAGAGGTCTTCGTTCGGTATTTCATTTTCCAGACAACAAACGCTGCAAAATTCATTTAAATATGCTGGTGTAAATGACCGAAGTGCATATGTAGATCAGGTTGTTGAAGATGCTGATCGTGTGAACTGGAGTGACAAAGATTATGACGATGAATTTTATGATAATATGCAGACAGTCAGATATCTGGATCATGCATATTATAATTTACAATTGATTTATCCAACCAGATTTCTTTCCAGTACAGAAGGTTCCGGAGCGCCGTATGCACGTGATGATCGTGGTAAAGTGAGTAATCAGTCGGGGCAGTTTGATGCGACTGGTGCAAATACACAATGGACATTTACCTATGCCGGAAATTATGATGATAAGCTATATGTCGGCGGATCGCTCGGGCTTAACCGGATTAAATATTCTTACGATAATTCATTTGAAGATCGTTTTGTCAATCCAACAGTATTCCGCTCATCCATCAAAGGCGAAAACCTTACTGTGGCAGGTAATGGAGTAAATGCAACTTTTGGTATCATTTATAAATTTTCACCTGTTATACAGGTTGGGGGATCTTTAACATCACCTACATTTATGCGGATTAAAGAAACTTTCAATCAGAGTGTATCCGCTGACTATATACCGGGATCGATCAGAAATGAGCAGGGACAGGATGTAGGACCAAAGGAAAGCTCAGTTTTACTGGTTCCTAATGACTTTGAATATTCTGTAATCAGCCCACTAAGAGGCTCGGCTGGTCTGACATACTTTTTTCAGGATAAAGGCTTTATAACCGGTTCCGTTGAATATGTCGGATATGGAGCAATGAGAGCAAGAACGCGGTTTAATTCAAATGATGCAGATAATAAAGATTTCAACGAAAATAATAAAACCGAGATTCGCGACACTTATAAAAGCGGTGTAAATGTAAGGGTAGGAGGAGAATATCGTGCAGGGTTATTTCGTGGCAGAATCGGGGCAGCTTATTTATCAGATCCATATTTGCGCACAGATGGTATTGACAGGAGTAAATTACTTTTATCAGCTGGTGTAGGTGTCAGATCAAGCCGCTTTTTTGCTGACATCTCAGGAACGATGAATACGTATAAGTCTGCATATACACCTTATGTTCTGAACAATGCAGCAAATTATTCTTCGGTTGACATATCGAACCGCAATGTAAATGTAGTGTTGTCTGTCGGGACGTTTTTCTAAGAAAGGTAAGTCTGAAAATTTCTAACCTCCGGGATTGTTAAGAATCCCGGAGGTTTTTATAAATAGGCAGCAATTGCTTCAATAAGTTCTGTTACATCTGCTTTACCTTCAATTGTCACATTTGCCTGAGCATAAAAAGGCCTTCGCTCTTCAATCTTTTTTGCAAGTTCAGCTTCTACTGACAAAGCACCGGACAAAACAGGACGGTCATCCTTTCCATGATTTTCAATTCTTCTGGCCAATTCTGATGCGGGAACGTCCAGAAATATGCTTACACCTAAGCCTTTAATAAACTCCATATTGTCATAAAAGCAAGGTGCCCCACCGCCAGAGGCCAATACGATACGTTTTTCAGTTACAAGTTGTTTAAGGATTCTGCTCTCTACTTCACGAAAGTAGTTCTCTCCTTTTGAAGCGAAAATCGTTGGTATGTCCATGCTCTGATCCTGCTCAATGAGCTTATCCAGATCAATAAACTGATAGCCCAGATAACGCGCAAGCTTTTTTCCAAGCGTAGACTTGCCGGACGACATCATTCCAACCAGAATTATATTTTTCATGATTTGCAGGCTGATATTATTTCACCAGTCCGATTACCTCTTCGGAAGTCGGTGTGTCGTTGTAATGCCATTTACCTTTAACAACCCCATCCTTTAATAACCAAAGGCCTGGATTTGATCTTGAAATGGTTTTTAATACCGTTGCATCGACATAATAAAAAGGAACGCTGAGCTGATGCTTTTTGAGAAACTCCACAATTTCACCGCTGTCTCCGGATGTTAAAACAATCGGCTCAACCCCTTTGTTCTTTACTCCGTTAATCAGTTTGCTGATATCCGGAAGTGCGGCAGTATTGATGTCGCTGAAGTTTTTTATGATCAGAAATAGCTTTTTGCCCTTAAATGTTTCTTCTGTGAAATCACCCTCATCGTTCCAGACCTTGTAATCAGTAATTTTTGCTTTTGCATCTTCATTCAGGACAAGCATTTCCTTAAATATGAGTGTTGTATCTGTCGGATACTGCTCGTACTCATATTTTTTTCCATCCTTTTCAAATACGTACAGATAACGTAATGGCTCAGAAGGCTTGGTTTGTGCCGGGATATTTGCTCCTACACGGTATGGAAGCAAATCGAGAATCGGTAAATGGCGAAGTGCATATACAGCAATACCAAGTGAAGCAATTGTAGAAATAACCACAATCATTCCGGTAGGAAGAGGTCTGATTTTCTTTCGGTAATAAACCAGAACAAGAATAAGTACCAGCAGAAACAAATCCTTCCCAAATGAAGTCCACGGCGTAAGCTTGATAGCAGCTCCGAAGCATCCGCAATCTGTAACCTTATTAAAGTAGGCGGAATAAAATGTAAGGAAGGTAAAGAAAATGATAATCAGCAGCAGAAACAGAGAGGTTGTCCTTGGTTTATAAGCAACCAGAAGCGCTACGCCTAAAACAACTTCTGCTGTGCACAGGAAGACAGAGAAATATAGTGCAAGAGGCACCATCGACATAAAAAAGTCGTGAAACGCAGGGAGGTCCGTTGCAAAAACTTCAAAATATTCTTCAAGTTTATACTGTGTGCCAACAGGGTCATTTAACTTAATCAGGCCGGAAAAAATAAATAATAAACCTACGATTACCCGGGATATCTGTGCAAGAATTTTCATTTCTGTATTTATTTAACAAATAAGATCAATACTTCCCATGTAAAGTATCAGTTGGTTTTTAATGCGTTCGATTTAATAAGACAAAAAACAGCATAATTGATCATATCCTGATAGCCTGCTCTTACACCTTCTGACACCAGCGTAATGCCCTGATTATCTTCAATTTGTTTTATTCTAAGCAACTTCATCAGAATAATATCAGTCATAGAGCTTACACGCATATCCCGCCAGGCTTCGCCATAATCGTGGTTTTTATTAAACAATAGCGCTTTAACCTCACTGATTTGTTCATCGTAAAGTTTGCTTAACTCCGTGATATCCAATTCCGTTTTTGTATTAGATAAGGAGATTTGTATAAGTGCCATCACACAGTAATTGATAATGCCGATGAATTCGGACGAAATATCATCTTCAACTTTTTGAAGCCCTTTTTCCTGAATCGTGCGGATACGCTGTGCTTTGATAAATATCTGATCAGTTATGGAAGGAATTCTCAGAATACGCCATGAAGTTCCGTAATCTTTATTTTTTTTTACAAAAAGGTCTTGGCAATACTGAATGATTTCCTGATATTCCGTTTCTGTCGGTTTCAATGTCTGCAATAGGTTAAGCTGATAGTTTATCAATAGTAAATTCGTAACACATGGATAGCTGCGGCCCGCAGAAAGATGTTCTGTCTGGCAGCTCATCCACTAATTTATATGGTGCAAGTTAGCAAAAAAACGATTAATGTCAGGGGAGAGCTTGTTGATCTGTCGACACCGCTCGTTATGGGAATTTTAAACATGACCCCTGATTCTTTTTACGCGGAAAGCCGGGTTTCATCGCTGGATGCTGTTTTAGAGCGTATTGACAGAATGCATCAGGACGGTGCTCCTATAATAGACATCGGCGGATATTCCACCAGGCCTGGTGCAGAAGAAATTTCAATAGCGCAGGAAATCGAGCGAATTGAGTCGATTATTGGTCCGGTACGTAAAAATTTCCCGGATTTAATCATATCCGTCGATACTTTTCGTTCTGAGGTGGCGCGTAAGGCTGTTGTGCTAGGCGCCGATATAATTAATGATGTGGCAGGCGGCACACTTGATGAGCTAATGTTTGATACAGTGGCATCACTAGGAGTTCCATACATCCTTATGCACATGAGAGGTACACCCGAAACAATGAATACGCTGACCAAATATTCCAACTTGACCGACGACATTATAAAGG
>Ga0265797_10006113_pt1 | contig 17225 bp, 13 predicted proteins | sample P2T30metagenome_FD_192433 | JGI IMG/M metagenome (GOLD analysis project Ga0265797, IMG submission 192433) | Plant litter microbial communities from East Loma Ridge, Irvine, California - P2 T30 | ecosystem: Environmental > Terrestrial > Plant litter > Unclassified | place: USA: California...
CCGACGGCCACCAGCTGCGGCTGTAGCCCTCGTGTCACGCCTGCCGCAACACAAAAGCTCACCTGGGCTGGCACGGGCGCGAAAAAACTGCAAGGCGAAAGACATGGCCTCCGGAGGTTGCGAGTGATTATTCGTCCGGTCTCTCGGTTCTGCGCCGTTTGGGCAGAACGTGGCTAGCTGATCTGGAGGGCGCGCGCGTGGAGAAGAAGCACAGGAACCGCGGGGTTTTGGAAAGCACGGAATCGGATACCCACCGCCTTGTTCTGGTATAGCGGCTGGGCGAGAGGCTGATCTAGACTTGGGGGCTGGCGGCGAGACTTTCCGAGAGGGCGATCCTTGGATTTTGCGCGCCCATTCTCAGCCTCTCAGCTATATTTGCTGGTTGTATTGTGAGACAAGAAGATCAAGAGACATGGGAAGGCCACATGGTGTCTTCGCTGACGCTCGGGCAATGTCTTTGACGTTAGTGATGGACAGACATGCACAGCCTTCAGACAAGCGAAGACATTTGGATCAGGTTCTCGGCTTACCGCCGCCATAATGCTAGGCGAAGGCGTTTGTAGCGGCAGCCACCCGTGGAACTTGGAAGACACAAACACTTTTTGCACCGCACAACACTCTCACCGTCTGGGCTGGATTTAAGAGAATATCGTCGCCCGGCGTGTCCGGCTTTTTGCATACCGCCCGGCATGTCCGACACAGCCTGCTGGTACAAAATAGTGCATTCAGCCCTCTGCTGAGAAGAAAATGCGCGTCTACCGTATTTAGCGGCGTTGCCAGAGGAGGTTCTTTGGCCCCCATTCGAGCTGTGCTGTCGGTTGTTCAAGAGGGAGCATCTCAGCTCTTGTACTCCTCGATGTCAAAGATCACATCTGGAATTGACTTCATCTCTCGTGCCTTCAGGTCATAGCGAGGATGTATACGTCGTCATACACGAACATCTGGTACCGTATCCACGAATTCAATGAAATTGTTCTCGAAGCCCTCTCCGAATACACGCATGCACATGGCGTGTAATCCGTCCAAGATGGATTTGTAAGCTAACCTGGTGACGCTGTCTGTTATACACAGTACAACTACTTTGATACCCGGGATGGAATTGAATAGCTACAACAAAGATCGCCAAAATTCTCCAACTCATGCAACAGAGCCATCGAGCTGACATCAGCCGCAGATTCCACGGCTAAGCGAATGCCTGCTCCGGCCTAGCGGCTGCATAAATATATTGCCAACCTGGCACCTCCTGAACAAGAACAGCAACCTGGATATCGTCGTCTGGACCACTGCTCCAAAATCCTTCGTCATGCGCAGACAGCCCTATGAACCGGATTACAAGCCGCCAAAGCTTATGAATCACATCTTCTTAGCTTATTTGCCCTAATTAGACATTTGAAGGCCTGCTTGCATGAACCAGCCTGGTATCGGCGAGATTGCCCTCTCTGCATTTGGATCTGAGGACGAGCCACCATGTCTTTATTTGTGAACATTCTAGGCAACGCGCCCAGCTACGATCATGATGCGCAACGACTGGTCCGCTCACATGTGATGAAGAACTTCCGCCGGCGGGAACGCGAGGCCGCACGAGAGAAGTTGAAGACTGCCTCTGGAGTTACGGTGAACATATCATGTAATCCCGGGAAGAGCCAATACATACTTCTCGACCATGCTGGCCATAGCACCAGGGAGCCTCGTGACCACATATCGGATTCTTCAACGCGGCCCGAAGACATTCGGCATTCGGACCAGATTTCTACAGCATGCGACAAGCCAGGCTCGATACCACAATACGTCTTCAAGTCATCAAAACCGTGCAAAGGAAAACTCCAACCCAAACGCAAAGACCTTTCGAACACATGTCAACCTGCGTCCGCCAACCATACGCCCACCGCCCAAAAACATGAGATGTACAAAACAGAAGAGATCAGCAGCACCCTCCGAAGCCCCGAAGCATATCGCCAACAACTCATGCTACCCTTCCTCGAGCTGCACTACTCCCCGGCCATGCCAAATCTACATCTGGCCTTCCCCAAAATGCAGGCTCGCCTGAAGCCCTTACGAACCGGCATCCTGAGTCTCGCCACTGATGCCGTACTCCTGCACGCACTCGCAATCTCCCAAAAGGACGATTCCCTACTATGGGCGGCCCGACGGAAGAACAACGAAGCGATCGCTGGCCTGAGAATCTGCCTTCGTACATCGCAGGACCGCGCAAGCGACGAGATGCTGCTGACGACAGACGCCTTGGCTTTCTTCGATGCCAGCAACGGCACAGCCTGGAGACATCATGTGAACGGTTTTGTGGCTCTGATCAGAGCGAGAGGCCCGACCATCTATGACACCATCGGCTTACTGCTGCATGCTCCTGTCCTTCAATTGCTGATGGATGCTCTACTTTGGAGTGGACCGTTCGTGTTTGGTGAAGCGGCATGGCTGAGTGCTATGCTGCCTACTTGCCAGACACGAATGAGTCGCTTGATTCATCTAGGGTGCCTTGTTCCCGGTATCGTGAAGCGGACTAATCACTACCTATCTCAAGATGATCGAGTAACAGCCGATTTCAACTCTCTAATGGACTCGATCGCCAGGCTCGAGCTCTCGCTGCAAAAGTGGCTGTCAGACTGGTATCTCGACGAGTTTCAAAACAAACCTCCGTTCACCACCACGGCACACACAGGACCTGTCAATGTGGGCCTCCCAACTCCCCTGGACCCTCCACCTCTCCCCGGCTCCTACACATTCCCTTCCCTCAGAGAAGCTTTCGCCCACAACATCTTCTGGACCCTCCTCCTCACTCTACGACAAGCAAAACACAACCTCCACGCGAGTTCTCCCACCGCCCTACCTACCACTCTCGCAGCTTCGCAAATCACCGCCTCCGAAGCAGCAGAATCAATCCTCCGCTACACGTCGTTCATCTTGCGCGGTATCGCTGACTTGCCGAGCGGTCTAGCATGCAGTGCCGGGCCGCTGATCGTTGCGGCGAGGTGGTTTACGGTTTGTGGAGAAGAGGGCAAGGAGCGCAGGAACTGGTGTGAAAGCACTGTGGACGTATTGACGGAGGGAGGGGAGAGGCCGGCGGGTTGGATCACGAGGAGTTGTGCGGCTTGGATCACTGCTGTGCTTTGATCGGTGTGCTGGTGCGATTCGGATCTATTCGCCCTCTTTTCGCACAAAAGCTATTGCAAACCCATCAAAAGTGCGACGAAAAACCCCTCGGCCTCCCCAATCACCTTTCCATATCGAAAATCCAACGCTCCACGTTTCAGCACCACCACCCCATCAACATCCACGCCTCAAGCCCCCTCACCCTCCGCAACCAAAGTCCCAATATACCTAAACGATTTCGTCCACATCTGCCTCGCCAGCTTCACCTCGCCCTCTTTCGTCAGCCGCACAGTAAGGCCCTCGACCCTACTATTCCTGTCCGTCTCATCGTCCATCACCCTCGCAAACCAGAACTCATCACCCTCTTTTACTTCGTACTCTTTAAGGAACTCGCCCAGGTATTGCAGCTGCGGGAGACGGCCTTCGGTGTCTGTGAAGAGCTCGCGATAGGGCGGGAGCTTGAAGTGCGGCACGGTCACGAGGCCTGCGGTTGGGCCTAGCGTTTGCTTGATGTCGCGGTTGGAGCTTTCGAGGGGGGTGGGGAGTTCGCCGAGGAAGAAGTAGTAGGGGTTTGATGGAGGCATTGTGGTGGCAACGTTAATGATTGCGTCGCTTTGGTAAGGAAGAAAATTGACTTCTTTGAAATGAAGGGACTGGGAGGTTCTCAAGATGAGTATTGCGTGGATGTTAAGTGTTATGTTGGGTATATATACATGTTAGTGGCGGCGATATGCATTGCCGTTATTCGTGTTAGCGCAAGCAAGGTGGTACGGTTCTGTCGCGCATATGCGCGATGACAATCCGCAAGAGTTTAGAGTTCGCTACATCCTACTCTAGTTACGAGCGTGAGTTCGCGAGCGCTCTCCTGCTTCTTTCAGATGGAGTGTCTCAATCGTTTGTTTGTCCATTGCTGTCAACCTTAAGATTGCACACACAGTCTAACAAACCAGGAGTATCTGCGGATTATGTTTATTTGATTAGAAGCAACATGCACCTACTTGAGAGCAGCACCACGCAGCCGCCAGAGTCCAGAAGACGCTGCTGACGCCATGGCGCATACAGTAGCAGGACCGTAGTACCACCGGATCCACAGACCTGGAAGTCAGATCGACAACCCTTATGCATAATACTCGCGATATTCCATGGCGTCTGGATCCTGCGGTTGCCTTCTTTCAAGCCTTTACGATGCGTGTTACGAGAGGTGAGGATGGCATGATTCTCGTTTGTAGACACCTATGATACAACACAAAGCTTCTTCCGATCTGGGTCAGAGGAACCAGTTTTACTACTACTACCTGCGTCTTATCGGTTTTTGACAAGCGGTACTTGTCGCATGAGTTACCTTCGCAGGACTGAGAAGAATGGCGTCTGCAGTTTTTTTGGTGCCGTTCTAAGAATTGCCTAGGAAAAGATGGCACGCATTTGACGAGCATCGCTGCCAGCCCATCACAAAGAGCACTGAGACTGGGTCTGCCATGAGACTTTGCAGTCGTTCATGTTTTGGCACACTCAAGGCAACGAGCCTGCCCAGTATAGCCCAACATCCGTCACTATCGACGCGATGATGCAGAGCTTCGACGTGATCCTCGCAGACCATCGCCGGCCATGTCACTGTGGCATGGACTCTCTTCGATGAGTCATTCGGTACGGTAGCTTTGAGATTGAGCACCCATTGCGCCCAGCCCAAAGCTTCGAGGCAGGCTTGGGCGCAGGTCGTGGAACTGTCTGGCAAGGATGTCAATAGATGTCAGTAGATGTCAGTAGAGCGTGCAGGCTTGCTGTCTCTTTGCCGTTGTGTGAGACGTCCGAGTCGCCGATCCAGTGCGTGAGGTTCAACAGTGGGTCTAGACTAGACTGTCGGATCTCTAGCCAGTGGATTCTAGCAACATCCTGCACACCGCGGTGGATGCGCATGTAAGCCACGAAGTTCGAGACGAAATCACCGATGCTGTCGTGGCGTACTGCCACAGTGTCGTAGAGGAGGTGTATGCCAAGGAGGGGGACAAAGAGCAAAGAGCAGATGCCTACAGTTGGGCTCTGCCGGCCTCGTGCTTCGTTGAACCGGGTTGGAGCGCGGTCCTGGGATTCGATGGCTTCTTGGGCATATAGGTGTCGTTTTGCTCCTGCGGTGGTCAAACAATGCAGCGCAGACAGGGCCAACATTTGGTCCAACACATATGGTTCAGTCAATGAATATTCCAGCGCGATATTGATCATGGAGGTTCCGTCTCCCTCAATCGCCATCTGGCTGGCAATGGTTGAAGTAGTATGGTAGAAGATCTGCATATAGGTGGCCGTGAAGTCCGCACCAGCGACGAGGGTGTTCTGCCCTCGTTCTCCACGTGCATAGCCATTGCTCGTCACTGTCGACCTTGGAAGCCGGCCCCGAAGAATTGCCATTACTCCGTGGCAGCGCATTGTGCGGCGAATTTGCGCCTCCAGGTCTCTCATTCACCCTCGCAGGGCTCTGAAAAGGTGAAGCATATTCACAATGCCGGTTGCCAACCGCAAAGTTGCGACACAGGGTGCCTCTCGTCACAGTTCACACGCCTCTGCTTGCAGGATAGACAGCCTGTCTTCGACTTCCGATGCTGGCGATGCGGTCCGGTCCCTAGTGTGGGAGCTGTTGACATGTGTTGAGCGCTTGTGTTTGCGAGGGCGGACGGTGACGGTAGAGTCTCGCTCGGGTTCGTCTAGAAATCTCTCGGTTGGCAAATAATTCCGGCAACGCAGAACCGAACCCGAACCCGAATCCACTTAGGGCATTTTGTCGATCTCTCGGTGCGAGTCCGATGTCTTCGTGATTGATGCGAATTGATCAATGCGAATACAGATTTTACAGCCACTTTTGACTCTGTGTGTGTGAACATATAGTTGAGCATAAGACCGTAACTGATAAGTATTTGAGCTTCACCCGCGTAGTGTATCGAATCGTCTTCGCTATAAAGATGTGAAATCCATGTCCGGAATGCCGCGGCTTCGCATCAGGGATCTGTCTATAGGGCTTGATCCCAAGGTGGATACGACACGAACTAGTGCCTCAAGTTTCGCATGTCAAAGCCGATTCGAAGGCTGACATATCATGTCAAGGCGAGCTTGTAGGATTTTGATTACGGATGTAGGTTTGACAGAATCATACGGACGATACGTTCCATCGGGCGTGCTAAAGAAAAGCGACTGCGCCGTCTCTTCATTCTCCCTCTACCCTAATCCCTTCAGTCCTTACCGAAATCACTCTCTGTTGCTGTGTTTCCTGATCTATCGACTGTCTGTCAAAGTCGCTCACTTCTATAATCCGGACTGCCAATCCTGTCATTTCCAGCTAAAGCCGGCCTCGCCTACAACAACCCCAACCCAAAACCTTCCGATTCCAACCCCAGCACCTACAACACTCTGGTTCAAAGTCACTCTGTTCCACCACCTGGGCTTCCCATCTGGTCAATTCCAGCTAAAGCCACTCTCTTCTTCAACGAGCAGCACAAGCTGGGCGCATCCGTCAACATCATCCAATATACATACACCACGCAGACAATCATCTCCGCCACCCTCAGCTCACTCAACACACGCTCTTTCCACCCAAACACCATGCCACCACCACACTACAATCTCTTCGCCCGCGGCGCAAACTCCAACGGTACAACCAACAGCAACCTCTCCGACGGCGCAATCATCGTCATCGTCCTTGTAGCCTCCGGCTTCGCAGTCCTCGTCGGATATTCAATCACCCGCTTCTACTTCGACAAAGACACTCCCGACAGGAGCAGGGCCGCGAGTGACGAGCAACTGCAATATATGCATTCGATGCGCCGGCGGAATATGGAGAACTTGACTTTGGAGCTAGGGATGAAGGAGGGATATCGCGGGAGTGTGTCGCAGTATTCTGAGATGGGAGTGCAAGGTGGTGAGCAAGGGCGTGGCGTTTGATGACGCGAACGTAGGATGGGAGGTCAGAGGGAAAGCTTGTGGTTGTTGGTGGTAAGATTGAAGCGATTTGCTGTGTCGGATACTGGCTGAGCAACTTGGGCCTATGTCTTGTAAGCCTAATCAAGCGTCTGGCCTTTTTTTGCAATGCCGCTCTGGAACTCTGCTTCTAGAACTCCCGGCCATCGCAAATGCTACGCTTCTGATTCTGCCATGTCAAGTCATGAGGGTGCATCAGCGGCAAGCATGGGTCTCCACGCCGCGCATATCTTCTGATCTTCTGAGAAAATCTGTCCTGTATGGGAAAGCCTTGTACTGCTGGCTTAGTTGATGTCTGGCCTAATGACCATCATGGAGAGAGGGTTTTGAGCGCAATCACAACCGAAGCGGTGTAACAGCACTGCCGCAATGTAATGGAACATGCAGGAGTTGCGGTATCTCCGGTGGGCTGGAAGGAATGATCCTGCAGAGCTTTTCGACGTTGTGTTTTGTGCGCCATCCTAGAATAGCTAGGATGGTCATATCCGCTTCGTACTATATATGCACCTTGCTTCGTGCCATCCCTGCGTCTCTGGCCGGCCTTGCGACAGTCTATCGACACTAAAAACAAAACCATGGAGGCTGCAAAATAAAAGATTATGCGCGTGATCTGCCCATTAGAGCCTCTCCACTTACGCTGCCGCCCTCTGGTCGAAGGAAGAAAATCCACCTTATGGACCAGACAAGCCCACACTTTTGCAGGAACGGCGATATGGCCTTCGCCCCCATCAATGGCTTTCTCCAGCGACTACTGTTTGCGGAATCCCAGGCCTCCAACTCATGCGTCTGCTTATAGGTGCCCAGGGTGGGGCGCAGCCAGGTGTACAGTACCAGCTGAAATGCTCAGCTCGACGACACTCGTATCCTATGCAAAGGTACAGTAATCGTGCATACATACTGCAAATCTGCCGCCGATCCCAAGGATATACTCAGCTTCACACAGACCGTCAAGAAAATACGCACCCAACACCCCTCTGTTCCGGGAACGCACTACAGCTGCTCTACTTTTTCCCTTTCATCATTACGCGATCGAGGCTCAGCATGGGCAAAAGTACAGAACCAGCGGTGGTCCAGCACTTAATGGTCGACCAACCACAGAAACCGACTCGCGCGTTCACGACGAAGAGTTGACCATGGGAAACTGGATTCCTTCGACGAATGCCCTGGTCAGGCTTTCTCACAATCTTCCTTGCGCTTGGCTGCACGGCGGCAGCAATAGCAGTCGGAATAGCCTCTGACGGAAAACCTGTCGGGTACTGGACAGTCAATGGTCACGTTCTGCAGCCTGCCGTGCTGCTGTCGATAGCTGCGACTCTTACCAACACCTTCTTGGTCTTCGCTTTCACAAAAGGCGCCACCATCCACTGGTGGAACATGGCGTTCGAGGGCACAACACTGAAGCAGCTGCATAGCAGTTACCATTACGGCAGTGGCGTGATAGCAATATTCACCAGCGCCAGGTCGGTGAACCTAGTCGCTTTGGCTAGCATCTCAATGCCGGTATTGCTCATGAACGGCCCGCTGCTGCAACGCGCATCGAGTGTCAGCCAACGGATACACCTATCGCAGGCGCATCTAAGCATTCCTATTTCGCCAGCACCGCTCATCCAAGGCGCTACTGGCATCGTACCCGGTAGGAGTGATTCATGTGCGTCTAGTGGGTCGCGTTGCTGATTTGGTGCATTAGACCATAGGAGCATTATCGAGCCCAATCTCTACCATCCGATGTTCGCGGAGGTCCTCCAACAATACACCAATCGTGTCTCTATTGCTTTACCCGACGCGCTATACGAGGGCAATTGCACCGCAGAAGTCATCGCTCCGGGGTGGGATATCGAATGCTCCCAGTCAAGTCGTCCGTATCGCCTAGCTACCTACGACGAAATCCAAGAGCTCGCCTCCAGCGACAACACGTTTGAGAATGGGACGCAGCGGCCCAATTCGACCTATAGTGGACCAGAGAATGTCCAGACAGTCTTTGAGGTGCTGGTCGACTACAACTTCACCGCCAGCGACATAGAGGAGATCGCAGACGTGGGAGGGAGGCAGGTGAGCCGCAAGCATTCACAACTCTGTATCTGGCAAATTGCGTGGACTGATTCAGCCTCGCAGTTCCATCTCGATCTGAGCACCGTGTACAAAAGTACCACAGGTAAGCGTACAACATCGGTTCAGATCGCAGGATGCTGACTTAGTCTCCGTTGGGCAAGGTGGTAATGGCACGCTCTCATCCCATCGTTGCAAGCTCTACGAAGCGATCGTGAAGTACCCGCTTCAACTGGCCGCTGGCAAAGTCACCCTCGGACCAATGTCTCTTTCGGAAAACCGGACAGTACACCGAGTCGTTCGCCAAGAGGAGTCTCAGGGCATGACCGGTACGTGTGGTGATCTCAAGGTAGCGGACTCGAGGGAAGACTAACCGCGCGCGACAGATTCCCCATCCACTCTTGGTGGCTTCTGGCTGGCCATCAACTCACAATACAACACGAGCGCGAACATTCGGTGGGTGAAAACATCCTCCGATAAGTATGTTGATCCCAGGGCTGACAGCGCTTCGTAGTCCAGTCGGCGGCTGGTATTCCCTGGACACCACCAGCCCTGTATCCAGTCAATATCTCAAAGCGCCCAACGCCAGCGCCATAGAAAGCGTCGATGTCACATGGGATGATCCAATGGCAGACATGATCCTGATGGCGAACGAGCTCGCTTTTCGCACAGCGCATGCGATATCTAACATGTCTCCGGACACCATTCGCTCAGGAGGTCTGGACGAAAGTGGGCCATCAGCTGCCGCCTGGAATCTTACGTCCGAGCAGCCATACGTCTTGTCCCCGAATTTGACTTTGGTACAGCGTCCGTTGTCTCAACACTGCACCATTTCGGGATCCAGTTTCATTCCAATCTACACCACGCACCGTGGCTGGATCGCTGACAGCACTGCAGTTGTGTGCTTTGCGTGTCTGGCCATCCTCTCTACGTACTGGGGTTGGTGGCGACTTGGAAGAGATGTCAGCATGAGTCCGCTGGAGATTGCGAGAGCTTTCGGGGCACCGCTGCTGGAAACCGCGGACCCGAATGCTACTGGGGATGATTTGAAGAAGGAACTGGGCACTCAGAAGATTCGCTTTGCGGTCGATGCGCAGGGCAGAGTGCATGAGGAGCGATCGATGCTGTAGGGCCAAACTGACGTTGTGGAAGCGACTGAGGAGAGTCGACACTATGATATGATGGCCTTGCGGATACGCTATATAAGCACTTACAATTGGCCAGACAACGGAATGATGTCAAAATGCTGATCGAAAACTCATGGAGTGTCATCAGTATCCAAATTACAGCTAAATCGGACAGCGTATGGTGTATGAAGCAACTAGATATTGACCAAGGTTCGCATCACTGTTTGCCTGTCAAGTTTTGGCCTTGAATTCTGGACATCTTGCTGGTCAATCGATCTACATGAACTAACCAGCGACGCTGCAAGAACGTTCGGCAACATCCAAGACCGATTTCTCATCAATGCATGAACCCAGCGAGACCCGTGAGGAATTAGTCGCAGCTAGTGCAACTGACTCGAGTATCGGCGTCGATGGCGGTGATTCAGGACATATCAGCATGGCCAACCATCTTCCGAATCGTCCATGCTTCTTGCCAAGCCATGATAGTAGCATCTTCCGTGAATTTTGGCCTCTTATAGCGAAATCTGACGTGTCTTTGGGATCTCGTTGTGTGTACAGGGGCCATTTCTGTTTCATCACAGGATCCATTAGATTCCATGCGTCCTTGGTCTTCTCTTCTTGGAAGAGAAATGAGCAGCCCCAGATCTTGTAAAACTTGCCGGCCGCCCACAATCTTTCTTCTGAAGTACCTTCTTTGCACCACTTCACAATCGGCCGTCCCCACCAGCGACTGCGGCTATCTGCCATTGCCTCAAAGAGCATGATCGTGTTGCGACGGTGGGAGAGTCCAGACACTGCATGCACGCAGCCTGAAGTACCAATAGCAAGATGAATCACCAGGCGATTCACCACAACATCTACCGGCACTTCATCGGTCGTTGCTTCAGCCGGCTGGTCCAAATTAGACAGGCACCACATTTTGCCTGGTATGGCCGTAATGACTGCACATGTGGCTGTGGTCAGGGGAGTGGAACCAGCAACCTCAAAGTGCGAAACGGGCTCCTGCTCCGCTGGACCGATGCATGATGGCCTGAAGATGAGGAGCTGCTGTTCACGGCCTGCAGCTTCGAAAGTCCTTGTCAAGAGCCGCTCTGTCAAGTGCTTGGCGTACGAATAAGCAAATGGATGTGAGAGACAGCTGTATTCTGGTGTCGTCCCGAATTCCTTGATGTTTTGGAGCTCGGCGTTTGCGTTGTCGTCCGATGCGACAGGTCTCAAAGGGTAGATGCGCTCTTCAACTACGCAATCACCTCTTGTTCCTTCTTCGACAGGAAGCCAGTGGAGGTAGCCGTTCGCGTATGCCGTGGAAACGAACACAAAGCGCTCAAGATGAGCGAAGTCCAGTGCCATCTTTGCTGCTGCCAAAGACGGGTCCACAACGACCGATGTCATCTCCTTGAGCCCGGCTCTGAGATTGATACTGGAGGCGCTGTGTACGTAGATCGAGACTTTTGATCTCAAGTCTTGTATGATGTTTTTGTCAAGCCCGAAGTCCTTCTGGGTAATATCACCCGTCAACACTCGGATTCTGTTGCACGCGCGAAGGTCGTCGACAATTCTTGATGGAAGCAGCTCGTGCATGCGATCCCAGAATCGAACTTGGAACACTCGATCAGCATGTGAATCGTATCTGAGCAAAGTGAACATACCTTCGCCTCCACGAACAAGAACGTGAAATGCATCGACGCTGGTATCTTTTGTCATTTTGACCAGTAATGCAGTGCCTAGCATTCCGGTAGCACCTGTGAGAAAGACATGCCGCCCCTCAAAAGCCTGTTGAAAACCGTTGCTGTCAATCATGCCGTCGAGAGAAAAATGAAAACGAAAATTTAGCGGCCTGGGCCATACCCAAATACACCCCCATTACTGCATTATATACGTGCGACAAGATGTTCATTGACGGCAGAATGATGCAAGGATATCTTGGTATTGATGACCCAGCTGCCTATCTTCTACCATTCGGGTTTGTGCATAACGGCGACGTAAGGACGTTGTAAACCAAACGTCTATTGTGCACGTACTGACTGTTAGACCGTTGCCGCACCAACACCAAGTGGGAGACACATGGCACCACCAGATCAAGAATCGGGAACTTAATCTGCGGTGACCTCAGATCTGGCGGCGGTGAGAGATTTCTCGTGCTGGAGGATCGACAATACCGTGAGTCCAAGGCTTCATCATATCCGACCCACGAGAGACATTTGACAAACCTGACACGAGTAAGACAGCGCTGATCGATCTATGTTAGCTCTCCACAGGGCTTCAGACCACTGATTTACTCAAAGATACTTCGTCTTGCTAGGAGACCAATGCAATTCTCATTATCAATTCGCGTGACATATTCTTTCCACCAGAGTACGACAATCTACAAGACTTTCTGAGCCATTCAATTTTTATCGGGTCCGAAACAACCGGAGAAAATCCAAGATGTCATGGAAAAGGGACATCTCTGGCCATTGCGCCACTTATCTAGATACCAGCCCGATCGCCCGAGTTGTATACTGGGCTACAGGAAGACGCCCTGTATCGTGCGATGACAACAGATTTGAAGGACCATCACTCTGTCTGGCAGAAGCAGACACAAATGAGCGCCGCGTATCCCACAAAGAACAACCCGAAACCAGCACTTGTGAACAATTCCATACGTACGACAGCACGTGCGCGAGATGCGCAGCTGCCGATTGTGCAGACAGCAAAGTACACAACTGGGCGCTTGGTCGGAGGATCTTTATAGCTGCAGTCATCAGTTGGTACACGTAAGCCCACTGACTCCGAGAACATCTCGACTTGAGTTAATCCGACACAGATTCATTGTATACGCGGCCTCGGCAATCTACATCATTGGTATCACCAATGTAATGCTCGAGTACAGAATCGGCCAACAAGAAGCATTGCTGGGTCTTTCGCTCTACGTTCTTGCTTGTAAGTTGAGTGCCAACGCTAATGCTTGTTAGACTACTGACGGTCCCTATAGACGGTCTGGGACCAATGCTCTGGGCGCCATTGAGCGAGATAGCCTTCATCGGCAGAGGCCCGATCTACGCTACAACTTTTGTCGGTTTCGTCGTCTTCAGTATATTGGCTGCAACCACGAATTCGTGGGGTGGTTTCCTTACAGTACGCTTCCTTCAAGCATTTTTTGGCAGCCCATGTCTCGCCATTGGAGGTGCTTCGATGCACGACCTCTTCCCCGCCTTGACAGTCCCTTACTCTTTGACCGTCTGGGTAGCGGCTGCGTACTGTGGGCCTGCATTGGGACCCTTGTTAGCGAGCTATCTGGTTCCTGCAAAGGGGTGGAGCTGGGGCATGTGGGAGATTGTCTGGCTTGCTGCACCGACCATTCTACTGATGCTGACACTACCGGAGACTTACGAACCTACTATAAGAGCACAGCGGGCCCAGAAAGCAGGTCGAAAACTGTCAGAAAGCAGTGAAGAGTGCCCTCGACATTCATCTGCTCGGCTGATCATTAAAGCACTGCGTGATGCAGTCGTCCGACCCGTGCAAATCACTCTACTCGATCCAGCTGTCACGGTCGCCAACCTATACACCGCATTCATGTATGGAACATACTACACTTTCTTCGACGCTATTCCCCGGGTGTATCCAGAGCTTTACGGATTCACGACGGGACAGCTAGGTCTGGTGTTTCTTTGCATCTTCGCGGCTTGTGCATTTGGGGGAGTTGTGTACTGTCTCTATATTTATTGGGCTTCAAAAAATAGAACACTGGACTACTCCGCAAGCCATGAATATTGCCTTCGCCCGGCTCTCCTTGCGTCCGTTCTTCCGCCGATCGGGCTCTTCCTCTTTGGCTGGACATCCGACGGAAACATTCACTGGATCGTCAGCGTCTTGGGAATCACCATCTACGCCGCAGGGACATTCGTCATTCTCCAGTGCTTGGGGGTTTACCTGCCACGCATCTACCCGGCCTATTCTGCGAGCCTTTTCGCCGCAAACGATCTTTGTCGCTCGCTGGTAGCGACTGCTGCTATACACGTTGGTGTACCATTGTACGGCAAGCTCGGCATCTCGCATGGAGTAAGCATTTTGGGTGCTTTGAGTGTGCTCGGCATCCCAGGAATGTGGTTCATCTACTACAGAGGGCCGGCACTCAGAGCAAAGTCTCGATTTGTGGCACCTACCACCTCTTTTTAACTAGACAATAGTTTTCGACCTTCGTTGTTTCCGTATAATTTGTTGTAGGGCTCCCGTTACTGGCCACCAATGCAACCCATGATTATTTTTTGAAAAGGGCTTTACACCACAGTAATCATCATGTGCTTGCACATGATACTGCCATCACACTTGGCCCTAATGTAGTATATCACGTAGTTTGAGATGCGCTTTCCTGGAAGCCACACAGCCTTTGCGTATCTATAACTTACATATGTAATCGGATACAGTTCCAGCAGATATTCCACGCCCCAACGACAAAATCTACAAACCTAATGCTGATGTCGACAGGCTTGTCTCTAAAACGATCCTGTGAATACCATTGAGAACCTTGTCTGTATCTCGATGTCTTGCAGAAATTATGAAGCTGTTGCCTTCGGACGCTCGCACAAAATAGTCCGGTCATACCATGAAGATTCATCAGAGATCTCTGTGCAATTCAGAGTCTAAAAAGCTACTGCTGGAATACAAGGATACCGTTTCTTGAAGGCTTGCCATCGAAACACTATCTACATCGACTCAGAGCGAGACATCCATGATCCTACGCCACAGATCCTCCTCCAAATTGGCGGTCAGCCAATAGCCATCTCCATCCTTTCCCTCCCAAACCACCGCGATTTGACCATCCAGAGCGCCTCTCTCCGGCAAAGGAATGGAAGGTATGCCGCCAATGATAGGCTGCACCATGGAGGGTTTGCGCTTCTGGTCGGGATCGCTCCACATCTCCAATTCAGGAAACGGGGCATGGGACCACGAAGTGAGTAGCAATGAGACCGGAACTCTCTTCCCCATGTCCTGCATCTGGCACTGCCTCCCGGGTACCTTCTCCATCAAAGTCGTATAGTCTTGCATATATTGTGAATTGCGGACGCCGGCAACGTGGTCGCGGATGCTGATTGCTCCTGCAAGAAGCTTTACTTCCTTGGGTGATTCCACTTTGGGCAGCGGCAAGATTATCGCGATGGTGAATGGGTTCCACACTTCGGCGTCTGGAGTCTGGTTCTGCTTGAGGAAGTCTCTCACGCTTGCGGTGAAGGCGAATCGCTCGGGGGTGGTAGGATCGAGGGTGAGAGCGAAGGAGGCTAAGTTCTGTGTTTTTGAGTCAGCGATATACAAACAGGCATTGGTCCAGCAATGTGGAAGAGTAACGCACCAGGTGAATCCAAGAAGCGATCAGGTTGAACTTGGAAACTTTGACACCAGCCTCAAGCGCAATGTTCTGCCACATCTCGATTGTCTCTTTCGAGAAATGGATAGTCTGCCACCGGGTGGCACTTTCACGCGCAGCTCGCCACTTCCTTGCAAGTGTTTTGACCGAGAAGAGCTTGCTGGACGTACAGACATCGAACCAGTCCCGAGCTTGCTGTGTCTGCAGTAGTGAGCGCACCTGTTGGCGCTTTGATGCCACCTTGCCCTGCCCAACAAGTTTGTATTGTCGATCAAGAGTGGTTGAGCGCGTGTTGATGTCTCCGCTCAGTCCTTCGCAGAATGCGGCTGCTGCTTTGTAGAGTCCTGGAGTTATTGTTAGCTGTACTGGATATTTCCCTACAGTCAGGCTACTGAAGACATACCGACTGCGTCGCCAGCGGCGTGTTGCATCGTAAATTTGAACACAGTGGCGTCTTGCATGGTGACGGCTTGGATGGTGAAAATTCGAGGGCAGAGGCGATTGGACAAGGACATCGCTTTGTTGTCAAACAGATCACCGAGAATCGTAGCGTCGTAGACCGTGATGCCATGTTCTGTTTTCGTGCCGGCCAGGTCTGGGAATATCTTTCGATCGTCTCTGCGGATGCTCAGAAAGCCGTCCGACGCCTCTTCCGCAGGGTGATTTGAGATCGCGGTGTGCTGAAACGATTGTTAGCTATCGTTATCGGACAATGCGTCTTGATTTGTACTCACGGCAGCGTTGGTACGAAAGGATAGAAAGGGCCACGCATTTAACAGCTGCGTGGCGGCGCGTTGGAGAGTCGCCTCAGCGAATACATTCTCTGTGACAGCGATGAGATCCACTTGGAACTTCGAGACCATAAGGTCGGGGCCGGCGAATTGCATGTTGGCTGGTTTCGGTGGGCTCGTATTGCCAGATTGTATAGAGAGCGTAGGACAACAACATGTAGGGGATGACGGTCGAGAGGTGAGAAGCGCTGGCTTCGGCGACTCCATGTCGCGAATTGCACACGCAGGCGCGCTAGTTTGGCAGAGGAACTGGGTTTGCTTCTAGTGAGTTGTACACTTCACTGTTCCTCAAGGGCTGTGGATTCGAAGGTAAGAACTGGACTTCCAGGCATGCTTCAGCGATGGTATTCGTCAGTGGAAAGGACTAATTATGAGTCTGGTGCTCGAGATATCAGCATGCTAGGCGCTGGCATATTTGCTTTCCTCTTGCAGCATCTCAATGGGATAAAATTGCTGTTCAGACCTTACGTTCCCTAGCCTTTTCTCGGAAGACGTCGAGTTGAGTATCCGATCGTGGTGACATCTCAATGGGGCCTCAGTCAAGATGTGATACATACATAATAATAACAGCGCAAAACAAGTTTTTGAATACTCTCGCCACGGCTCGGAAAGAGCGTCTACAGCTACTTATGATGAGCACTGAGTAGCCAAACGCGAAGCCATATGCCTTGATACTAGTAGTCATATGCAGCCGTTTATTATCAATCTTGAGAACAACATGCTGGATCGCTTTTGCACAATGCCAAGGCGGCAATGGTTTCCCCATTATTAGCTATCAACGGCATGTCTCAAATCCGAGACTCGGTGTTTCTCACAGATCTCAGCCTTCAACGGTTGCTCTGCAGAATC
>Ga0265797_10006114_pt1 | contig 17220 bp, 13 predicted proteins | sample P2T30metagenome_FD_192433 | JGI IMG/M metagenome (GOLD analysis project Ga0265797, IMG submission 192433) | Plant litter microbial communities from East Loma Ridge, Irvine, California - P2 T30 | ecosystem: Environmental > Terrestrial > Plant litter > Unclassified | place: USA: California...
ACTGGCGCTCCCGCTGCCACCTACGAGGACATCCCCGCCTCCAGCATGCGCAAGACCATTGCCGCCCGCCTCACCGAGTCCATGAACCAGAACCCCCACTACTTCGTCGCCTCCTCCATCTCCGTCTCCAAGCTTCTCAAGCTTCGCCAGGCCCTTAACGCCTCCGCCGATGGCAAGTACAAGCTTTCCGTCAACGACCTCCTCATCAAGGCCGTTGCCGCCGCCGCCCGCAAGGTCCCTGCCGCCAACTCCAGCTGGCGCACCGTTGACGGCGAGGTTGTCGTCCGCCAGCACAACGTCGTCGACGTCTCTGTCGCCGTCGCCACCCCCGTCGGCCTCATGACCCCCATCGTCAAGAACGCCCACGCCAGCGGTCTCGAGACCATCTCTTCCCAGATCAAGGAGCTCGGCAAGCGTGCCCGTGACGGCAAGCTGAAGCCCGACGAGTACCAGGGCGGCACCATCACCATCTCCAACATGGGCATGAACGACGCCATTGACCGCTTCACCGCTGTCATCAACCCTCCTCAGGCCTGCATCGTCGCCATTGGCGCCGTGAAGAAGGTCGCTGTGCCCAAGGAGAACGAGGATGGCTCCGACGGCGTTGCCTGGGACGAGCAGATGGTCATCACCGGCTCCTTCGACCACAAGGTTGTTGACGGTGCTGTTGCTGGCGAGTACATGAAGGCGCTCAAGAAGGTCATCGAGAGCCCTCTCGAGCTTATGCTGTAAGCGGACCATTCAAGGACGAGAATATCTTCTTGAATAAAGCAACAGCAAGCCGCACGACATCTGGAGGCGTACAACCATGTCAATAGAGAGTCGCAAACCGGCATTGTATAAAGGGAACGCTCCGAGGGAACGATCTACCTGCACCATCACTGCCACCAATTCCCCGATTTTTTTGCTACATCATGCGGGTGGCTGTTGGGTGCGCAGAACGTGCTCTCGGAGCTGGCGCGTTCGTTCGTCTGGGAGAGACTCATTTGCGATGGCTCCAAATTTTTATCTAAACTTTGTTTTTGTCGGTTTCTTCGAGCATCGGTGATGTCGGTGTATGAAAAGGCAGCGTTTTCTAATGTTAACCATCTTTTCCATGATCAAGATCGCTCGTGTATCAATACTATTTCAACTCGCAATACTGGTTCGCTAAACGATAATGGGGAGTGCAGTATGGCACGCTAATGTCGCAACGATTGGTTGAATTCAATGCCGGAGGGAGAGATGCGATCTGATAAGTCAACTAGATGGAGAGCTGCGGTCCCGTCAAACGCACCTTCCCGTCGGGGCCAGCGGAACAGCCGCCTATGCAACTACTTCTTTCCTTCTTCTGTAACTTCCTGACCTCACTCTCATCCATTGCTAACGTTAAGGATACCTGCTCCGCCTCATTCAAAGCAACAAAGGACAAACATACAGCAATCATTGCAAGCGGCCAGAACTCCATCGATTGTGCCTCCGGTGAGAACGCAGGGTAAGACGCATGTGACCCTAGACCGCATACGGCTGCGGCGTGCAGAAGCGGGGAGTGCGATGGCGAATCGTCTAATGAGCTGCCTTACGCCCTCTGCAGCAGGTGCTGGCGGCACCCTCTAGGAGGTACTTCTTGCTCCTTCATATGACCAGGCGGCACCGTGACCGGTGTCTCCGACTGTGTGATGCGGCGTGGTTGGCTTAAGGCAGCACTGCACTCAGCCTCCACTTTCGCGTCGACCACGGCATGCATCAGAAGGTGAGACCATTATATAAAGGTTGGTGCATCCCCTCCACTGCATCCACTGCGTCTCTTTCACTTCACGTTGTCCCGCGCATATCATCGCCACCGTGCCCCGCCGTCTGTGCTTACTGCGCAAACGACCTCCTTCACGCCTGCAGTGCGTCCACAAGCAAGCTTTGTTCGATTGTGATTTGCCTGCATCAATGAATGGGCTTGCTGCGTCTGCGTCTGACACGTCACCCACGCCAGGCGGCAGCTCCGCTACCTATTCTGTGGCTTCGACGCCTTCTTCTACGACTTCCAGTTCTCATCAACAGCCTGGTGCCACCCTTTCCAACACCACCCTCAGAACCGTCGATCGCAACATGGACGAGGACGCCACAGCACAAACAGCTCCCGTGACGGAGCGCCGCCAATCCGAGGAGCCTGCTGTCGCGGGCGAACCAGCCGAGTCGCCACAGGAGCTCAAGGCTTCGCCGAAGAAAAAGAAGAAGTCGAAGTGCACAAAAGCTGAGCACAAGACAAAGTCGAAGAAGCTTCGAACACACCGCAGTAAAACTGCAAAGCATCGTTCCTCCAGCGAAGATTCCATCGATTCGAGCGACAGCTCGGATTCGTCGGGCTCTGACAGCGACACATCATCTGACGACGAGAAGCTCAAGAAGAAGAGGAAAGCCAAGAAGGCGAAGGCCGCGGCGCGCAAGGCGAAGACTAAGAAGAGTCGCAAGCACCGCAAGATCGCTTCCGACTCCGATAGCGAGAGCACTGCATCCGACGACTCGTCAAGCGACAGCTCATCCGATGAGGAGCCTGCGAGGCGCAAGAAGGCGTCCAAGAAGAAGAAGATTCAACTCTCTGATTCGGAAGTCGAGGAGAGCTCCGATGCTGGTGACGCGACATTGACCGACCTTCAATCACAACTCGAGGATCTGAAGCTGCAAATCGCCGCTGGAAGACCTTCACTCAAAGCCCGCAACAGACGTCTATCGATCTCCACTGAGAAGGTGCCCAAGATCAAGCGCAAGTCCTCCTCTAAGAAGGGCAAGGACGATGGTTTGCAATTCAAGCGAGTCGACCATCTTTGGGATGCCAGCATTCACAACTGGAAGATCAAGGAGAGCGCCGCAGACGACGACAGCGAGTTCGCGGAATATGCTTTCCTCGTCCGCAGGTGCTTCGACTGGGAGAACAAGTATTCACGCACCGAAGTCGATATCAAGTCGAAGCCATTGAGAGCAGTCCTCGCCGATGTCATGAAGGAGTGCAAGAGCGTCAGCCTCGAAGCTGAAGAGCCTATCGTGGACCCCAACACACTCTTCCTCTATTTGGAATCATTGAGAACCCACTATAAGAAGACTCTGAAAGCACAGATCAAAGCCGAGAAGAAGCGAAAAGTCATCAAGAAGCTCGAGAAGCAGCGTTCGCTGTGTAAGACACTTGTCAAGTATCTTGACGATGATTACGCCGACATCAAGAAGACTCTGTATCCCCTCCTCTCAGCAGGCAACATCACCTTCGAACTACTTTGGGCTCTGTATCGTCCCAACGAGATCGCTGTGACTTCCTGCTATGGCGCCTGGGATGAGCCTCGCTGTTTCAAGATCGATTATGCCATCAAGAACTCGAGCATGATGCGTGGCGAATGGTACTGCGTCGAGGGCAAGTACATGGAGTACGACGGCAAAAACTTTGGTTTCGGCAATTTCGAAGCCAACGTCGAGTCTTTTAAGGGACCTCGCAAGATCACCAGCCTTTCCTGCTATCCGTTGAAGTACCACAAGGACCCGGAAGGCGTGAAGAAACAGATCATCGAGCGCGGCAGACAATTTGTCAATCTCGAGGGCATGCAATACCGTTTCCACAAAGGGCTTGCCTTTCACAAGAAGAAGAAGCAGGTGCTGAAGATCTGCGTCAACAGTCGCGTCATGGTTGATCCGGCCACCTTCCGCAGAATCAACCCGAACTATCCCATTTCCTTCATCAAGCCATACGAAGACGACGATCTCAGTGACGATGAGTTTTCCGACGACTGCTCCTGCTGTGGCGGCTGTTCAGATGACGAGCCGGAGCACGATCACGGCGACGGTGCTCTCCAGAACAACGATCATGACGCCCCAAAGACCAAGACCAAATATGTGGTGATGCCTGATGGCTCTCTGCGTGGAGAGACGGTCGAGGTGGACGAGGATGGCAAGATGATCAGACCCAACACGATCGAAGAAGAGCTTGCACTCGACACTGGTGGTCGCCGACGCGCTTTCACCGACGAGGAACTGCTTCTAACCTCTCCGGTTGTGTATGGATTCGCCTTCAACGAGAAGCTCTGGCTGGAGTTCACGATCTCCGGTGTCCGCGACATCGACTACAACGAAGCGGCTTTCGACTCGCTCGTACTGCCAGCCAATCAAAAGTCCATCGTTCGTGCACTCGTCGAATCCCACAAATTCCACGCGGCTAAGACGATCGACGACGTGGTACAAGGCAAGGGCAAAGGCCTGGTGGCTGTGCTTCACGGCTCGCCTGGCACTGGCAAGACTCTGACAGCCGAAGGTATCTCCGAGCTCCTGCGCTGTCCTCTCTACATGGTCTCTGCAGGCGAGCTGGGCACCGACCCAGGCAAACTGGAGCTGGAACTGCAAAAGATTCTCGACATCGCCCACAGCTGGGGAGCTGTGCTCTTGCTCGACGAAGCCGATGTCTTCCTCGAGAAACGTGAAGTCCACGACATCCACCGAAACGCCCTCGTCTCCATCTTCCTGCGTCTGCTGGAGTACTTCCAGGGTATCCTCTTCCTCACGACCAACCGCGTCGAGACCTTCGACGATGCATTCCAGAGCCGCATCCACGTTGCGCTGCGCTACGGCGATCTAACAACTAAAGCAAGACGCTGTGTGTGGCAACAATTTATTGAGATGTGCCGCGTGCAGAAAGGTTGTGAGGTTGCAGAATTCAGCGATAAGGACCTCGACGCTCTGAGCCGACACCAGCTCAACGGCAGGCAGATCAAGAACATCGTCCGCACGGCTCAGGCTCTGGCGCTCAACGAGGGTGCTGTTCTTGGTTTGGCACAGGTCAAGAGGGTCATGGAGGTGGCGGAGAGCTTTGAGAGGGATCTGAAGGGTGGCACTGGGTATGTGGATGCTATGAGGAGCTACACTTAGGCGAGCCTTGTGGCTCAGATGCTTGACTTTGTTGTTTCGGTTTTGTTTGGAGTAATAGCGAATTGAGCGATACTTGACGGCAAGCATGAACGATTAACGGCAGACAGTACAGATTGGATTAGTTAGCATAGCCTGCGTTGTACCATACATTTTCTCTCGATGGCTCTTAGCGCGAATTGATCACGAATGTCTTGGGTAGTACGACTAAGAATGTGAAGAGCACCGGTATAGACTCAGTGTATCTCACTGGCTCTCATCATCATCTCTTCCGCTGACACTCCAGACAGCACGATGCACGGAGCGAAGAGCACAAAGTCCTCCCATGGGTCTCTCCCATCGAGTATGTGTTGATGCGGAATGATAGTAGCTCAGATGTCGCGGAGATGCTTTGGCTATTCGTTGTCGCAGTCGCTCAATCGGAAGATGTCATCTCGATGGCACTTGTGGCGTTTCAGTGTTGGCTTCTGCTGGTAGCAGCACACATATAACGGAGATACTGCCACAGTACGCGTTTGGAATGACGAAGTCAGTTGCAGGATCTCAATGGTCAGCTTTTCTGATCCCTGCTGATGCGCTGGTGTAATTTTTTTTTAGGTGGCAGGCGAGTAAACTTATCTCTCCATGTCTCTTTCCAAATAAGACAAGATACAGATGGCACGAGTATGGAGAACGACTCGCGGTAAAATGGCTCTCGAATGCTTTTTTATCCAATCTTTGCTTGATATTGTGTTTGGGCCGCACCCAAATAACAGGTCGTGACCTTACAACTGCTGTGCGTTTGTGTGGGTGTGTCTAACTTCTCACTTTCCTCCTCCTCCTCCGCTAATAATCCAATTCCTCCTCTTTCCAGATCCAACATCCCAAAGCTCACTCAAACATCTACCATTTAGCCTCCTTCCTGCCCTGGAACTCCTTCAGAATGCTAACAATCTTCTCGAGGCTAGCAAGCCACGAATCAAGCTCCTTGTTGACGCGCTCCTGGTCGTCGCCCAAGTTGGCGTAGAAAGTCTTGCGGTAGGGCGTGGCGCTCATGGCGGCGGAGAAGATGGGCTTGACCATGAAGGAGTGGTGGGGCTTGAGGGTGTTGCCGTAGGCGGCGCGGAAGGACTCGGAGAGCTCGCTGGATGGTTTGGAGAGGTTGTCGCGGAGACCCTGGGCGGTGAAGTCGAGGCCTCTGTTGTGGCACGTATTAGTGGGGGTTGTGCTTTGGGGTGGTTGGATATTGGATGTTTTTTGGTTCGACTTACCGGACGAGCCAGAGGAGGCCTTCGGATGCGGTGTGCTTGCCGGTCTTGAGCTCGTTGCGGACGAGGTCTTGCAGGGTGTCGGACTCGAGGGGAGCGGCGAGTTGGCGGTCTTTGATTTTCTAAGTAGACGGAATCGTGTCAATATTATTGTGCCGTATATTGTAACCGACGCTCGTTGACATTGAGGTCTGGTCCTACCTTGATGTTGCCCTGCATATCACTCTTGACAGGCTTGAAAGCGGCGCCACCGATCACATCGAAGAGAGTGGTCAGAGACTCAGAGGCCTCGAGGAACTGTGTGGTGTTGATCGCATTGTCTTTGGCGGTGTCGTAGTTGACGTCGGCGAAGCTCTTGCGGCCGTCGAAGTAGGTGCCGCCGGGAGGGAATGCAGAGGCCATGTTTGTGATATAGCGGATATGTGTGTGTTCGTGTATAAGTCTTTCGGAGCAGTAGAAGTAGTCGTTTGCTTCAATGGGGTGTTGCTGGTGTCTTCAAGGTGTATGGTATTTGGCGGTGGGCGCAGGGCAATGGTGGCATGTCTAGACCCTTGCTAGGAGTTAGACAACCACTCGAGCTCCGTGCCCCACACATGAAGCAGGAGCTGACGACAGCGGGTTTTAGAACATGTCTCCTTCATTATTCAAACAAGGCCCGTGTGTTGCTGCATGCATATGTTTCCACTTCCTCAATCGGCCCTATCCGCCTTCGCACTCTCTTTCCACCGAAAACACATATCATTTCGTCGTCCAAGTCACCAAGAGCATGCTATGCTTGGCGAAATCTGCAGCAACAGCCCCATCGGCGTCTCATTTGTCCTAAAACCAGCTCAAAACACCCACGTATTCGATGATGTGCGCGCCGAGGCCGTGGGGTGCCGGGAGCAGTATATATGAGCTACGTGCCGTGTCAAGGTGATCGACGAGAGCTCATTCTTCCCTTTTGCTACAACATCCATGTCTTCATAGATACATTTGGACACAGCGCAAGCCACCATCTTGGCGATCCGCAAGCTATCTTGAGCTCTATTGATCCTTCAACACTCCTGTCCTTACAATACAATACAACCAGCCCGAATATATCATAATATACACAGCATGTCGACAACATACAAGATCGCCTCTATCCCTGGTGATGGTATCGGCGTCGACATCACCGAAGCAGCCAAACAAGTTCTAAACAAGCTTGCTGAATGCGATGGTTCTTTCCGCTTTGATTTTACCGACTTCGACTGGTCCAGCAAGGCTTACCTCGAGCGTGGCTGGTACATGCCCGAAGACGCCATTGCTACGTTGAAGAAGCACGATGCAATCTACTTCGGTGCTGTCGGCTGGCCCAGCGTGCCGGACCATATCTCACTGTGGAACATGATCCTGCCGATCAGGAAGGAACTGAACCAATACGTGAACGTGCGACCGACGAGGGTTCTGCCAGGGACGAAAAGCCCGATCGAAAAGTGCCAGAAAGACCCCAAGTTGCTCGACTGGATCATCGTCAGGGAGAACTCGGAGGGCGAGTATGCAGGCCAAGGTGGCACCACACACGGCCACGAAAAGTACGCAATAGCCACGGAATTGGCTATTTTCACTTATGTCGGGATCGAAAGGATCATGAGGTTTGCGTTTGAAACGGCCAAGTCACGGCCGAGGAAGAAGTTGACCATGGTGACGAAGAGCAATGCCCAGAGGCACGGCATGGTGTTGTGGGATAAAGTCTTTTACGAAGTGGCTAAGGAGTACGAGGGTGTGGTTGAGCATGACAAGATGCTTGTCGACGCGATGACTGTTCGTATGGTGAATCAACCGGAGAGCATGGATGTTATTGTTGCGACCAACTGTGAGTTGCTGTAATCCTGGCTGATTTTGTCTCCGGGATCTCGAAGCTGACTTGACTCGATAGTGCACGCAGATATCCTTTCCGATCTAGCGGCTGCGCTCGCTGGTTCAATTGGCATTGCTCCGTCTTCGAACCTCAACCCCAGCCGAGAATATCCTTCCATGTTTGAACCGATCCACGGCTCCGCACCAGATATTGCTGGAAAAGGCATCGCGAATCCCGTAGGAGCATTCTGGTCGGCCGCCGAGATGGTGAGATGGGTGGGTGCAGGAAAACTCGACTCTCAAGCCGACACGCTGATGCAGGCCATCGAGAACGTGACCGGCAGTGGAGTGAAGACCAAGGACCTGGGTGGTGATAAGGGGACCGAAGAGGTCACCAAAGCTGTCTTAGAGGAGATCGAACGCCTCGTCAAGAAATGAGGCGATTCTCTTGACCATAGCTTGGTCCCATAATTTTTCGAGTAGCCCAACCCTTAAACAAGAATAGAGCGTGACCTCCCATGAAGACCACACATTCCCACCCTTCATCCTCCAGTGCCCTCCACCAAGTCCACCCACTCAAAAGGCACCCTCTCCACCCCCTCAATCACCCTCGTCCTACCCCAAACCTGCTTCTGATTATTTTCCTCCCCATCCCAAGGCCGTCCCCACCTCTCCGGCGGCCAAACAACCCCCATCGCCCTCCCCACAATCAAACTCCTGCTCACCGGCCCGAAATAATTACTATCCGAGCTCGCCTGCCAATTGTCCCCCTCAAGCCACACATGCCCATACGGCACCTCGACCCTCGGCGCCATAGCATCCCACCCCTTCATCGCAGTCCTCTCGCTCGCCTTCGGCAACCCATCCTCATCCGTCCCGGGCCTCCGCCTCTTATCCAAAACCACCGTGTCCCCGCCGAGCGCGATAACGCGTTTCACGGCGCTGCCTTCGGCTTTGAACGGCGTTTGGTACATTACTATGTCGCCGCGCTGGAGGTCTGAGGTTGGGCGGTATTTTTTCCAGGCGAGGAAGTCTTTGGCGCCGGTGGCGTGGTAGGCTGGGCTGAGGGTCGGGGCCATGGAGCGCCCGTAGATGGGAGTTATTTCGAGGACATGGTCGTTGAGATTTATTGTGACGGCGAGGATCCAGAAGGCGCTGGTGCAGAGGAGGCGGGTTTGGGACGGGAGGCGGGAGGTTATGAAGCGGATCGGTCGGGGGAATGGCATTTGGGTGTGTGTGGGAGGAGGATGGGGTGATTTGTCGTTTGCGTGGAGGGTTTTGGGTGTGGAAGAGTGAGGCTCTGCGGCGATTGAGCTTGGAGCTTGGAGCTGGAAGTTTGGATTGGCGGGAGCCGAGGCCGATGGCTGGCTCGTCTTGTCGATCTTGCAATGCTGTCTCCCATCTCTTTTCACAGCATCTGATGACACAACCACAACAAATACCACAAGCCACGTACGCACGATCTTGGAAAACTGCAGATAGTCGTTAGCACCTAAGTCTACTTAACACCAATGGATCTCGGCGACGCCATCGGCCACTTCACGATACTCACTGGACCATGAAACACTCCTTCCTCTGGCAGTTATGGTGGGTTCGTGTTGCATTCGCTGAACTCCCTGCTCTCAGGGACCCTGTTCGCTTCACTAAAGATAGCATCTATCTTGTCTGATTTTTGGAAGGCACCGCTTGTCGTCCGCGGCCTGACAGCAGGGTGACCAAGCCAATGGCCATTCGAGGTAAGAGCGCTGCTGTCTATTCCACGTTCCATTCGACGATCTGGCCTAAAGTCTTCGAATCTATGCAGTCTGGACACTGCTATCCGAAGGCGAAGAGAAGTACTCCTGCTGAGTGCTATCGGAACGCCGAGCTGGTGGCTGTTAGCTGTCTCTTGCCGTAACCATCGCCATGATCAATAGCATTCGACCATATAACCACGAGGCCATAAGTACTTTGCGGCGTGCATAACATCAGACTGGTCACACGTGCTAGCCTCTTACATGTCCCAGTGCTCCACGGGCTTGGAACTCAGACATACTGCCATCAGCGAGTCAAGGCCAGTCTAGCCTGGTAATGCCAACCATACGGCTTGAAAAGCTCAATGGTAAGCGAGCATAGGTCGGCTTCGTTCGAAACGGTGGCTCTTGCAAGAATGGCTGGATGATAGAGTTGAAGTCAGCCTCTTTTCAACATTCGGGGTGAGCGAGAAACGTCTTCACAGCAGCCCAGCGCGTTGTCACATACTTTTGCTGTGCACGAACCCAGCGGAAGTGGCATCATCTCGCAAACACCCAGACGGCAGAACAGTTGCATGAATGACCCGTATTGTCTGCGTTCAGCCACGCATGAAGGTCCACTGCAGTCGACGATTTTCTAATGCTACTTGTCGTTGATCCGACAACTGTGGCTGGTCCCATAGCTCAATGTCAAGGCATTCACGCTTGCCATCGGAACCTGAACTTACGCACACCCGCTACAAATAATTGTATGTATCCCATGACTTGTCTTGTAGCCACGCCAAGGAGAATACTGCTATAGCTAGACTTCCCCGTGAGAACCTCACGTGTTCCAAGCCACGTGGCGCCGTAGCGGCGTCGGTCTGGATCTTGAGGCTAGCAGCCAATTACACACGCCCGCATCACTTCGATCCACAACACAAGGACTGTGCTTCCGAAGATGCTCTATCGGTACATGGGGGCTTGCAGACAACGCCAGATCAGCAAGCTACACCACGGATTGGATAAGCAGCATCACCCGCGTGGCAGCCTCCAAAGTGTACTGGTGCGACGCGTCCATGGTAAATCACAGCCTGGCTTACAATGAGGCTGCAATCTCGGTAGTCTGCTAGCAAGCCAACCTAAGACTCTCAAGCACAGCTGTGCCAAGCGCTTGTGCATGGGCTTCCTGCTATATGGACACCCGGGCTAAATGCAAGCCTACCTAAGACATGCAAGCGCAGTTATACCAAGCTCTCGTTCAACTGATCGTCCTGAATACTGTCGAGACCATGGGCTTCGCTCGAACTCATGGCCTAGAGCGTTTAGGAAGGACCTCTCGATGGTATCAGGGACTCTCTACATCAACATCCACTTCTGGTGCTCACGCCGCTCACTCGATGAAAACGACTATGCTATTAATGTTGCCATTGTCAGGAGTCGAGAACATTTGCCAAGGTATGGCTTGGAGCCAGCTTTCGGCGATCACCATGGGATCTTCTTCGGCTGGAACTTTAGCTTCTACGAATGTTTTACCTGGTGAGCTTCAGAAGAGAGATATAGAGATATGGCTTGAATTCATGGCTTGAACTCAGGCGCTCTCCGTGCCTGCTCAGCCAGCCATACAAACAACTTGGCACAGCTTCTGGCCGTTTGAGCCGAGCATGATACCTCGCAATTGACCTCCAGAACGTGCGAGTGGAATATAAAGTAAGACTACGATCTGCCAATCGACCGTTGTGCTTCATCAGCAACAACTACCATCATCTCGATTACGTTGTCCAAAGAGATTAGCAACAATGCATTCATACGGCCAGCCTCTGTGGCACTTGTTGTCGGCTTTGGCCCTCACTGCCATTGTTGCCAATGCGCAACAGCCTGTGACGAAGTCGTACTGCACGACGTCGTTCGACACCAAGTCTACAAACCCGGTGAAGACCAAGACGGATTACTCGACCAGAACCGAGAAACCGACTATCTACGTAACCAGCACGCCCAGCGTCATTACGACACCGCCTCCATCCACCGAGACCTCGATTGTCGCCACCATGACCACGATCACTATCACAGCTTCTCAAATTACGGTTTGTGGTCATCTGTTGTATTTGAAGACCTGTTGCCTAACATCTATTAGGATACTTTTATTGACATTAGCACGATCTTGAATACCATAACGGTCGAGGCTCCGACTTACACTTCTACTGAGATAGTCAAAACAACCATAGAGACGACCGTAACGAGCACAAGCACAGTACCTGCTCCAGCTGGATTCACCCCCATCCAGATTAGTGCCAAAAGGCCTGCCAAGCGTGATCTTGCTCGCTCGTTTCCGAAGAACGGCGGTCTTGTCGCTCGTGCTAATGAGCGCAGAGACGGCCCGAACTCTGGATCTGGCAGCAAGTCGAAAGCGCAGTTCCCGAAAAAGGTACGTGGTCGACAGGTGCAACCCAGGATGGTTTTTAAGATATGATACTGACTTGAGCCTTTTCTTTTGCTCTGCAGGTTGAATGCAAAGTCCAAGTCACGTCGTATGCGCCGGCCAAGACTTCCGTCAAAACAGCGAAGACAACGACAACCATTGCAGCGCCTGCAAAAATTTACACAGTGACCTCAACGACTACTCTGGAGGCTACGTCCACGTACCTGCCAACGCCGGCTTCTACGACGATCAGCACTTCAACCATTGTCAACGTAGAGGAGACGACGACGCCGAGCACGACCATCACAACGACCGAGACCGTCACCAACACCATCAACGCTCCACAGGAGACCGAGTACGCTCAATGCAAGCAAGACAACTTTGTGAGTACACAAAACACAGACCCAGATTTCTTTCTTCCAGTTCTTCTCCCATCGAAAAAAACACTCGCTGACTCCCACCCTCTCGTCAGATCGGTGTACAAAGCCAAAGCGGATTGCCTCTGGACACTCTCGTCAGCGGCTACAACACTGCGTACGAGTGCTGCGTGGCTTGCGCGCTACAGCCTGGCTGCGAGTTCTCGGCGTTCTTCTCATTCCCTGCTTGTCTCCTGGTCGGCAACACCCAGCAGACGTGCACGGATACGTTCAATGTGGATCTGAGCGCGGACCGATATATCGGGTCCAATGGATGTAGGAACGCGATTTACGGTAGCGGGTAGGATGGAGTGGAGTGGGCAGCAACTTGGATTCTTTATTTTTTCTTCTTCGAGTTGGAGCGGACGGAGTCTGGGAGAAGATGTGGGAGTGTATGGAGCTGAGCACGTGTAGATGGCATGATGTGTGTGGAAATGAAATCGACCTCAGTTTCATCAAGTTGGGATGACCCAGGCTCTGCAGATGGTCTCACTATTCTTGGACTGTGATTGCATGCATCATAATATCATTGAAAGGTTAGCTCCTGGAAGCTATACTACCCACGCCATCGCAACAGATAAACCTCTCCATTAAAACTCCAGGTCACCATAAATCATCGTCCCATCGATCATTCGATTGGACCGACCTTCTTAAACAGTGTTCTTGTCTCCCAATGTAAATCCATCATCATCCACTTACAACATACCAATGAGAGCAAGACCAGCGCCAATGGCAGCGATAGGCAGCGCAGTAGCCGCAGCCATGCCCTCAGAGCCAGTAGTGGAAGCACTGGTCTGCGCAGCAGAAGCAGCCGACGAGCCGGTAGTACGAGGGCTAGTCGACTGGGCGGAGCTGCCGGTCGATTGGGCGCCGCTGCTGCTGCTCGAAGAGCCCGTGCTGTCGCTGCTAGAGGAGCCTGTCGCAAGCGGGTCGTTCAGGGCCGAAGTGACGGAGTTGAAGTCGAGACCGTAAGCATCGAAAATCGAAGACACGGAAGCGCGAGCCGCAGGGTCGAGGGTCGAGTAGGCTTGCTGGAAGGAGACGAAGGCGCTGGAGGCGACTGCTGCGAGAAGCGAGCTTTCGTCCGTTGCCGCCGCGAGTTCGGACGATGCGGCGGAGTCGAAGCTGGCGAGTGCGTCGAAGCTTGAGGTACTCTGGGCGTATGAGAAGGCGGCCATGCCGGCGACGAGGGCGGTGGAGTAGCGCATGTTGGCTATTGTTTGGTGTTGGATCTGATTATTTGTCGATGGTGATGATGAAGGCGTATTGTCGATTAAAGTGCTGAAAATTGCAAGCAATGGTTGTTGATGAAGAGCGAGAGGATCAAAACCGTACCTAACGAAAGCAAGGGACAACACAAGCCATTTATCTTGCAAGGGAAGCTGCCCCCGATTGCGCCTCAACACAGCAATAGCGATTCAGTACACCCGTGCACCAAGGATGTCGCGCATCCATGTAGAGGCTTAAAGCTTTCCCTCCTGGGGCTGATATTCGCCAGTCAAACCCTCAATCGGCATCGCGCACGACGGTCACGTCTAGCAATTACCTGGAACAGCATGGCTCGCGTGGCCGCTCGGAGTGCTCCATGGCTCAAGGTGTATCGTTTCTCGCGAGTGTAAAAGGATGCTAACTCTGCGGCTGGAAGAGCATCTAAAGGAGGATGAAAGCTAAGGAGATTAGAGCCTAAATAGAGACGTGAGATTGGCTGACGAGCTGGGAATACCGAAGAGGGCGCGGTGGTAGTCAATGCAGCCACCAAGCCACTACCAAACTCCGACAGATGCAGGGTCTGGCTGAGACCTATACATGTAAACAGATAATCAGCGTGGTCGTAGTTTTGGGGGTCTACTAGATCATACGCTCGGGATATGTGTTATAAAGTGCCGGGCCTGCATCGCTAAGGTACCTAACAGCGAGAACATCTGATTATGTTGTGTGGTTGCTCGAGTCGTTGAGAAACACCACACTCCGACCTTAAGAAGTCGAGGACTTGGCATGCTCTTAGCGCTCCGGGGCTGCGCTACTGCAACTGATGTGCAGGCGCTAATAAGGATGATCACGAAGAAGCAGCAGCCATATGTCTACATCCACCATCGCAATGTTGAGTGCCGTTTCTTTGCTATAGTACCAGCAACAGTGTCGTTACAACGAGTCAATCGACATTCGTCAAACTTTCTACAGCGATCACGCAATTAGACGTCCATTGGCATTTCCAGTCTTAAAACAACAATCAATCCAAGGTCAAATGCAGACTTATGACTCCATCTTCAGCTCAAGGTCTAAACTTGGGAGATCACCACATGATCGTCGCCGCTACCACATGGGAGTCCTTACTCGAGGCTGTGAAGCCTGTGATGATACACTGCCACTCTGTGGATTTCAGCTCGCAGCTCTCGACAAGCTAGCAGCCTCAAACGCTTTCCAAATGGAACCGTAGAAGATCAAAAGAAGAGTCAGCCGCTCTTCAGTGCCCTTTGGTACCTCCACGCACCGTACCTGACCTAGAATATGCCGATTCCTGCGGTTCCTGCAGCCAGTCCGTCGAACAAGGAAGCCGAAACCTTGATATACACGTGCGACCAAGGCACGCACTTATGGGCCAGGCCTCTATCCATTGGGCACTGGGCGAGGAAGGTGCCCTGCATGGGATGCAACGAGTTGGCACTCGAAGTCTGATGATGTTGATAAGGGTCAGGGTTGGGTTTACATCGGTTTTGCATTTTCTGAATTATACCATTGTTCCTTGGAGATAGCAGGCACTTGGTGGTGCAAAGCAATAGGCTCATGTCGTTGCTTGTTAGCATACTGTACGGGTCCTCAACAGGTTCCGTGGGCGTCGATCGATCCTCACATCCGAGAATCCCATCACGCAGCCCAGGACAAGTGCTGTTCAAACCACAGCGTTGTCTACATGTCGCACAAGTGATACTAGAGTGATAGATAGCAATGTTGACAATCAATCAGATTCATTTCTCTCTCCGCTCAGGTATCAAAACATTCCGTTCTCAGCTTTCCATCGTCGAATCGATCGTTTTGCCATAGCACTCAGCATTGTAGAAAGGCCGTCAGAATCGCTTTGAAAAGGAAAAGCAACCGCTCTCAATATTCAATGCAACCTCCCACGTATCTCCAATGCATTTTTTTGTTCAACCCGTTGGTTAGGGTCTGACCCATGAACGCCGCGCTTGTCGTAAACCCAATAAAAAGAAAAAAAGGAAAGGAAATAAACAAAACTCCTCGCTTCGTGAGAACGCTCGAAATGAACATGCCTCGCAAGCAAGAACCAAACAATGCAAGAAAAGAGGAGGGGAGATAATAACCAAGCAAAAAGAAAAGAGAAGAGGACCTCAGGTCCAGAAAAGAACTCCCAGACAGGCAGAGCAGACATGTTCACATCGCCACCCAACCCTTCTCAGCTGCGTTCAAGAACTCGTGCTCCCAAACAGTGACCCAACCTTCTTCCTCCTTGCCGTAGTAGCCACTGCTGCCGTAGGGACCCTTGGAGCTGGGCTCGCGGTGGCCGCTGGGCCACTGTCCGTTGCTCGACATCTCCGCAAGGCTGAAGTCGCCGTGCACAAGCCTCTTCTCGGGCTCGAAGATGCAGCCGGCGAAGAAGAGTTCCATGCGTAGCTCGTGGCGGACGCGGGCACGGTCGGCGATGAGGCTGCGCGCAGCTTGCAGAACGCCCGAGAGAAGATGTGCGCGCTCGGTGGGTGGCGTGGAGGGCTCAAGGCCACAGATGTCCGTGAAGCGGATTTGACCGTCGCCGGTCCAGGGGACGTTGTGATTGGCGAAGACGGATGGGCAGATTGTCGGGATGGAGATGGAGATGTCGCGCATACGCGGCAGGCTGGTGAGGAGGTCGCAAATGTGCTCGCCGCTTTCCAGGTGGCCTGGGTACGGGTGGTAGAAGCCGTCGCTGGAGCGGGGCGAGTGCTCGAGGACCTCAAGGGTGAAGCGCGAGGCTTTGACGAGGTTGAGGAGCCCGGCGACTGAGACGGTGCTGATGTTTGTTAGGTCGAGGCATTCGAGGTTGGTCGCGGTTTTGGCGATTGTTGTGAGATCGTCGTCCGAGACTGGTTTGTGGAGCGTGTTGCCGAAAATCTTTAGGCGGCGAAGAGCGGAGAAGTCGACACGGCTGTCTTCCAGCGGGTTCGGCGAGCAGTCTTCTTCAAGCTGCTTGGCTTGCTCGGAAGGAAGACAGATGCCCTGGATTTCCAGAGAATAGAGAGGCTTGCCGACGCCGGTGTTGACATTCAGCAGATCGATCCAGTCTTCAGCTGTGCCTCGTCGCAGGACCGTCCAGGGAACACTCAGAAGCTCCAGGTTGGGGCAGTTTGAGATGATCGATAGAATGTAGCGGTCAGTCTCGGCGGCGTAGAATCCGTTGAACCATAGGCGACGGACGTGCTGTGAGATCTCCGGCAAGAGCGTGAAAAGCGACTCGGTCTGCTTCAAGTTGAGGTACGGGTCGCGGTAGACGGCGATGCCCTTCGGGTGTTGGATAAGCTCGTACAGCCTGTAGCTGGGTCGACGCAGAGTCAAGTCCGCCCATCGCTCAGAACCGCGCCACCGGCGTTCAAACACATGCTCAATGTTGTAAGCGATGGCCCAGCTGTGCCAGTGGGAGCAAACTTGACGGATGGAGCGAGTGGCGTCCCATCGTAGCGACTCGGCGCTCAGTGGACCGCGAACATACTTTGACAGTTTAGTATCGCGTTCGAGCGGCA
>Ga0265797_10006115_pt1 | contig 17219 bp, 23 predicted proteins | sample P2T30metagenome_FD_192433 | JGI IMG/M metagenome (GOLD analysis project Ga0265797, IMG submission 192433) | Plant litter microbial communities from East Loma Ridge, Irvine, California - P2 T30 | ecosystem: Environmental > Terrestrial > Plant litter > Unclassified | place: USA: California...
TCGCGGCGAGCAACAGCATGGGGAACATGAGGCAGCCTCCCGAGAGATGCGACCGATACTCCGAACGCCGGTTCGACACCAACTGCGACTGCCATTCTTCTTGGGCACGCAAATCTCAGAGCAGACAGGTTGGTCCCACCAAACCCGGCCGGTCCCAAAATACCATCCTTTTCGAGAAAGGCAGCAGCGCGACACGGTGGCATCTATCAAACCTACCTTCCGGAAAGCTGTCGGATTACTTCTCTCCAAGTGTCGCCGTTCGCTGTCCGTTCGCTCCTAGCGTACGCAAAATCCACTTTCGTGTCGTGACCCCTACTACTCGCTCGCAATGCCCGTCTTTGCGTAGTCCTGAAGCCACTTCGGCGGCTCTTGCTCCAGAGAACCATCCACCCGGACACGACGCTCGCGCGCCCACCTATATCCCCACATCGGCCCGAAGCGTGTCGGGAAGGCGGGAGACGTGCGATATGCCTCGTCGGCTTGAGCCTGAGCGAGGGATACGAAACGGAAGCCCTCGGACCGGAATATGCCGACAAGCCGATCGAGTGTCGCCGCATTGAGACGGTTGCTGTGGAGCAGCATGATTGCCGGCGGTTCGCGGCCAAGTACCTGCCTGTTCAATGCCTGATAATAGCGGATTTGTGTCCGGCTATGGTCCAGATATGATTGCTCGATCCGGCGTCGCATCGCCGGGTCGCGCGCCGCCCGCGTGTAGGCTTCGTCGAACAGATAGTCCGACGTGTCGATGGTGGAAGCCGCCAGTCGATAGCTGCGTTCGGCCAGCAGGCTTTCGATCGTCGACCGCTGCGCCTCCGTCGCACCGACATGATTGTATGCGAAACGGTAGAACGTCACCCGCCGCCCCAGCGATCTGGCGAGCGGTAGAAACGTTGCTTCTCCAACGACAATCTCGCGGCGAATGGCATCAGCATCGAGATCGTTGATATCTGCATGGGTCGCACCATGATTTCCAAGATCGAGGCCGTCCTGCAGCCAGCCTCGCAGGATCGCGGGACCATCAGGGCCAAGGGCACGCACGTTGTCCTCCGTGACGAAGCCGGTAGCCGGCACTCGCCGGCGGACCAACGTTCGCCTTATCGCGCGATCGGCCTCAACGGCTTCCGCCCTCTCGATCGCGGCGGCATTTGCGAAGGGCAGGTCGTCGAAGGTTATTGCCACGACCCTCGCATCCTGTCGCTGCCGCGACGCTGCCGGGCTTCCGCCAATGAGCAATGTCATAGCTGCGAACAGGCTCACGATCAGGATGCGTTGCATTGGTCGACCTTGCAGACCACCAACCCACTTCGCAACCTGCCGCAAGTCGTAATGGTCCAAACCGCTGGCGAGCCGCGTGGGCGCAAATTCACTATCCGATGGTTCTCGGAATCGATGGTAAAGTGGGAAAGCTACTCGACCGCCTTCACCATATGAACCGCAATGCCTCCGTTGAGAGCTTCCTCCTGTTCGACCTCATATCCGAGCGAGGCGTAGAGGCGCAGGTTCTCTTCAAACCTCTGGTTCGTGTAGAGGCGAACCGTGGTCAGTCTGGCCTCACGCGCCAGTTGCTCGGCATATGCGACCATCTTTCGACCGTAGCCGCGTTTTTGAAATCTCGGATCGACGGCCAAGTTTTCTATTAGCACGGCATCGTCGCGCTCGACGGTTTCAACGAGGCCTGCCAAATCTCGGCCGACAAACAAAAGGTCGGCGCGATGATCCCGGATATGTGCGGCATGATCCGCCCTCATCGGTAGTGGCTCGCGACCGATTAGCGGAACCCATTTGGAATAGGCCGACCGGGTGAGGGCAGTAACAGCCGCAGCATCATCGATGGTAGCTAACCGGATCATCTCGTTCATACGCGGACTATGACGGGTTGCAGGCAGGATCGGAAGGGCACCGGCTTTCCCGATTGGGAACGGCCCGCAAAACAGCCCGGGCGTTCCCATTGGGATGGTGAAATGGGAATGCCTGGAAGTGGTGGAAAGCGATCGGTCCGTTAGCAGGGCAGTGTCCTGTTAGCGGATACGACTTCGCTATCAGTTAAGGCCCCACATTTTGGCACGATTGATGGCAAGATCACGCATAAAGATATCCAACGCGGCTAAGCGCCGATTAACCTCCGCACTGCGCACGCCGTTCCAAACGGAATGATCATATTTGGCGCGAGCTAATGCAAGATCATCACCGGCTTGGTAGCGCTCGGAAATATAGAGCGTTTCAAGCAAGTCGGTGGGGCGCCCACGGCCGCTTGTTTTAGCTAAGCCATATTTGATAAGATATTCGGACATAATGCGCTCGTTCGATGTACCGACCATGATCTTCCCTTTCGATGGTAAACATGGGTAGCCGATTACGGCTCGTCCAGAGCAGGTCCGCATTTGCGACTGGTGAGCAGCAGCGATGACGAGCATTGGGCAAGAGCGGCCATTCAGCCTTCCCGATTTGGATCGAATTTCAGGAATGTCTGGGACTGGTGGTTTGCGGTCCGGCAGCTTTCGGGAAGGCGGGTGGCGAAAGCCGCCTTCTCGAAAGGATCGAGGTTAGAGAAATTGTGCTCAAGGCTGCTCACCGACTGGTGCGACATATTCCCCCATGCCCGGAGCAACGTCTTGCTGCTCGCCGTGTTGCAAATGGGAATGGCGCATGCCGTAGGCGAAGTAGAGCACCACGCCGCCCAGCATGTACCAGAGGAAAAACACGAGCACGCTCCACGGCACTGTCGTGATGAGGTAGCCGCATGACAAGATGCCTAAGATCGGTACTACCGGATATAGAGGCACAGAGAAGCCTCGGGGCAGGTCAGGCGCTGTACGGCGCAGGTAGATCACTGAGAGGCATACGATTGCGAATGCGGCCAGAGTGCCGACCGAGGTCATGTCACCCAGCACGTTGATATCGAAAAAGCCGGCAGCGACTGCGGTGATGACGCCCACAAGCATGGTGTTGATGTAAGGGGTCTTGAAACGCGGATGCACGGTGGCGAAGACGCGCGGCAGCAAACCATCACGGGCCATGGTGTAGAAAATACGCGTCTGTCCGTACATCAGCACCAGCACCACAGATGTGAGGCCGATGATGGCGCCAATCTTGATGAGCTTGGCAAGCCAGCTCCAGGCGGGGCCGAAGCTGTCGACTACTACCGCTACCGGATCGGGCACGTTTAGCGACTGGTAGGGCACCAGCAATGTCATGATCGCTGCTACCAACATGTAGATGACGGTGCAGACCACCAGCGAGCCGATGATGCCGAAAGGCATGTCCCGTTTGGGATCCTTGGCTTCCTGACCCGCCGTGGAAACGGCCTCGAAACCGATATATGCGAAGAACACGATTGAGGCGGCGCGCATGATACCGTCCACGCCGAATTTACCGGGACCCTGGTTATCCGGGATGAACGGGGTCCAGTTGCGCGTCACAAGTTCGCCGAAGTGGGAGAGCACAATCAGCCCGCCGACGACAATGAATGCGACCAGCACGCTTACTTTAATGGCAACGATGATATTGTTGACCTTCGCCGACTCCGACACGCCCCTGATCAGCAGCCCAGCGAGTGCCAGACAAATCAAGAAAGCCGGCAGGTTGAAGATCGTCGTGATCGTCCGCCCGTCGACCAGCACTGGCGCGCCGTCCCGCATCAGAGTGTAGCCAGCGGGACCGGTGAACTGCGGCGGGATGACCAAACCAAAATCTGCCAGGAGGCTAACGACGTAGCCGCTCCACCCCGCCGCTACTACGGATGCCGACAACCCGTATTCGAGTAATAGCAATGCACCCATCGTCCAGGCGACAAACTCACCCAGCGTTGTATAGCCATAAGTATAAGCGGAGCCCGATACCGGTAGCGTCGACGACAGTTCAGCGTAACAAAGCCCGGCGAAGGCGCAGACGATACCGGCCACCACGAATGACAGCAGTACCGCTGGGCCTGCATGGAGCGCTGCTGCCGAACCGGTGCGCACAAAGATGCCGGCGCCGATGATGCAGCCCACACCTAGTAGCAACAGGTTCCACTTGCCCAGTGTCCGCTTTAGCTCGCTTGACGCTGTCTCACGCTGGACCTGCGCGATAGATTTGCGTGCGAACATGCGCCGAAGGACGCCCCTTTGAGTCCGAGTTGCCACACGTTTCTCCTTATCGGCCAATCCGAACACTGCCGCTGGAGCAGCGTAGCGATGAGGTGGCCCCGCGCAATCTTTCGGGTGCGGGCTAACGGCCTGATGGACGTCAGCCGTTCCCGATTAGGAACCGCCATCGAGATAGTGCAAGCGTTCTCGAAATCGATGCTCAATTGGGAATCACTGCTTGGCAGCGGTCGCCGCATCCGGTGATAGGATGCTGTCATGATCGTTGTCGTCGAAGGTATCAGCGCGAGCGGTAAAAGCACCTGGTGTGCCCGGCATGGCGGTTCGCATGTCGTTCCAGAGAACGGCAGAATTGCCGGAGCGCCCGATCGTGTCGCCGATCCGATGGGCGCAGCGGCATTTTGGGCGGAGCGCAACATCGATCGATGGCAGCCTGCCTTGGCCGTGGAGCGTGCGACGGGCCATGCCCTGTGCGACACCGACCCTCTCAAGCTGCATTATGTCTGGTGCAAATGGCGGATCGCTGAGGTTTCCGAACGCGACTGGTCGCTCGAACTTGCCGCAACTCGCCAAACAATCGCCGATGGCCGGATCGGGTTCGCTGATCGCTATCTCGTCGCAGATACCGACGTGGAAACGGCACGGCGACAGGCGATGACCGACGCAAGCCGGCGCAGACGCAATTTCGATCTCCATGCGCGGCTGCGTCACGCACTACTTGAATGGTACACGGTGCTCGACGCGGTGCTGCCCGGCCGCCTCCAGTTCGGTCTGCCGGCGAGTCTGCCTGTCGGGAAGGCGGCCGGGCAACGCCATGACCTTGCAGCCTTCGATGCGATGATCGCGCGCCTGCCACAGTCAAAATGATCCCCGCTGCCATATGTTGAGGCGGCTTGTCCGATTAGGAACCGCCATCAAGATAGCGCGAGCGTTGTCGGAATGGATCCTATCCGAGAAAGTTTGGGGGGGTGACCAGAAGTATAATTTACGGCCGCTTGAGTGGCTACTTCCGTTCACTCCAAGCGGGCACGCTCCCAGGCCACACGAACGGAAGCGAGCCTAATACGAAACCTAAAAAAGTCGCTTGAAGCGAAACCGCCAAGCTAAATGCAGGTATGGCTAGGATGACTAGTGCATACGTATTCGCCATGACGTCGCAGATCATTATCGCTGCCGCCAAAATCAGACCCGATCGCCTAAATCGAGATAAGATCAGAGCGATAGCTAGCAGGTCCAGTAAGATCAACGACGTCCAAAATGCTTCAAGAAGAAGCGGCCCCCAACTGTAGGGTCGCCAGCCATATACTAGGAAGTCGTGGGCATGGTTGAACGCGCCTACTCCGAAGCAGGCGACATAAATTGCTAGCACTACCCGGCTGCGGACGTTCGAGCGTGGTCCCATAGCAAACGATATTATCGACTCATTCAACCGTTTCATCCGCGAAAGAACAATGTCGCGATCCAGGCGAGCAGCACCGATCCGATGATCGCAGTCGGGACGGCGAACAGGCGACGCCGCTCGGCGGCCGCATAATGTGCCTTAAGACTGAAGTAGAAGCGGCCGGTGCCTGCTTGGCGGACGATGCCGCGTGCGCGCAAGCGATTGAACGCTGACTGCTCGCGGGGATCGCGTGGGACGAAGGCGATTGCGTCTTCCGGGTGGATCGCATGCTGCGCCAGGAACAGCTCTGGGATGGTCCCGCGTATCCAGTGCGGGCGGGTCTCCATCGCCAATGGCGCGGCGTCATTAGGCCGAGGCCTACGCCGGTCCTGGGGTCGCGCTTCGGGCAATAGCCTATTTAGCAAGCGCGAACACCGTGACAGCGGCGACCGCACTGACGACGACACCCGACGTCGCCGTAATCATTGTCGCACGCCGCCGCACCGTGCCGCGAAACGCACCGAGCTTGCCTGCATCAAGACAATAGGGCCCCACGCCGTTGTCGACGGTCGCGCCATAGCCGCATAACCGTCTAAACGTCCGCGCATTGATGGCTTCATAGGCGATCACGCGTTCTGCCCCCGTCGCCCTGGCTGCAACAATGTCGTTCACGATCCCGCCGTCGGGATCCCCCTAGACCCAGTACCGACATGGCAATCTCCCCGCGTCGATTTTGCATAAAGCGTGGGGGTACGCAAATCCTACCGCCACTTGCCCGGATAGCCAATATCTACCGGCCGCGAAGCGGAACTACGCACCGCCCAGATCGCGCACCGGTATCAGCCCGTCATCGCCGATCCCCTCGACTATCGCGAAGAAACCGAAATTGGTGCTGCCGGTAATCCGCACGTCCATCACGTGGCCGACGCGCTCCGATAGAGCGCCCGTACACGAGTGCCGGCGATCGAGATTGTCGGCCTTCGTAGTAAGTCTCAGCGGACTGGCGAGGTGGAGCCAGCTTTCTCAAAGGGGATCGATTCCGAGAACGTCCGCGCTGTCTCACTGGGTGTAGATATCAGCGTTAATTGGCACGGTTCTGTCAGCGATAAATGGCACGTTGCGAAGCGGTGCGGGATTCTCGGAATCGATGGCGTTCTGAGAATGCTGGCACGTAAATATGCGAGGCAGCATTCCATGACGAAAGCGTGACGGGAGGCGGAAGAGCGCCGTCGGAAGGCTCACGATGGCGCCTCCGATCAATCGTTATCGAGTTCCATTTTGGTGACGCGCCCAGTCCGCGGATCGACGTGAAAGTCGTAGTTCCGGCCGTTCTTTGCCGCCTCGCCTTCCCAATGGCCGTCATCGGCTTCGATTTGCCTGACCTGATAGCCCATCTTCGCCAACGTCTGGCTGACTTTGGCCGAGCTTATCCAGTCACGACCAGGCACGTCGGCGAGCGCTGGAGAAGTGCCGAAAAGCGCGATGGCGAGGGCGAGGGCGAATGAGGTGAGTTTGAGCATTGGCTGACCTTTTAACGAGAGGAGCCGCAAATGTAGCGTCTGTGACCTGACGACATTCGTGTGGGGATCGTCAGCGCAGCGTCAGCACAACGGTGCTACCGATCGGCCATGCCAGCCATCCGGAGCCTCTTGCCTCGATCGCTCTTCATCCTGCTCGCGTTCGGGCTGGTGGCAGGATCGTTGCAGGTTATGGCAAGGGGCAATCATCAGCCAGCTCAGGACGAGCATGTCCGTAGCGCGGTCGCCCGCGGGGAGTTGCTGCCGCTGCCGAAGATCCTTGCGCTTGCACAAGCCCGCGTGGCCGGTGAAATGTTGGAGGTGGAACTGGAACGGGACGATGGGCGCCTCGTGTACGAGATCAAGATGCTGGCCTCCGTCAACGGTCGTGTCCGCGAGATCAAGCTGGACGCGCGTACCGGCGCGCTGATCGAGATAGAGGACGATTGATGCGCCTGCTCGTTGTCGAGGACGATCCGGATGTCGGCGAGAACCTCGTCGCTTCGCTTCGCGAGGCCGGCTTCGTCGTCGAACTCGCCACCGACGGCAAGGACGCTTGGTTTCGCGGAGATACGGAGGATTACGCCGCTGTTGTTCTCGACCTCGGGCTGCCGCAGCTCGACGGCCTCAGTGTCCTCAAGCGATGGCGACGCGAGGGCCGGGACTTTCCCGTGCTGGTGCTGACCGCGCGCGGGGACTGGACCGAGAAGGTCGAGGGCATCAACGCCGGCGCCGACGACTATATGGTCAAGCCCTTCGCCATGGGTGAGCTGGTCGCTCGCATCCGGGGACTGCTGCGCCGCGCTGCCGGGCATGGCTCGCCAACGGTGACGGTGGGTCGACTGACCATCCACACCGGCCAGCAGCGCGCCGTTGTCGGCGATGCCGACATCCGGCTATCACCGCTGGAATACCGTTTCCTCGAACTGCTGATTCACCAGCCCGACCGGGTAATGTCGGTGCCGGCCATCGCCGAGCATCTGTACGGGACCGCCGGCCAGGGCGACACCAACGCCATTGAGGCGCTGGTCACACGGCTGCGGCGAAAGATTGGACCGGATATCGTCGAGACGCGGCGGGGCTTGGGTTATGCGCTTGCCGGCGCGACGCCGTGAGGCGGCGATCACTTCGTATCCGTCTGCTCGCGAACGCTGCGGCCGCCACGCTCGTTGCCCTGGGCCTTGCCGGCACCGGCATCACCTTCCTGTTCAGCCGTCATATCGAGCGACGCGAGGCAGTGTCGCTCACAGCCAAGGCACAGGAGTTGCTCACTACCCTCCGGCTTGATCCGGACGGGCGGCCGGTGGTTGCACAGCGTCCCAGCGACTCCCGTTATGCGAAGCCTGCCAGCGGGCTCTACTGGCAGGTGTCCGCACCCACAGGATCGCTACATTCGCGGTCGCTTTGGGATCAGTCTCTCCCGCGGCCGAAGCAGGCTATCGCGACCGAGTGGACGTTGCGCCGCACGGCCGGTCCGTTCGGGCATGGCCTGTTAATCCTCGAACGCGTCGTGCGACCCGACACCACCAATCGTGTGGTGCTGGTCCAGTTCGCGACCGACGACGAAGCGTTGAAGACCGCCCGCAGCGAGTTCGAGCGTGAGATTGCCCTGTCGCTGGCGCTACTGTGGCTCGTACTGGTCGCCGCAGCCTATGTGCAGGTCATGCTCGGACTATACCCGCTGCGAAGGGTGGGCCGCGAACTGGATCGACTGCTCCGCAATCCTGCGGCTCGTCTGTCGAGCGATCACCCACAGGAGGTCCAACCTCTCACCGCGGCGATCAACGCCCTGGCGGATGCGCGTGCCGCAGATCTGGATCGTGCGCGCAAGCGCGCCGGCGATCTGGCCCATGGTTTGAAGACGCCGCTGGCGGCAATGGCTGCGCAGAGCCACCGTGCGCGCCAAGCCGGTGCCATTGAGGCAGCGGACGGGCTCGACCGCGTGATCGCATCCGCCAGCGCGACACTGGAGGCCGAGCTGGCCCGCGCGCGGGCTGCCGCGGTGCGTATAGCCGGCACCGACAAAGCTGCGTACATCGCCCAGGTCGTGGACGATCTCGTCGCGGTGATCGAGCGTACCGCGAAGGGCGAGCAGATCGTGTTCCAAGTGGACCTACCCGAGAGCTTCCGCGTGCCGGTATCCACCGGTGATCTGACGGAGATGGTTGGCGCACTGCTCGAAAATGCGGTGAAATTCGCTACGCGACGTGTCGGCATCACCGGCATCACTGACGGATTGGCATCGATCCTGTGCATCGGCGATGATGGGCCCGGACTGCCGGAAGGTCGCAGTGATGACGCTCTCATCCGCGGCGGTCGCCTGGACGAGGCTGGACAAGGCCATGGTTTCGGCCTGGCGATCGTCCACGATCTCGTAGCCGCGACGGAAGGCACTATTGACCTTGGCGTCTCTCCGCTCGGAGGGCTTGCGGTCAGCCTTCGATGGCCAACCGGGGGTCGCGACATAGAACGGGCGCAGACATACGCTAACGACTGACTGGGCGAACCGCATTGACCGCGACCGTCTCGATCGGAATCCGCAGATGAGAACGTCCAAGCTAACACAACAATGTTGATTGAAGCGGGAAACCCTCGGCCCGCCCAAGACGGTGCCCAAGGCCAATAATTGGAAAAGAAAGATACTCAACAAAGTTCGGGTAAATTATTAAGCGGCGCGGCGGGAGCGCTTTAGCTCTTCCGAAAGAAGAGCTTGTATCTTTCTGGATGGTAAGGGTTTGCCAAGAAGAAATCCCTGCATTTGGTGGCATCCCGCTGCGGCAAGAAAGTCGTGCTGCCCCTGCGTCTCAACACCCTCCGCCACAATCGCCAATCCCAATGTTTTGCCTAGTGCAATAACCGACCGAACGATGTCGGCGGTTTGGGTGGATGTCTCAATCCCCTGTACGAAGCTCTGATCGATCTTCATCTTGTCGAATGGAAAACTCATCAGATACCCAAGCGAGGAGTATCCGGTACCATAATCGTCAATAGATATATGAAACCCGAGATCGTGAAGCCCGGAGAGCAGGTTCTGCGTCCGGACATCGTTTTGAAGAAGGAAGCCCTCGGTGATCTCAAGATAAATCTGGTTCGCCTTAGCATGTGTTTCACTCAGTAGTCGCCTGACGGTGCCGTAGAAGGACGGATCGCGAAGTTGCAGAGGCGAGATGTTGATTGCTACCTCTAGCTCTGGCCAGCGACGGCTGTCCTCGAAGACGCGACGCATTACCCATTCCCCGATCGGCAGGATCAGTCCCGATTGCTCTGCAACCGGGATAAAATCCTTTGGCGAGACATCTCCCCTGGTGGGATGCGGCCAACGTAGCAGCGCCTCCAGACCAACAATATCCTGTCCCGCAGCTGCAAATATCGGCTGGTAGTGAACCATGAGATTCTCGCGCTTCAATGCCTCTCGAAGCTGTACCTCCATCTGCTGGCGCTCCAGCCGCTCCTCTTCGAGCTTTGGATCGAACAGGAAGGTACGATTGCGGCCAGTAGCCTTGCCTTCGTACAAACTAATGTCTGCGAGCCTGAGCAGCTCGGTTGGCGTTGCGGCGTGGCTAGGCCAGAAGGCAACGCCGATGCTGATGCTTGACGTGATATGATGCCCATTAAGATCGAAGGGCGTCGCACATACCTTGTTGAGGCCGGAGAAGTATGAACCGGCTGCGTCCTCACTGTTCGTTGGCAGCACGATGGCGAACTCGTCACCGCCAAACCGGGCCAGGATGCTGCCTTCAGGAAGCTCAGCCTGTAGCCGTGCCGCCAAGGACCGGAGCAATTCGTCGCCGCATGGATGGCCGAGCAGATCGTTGACGTCTTTGAAGTTATCGATGTCGAGCATCGCTACAGCGACCATGCTGGTCGTTGACCGGTCACGCAGCAGAGATTCCAAATTCTCCTCAAAGCTTTTACGATTTGGAAGCCGGGTCAATTCATCGTTGTGCGCCATGAAGTGCAGCCTGGCTTCTGCACGGCGATGCCAATCACGCGAGGCAATGAGACGCCGACCAGAGGCCCTCCAAAGAAATACGAACCCGAACAATCCTACGATAATGAGGATCGCGAGCGTCCATTGACCTCGTCGCCTGGTTCCATCAACCTGTAGCTGACGATCTCTAATTAGATTATCCAGAAACGCTCTCGTCCCTGCAGCCAGTTTTGTTTTATAGTTTGTATAATCGCGACTGTGCAGAATCTTTTGTGCCGCATTAAGCCGGTGAAGATCAACAGCAGCGAAAGCCGCCCGTTCGATCTCCACCAGCCGGTCATTGCTGATCTTCGTGTCGCGATTGAAACGGGCGGCGTCCTCAGGAGGAGCTAACGTCATCACATCCTTGATAGCGGCATCAATGACGGGGATTGAGCTATTGTACCGATCGACCCAATGCTGGTTGCCGGTGGAAGCCGCCATATTGGCGGACATAGTTAGCCGCTCATCCGCTAATATAATGATATTCGACAAGCTTTGCGCCCGCCGAACGGTGTCCGACGCATTCCGATAGGTGGTCTCAAATATCAGGCGCTCACCGATAAGCAGCGCCGATAATATGGCGGCTGCCACAAACGACAGCAGGATCGTCACTCGGGCCGCACGGAAGGCGCTGGTTGCAAGAGATTGGCTATGCGGTTCCATACCCGCCAACGATACGCTTTAAACCTTAATGGTTTCGCTTTCCACAGCCGCTGAAGCGTATGATTTCCGTCGTGGCACAAATGCGAACGGCCAGCGAGGCGGCCCAGGCATTCCCAGAATCAATCCTATTTCAAGAATCGAACTTAACCTGGGCCGCGTCGCAAAAGGGATTCCTTCTGCAACGTTAGGAACCGCCCCAATTGCGAACGTTTGTTGTGTCGCCCACGTTGACGGCAGGGTCAGCTAGGTGTTTGATCCCACGGTTTGATGGTGCGATCCTTTCGTTGGAATGGAAGGAATCCATATGGGACAGGTACGTCACGGGAGCGCCACGACCACGCACGCCGTCAGAGCAGCAATACAGCGATCGCAAGCTTCGCTCGCGACGTTGAGCCAGGAACTGGGGATCAACCCCAAGACGGTCGCGAAGTGGCGTAAGCGGGCGACGGTCGAGGGATCTAAAGACCGGGCCGAAGGCCCCTCACTCAACGACCCTGACCCAAGCTGAGGAGGCGGCCGTCGTCGCGTTTCACCGGCATACCCTGCCGCCGCTGGACGACTGCCTCTACGCATTGCAGCCGTCGATCCCTCATCTGACCCGATCGGCGCTGCATCGATGCCTCCAGCGGCACGGCATCTCCCGCCTGCCGGATATCGAGGGTGACAAGCCGAAACGCCAGCGCTTCAAGCGCTATCCGATCGGCTTCTTTCACATCGATATCGCTGAGGTGCAGACCGCCGAAGGCAAGGCTCTCCTGAGCTTGTCGAAGGGCTTTACCTGTTCGTCGGCATCGACCGCACCAGCAAGTTCGCGGTCACCCAGCTGGTCGACAAGGCCGATCGAGGAACAGCGTGGGAGTTCCTCGAACACCTGCTGAAAGCTGTACCCTACCGGATCTACACGATCCTGACTGACAACGGCATCCAGTTCGCTGAGCAGCAGCGCAACCGAAACACCGCCTGGTCGCGCCAGGTGCGCTTCGACTTGATCTGCGAGGCCAACGACATTGAGCACCGCCTCACGAAGCCGAACCATCCGCGGACCAACGGACAGGTCGAACGGATGAATCGCACCATCAAGGAGGCGACCGTCAAACGCTTCCACTACGAAAGCCACGACCAGCTACGGACGCACCTTGCTGACTTCATGGCTACCTACAACTTCGCCCGTCGGCTCAAGACACTCAGCGGCCTCACGCCTTACGAATACATCGCCAAAATCTGGACTTCAGAGCCTGAGCGGTTCATAGTTAATCCGATCCACCAGATGCCGGGACTAAACACCTAAGTTGCGCGCGATGAGCTGTCGGAAAACACACGATAGTCGCCAATCGGGGTTGGCGACGGCGATTTTCGACAAATGTGATTTTACCGTCCGAAACTGCCTGTTTGTCGTACAGTCGTAATTGAAACGATATTTTCACGCATCTGGATGCGAAACGGCGATAATGGAAGAAGATCAAATTGCCTAGTTTCGAAGCCGTAACTCGCGAGACCTGCTGCGAATGTGCTCGCCAATTTCATCATCTTCTTCGCATTAGAGGATGCAAAGCTTTTTGTCTATCTTTGGCCGATTGTGCGCTAAACATCACGAACGATTGCCGGTTGTCTGCGAGCGCGCTGCAACGTTTGGGTCTGGCCCGACATTGTTATCGGTGAGGAAACGGGCAACGGTCTGGATCATAGTCTGGTTCGTAACGCTGTCGAAAGTCGTGTTGAAATCATGACCTGAGTAAGGGAACAGCAGCAGCTTGGTCTCGTTGCCTTCAGCGGCCAACCGACGTGCAAAGTCCTCTATTGAAGCAGCTGGTAACAGCGGGTCGTTAGCGCCGGCTAGGAGCAGGGTAGGTGGGTTGGTCGGCCCAATGTAGCGGCGCACGTCTACTGCTGCGTAACGTTCGGGATAGCGCTCCGGCGGCCCGCCCAGATAATTAGACATATACGAGCGCTGCAGATCTCTCATCTCTCCTGCGTGCTGCCAGGATCCCAGCGCATCGATGAGCGGGGCCTTAGCAACGACAGCTGCGACATGAGGTACACGCGGCCCGCAACTCGTATCTCGAACGCCGCTGTTGGCCGAATAGGCCGCGGCGATTGCGAGGCTTCCACCGGCGGAAGCGCCGTTGAGTGTTAGTCTGGAAATGTCTACACCAAGTTCGTTAGCATGGGCGGCCGTCCAAGCCAGCGCGCACAGTACGTCAAGAGTAGCCAGATCCCAGGTAGGACGATTGGGACGTGCCAGGCGGTAGTCGATACTGATTACCGTCCAGCCAGCTTCAGCGTAACTGCGCCTGTTCGCTGCACCCATCTTGCGCGTACCCTCGACGAAGCCACCACCATGAACGAAAATTAGGACTGGGCTCAAGCGGCGCGGCAGTGTCTGGCTAGGACGATAGATGTCGAGCCACAGCGGTTCGCCGCCCGGTGTAGAATAGACACGGCTTTCGTCAGGGAATGCGTTCTCGCTGAAATGACGCGTCGAGAGCGTATCGACCAGGTTGATCCGTGCGCCATTGCTCTGGGCTATGTAGAGGAAATGGGCGAGCACCCCACTTGCCACGAGCACTGTTACCAATGCCGTTGCAATGAGACCCCGATCCCAAAGAGTCGCGCGGTGTGCCCGGGCGATAAAGCCGACGGCGAGCGCTGCTAGCGAAAATAAAAAAAACCAGGGTGCCCGGTTGGGTACGACGTCGATTGCGTAGATCCGAACCCAAGGGATGATCGGCAGAATTGCCGACATCAGCAGGAAAAGGCATGAGAGGGTGAGTAACCAAGCCAAGGTTAGAACGCCGGTGCGCAGAAGTTGCCAGATCGACGTCATCGAGTGGGCTCCCGCAGCGGACCAACAGAGGGCAATACGGTCATGATTGTCGCCGGCTCTGCACGTGACGAAAGCCCGAATATTCGCCCGGCACGCGGCAGGCTGCCGCAGAGCAGGCGCGCAACCATGAGTGTCAGCATCGAAAGCGTCAGCATGGGCAAACCCCTCATGCCACAGGCCGCCCACAAGCCAAACGCCATTGGATGCCATAGATAAAAGAACAGGCTGTCGCGTCCGACAGCAGCGAGCGAAGGGACCGGAAGCGACAACCCTCGTACCCAGGGCAGAAGGCAGATTAGCGGCATGCACGAGGTTAGTTGGGCCGCCACTTCGGCGGTAAGGCTAGGCGCCTGATATAATGCGCACCACCATGCGAATCCGATAGGCGCGAGCACCAATGCGGCACGTTCTTTCCAAGGGTCGGGTTCTCGGCAGGCGACCCATGATCCGTAAAAAAAATAGATTAGGTAGATGAAGAATCGGCGGTCTGGCATCCATGGCGGCATCTGCGCAACCGAATGACCGACCCCGAACAGATACATTGCCAAGATGCTGATCGAGGTGGCGATGCCCAACATGACAAGCGGAGTGCGCCGGGTGATGGTTGCGGCGACAATGAACGCCATCATTACCGGTACGAACCAGAGATGAAACGGGGGCTGAACAAAGATTAAGAGCGGGGTGAAAATGCCAAATTGTTCGGTGCTTGTCAGGTACACGATGCATGCTACCAACCAAGGCAGAATGAGACGGCGGTAATATTTGCGTAGCAGATGGAACAGCGAGGTCGCGCGTGCACGTTCTAAATTGAACAAATAGCCGGTAAGGCCAATGAAAAGAGGCATACGAAGTCCTGCACCGACCCAGGTCAGAAAACTCTCCCGTTGCGTCAGCTCGAAAAAGTGTCCGAGGATGACGGCGAGGACTAGCAGCCCCCTGAACAGATCTATTCCCGTATTGCGTTCTTTTCTCGTAACGTCACCGATCAAAAGCATGCCACACCCCGTCGGGTTGTGCCTAACAGGATATTCGTCAGCGCGCGGTTAATGGTCCGCAGGTAGCTTCGTCCGATGAGGTCGCCTACCTCTGAACTGACGGTGGCCACCGGGCGATCCGTCTATTTGGAGCTAAAGTGCTTGTGTCGATCGCAACGCCGTTGGTGTCTAGCTATCAAGAAGATCACGTGCCGTTCGACTAATAAGCAACATCTAGAGGCAATTAGCCATATGTACACCGGCACCGTAGCGCCCAGTCGGGAAATACACGATAGCGGCCAATCAGGGTTGGTGACGGCGTTTTGCGACGATCGAGAGCCTGCCGTCCTAAGTCATTCGTTTTGCAACGGCAAAAACCACCCGGATTGAAGCTTTCGTCCGCAGCGTGCGTGCCTAATTACAGACGTTGACCGCCGTGCTAGGCATGCGCAGCCAATCGAGGAGCGGCATATGGAAGTGAACACTGAAGGCCAAGACACGGGTTCAGAACGAGGCCAGATCCACTTTCTCGCGGCCCTATTGGACGAGTTGATGCGAAAGATGCTTGCAGCTGGTGCCCTGACCCAAGCCGAATTGAACGAGATAGAGTTGGCGGCAGCCAAGCGTGTCGGTGGGGAACCGCGCGCTTGGTGAGCCAAATTAGAAGGTAGGCAGTACGCCGAAGCGCCAGCTGGAAATCGCCTGATAAAGATGCGATGTGTCATGCGCATATCGTGAGTTCAATGGTGTTCGAGGCCTTCGAGAATGTGCTGAACGATCTCAAAAACTCGGGGATCCTGGAAAGGCGCCCGCCGCCGCGCCGCGCTTCGCTTCGTTTGGTCGAATAACGCCAACCGCTCAGCGCTAATGCAGCTTTGGTAAAAAATAGACAGGATCAATCTCTGTCTCTGGAAGGTTCGTTGCGCCAGTATTAAACCCGAGGCGGGACGCTGAGACAAACCATGTCAAAAGACGAAATAGAAAATCAGCATGCCCGCGTTGCCAGCGCGTTAGGCATTGATTCAGAGACTATGAGATATCATCCCTACGATCTTGAGGTAGGGAAAAGTGGTTCTCTATTGGTTCGATGGCATGACCAAGCGCCCGATGGAGTCATTCGGGAAGGTAGGCTGGGATCATACACAACACACATTCGGCCACAAGTTGGCTCTACCCTTCGGACTTTTGCGGAGAAAGACTTTCGACGCTCTCAATTAGGTTAAATGATGAAGAACAGTAACTACTCTTTGACCACACCAGATCTCTACATCGTTCCTTAAGGCGTATGTCCTTCCGTCTGCGACAGCCTCCGCATCATTTGGACATTCCAGATCGATGCGCTCAATAATTTTACCACCATTATCAATAACATACATGCGATATTCCAGCATACCTGTTCTTCCGGCCCCTTTCTGGGGAGCTAACATCAAATAAGGTCAAAGTTGTGTAAAGCGGTATCGCAACCGCGACGGTTTGAAGAAACCTCTAGTTGGTCAGATGTTAGCCGATGTTGCTGTTTGGTTGATTCGCTCAAGGCGGGCGTTAGGGTGATACCATGACGGTAATGAGTCCCTGTGGTCTGCAAGCGAACTTAGAGAAAAATTCGAGCGCATGTTTTGCGCGCCTGGCGATTTGACCGAGCTACGTCTCAAGCCCACCATCCCGTCCGACGATAGTGCCGCGCGATGGCTAACGCGACTCAGCCGCCCGAAACCGGCCGCTGCGGCTCCCTCTCCATTATCCCCGTTCAACGGTCATATATGTAAGATACGGTCTCAATCCCGACTATACGACAAACACAT
>Ga0265797_10006116_pt1 | contig 17218 bp, 6 predicted proteins | sample P2T30metagenome_FD_192433 | JGI IMG/M metagenome (GOLD analysis project Ga0265797, IMG submission 192433) | Plant litter microbial communities from East Loma Ridge, Irvine, California - P2 T30 | ecosystem: Environmental > Terrestrial > Plant litter > Unclassified | place: USA: California...
CTTGATCTGACATGAATGTAAGTGCGCGTAGGATCTCCGCAGCTTGGCCTGTATGGTCGACTCCGTGTCCTTGGGAGAGCCTGCGATGCACGGGTGATACACTGCGGTGGGTGCCACGAGTAGCCAGAGACAAATGGCTGTTGTCGGAATCGCTGAGAGCACTGGGAACGTGTCCTGCATTTTGTACATGTGTGTCCGGTGATTTGCTCAAATGTCCTGGAACGGCTTGTGGAGATTGTCGGAGTGCCAGCTCACGGCCTTGATGTTTGTCGATATCGCTGCTCTGGGCCAGAGTACTAGGAACGCGTCCTGTATTTTGTACATCTGTTTCCGGCGGGACGTCCGAAGGTCCTGGGACGACTCGTGATTGTAAAAGGGCCAGCTCACGACCCTGAGTGTTATACGCCTCGTTCAAAGCTGTGTATTTTCGTTTGAGTGCTATTATCGGGTTTGCATCTGGATCCGCGGAATAGGAGCATTCGAGGCTTCGATCTTGGCACGTGCTGCAAGTAGGACGAGTGCCGCTGCACTGCAAATCCTTGAAGTCAGAAGTGCGATACTTCCACTGACAACATCAGTCGGATGAAATTTGACTGACTTTCGTTTTGGCCTTCCGGCATGCATCGCAGGCGACCTTTATAGCACACGTCAATTTATTGGTTTGTGAAGCAATATTGGAAGAGTCTCGTACCACTATCTGTGCACGTTTTGCTTTGAGTTTGCTGGGTTTGCTGGGTTTGCCGGGTTTACCAGGCTTGCCAGGTTTTGACACTCGCGAGGCTGACATTTTAAAAACATAGGGCCGTGAGATGTAGCTGCCTCGAGCGCCTTAGCGGTACTAAGGGCCACGAGGATAAGGAAGATAGTTAAGGTACTAACGAAGATGACAGCTGCACTGTTTCGAAACAAGCAATCGCTGCTGGCCGCTCCAGTGGTTCGCCACCCGATGTGACAGCTCAGCAGCTCTGTGTAACCAACGACCAAGGGATGCCGGTAACGATGGCGATGCCTGTCGTGCAATAAAGCTACTTTCGGAGGTGAAAGTTGGGTTACAGAGTGGCGGAGCCAGGTCCGCATATGGTATGGCCTTCGGCCTGTACTTCCGTTGGGACCTATGGTGGCTCTCTAAACAGGCGAGTGAGGCAACTAATCTTCGGCTAAGTTGCACTTGATCTCCGGAATGGCAATAATCGAGATCTATGACGCCCGATCGCGCCGATTTCATGCATTCCGCTTGTTCAGAGCAATTGCGATTTCCAAATTCCTTATATATTGGAATTTCGGAGCCGGGCTTGCATACCATCTTCAATGCCTAAACTTGCGTCCGTTGTTATCGGCTTTGAGTCCGAAGTTCAACATTGCAATATCAACCCTTACCCTGTCTGTCACATGATGCCTTCGTGGCCAAGTGTTAAGATTGAAACGTATCATGATACAACGGGGTGAGTATGAGATGTCGCTTAGAAGTATAGCCGCGCATATCATTGATGGTTGCAGTCGACTGTTGGCTCACTAATCCTCGGTTACAGTAGGGCTAGAGGTTTCTGATTGTTGCGGTGTTTGATAGACAATACAGAGAGATGCACTCAATTGATCGCAAATATTATCAGACATAGTTTTGGCACTTCAATTAGAGATAAGTATATGTACATACATGTATAAGAACCCCCAGATATATACATGTGTTTCAAATCGTCTTCGATCGCGTCTGTACCCTAACCCTGACAGCACTATCTTGCATACCCGGGGGGTTTTCCGCAGAATCCACAATAATCAATTAATGTTCACTTGCTACACATATGTTAAGTAAGCAAGCTCGGTATGAACCCTTACTAGCTCATATAGTATGCACATGTTGTAGGCCTCGATTCCTACTTTTTGTCGCAGTGGTACGCAACGCAAGCAGCGTCTGATCAAATTTCAACAATTCCTTCGATCATGCAACTAGACAACACACATCAATCGAACACATGCATCGCAACAAACGCGTTACCGAGCTTATGAACTCGTCTTAGGTGCCAGATGATCGGTCGATCTCCTAGTAGTAGAGCAAGTATGTCTATTACGAAGATCAGGCCAGTGTGAATTGTTAATATTGGAATGTCGAGTGGTCTAGATCTTTCTTGAAAAGTACTAACCCTAAAAATGTGTCTGAACGGCGATCAAAGATACTTTCACTGTCAGCCGGAGCTGGTTCTAGGCAGTCGCACAAACCAAGCGAGTGAATTCCTATTTACTGTATAAGAAATCGATGAGGATACCAATATAGAACAGAACGGATGCATGTATGATCCGAGAAAGCCACCGACGTGTGTGGGCGCTCCAAAGATTTCTACATTGAGAATCGCTCTGGCTAGATTGGAATGTGTTGCATAATTATCTGATAATATCTATCATTATCAATGTCTCGCGTTCGCTTAACTCCCCAGAACGGTGCCTGTGTCGGAATCGGGCGACCACCGTCATCCTATAACGGCTAACGGGCGGATGGGATTCGCCGCCACACAACAATTTGCGTGCATTCGTTGGCTGAACTCGGGCACACCTGGGAGTCTCTCGGTCGTTGCCATGTTAGCTGTGCAGTGTCACCGAAATAACAAAAGTCGAGAACAGTAGAAATTGCAATGCTGCGCCTTCACGCACTGTGCACACGGCACGATTGTGATATTACTGCGGGCCACTGAGCAAGCCACACAATCGCTTCGAGAGGGTTCTCACCTTACCAGTAAGCCTTCCGACTGCAGCTGTGATTAAAACAGAACGAAGACTGTGGTTGCAGACCGAGCTGGCATTTCTCCGTACCAGCGAAAATTACCGTGGGCTAGACTTCTCTTCCCAAGCAGCAATCTTCTCGCAATCCACGAGGTAATGAGTGCAGTCACATATGCATGGACTGCTGGCGATCTCCCAGCGTCTTGGGAGAGGTCTATTGCTTCGTCGGCTCTGCAATGCCTGTATATGCATGGAAACAGATTCTCTTTATTCTTGCTATATCTCTGAAGTCGTTATTGACCCGAAAGTTTGGCGCTAGTCCCCCGGCCCGATGGAGGCCGAGCCGGCTCGCTGGGTGCTCCGATCTCACTGCTTTTTGATGTTTTGTCCCTCGACGTTGCTGTAATCTTCTATGTTTCCGGCAGGTCTAGATTCTCGCGCTCGACCCTTGTTCTGCTTCTATCGCGATGCCAGGGCGGAACTTTTGCCCATCGGTATCGTGATAACAGTCTTTCTGGTCAGGATATTGTGTCTCCCTGACCTCGGTTGCTCTTCCAGCGTTGTGTCAACATTCATGCAGGAGGTCTATATGTGCCTGGCATTTATAGACCGGCAACTCCTGCCACCGCATGAGAATGTACCGCGTTCCTGACCGTCAGCTCTCAACACTCAAGATGTCTCCACAAGCTGCACTACAGACGCTGTTATTTGGCCTCGCGATCTCGGTAAGTTTGAGACAGTGTTCGGTGGGCTCACATATGCAATAGCCCGACCACCGTTAAGTGTCAAGTCACATCTCCATCTGGCCCAGGAAAGTAATTCTCGATGCTGATCTTATGACTGGCCTCCGATGTAACGCGCAGCTCATGTCGCTTTTACCAGCCTATTGGTGTGCCAGCCCAATGACCAGGATGAAAGGCATGTCGACTGCATGCTTCTGCATATTCTCTACGTGCTGAACCACGCGTACGAAGCGTGGAAGCTCGCTGTGCCGGACGAGCCTCCGTATGCAGGAACACATGCATCTAAGCGAGTTGCGCAATGCTTCTGCAGCATGAAAGCCGATACCACGAAGGCACATGAACTCGACTGTATCGCCATCAGCACGCATGTATACCGTAGACAGCGCCGCGTCTGGACTGCTCGAGTGTCGCTTTGGCCATCCTCGTGAGGTCCGTTGCATGGCAATCGGCGATGGGTTTCTGTACCGTCGGCTCGGCAAGCCTCGCAACCATCCCGACTGTCGGTTGCGGTCCCTACACGTACATCAGGGCCGTTGTAACGCGCAACGGTCCTGCGCTCCCCAGCTTAGCGTCTCCACATGTTCGAGGGGCTGCGCGCATGTGCACCTAAACACAGAAGTACACGGTACATTCTGGGGCGATGCAGCAGACAGGGCTGCAGGCCTGGTCTATTATAAGGTAACACCCGCCGGCATCTCATGCGTGAGATCGCAATCGCTTGGGTTTTCCCTCGACGATCTACTTATCTTGCCGTACTACCTCACTCGAATCGAGATTCTACAGTTCGCGGGCTCCCGCACCTCACCAGGCGACGCAATCATGGCGATTTCAGGCCATACCACCGATCAGGTGGTCATCGCGACCATGACGGCGGGCACTGTACTTGGCGTTTTTGCTGTAGCTGCGCGGCTCTTTACACGCATTGTCATTGTGCGGAAAGCGGGTTGGGACGATGCGATCATATGTGCTGGCTGCGTGAGTTCCCTGAGACACTGGTTGTCTGGTATCATTGCTGACCTTACCAAGATCTTCAGCATCACACATACTGTCACCACTGGCAAGAGAGGTAAGCGCTTTTCCAAGACCTGTACGTGTGAATCTGTTTAACATTTCGTCAGTCGAATACGGCATGGGTCAGCATTACTGGAATCTCAGTGAAGACACCAAAGCCAACGGCTTCTATTGGTTCTGGGTGTCTATCTGGATTTACTACGCAGGTTTATTCTGCGTGAAGATCTCCATCCTGCTCCAGTACCTGCGCGTCTTTGTGCAGAAACATTTCCAGATCGCCTGCTACGTCTTGATTGGCGTGGTCACAGCTTGCAGTTTATGGGCAATCTTCAGCGGGATCTTCATGTGCGCTCCTACGCGCCATTTCTGGGACGCTCGTGTACCAGGCAAATGCATGAACAAGCTTGCGGTCAATTACTCTGCAGCTGGTGTGAACGCGGCGACCGACTTTGCCACTGCCATACTTCCGCTTCCATTAGTCGGCACCCTACCAATCTCTAGGCAACAAAAGATACTGCTCATGATCGTTTTTGGCTTTGGATTCTGGTTAGTCGCGTCTAATACGTTGTTTCAAGAACCTGCCACTAACTCCAACAAGCACATGCATTGTCTCCGTCCTTCGCTTGGTCTGGCTCTACCCGATCTCAGTCACCAAAGACGTGACATACGAGAGCCCAGTATCGGCATTGTGGAGCAATGTCGAGTTGAACGTTGGCATACTATGCTCCTGCGTGCCAACTCTCCGCAGCTGCATGACCAGGCTTTTCCCCAGTCTCTTCTCACCAACCGTCTCCAGCCATGGCACTCAGCTTGAGACCAAACCACATTCTTCCGCCTCCGATCCTAAGCGTTTGACCTTGACCGTCCAAGAGATTGTCTCACCTAGGATTGACATCGATCTGGAGCAACAACGCCCCGACAGCGAAACTTATAGCAATGATCCACGCAAACAGCCATTCAGCTTTGTCGCATGCACTCAACATGACAGCTCAGAAGCTGTACACCTTACAACAATACGCGCACCACCCACCACAGCATTGTCCAAGAATCACTCCCGAAAAGCCTCCCTGCCAGAACGCGTGGCTAGATGGCGGGAAAGCCAAGGACAGAAGACCCCAGCAACCTCACAAGCTGCACAGCAACCACAGCAGCAGCAGAAATTTCCTAATAACGACAGCACGAAGAATCTGCTCGGCGAAGAGTACGAAGCGATGTTAAAGACGCCCGAGCGCCCACTATTGAGAGACGGCCACTAAACTCACCACATCACACCACACCACACCATGCACGATCTGCATTTTCCTTCTGTCAGCTACTTGATGAGTGCGAACTCTCTTTTTGTATCAGCGATGGTGTTCGGTGGGATTGTGGATTATGATGTATCATAGCTCGAGATTATACGAAGGAAAGACAGAACTACGGCAGAACCGCAAGGTTGGGATTGGGACCAGGTAGATGACGAAAAGTCACCTGAATCGAAGAATGTAAATTACCAGTGGATTTCTGGAAGTCAGCAAGTGTCACTTGTTCGCCTCTTCTCCATGTTCAGTGGATACGAAGCGCCTTGTTGATCTGATCATGGCCTGATGATAGTGCTGAATGCAACGCAGAATGATGTAATCGGCGACGAAAGCACTAGTCATGGAGACACAAAGATGGTATGGAACGTCATTGATGATCTATCTATCGCTAGAACTCTCTTTTGCAAGATCTGAATGAGTGATGTAGTAAAATGAAAAATGGGAATGCGGTCTGAGGCCGGAAGCCTGAGCTTGGCTTGCAGTCGCTCGACAAAAGTAGATTCGTGAATGATAAAGGTAAAGACCGGACGTAAACAGTGCGTGCTTACAAGTAAAACATGATGTCGTCGAGGTTAGGGTGCCAGGGATTTTTGCGTGGTTGACCGTACTTCTGGCTGTTGAATTGCTGCGGTCGCCAGTAATTTCCACGATCGATTTCGTCTCGAGCTCTGGTTCTGAAGTCGTCGAAACTTTCCTTTGGCCCTTTGTCAACCCACAGACGACCCATGAGGTGATCGCGCAGCCATGCGCGGCCACGATCGCAAAGTCGGTCTGCGTAGTATGCTGGAGAGCAGTATGAGACGCCTTTGGTCGCACGTGCGTAGATGTAACAGAGTGCGTGGGTCACACGTTGGAGGTCGTCGGAACTGAGAGCCATTTGGTTGGTGAGGACAAAGTAGTGAGCTGAGCGGCCGGTACCTTGCAGCGGTTTGTGCGATTGCAAGAAGAAGTCCTCGCTGATCGGGTGAGTGATGACTTGGTCGACAACGAATCCTGGATGCAAGTTGTGGTTGACCCTTTTCCACTGTTCATTTCCGTAGTAGTCTTTTCGCGGTTGTCCGGTGCGCTCGTCCAGCTTCTGCTCGAACGTCTGATCTTCGTTCGACTGCAGAGCCTCCAGGTTTGGCACTTCCCACTTGGCCAAGTCGGAAATGAAACTGTTTCCTTGACAAGTTTCGTCGGTGAAGAAGCGTGTATTGTGTCTCTTGCCGACAACGATGAACGTAAGCTTGAACGATGGCGCCAGACCAGAGCCTCCGTAGTATTCGTAAGCCGTCTGATACGCAGTCTCCAACTGGGGGATCTCAGATTCTCGGACACACTTGTATTGTGACTCGCTCACGCCATCACGGTAGAACAACATGTTTGCTGGGAGTGTTTGATCATGCTCCTCAGCCCAGTCGATCAAGCGCTCCTTGACCATATCCGCAAGATCCGCAATGAACTCCTGCCTGCTGTTTTGCAAGCGCATAGAGCCCGGATAGTGCAGGTAATCGTCGTCCGTGCTGCCAACGATAGCGGCGATGGAAGGGCAGCCAGGTCGTGCACTCCCGGTTGGGTGAGCGACGTCGGCACCGATGATGATGGTCTGAGATACCCGCTTGGGAGGCATGGGAGGCTTTGGAGGGTAAGTCGTAGATGGAAGGATTGAAGCAAGGTGACTGGCTTCCACGGCATGGTTGGTCCCCGCGCCTTTGAGGTTGATCTTCATGGCCACATTGGCAAGATACTGTTGGCTGATGTTGCCCTTGTTTGCCATTTTGTCGCTGACAGCACACACTACGTGCCGGCCCATCTGAAGGTCAGCAACACGCTTGACCGTCGCGTATCTGTCGTAGGACTTCTGTGGTAGTACAAGGAGTATCGTAGCCGACGACTTGTCGCCTGCGCGCTCGAGGTACTTGATCAATCTCTTTTCATCTGGGAACTGCCTTGACGGTAAGTCTTGAGCAACCAGGTGTTTTGCATTCTCAGCGGTTGTCACGTTTACCCAACTCAGGCCCAAACTGCTCAGCTGTACTTCCAAACTTGGCACCAGAGATCGCAGGTCTGGCTCGCGTTTGGTCCATTGGTGTAGCCGATGGAGATCCAAGATCATGACTTGCTGAAGAGTAGTGCTGGGCCCGAGGAACTGTACGCTTTGCAAGTTCCAGCTTGCCTCCTTGGGTTCTCTCGACGCTGCACTCCTATAGCGAAGAGCAGGCGGAGCCAAGTAACGTGCTGGAACCCTGAGCAAAGAAGGCACGACAGACATGCCGAAGTCACTCGCCCTGTTTCGTCCAGGGGCTGTATTGATACCAAGCATATTAAAGCCGACGCCTTCCAGATGCTTTCTATTGTAGACTGGCAGCTTGCAGGCAAAGTTGAGCATTGCTGTTGTTTGCTCGTCGGACATCGCACCTCGGAAGGCATGGAATCCGCGAGGGCTCACATTTGCAGCATGCGGGGAGTTGGCCGGCCCTGGTGGTAAGATATCGACTGGAAGGTTCCCAAAATCGCGTCGGTAATTGAGTAGTGTCAGCTGGTTTTCAAGGCGTGTCCAGTTATGCATGTGGTCTTCTAGTCCCTCGGGTCCAACTCGCGAGATGGTGACAGGATTATTTGAGCTGCTGATCACTGCTTCCTTGTTTTTGAACACATTGAATGCTTGTCGAGGTGGCAATTTCATGTCTTTGAGTCTTTGGATAAGCTGCTGAACGCTGACATTCTCAAGGAACGGCGAAGCGCCAACGTGAATGTTGAGCAGCATATCCTTAACTCCTGGACGTGTGGACACGGAGAACGCACGGAAAGCTCTCAGAGCACGAGGGCGGGGCCCGTCAAGATGCCACACATGGGATCCCTGCGTGAGAAAGAACCGGTTGGCAGCTGTGCTCGTATATTGCTGTGTGGCCATGTTGTCTCGTGCATGCTGAGTCATGAAAGCGTTGAAGCCGCGAATGAGGATCGCACCATCATCGGCGCCATCGGCAGACTGCTCGGAATTACGCAGCAGGTCCAGTGGGCTTTGCAATGCGTTGATACATTTCAGGTAGTGGATGGTGACTCGCTCGAACAGAATGAGCTGATCCGTATGAGGATGGTTTGCGTTGAACGTCCCGGTAGGTGGAGGGGTGGATATTTCGCCGTTCGCATAAGCAAACAAAGGTTTCACAGCCCAGATGAGATCGTGGTCTGTTGCATAACCGCCTCGAGTTTCTAGCTCGTCGTAGTCATCCTGCCGCTTCAGTTGGTCGAAGATGGCCTTCTTCTCAACCCTGTTCTTTATGAGATGCACCTTGCGGTTCATGTCTGTGTTACGCACGATCTCGAGCTTGTAGACATAGACGAATTCCGGTCGCTTGGTGATCTTGACATAGTTCGTGAGAACTGTAGGTGCCTGCTTCTGATCTTTGACGAGGAGACGATCATTTCGTGTGCCATACGCAATGCGATGACCAAGCTTGTGCTTTTCTTCGTTGGGGCCCAGAGACTTCTGCAATGATGTAGCCGCAGGACCTGACACAGCGGCTGCAGGACGAGATGTCACAGTTGTAGTGACTGGTGGAGCGGTGGATGGGACGGAGGATGCAGCCGCAGGACCTGGCCCAGCGGTCCTAGGTGTGAATGACGCAGCCGTAGGATTTGGCTTAGCAGCCGGAGGGTCGAGAGGATAAACCACCAGTCTCGCGAACCGTGCAGCCGCCTCAGACGGAGTGATTGGAGCGGCAACGGCGCTCGCGTATGATCTTGCTGGAGGTGGCGGAGGAGCAGGAGCAGGAGCCGGAGCCGGAGCAGGGCCTGTTTGGTTGGGGCATTCGCTCGCGAGGTGATCGGTTTCGTTGCACAGAGTGCACTTCTTCCGCGGGTCCGGGTTCTTGCCAAAACCGCGTGAAGACATCTTTGCTTTGTGTCTGATAGAGATAGAAACCGGAAAGAACCAGACCAAAGTTCCGCAAAACTCTTATACAGTCGACCATGTTGCTCTCCAGCCGCGCGTTTGCTGCGCATCGATAGCATGCATGAGTCTTCTGGTATCTGACAGGAAAGACAGCAGCAAGCGACGCAAAGCAAGTATCCGCAAGCCTCGCAGGCTGCAAATGCAAGGTCGGCGCGTTTGCCCACGGTTACCCGTATGGTCTGGAAGCACACGATCGCCCAATTCGCAAACAGACTCACTGCGATGCCTGTAGCCCCATGAGTCGATTCTTGTCGAAGAGCAGTAACGTCTGGCAAACACTGAGTCTACACTTACCGTCGGTTAGCAAACACCCTCACAACCTCCTGAGATGGATGGAATCCTACGAAACTCCAAATGTAAGCCCGCCCATGCGTTTCCCACGGAACATCGTTCAGTGCCCATGCATGAGTGTCGCAGCGCAAATGCAGCCGAGAACCTGCAGGTTCCCATCAGTATCTCAGCCGATCTCCATTTCTTTCCTGTAGCCTTACCAGCATGAAATTGACACAGAGAACCACGCCGATATGCACAAATCTGTCTGCAAGCGTTGTCGTAACAAGGACGATCGGCACCCCAATCCGTAGATGCAACTTACCTCACCCAAACCGTTAACGAAAAGAAGAGAAGAAAGAAGACAGAGAGAATAGAGTGAAAGATGCCATTGCTGTTGCTATCAAATTACTAGCAACAAACCCGGAAGGCAAGTTTCAAGAACAAGGTTCGGTTAGTCAAGCAAGTGAGTGTGTGTACGCGTGAGCCAAGTGACAATCCGTCAAGCCCTCATGTTCCTTTCCGACAGAAAGCAAACGAAGACGAAAAGAACGGGTTGCACCCGGTCAGCAAAAAGAAGGAGTAACATGAAGATCAAGAACGCAACAGCAACAACAAGAAAAGGAAGAATCATGTAGTGCAAAAAAGCATTACCATATAAGCATAGGTGTTTTCTGAATTTTCGGGTTCCAAAGAGTTTCTCTGAGACGTAACAGCGCGCCATTCTAAACTTCCAGCTTAACCGTGTTTTCCGCCTGTGGTCAGTAGCATTGCGGTCTGCGGCGCCCGCCAAACTGGCGGTGGCGGCGAGGTTCGTGACCGCATTGCGCTGTTGGGTGGGTAGGCAGGCCTTTGGTAGATCGATAGGCGATTGGAAAGCAGCTGAGGGTGTTGCAGCAGGGTGCAAGTCGTCAGGCCGATCGACATTGGGTTGGCAGGTTTTGAGGCATTTGCAAAAGCGCCGCGAGGCCTAGAAGGCCGACGGAGGAAGCCTTGAATGGATGAAGCTCAAGTCCCAGGGTCAACGTCATGAAGAGCGTCGGATATGGTGGCGACAGAACCGGGAACGATTCGCCTCGCTACGAAGAGCAGGCGGTCGTCGTCGGTTTTCGTGTCTTTTTCGTAGTTTCCCACAAAGCGTGCAAAAGAGTCGTAGCAATTCGCATCTTGTCATAATCCGTCGCTCAATCAATCGTATCCACCTACACCGCCAACCTGGCTTGCGAAAGCAGTGCTAACGCTCCTCGCGTCCTCGTCCTGCTCAAGCATCGAGCGGTTGACCCTGCCGCTTCCGATAGGTGGCTGCGGAGCACCTTGGCCCTCCACGTAGCGCCTAAGCTTGTCTGACTGGGAGAGGGAGGCCTGTTTGTTGAGGTCGTTGATGCTGAGACCGGTAAGGCTGACGCCACCCTGGCCGGGCTGCTTGACGGAGCCATTGGTAGTGATGTCGGTGACTTCAGTACCAGCCACACTGTCGCCAGCAATAGACTCAGGAGCACGGTGGTGTGCGTGGTGGTGGTGGTGGTGCTGCGCACCTGGACCGCCAGCAGCCATGCCACGTTGGCCACCTGAGATGACAGGCCAAGAGTCCTGGAAGCCCTGGAACATAGGCGGGTACTGCGCATTGAGAGCGGCACCACCTCCGAGCGCAGAAGAGTGCACAGAGCTGACGTCGTCAGGAATGTAGCCAACCACGCTGCCGTCAGCACGAGGTCCAGGACCGCCATTGGCACGGCCACCGTTCATAGATGTAGCCACCTGGTTTGCGTTCTGGTGGGACATCTGGTAGCGCTGGGGACCACGGTAGGAAGTCTTCGGCCTGCTGAACTGCAGAAGAGACACTTGGAGGTTGTTCAGAGGACCCTCGACAAGAGTGTTGCGCTCCTTGAAGTGCAGCAGGAGGTAGTGCCAAAGTGGGTGCTTGCTCAACACCTTGGGGTTGCCGAGAATCACAAGACCGTACTTGGCACGCGTAAGAGCGACGTTGAGACGGCGTGGGTCAGACAAGAAACCAATACCTTGGTGCTCGTTGCTACGCACACAAGACAGGACGATGAAGTCCTTCTCACGACCCTGGAAAGCATCCACAGAGGCGACCTCAATCTCCTTGTAGTACTCCTTCCTGAACGTGCCGCTTTGTTGCATGCTTTGCACGACGAAGCTGCGCTGACCCTCGTACGGCGTGATGACACCAATGTCCTCGGGCTTGACACCAGCCTTGAAGAAGCGAGTGACGATCTTCTCGACATTCTGGGCTTCGGTCCTGTTCAAGAAACTGGTACCAGATGCTGAGATTTCCTCAGAGCCAAGGTTGGACCAGAACATCATGGGGTTGTCGACCACGGGCCATGGGAAATCCACATCGCGGCGCAGGCGCTGGTGCATGGTAATACCATTCTGCAGAGAGCCTTCGTAGAACATGTTGCTGGGGAACTCGGAGAGACAAGGGTGCATACGGTACTGCACCTGCAGACGAATCGGCGCGCAGCCAAGAATGACCAGACGCTCGAACAGAGACTGGTTGAGACCAGCCTTCGCAGCCTTCTTGTTCATGATGACGGGACCGAGTTGCTGGTGGTCACCCACGAGGACAACCTGCTTGCAGCCCAGAACCAACGGAATCATGCATTCGGGCTCAGCAGACTGGGTGCTCTCGTCGATAAGGACCGTGCGGAACTTGAGCTTGGAAAGACGAGGGTCGCCAGCACCAACACAGGTGCAGCAAATGACATCGGCGTTGGTGAGGACCTCGCGCTCTGCGGCACGGGTGAGAGACTTGAACTTCTTCTCATCCTGGCTGCTCAATTCTCCAAGTTCGCTCTTCAGCTGCATAAGCTTGTTAAGCTCGACGTTGGTGTCGTTCATGCGGACCTGTTCGTGCAGGGAGAGGAAGCCAACCTTGGACTCAACATCCTCGCGAGACTTCGCAGTAACACGAACGACCTTGAGACCGGTAAGATGAATGCGCTCGGTAAGCTGGTCGACAGCAACGTTAGATGGCGCGCAGACAAGCACCTGGCCACCGTTGATCTTACTCAAGTGGTAGATGATGGTTGCAGACGTCACAGTCTTTCCGGTACCGGGAGGTCCCTGAATCAAGCTGAGAGGCTTTTGCAAGACGCTCTTAACTGCATTAATTTGAGAGCCGTTGAGTTCAGGAAGACCAGGAACGCTGAACTTGCGGGGCATCTGAGTCTTCATTGGAGCAGCCGCGACTTCGTGACCAAGAAGACGGTGGAAGATGTAGCCAGAAACACTCATCTCATCAATGGCAAAGGTCTTCATGGCGTGCTGCATGCGATCGAAGGAGGTGGCCTTCCAGACGTAGTCGGCGGTGAAGTTGTGTGTGCACTCGGTAGGAACGCTCTTGTGGTCGCCACGCGCTCTGAGCTCGATGCTGACTTCATCGCTCTGGTTGTTGGGGATCTTGATAACGTAGCCCACGCCCTCCCAATGAGGACGAAGCTCGCCCTGGTAGCGGAGGCGCATCTCATCGCCCACAGCCAATTTCACATCGCCGAGTTCCAGCTTGGGAAGAACGAAAGATGCCAGGTGTTTGTTGTTCAGACCGAAATCCCAGCGCACGATCAGATTGTCCTGAGACTGCGACTCCTTCAGCTTGCGATCGTAGTCCGCCTCGATCTTAACCAGCGGGCCAAAGACGTTCTGGTACTGGTAAGCATCATCGTAGCGCAGCAAAACGGGCGCAGGCTCATCATCGATGCCCGAGTTCTTCTCAAGATCCTGGATTGTTGCATTGCTGTTGTCCTTCCACATCTCTTCCAGCTTGGCAATAACCTGGGGCGGCAGGTGTCTGGCGCGCATCTGTTCCTGATCGGTGGGCGCGCTGACCAACCAAGGCAGGAAGGAGCGGTCCTCGATCAAAGGCTGCCAACGTGAGGTGTCCCAGTTCATGTCCTTGCTGCTGGGCATAGCAGCGCACGGCTGACGGCACAAGAGCACGACAACAGTGTCGCTCTTGGCCGGGATGAAACCCAACAAGAAGACGTTCTTGGTGCCGCAGTTGTAGCATTCGAGAGTGGTCTCACCCAATTGCGAAGTCGGGTGAAGCTGGACCTCCTTGTGCCTCGCGCGAACAAGATGGTTGATGATGTGACTCGAGCTAGTGTTGCCACGAGCAGAGCAGAACCACTTGTTGCATGACAAGCACTTGACAACGCTGCTAGGGTTGTGGATGCCGCAGTATGCGCAAGCGTGAGCCGGAAGCTCGACCTCCTCTTCGGGCTGCTGACCAGCAGCTCCGTTTGCTCCGTTCACAGCATGGCTCGCCAGGCTTTCAGTGTCGTCGTCGTCGAATCCCAGGTCGGTCTCGTCGTCGTCACCCACGCGCCTGCGTCTTGGACCTCCATTCAAATTTCCGCGGCCGTACTCATTGTCGAGAGCGCTCTCGCCAGCATCCAGGGTGGAGAGATCGTCGCCATCGTTAATAGCAGATACCGAGTCACCCACGAGATGGTTGCCAGCATGGGCAAAAGCAGCAGCCATTTTGCGGTGCTCCGTTTATCCAGCAGGTGAGTGGTAGGAGAGGTGGTAGTAGTAGTAGTGGCGCGGGGCCGAGAGCGGTGGCCTCAACCCCGATAATATCCGTACGGTAGTCCTGTCTTTTGAGTCGTACCAGTGAATTCCTCGATAATTGTGTGGCGAATCCTCCCAGCGCTGCCGCTCACTCACAGCAGTCGCGCGTGTTGTTGGGTGGTGTTGGCGTGGTGTGTGCTCTATTTGGCGGAGGAGCGCTGGCTGCGGCGGGAAGCACGACCGGCCAATTGTGGGGAACTTTCTTGAGACTTTCCTAAATTTATTGAAGGCCAGCCGTCGGCTTGCTTGAGGGCAGCGATAGAGGAAGACTTACTTTCTCTCACTCACACTCCACCACCACAACCACAAATATACCGCCATGATCCGACGACAGGCTCGCCAAAGGCGTGACTACCTCTACCGCCGCGCGCTCACCCTGCGCGATGCCGAAATCAGCGAGAAGCGCGCAAAGCTCAAGCAGTCTCTGGCCACCGGCAAGCCGCTCGACTCGGCCATCGCCAACGACAAGAAGCTGCGCCAGGACTACAAGTACGACGAGACCCGCGCCGACCGCACTGCCGCCGACGAGCTCGACCTCGACGATGAATACTCCTACCTGTCCGGCGTTGTCGACCCGCGAGTCCTTGTCACCACCTCGCGCGACCCCAGCAGCCGTCTCGCCTCGTTCGCCAAAGAGATCCGTCTGCTTCTGCCTACTGGTATCCGCCTGAACAGAGGTAACCTGGTGCTGCCCAACCTTGTCGGCTCCGCCAAGTCGTCCGGCCTCAGCGACCTCATCCTGCTCCACGAACACCGCGGTACACCCACAGCCCTCACCATCTCACACATGCCCCACGGCCCGACCGCATCTTTCAGTCTGCACAACGTCGTCCTCCGCCACGATATCCCCAACGCCTCGCGCGGAACGGTCTCAGAATCATACCCTCATCTCATTTTCGAAGGCTTCACCACAAACCTCGGCAAGCGCGTCGTCAAGATCCTGCAACATCTCTTCCCTCCCAGAGAAGGATCTGCCAAGCTCGGCAGCAGAGTTGTCACATTTAAGAACATCGAGGACAGCATCGAGGTCCGCCACCACGTCTTCGTCAAGACTGGCTACCAGAGCGTTGAGTTGGCAGAGGTCGGCCCGCGTATGACCATGCGCTTGTTCGAGATCAGGCAAGGCACTGCGGATAACAAGGACGGTGATGTTGAGTGGCACATGAACCAATACACACGCACTGCTAAGAAGAAGGACTACCTTTAAGCGAAGCAACTCGGGGTGGCGTCCAATACCTGGACGTCACTCGATCAAATGGTTTACCCACGCCAGTTTCTCTGGCTTCATTTGCCACATTGCTGTTGGAAAATGAAAATAAATTGCCCGACTGGCTTCGAGGAACCAGCGTCGGGCGGGGCTCGAAAAGTCCGGACACGGCCGCGATATCCTTCGGACGACGTACCGCAATGGGATGCAAAAAGAAAGCGCTAAGGCATTTCGGATTACACAGAGGATGTTAGGAACATCCAAAGATCTGTCTATGTCCAAGAACATGAGTTGGCCTCGGGCGTCATGTTGTTTCTAGGAGGGGTGAAATGACTTACCTACGCTGGAGCACACTTTGGGATATCCCAGAAGACAGGCACAAAAAGCTCATGGGCATATGTAAGATCAAGTTATAGATTATCACAAATGCCAGCATACAGCTTGGCAAAATAACATTAGGGTGCTGTCACAAAGACCCCTATTCTTCTCTCAACCTTTCATCATAGAACCTTCCTGAGAGTTCAGAAAATAAAGAGCCCATATCTGTCGATATGCTCATGCCGTGCCACGCCATGCCCAACTCCGGTCGCAGTAAACATCCACGATCACCCATGTCAAGTCTATCCCAAAAGCCTCCCAAGAAAACTTATTTTACACCACCGCCTCAGCCTTCGCCTCCTTCGTCCCCTTCTCCACCTTCAGCAGCTCCAAAATCGCCCTCACACCGCCTCCCAACCCGCGACCCGCATCAACCTCATCGACCAACAACAGCGCTTTCCGCGTCAGCCCGCGCAGCACACGCCTAGTGTACGCGAAGGATCCAACGGACTCCATGTAGCCGACCGCGTACTTCTTCACCTCGTCGTCGACGGGCTTCTGCTTGAGGATGTTGATGAGCACGAGATTGGCCGGGTTGGCGCGGATGGCGTGGATGATCGGGAAGCTGAATTTGCCCTCTGTCAGGTCTTCGCAGAGGCCTTTGTTGGCGGTGTAGAGTGGGTGGGAGAGGTTGCGGTAGTCGTCGAGGATTTGGAAGAGCAGGCCGATTGTGTTCACGAGGGGCACGTAGGAGGTTTGATTGTTGGTGGGCGATGACGGCGTGTTGTGCGAGGGCGAGCAGGCGTGCATTAGTTTGATGGCGAGGCGGAAGAGGCCGCCGGTTTTGTTGCCGACCATTTCTAGGTAGTCGTCTTCGGAGGGGCAGGTGAGGGTGTCGCGCCAGAAGAGGTCCATGCCTTGGCCGCGGTGTAGGTTGAGGAGCTCGTCGGTGTAGATCTGGATGGCTTCGGGGTTGTTGAGTTTGGCGATTTCTTGCAGGGCGCAGAAGTAGACGTAGTTGGCGCTGTTGATGGTCTGCGCGGTGCCGAAGATGTGGTGGGCGACTGGCACGCCGCGGCGGAGGTTTGAGTTGTCTTCCACGTCGTCGATTAGGAGTGAA
>Ga0265797_10006120_pt1 | contig 17214 bp, 15 predicted proteins | sample P2T30metagenome_FD_192433 | JGI IMG/M metagenome (GOLD analysis project Ga0265797, IMG submission 192433) | Plant litter microbial communities from East Loma Ridge, Irvine, California - P2 T30 | ecosystem: Environmental > Terrestrial > Plant litter > Unclassified | place: USA: California...
CAGCTTGTCGCTGCCCACATCGACATCGATGTCCATGCTGATTGCCACTGGCTGCTGTGCACGCGTCTGTGCGCCGACGATGACCGCATCGTCGGAAACCTTGACCGTTGATGGGGGCAATTCGCGTACCTGGATCTGCCCGCGCGGGATGGACACCTTGCCGCTCACCGACAATTGATCACCAGCAAGGCGCACCTGCATATCAGGCTCGACCTCCAGCGTCGCATAAGGCTCGACAACCACGGGCAGGCGGCTACCTTTCACGCTCAGGCTGCCACTCGGTTGGTCGCTCCAAGCCAGCTCACCGGTGAGCGAGCCCTGCCCCTGCTCGCCGCTGCGCCAACCGCCATCGAGCCTCAGGCTTTCACCTGCGATCAACATGCGAACCTGCAGATCCTCGAAATTGGTCGGCAATTCACCGCCGGAGATCTCACCCCCGCTGAGCAGCAGCTGGCCGTTGATCAACGGCTTCAGGAGATCACCGGACAAGTTGCCGCTGCCTTCGAGATGGCCGGCCAAACGCTCGACCATTGGCACGAAAGGCCGAGCAATCGCCAGGTCGAGACCGCTGAGGCGGAACTGACCGGACAGCGGCTTGTTTTGCGGCCGTGGATCGAGCTGAGCCTGCACGGCCAGCTCGCCGATCCTCGGCCCGCTCAGGTTCAAGTCGGCGTCAATACGCTGGGGGCGCAACTCGCTGCTCAGGCGCAGGCTGTTATAGGTAAAGTCCACCCACTGGCCGTTGTCACGCACACGCCAGGTGCCGCTGCCAGCATCCACCAGTACTCGACCGGAGGGCCCTGCAGCGGGTAAATCGAGATGGACGTCGGCGTTGAGCTTGCCGTCCCAAGCGAAGTCTTTCGGTAACCAGGGCGCCAGGCTGTCGAGCGGGAAATCGGCCAGGCGATAACGGATCTGCGGCTCTGGCTGCAACCGCTGGTTCTCGCCGCACAGGCTGGCTTCACCGGAACGAAAGCAGTGAGCGCCCAGGTCAATCTGGCCGTTGGCCAAGCGCACCAGTGAAGCGGGTTGCTGCAAACGCCAATCCTGGCCGCCTGCCTGCACCTCGGCGCGACTCAAGCGGCCGCGCCAATTGCCCTGAACCAACGTGCCATCGAGCGCTAGGCTGGTTTGCAAGGTCTCGCCTTGCAGGCTCAACTGCAACTGCTGCTGTCGTTGATTGCCGCCGCCGTAGGCAGTCAGGTCGCCAATCTGCGTATCACCGCTGGCGATGCCCTGACCGACCACCTGCACGCTGGCTTGCTGGTTGGCATCCAGCTTGGCATCCAGCCCCAGCCGGCCCATGAGCAATTCGTTGAATCCCAAGCCCTGTCCGTTCAGCGTGAAGGTGCCCTGAGGCGCCTGCAGGCTGCCAGCCAGATCCAGACGCCCCGCTGCCTGCCCCTGCAAGCCCGGCCACAGCTGCCCAAGACGATTGAGCGCGATGCGCAATTCGCCCTGCAGGCGCCCCTCGAGCTGGCCGCTGCCGTCGATGCGGTTGTCGCCAAGGCGCACGCTCAGTGCACTCAGCTTCCAGGTTTCTCCAGCGCCTGCTACCTGCGTTTGCAACTGCGCGGGTTGGCCACGCAAGCGGCCTTGCAGGTTGAAATCGCCGGTCAGTTCCAGGTTACCGTCGAGCCATTGCCCCTGGCTGCGTAGCGGCCCGGCGATTCGGCCTGGCAGTTCGGCGACCCAGTAGGCCGGGTCGAAATCGCTGATCTGCAGTTGCGCATCCCAACGCACCGCCTCGGCAAAGCCGACGGTCACCTGCCCCTCGATAGCTCCCTGACCAGCACGAATCTGCAGCTGGGGAAGATGCACCTGCTGCAAGTCACCGCTGAGCGGCGTCTTCACCGTGAATGCGCCAGCGGGACCATCCAGCGCGGCATCCAGATTGCCCAGATAATTGCCGTTATCGTAAGCCAGATCACCGGTCAGCTTGTTCAGCGTCACGGGGGGCGCTTCCTCCAGCGGATACAGGCGCAACCAGGGGAAATTCTGCCAGTCGATATGGGTGTCGGCGCTGAAGCCCTGCTGCCAATCCAGGCGCCCGTTGACTGCCAGGTACTGATCGTCTGACGCGGCCAGGCGCAAGGTGGCGATATCTGCGCCGGCGGCATCCACCCGACCACGCAGCGCCAGCGCAACCGGACCCTCCTCGGCCGGCAAGCTGGCGCTGCCGTCGATGCCGTAACCGTCTTGCAGATTACCCGCAGCTCGTAGCTTCAAGGCATCCAGCCGCAGCGTATCGGGCAGCGACGCATCGGCTTGAAAACCGTCCGCCGTGAACAGCAGCGTCGCTGGAATGTGCTCGACCAGCGGCTGTACCTCGCCACTCAGGCGCCCGGCCAGATACCCGCTGCTGTCGACCGCCAGCGTCAGGCTTTGCCGCAGGTCGCCGTCGACCTGCAGTGCCAGATCCCAAGGTTTGCCGTCCGGGGCTGGCAGCGCTGCAGTGCCCTGCAGGCTCAGCGGCCACTCGCCGCTGGGCTGCAGCCGCCCTCGCAGATCAATCACCAGCTCATCACGCTGCACATGCAACTTGCTGATGTTCAGCCCGTCGGCAGCCCAGTCGGCAACCAGTTCAAGACCTTGCAGTTGATCCTCACCATTGAACTGCAAGCTGCCGACCCACACCTCACCGACCTCCAGCGCCAGCGGTAAATCCAGTTGTGGCAGGCTGAAAGGCTCGTCGCTGGGTGGCTCCTCACTGGGAGCGAAATTCAGCTCGATACGCTCGCTGCGCAACTTATCGATGCACAAGGTGAGGCGCAGCAAGCAGCCGGGCGACCACTCAAAATCCGCCTGGCGAATCAGCACCTGATTGTCGCCTTGCCGCCAGACCAGTTGCTCAGCCGTCCAACGGCCGCCGAGGCGACCCTCGAAGCCGTCAACCTGAAGGCCTGGCACCAGGCCCAACGTCCAGCGGCTGCCGCCATTGGTCGCCAGCATCCAGGTCGACGCCACGATCAGCACAGCGAGCAGCGCCAGTACGCTCAGCGCGGCATACGTGAATACCCGCCTCACAGCTCCGGCCCCATGGAGAAATGCAGGCGCACGCCACCCTCTTCATCCAGCGGATGAGCCAGGTCGAGGCGTAGCGGCCCAACCGGCGACACCCAGCGCATGCCAATACCCACCGCGCTTTTCAGCGTCGGGAAGTCCAGCGAATTGAAGGCGTTACCGGCGTCATAGAAAGTCGCAACGCGCCACTTTTCCGCCACGCTGTATTGATATTCGGCACTGGCCGCGAACATGTAGCGTGCGCCGATCTTGTCGCCCTGATTGTTCTCCGGCGACAGGCTCTGATAGTCGTAACCGCGCACACTCTGGTCGCCGCCGGCAAAGAAGCGCAATGAGGGCGGCACTGACGAGTTGAAGCCTTTGGACTCGGTACCGCCAAACTGCGCACGTCCGAGGAAACGATGGTTTTGCCACAAGGTGGTCAACCCTTTGAGCAGCACGTTGCCGTGGATCACGTCCGAGTCGGCGAGCAGGCCCTCTTTGGCAACCGAGCCACTGAACTCGAGGCGATAGCCATAGTTGGGGTCAACACGGTTATCGCTGCGCAGGTAGGAATAGCTGATGCCGGGCATCAACAGAGTACTCAGGCCCGAGTCATCGCCTAGGCGATACTCCTCACGCTGCCATTTCAGGGAGATCACTCGCTGCCAGCCACTGTCGAGCTTGCTGTGCCATTCCGGGCCGACCGTCAGCAGCCGGCTCAGGCTGTCGGTGTTGGCCAGTTCCTCGTACTGGTAGCCGCCGGCGATACGCAGCTTGTCGGTGAGCGGCGGGTCCAGCGGCACGTCGTACCATAGGCCGACGTTTTGCCGCGGCGCGGAGATTTCCATTTCCGCGCCATAACTATGCCCTTGTGGGTTAGCCCAATGCCGCTCCCAATTGGCGCGACCACGGGGGCCGACGTCAGTCGAGAAGCCGAGGCCAAGCCCCATGGTGCGCGGCAGACGCGTTTGCAGATGAACCTTGACCGGAATGACCTGCTGCTCGGCCACGGTAGGACTGGCGTCCACGCGCACCGACTCGAAATACCCACTGGAGCGCAACGCCTGATACAGCTCGGCGATGCGTTCGGAGTCATAGGGCGTATCGGCCGAGAATGGCACCATGCGCTGTAGCAGATCATCGTCGAACGGCATGTCGCCTTCGAAGCTGACGTTACCGAGGATATAGCGCGGGCCGCTGTCGTAGACCAGCTCGATATCGGCAAGACCCGCCTGCGGATTGATGCTTAGACGTTGCTGAGTGAAACGCCCGCGAAAAAAGCCATAGCGGGACGCCTGATTTTGAATATGCCGCTTGGCGGCCTCGTAACGGCCGTGGTTGAGCCGGGCACCCTGTTTTAGCTCTGCGTCCTTGGGCAACCGGAAGGCTCGCAGCTCAGCGGCAGGCCCGTCGACCCGCACCGTTACGCTACCGATACGAACCGGCTCGCCTGGCACGATATTCACGTTCAAGCGCGGCGGGGTCTGCTCCACCACATCGGTCGTAATCTGCGCCTGGTAATACCCGAGTGCCTGGGCGGCTTTTTCAGCCTGGCTTTCCACCACACGACGAAAACGCTGCAGCGCTTCGGCATCGCGTTCGCCAAGGCTACCGATGTAACCCTCGACATTGCTCTTCAAGGCGTTATTGGCTGGCTTCACGCTGACGACAAGGCGCGCGTTTTCAGCCAGCAACACTGAACTGAACAGCAGTAGCGCGCATCCCGCGCCGAGTGTGGATATGACTCTCATGAGGCAGATGCTATCACGGCAAACGCAGCATTCCCGCGCAGGAACGAATCGAAACGATTTCAGCCAGGCGGCCCTGCTGCTGGCCGTTCAGCGCCATGATGGGCTAGCATCGCCGGTTTACTGCCCGACTCACCAGGATTGCCGCCATGAAACTCGTTTCCTTCAACATCAACGGCTTGCGGGCACGTCCGCATCAACTCGCTGCGCTGATCGAGAAGCACCAGCCCGATATTATCGGCCTGCAGGAAACCAAGGTCAGCGATGATCAGTTCCCCGAAGCGGACATCCGTGCGCTCGGCTACCACGTTCATTACCACGGCCAGAAGGGCCACTACGGGGTGGCCCTGCTCTCGCGCCAGGCACCGCTGGAGTTGGTCAAGGGTTTTCCAAACGATGGCGAGGAGTCGCAGCGGCGCTTCATCTATGGCACATATGCGGACGCACTAGGCAACCCGGTCACGGTGATGAATGGCTACTTCCCGCAAGGCGAAAGCCGCGACCACCCCACCAAATTTCCCGCCAAACAGCGCTTCTATGCGGATTTGCAGGAATTGCTGACCGGCCGCTTCGCCAGCAACCAGCCGTTGGTGGTCATGGGTGATATCAATATTTCACCCGAAGATTGCGACATCGGCATCGGCGAGGTGAATCGCAAGCGCTGGTTGAAGACCGGCAAATGTAGCTTTCTGCCGGAAGAACGCGAGTGGCTGGCAACACTCAAGAGCTGGGGTCTGGTCGACAGCTTCCGCCAGCTACATCCCGAAGTCGATGACCGCTTCAGCTGGTTCGACTACCGCAGCCGGGGTTTCGAGGATGAGCCCAAGCGAGGTCTGCGCATCGATGTCATCCTCGCCTCTCAGGCCTTGCAGGAACGCCTCAAGGACGCGGGTATCGACTACGAATTACGCGGCATGGAAAAGCCATCCGATCATGCACCAATCTGGTTGGAGCTGAGCTGACCTCCCGTCATCTTGCCGTCACTTTTCTGTCTTATCGTCGCAGCACTTCAGCCAACCCCTTAAGGTGTTTGCCGCATGCTGCGCGCCCTTCCCGCCTGTGACCGTGATACCTGGATGCGAACCGCTACGTTCCTGTTGCTCGGTTTCGTCTGTTACGTAACCCCCTGGACGGCATTTGCCGCTCTGCCGATACCGGCAGGAGATCAACCGGTCCTGCGCATCCACGGCTCCAACACCATCGGGGCCAGCTTGGGTCCGGCCCTGGTCAAAGGCCTGCTGGAGCAACAGGGCCTGAGCAACGTCCGTGTGACAGCAGCAGGGGAAAACGAACAGGTGGTATCCGCTGCCAACGTTGCGGGGCGCGCCATAAAGGTGGAAATCGCCGCGCACGGTTCCAGCACCGGCTTCAGCGCCATCGAGCAACGCCGTGCGGAACTGGCAGCGTCCTCGCGACCAATCAAGGCCAGCGAAGTGGCAACCCTCTCCTCGCTCGGCGACATGAAGAGCCGCGATGCCGAACACGTCATCGCCATCGATGGGCTGGCCATCGTGCTGCATCCAGACAACCCCCTCGGCGTGCTCGGCACCGAGCAACTGGCGCAGATATTTTCAGGTGAGGTCACCGACTGGGCACAGGTGGGAGGCCGTTCAGGAGCGATCTCACTCTACGCCCGGGATGACAACTCCGGCACGTTCGATACCTTCAAAGAGCTGGTACTCAGCGCCAATGGCAAGCAGCTTTCGAGCAAAGCCAAGCGCTTCGAGTCCAGCGAACAGCTCTCCGACTCGGTGGCCCGTGATCCCAATGGCATCGGTTTTATCGGCCTGCCCTATGTACGTAAAGCCAAGGCCCTGGCCATTACCGCCGGAGAGTCACAAGCGATGCCGCCGAGCACGACCTTGATCGCCACCGAGGACTATCCACTGTCCCGGCGTCTATTTCTCTACGGTCTGCCCAATAGCACCAATCCGTGGGCGACTGCCTTGCTGCAATTCGCCCAAAGCCCACAAGGCCAGACCATCGTCGCGCAGAACGGCTTCATCGCACAGACCGTCCAGGCGGTCAGCATCAAGGCAACTGCCGGGATGCCTGCGGCTTACCAGGCGCTGGCTCGTGAGGCCCAGCGTTTGTCGGTGAACTTTCGCTTCCAGGAAGGCAGCGCAAGCCTCGACAATAAAGCCGGGCAGGACCTGCGCAGGGTGCTGGATTACCTCAAGCAGCACGGCAAACTGCAGAAAAAAGTCGTGCTGGTTGGTTTCGGTGACCCCAAGGCAGCCTCGGCTCGCGCCGAACTGCTGTCGAAGCTTCGCGCCATGGCAGTACGCCGTGAAATGGTGCGAGAAGGCGTGGTGATGCGCGAAGTGGCCGGCCTGGGCGATGAACTACCGGTTGCCGACAACGAAGACGACAGTGGCAGGTTCAAGAATCGCCGGGTGGAAGTCTGGGTGTATTGAGTTTTTCAACGCGCAGCAGGCACTTGCCCTGCTACGCGATTCAACCTAGCCTTAGCTGCATGTGACGCCGGGCCCCTCTGGCGATGAGTGCTCTCATCGTGATGTCGGAGTCACTAAGTTGAACATCAACTTAGGCACTGACAGGGAGGGCCCATGACAGCTCTACATGCCTTTATGTCCACGCCGCTGCTCGGCACCCCGTATTACTTCTGGATGGCGTTCGTCATCATCGTCTTTGCGCTGCTGGTTTTCGACCTCGGCGTTCTGCACCGCGATCAGCACGAAATCGAAATGCGCGAAAGTCTGCTGCTCTATGCAGGCTATTTCAGCGTTGGCGTGGCGTTCGGTGGCTGGGTCTGGTGGGAATTGGGTGCCACCAAGGCGCTTGAGTTCTACACCGGTTTTCTGGTCGAACAGTCGCTGTCGATGGACAACGTGTTCGTCATGGCGATGATCCTCGGCTTCTTCGGCATCCCGCGTAAATACCAGCATCGCGTTCTGTTCTGGGGCATCCTCGGCGTCGTCGTGCTGCGCGCGATCATGATCGGCCTCGGAACCGCTTTGGTTCAGGAGTTCGACTGGATTCTCTATGTATTCGGCGCGTTCCTGTTGTTCACCGGCATCAAAATGCTGTTCAGCAAAGATCACGACGAGCACCCTGATTTGTCGCAGAACAAGTTGCTGATCTTCCTGCGCAAACACATCCGTGTCACCGATGATCTGCACGGTGGCAAATTTCTGGTCCGCCAGCCCGATCCCGCCAGCGGCAAGATGCTGTTATTCGCCACCCCGCTGCTACTGGCTCTGGTACTGATCGAGCTGGCAGATCTGGTATTCGCGGTCGACAGCGTGCCGGCGGTATTTGCCATCACCCAGGACCCGTTTATTGTCTACACATCGAATATCTTTGCGATTCTCGGTCTACGCGCGCTGTACTTCGCACTGGCGGCACTGATGCACCGTTTCGTGTACCTCAAGTACGCGCTGGCCATTGTGCTGATGTTCATCGGCAGCAAGATCTTCCTGCACAGTTTCATCAAGGTGCCCGCGCTGCTTTCACTGGGCGTTACCATGGGCGTACTGGCTGGCGGCGTTATCCTGTCGCTGCTGAAAACCCGCGACAAGAAGCCTGAAGAGACGACGTGAACCAACAGGACGTGCAGATCGACTGCGTAAACAAAGCCGATGGCGTGCGCTGGTGCGTACGTCTCGGCAAACGCACCCTCATGTTCGATGAGGAGCTCGCTGCACGCGCTTTCGCGGCGCAACTGCACATGCGCTTGAAACATCAAAACCCGCTTCTGGTGCCGGGGCTCGACGAGCCACCGGTTACCTGAGTGCGTTTCACTTCATGTACTTTCCAAGCTCGTATTTGCCGATTGCCGCACGATGCACCTCATCGGGCCCATCAGCGAGACGCAGGGTACGTTGCATCGCATACCAGTAAGCCAGCGGAAAGTCGCCGCTGACCCCTGCCCCGCCGTGCATCTGAATAGCCCGGTCGATCACCTTCAATGCCACGTTCGGCGCTACCACCTTGATCTGCGCGATCTCGCTGGCCGCTACCTTGTTGCCAACCGTGTCCATCATGTAGGCAGCATTGAGGGTCAGCAGTCGCGCCATGTTGATCTCCATGCGCGACTCGGCGATCAGGTCGATATTGCCACCCAGACGCGCCAAGGGCTTGCCGAAGGCCGTGCGCGTCAATGCCCGTTCGCACATCAGCTCGAGCGCCCGCTCGGCCATGCCGATGGAACGCATGCAGTGATGAATACGGCCTGGACCGAGGCGCCCCTGGGCGATCTCGAAGCCCCGCCCTTCGCCGAGCAGCACATTGTCATAAGGAACCCGAACGTCTTCGAATAGCACTTCCGCATGGCCGTGCGGCGCATCGTCGTAACCGAATACCGGCAACGGTCTGAGCACCTTCACGCCGGGCGTATCCATGGGCACCAGAATCATCGAATGCTGTTGGTGGCGATGCCCTTCCGGGTTGGTAAGCCCCATGAAGATCATGATCTTGCAACGCGGATCACAGGCGCCCGAGGTCCACCACTTACGCCCGTTGATTACCCATTCGCTGCCGTCGCGCACGGCGCTGGCCTGCATGTTGGTCGCATCCGCAGAAGCCACGTCCGGCTCGGTCATGGCGAACGCCGAACGAATCTCTCCGGTAAGCAGCGGGTCGAGCCACTGACGCTTCTGCGCGTCACTGCCATACCTCACCAACACCTCCATGTTACCGGTGTCAGGCGCTGCACAGTTGAACGGCTCGGGACCAATCAGCGAACGACCCATGATCTCCGCCAGTGGCGCGTATTCAGTGTTGTTCAGCCCCGCCCCATGATCCGAGTCAGGCAAGAACAGATTCCACAAGCCTTCGGCTTTTGCCTGGTCCTTGAGCTGCTCCATGATTGCGGTTGGCTGCCAGCGGTCGCCATCGGCAACCTGCCGCTCGAAGACGGCTTCGGCCGGATAGACGTGAGCCTCCATGAAAGCGCTGACGCGCTCACGCAATTGCTGAACCTTGGGAGAGTAGGCGAAATCCATGGCGCACCTTGGGCTGCTTTCTGTGTGCAGAGGATGCTAGTGGACGAGGCGTAATTTATCGAAGCTATTTTCATCGTGTATTAACATTCATCACCGATATAACATCGACCCATAACAACAACATCTCGGGAAGCGTGCTGGCATGAATCTGAACAAGGTCGATCTCAATCTGTTCGTCGTTTTCGACGCTATCTACACCGAAGCGAACCTCACGCGTGCCGGACAGATTGTCGGCATCACTCAACCGGCAGTCTCCAATGCCCTGTCGCGCCTGCGCGAAACATTCAATGATCCGCTGTTCGTGCGCACTGCCCAGGGCATGGTGCCGACGCCTATGGCGCAGAACATCATCACGCCGGTGCGTAACGCGCTGCAGCAACTGAGAATCTCGGTTCAGGAGAGCCGAACGTTCACCCCGGCCCAAGCCAACAAGAGCTTTCGCATCAGCATGACCGACCTGACCGAAGCGGTGGTGTTACCGCCACTGTTTCAGCGCCTGCGGCGTCAGGCGCCAAACGTGACGATCGAAAGCATGCTGGTGCGCCGCCGCGAAACCACCAAGGAGCTGGCTGCCGGGCGCTTGGACTTCGCAGTGGATGCACCGCTGAACATCGACCCGCAAGTACGTCACGTGAAACTGATGGAGGATCGTTACGTCTGCGCCATGCGCCACGGCCACCCTCTGAGCAAGCAGCCCCTCAGCCTGGACGCTTACCTGTCGCTGACTCACATCCACATTTCCAGCCGCCGCAGCGGGCTGGGCTACATCGACCTGGCGCTGGGCAAGATCGGTATTCAACGGCGTATCGCCTTGCGCTCACAGCATTACCTGATGGCTTGCAGCGTAATGCGCGATACCGACATGGCAATCACCGTGCCGGAGCGCTTCGCCCGTGATAACGGTCTGCATTTCAGCGAACTGCCAGTGACCGGAATTCCTGAATTGGAAACCCACCTCTATTGGCACGAAAGTACCGATCAGGACCCCGCCAATCGCTGGATGCGCGAGCAGATTATCGAGATCTGCCAACGTATCAGCAGTCAGGAACGCAAGGTGGAGAGCTCTGGCAGCAATTAGCGCTCCAGACCTCAGCTGGAGTAATCCAACACCGTCCAGATGCGCGTCAACCCATCGCCAATCACACAGCCTGACGCGCTCAACTGCTTGTTGTCATGCAGGGTCATGCGGGTGGTCACACCATCCGCAGCATCCTGCCGTTCGACCAACCACTGCACCTTGCCGCAATTCGGTGTATCGATCACATAGCTGGCGGCAACGGGCGCATCGCTACTCGCCAGTTTGATGGCGTCGACCACGACCCCGTGCTCTTCCACACGTTTGCCGTCTTCTACCAGAACCGCCCAGGCCTGACTGTCTTCGATAATCAGGTAGTTGGCATTGACCTTGGGTTGCTCGACCTGCGGCTGCGCACAGCCCGTGAGCGTCACCAACAGCACAATTGTCATGAGTATCTGTTGCATTGTTTGGTAGTCCTCAGCAACAACCACGGCGCTTTGCAGTGCTCGTGGGTATGGGAGTCATGAAGCGTCAGAGCCCAATATCACCGAATACTGTTTATTTGTACAGTACTTTTGTTTTACCCTAGCTACCATCACCACACTGGCCATAAATCGGGAATGCCCTGGCTGGATCAGGCGTAATCGGGAGCCTCATGATGCTGGACGTACTGCAACTCAAACACCTGATCAACCAGATGCCGCTGGACAAGGTTCGGCCTGTGGTCGAGGAACTGCACCTGGAAGGGATCGTTACCGAAGGTAAAACCCCCTTCAATCGCCTGCATTTCAATATCTGCTTTGCGGAGCTGGAAGCGCTGCTGCAACGCGCGGGCTACCACCGGCAACTGGATGTGGTGGGTTACAAGGGTATGGCTTATGCGATGTTCGATCCTGGCCGCTGGGACGCGGTAGACGTGCTGCGCTGGCTGCGCGATTACGTGGAAGAGGCTCAGGTGTGCCCTGCGTCGTAGCTGGGCATCGACAAGCTGCAACGCACGACAATGGCCCTTATTCCAGGCGGGATTGCAGTCTATTCCTGGCAGCTCAAGCAAATACTCGATATGGCGCGATGTTTGCTTTATCATTACGAAATCAAATCGGCACTCATTTATTGGGAAGCCGAGTAACGGATACGGCGTCTGCCAGGGCACCTTCCCCCATCGGGTGCCCTGGTAGATGCCGTTTTTATTTGTAAGGCCGCCTTTTTTACAGGCAAAGAAAAACCCGGCCTAAGCCGGGTTTTTCTTGTCGCCTAAGCCTATTACTGGGCTTGGGCTTCTACTTCAGCTTCTACGCGACGGTTGATCGCGCGACCTTCTTCAGTAGCGTTGTCAGCAACTGGACGCGACTCACCGTAGCCAGCGGAGTTGACGCGGTCAGCGCCTACGCCGTACTGGTTGACCAGAACGTCACGAACAGCGTTTGCACGACGCTCGGACAGCTTCTGGTTGTAAGCGTCAGTACCGACGGAGTCAGTGTGACCTTCAACAGTGGTGTTGGTCTGTGGGTACTGGTTCATGAAGTCGGCCAGGTTTTTGATGTCACCGTAGCTTTCTTGCTTAACAGCAGCCTTGTCGAAGTCGAACTTGACGTCCAGCTCAACGCGAACAACTTGCGGGGCTTCTTCTACAACCGGAGCTGGCTCTGGCATCGGCTCTGGAGCCGGCTCAGTAACCTGGGCAACCTGACGGGTGCTGCCACCGAAGTTCAGACCGACACCAACGCCGGCTTGCCACTCGGTGTCACCTTTGTCGATGTTGTACAGGGTTTCAACGCCAGCACGGGCGTAGAACATTTCAGTGAAGTAGTACTTGGCACCGCCACCGACGATAGCCAGGGTGGAGGTGTCGCGACCGCCTTTGTTGGCGTCGCCAATGCTCTGGTGGCCAACGCCGCCAGAAACGTAAGGACGCAGGCCTACGCCCGGCTGACCAAAGTGGTAGAGAGCTTTCAGATCAGTCAGGTTGCCCTTGATGTTCTTGCTGCCAGCAGCGCCTTCGCCGCGCAGATCGTGGTACTCGCCATACGACAGTGCCAACTCGACATCGTCAGTCAGGTAGTAACCAACGCTCGCGCCGAACTGGTTGCCTTCGTCATGAGCGAAATCACGCTGAGTGTCGGTGAAATAGCGATTGGCAAAGCCTTCCACCTCGACAGCGCCTTGGCCTTGAGCCAGCACGCCCATGGAGGTAGCGGCTACCAAGGAGCCAATGACTACGCCTAAGGTGTTTTTCAGTTTCATCCGTTAAATCCCCATCTATGATTGATTGATCTGCATGCAGATAGACATGCAAGTCTACGGTAAGTTTTAAGAAAAACTTACCTATGCCAGTGGAAGCCCGCACCGAACTAACTTTCGGTAATACCTGCGAACTTCTCCCGCAATCTGTCCAGCGCACGCTTGTAGCGCATTTTGGTGGCGCTTAGCCCCATGTGCATGATGTCTGCGATCTCCTGAAACTCTAGCTCTGCTACGAAACGTAGGACTAGAATTTCCCGGTCGATCGGGTTCACGTGCACGAGCCAGCGATCCAGGCCACCGCTATCCTCTATCTTAGGCGCCTTTTCTTCCGACGCTTCTTCCAGAGGATCCAGACTCAGCGCATCCGTCAAACGACGTTTGCGACGCTCCTTGCGGTACTGAGTGATGCATTCGTTGTATGTGATGCTGTAGAGCCAGGTCTTGAACTTCGACTTGCCTTCGAAGTTTTTCAAGCCGTATAAAACTTTAAGCATTACCTCCTGACAGACATCATCGGCATCTCGATCGTTCCCTAAATATCGCGCGCATACGTTGAACAGGGTGCGCTGATAACGGCGCATGAGTTCTTCGTAGGCGCGGGTGATATGGAACAACTCATCATGAGCACGTGCTACCAGCTCCTCGTCGGAGAGCTCGCGTGGGTCATAGCGCAATGACGGTGATTGAGGTGCGTTCAAAGCAAATCGAGCCAACGGTCAGGACGAAAACAGCCAGCACCTGATTTACCAGGCTGCTGACTGGGCGCGTAGCGTAGCAGAAACGGCCCCTCAGCGGCTTTTTACCCGCTGCTCGAGCAGCACGCGGTTGGACAGCGAAACCATTTCGCCAGAATCTGTCAGCACTGTGGTTTTCACCGTGCCGATCTCCTCGATCTGTCCCTGAACGTCGCCAACTTCGATCTCTTGACCGACCTGGTACAGCTCGCGCACATAAATGCCGGCAAGAATCTGGCTGGCCAATTCCTTGCTGCCCAGGCCAAGCGCCAGCGCCACGGCCAGACCGACCGAAATCAACACGATGGCGATGACGTTATTAAGAAGGTCGGTTTTTACCTCCAGCTGGCCGATCGCCACGGAGATACTGATGATGATCACCAGCCCCTGGGCCAAACGCGCCAGGCCGTGAGCGTAATCCAGGCCAACACCCTCGGCAGCGCCGCGCACCAGGCCACTGAGCAAATGCGCCAGCAACACCCCTGCGAGCAAGATAAGTGCCGCACCGAATACCTTCGGCAGATACAGGGCGAGTACATCGAGAGTCGCCGACACCCGCTCCAACCCCAGCGATTCAGCCGCCGAGACCAGGAAGATCAGCAGAACGAACCAGTAGACGATTTTGCCGATCAACGTCGATACCGGCACCTGAAAGCCTGCACGACCAAGAATCTTGGTCAGGCCGGTGCCCGCCATCAGGCGATCCAGGCCAACCTTGCCGAGCAGCTTGGAGAGCAGCGTATCGAGCAGCTTGGCAACGACGAAGCCGAGCAGCACCAGCACCAATGCCACGAACAGGTTGGGAATGAAGCTGGCGACTTTCGTCCACAGCGCCGTCATCGCGGCGACCAGGCTATGTGTCCAGGGATCAAGTTCCATTTCATTCAGCCTTATCAGAAGAGCGAGCAGAAGCACGGCGACGTGACACAGGGGCCACGTGGGATGAACCGTTGTTGAGGGCAAGCATCAGGGCCCCGGCCCAGTGCCCCATCAGGCCGAACAGGTCGCCAGCGCCAACCTGGCGGTTGGCGGTCTTGAGCACCCGGTTCAGGCAGGCATCGTCATCGCGAGATGGCGAGGACGAGGCTTTCAGCAAATCACGCAGAGATTCTTCAAATGGATCGTGCATAGCAGACCTCACAGAACGTCTGTGCTAGACGAAGCGCCTGGAGGGCAAGTCACATCAGAGCCAGCGCAGGCGTCGGAACAACAGCCATTGACCGACACCGATCAGCACCATCAGCAGGCAGGCGACGAGAAAGCCGTGCGAGCTGTCGGCACCGGGAATCCCGCCGACATTGATACCCAGCAAGCCGGTGAGAAAGCTCATCGGCAGAAATACGCAGGTGATGATGCCAAAGCGAAACATGATGTGGTTCATACGCAGGTCCATCCGGCGGTTCTCGGCCTCGAGCAACAGGCCGATACGCTCGCGTGTCAGCTCCAGTTCCTCGAGGTAGCGCAGCAGACGGTTGTTGAGCTCGTTCCAGTAGAGACCATCTTCATGGGTCAACCAAGGCAACTGGCTGCGAGTCAGCTGGGCGTAGATATCGCGCTGCGGCGACAGGAAGCGCCGTAAGCCTGCAGCGCGGCGGCGGATCTGCAGCAACAGCCCATGATCGGGCAAGGCGCGCTCGTCGTTATCGACCTTCTCCTCCTGATCGTCGACCAACTCGCTAAGCTCGCTGACCAGGTCCTCGACCTTGTCAGTCAGGTAATCGCTGAGCTGCAGCACCAGTTCGGACGCCGTAGTCGGCCCCTTGCCGGCTTGCAGCCTGTCGATCAAGTCCTCGGTGGCGCGCAGCGGTCGCAGGCGCAGGGAGATAATGCGCCGCGCCTCGGCGAAGATACGCACCGACACCATGTCTTCGGGTTCGGCACCGGGGTTGAGGTTGACGCCACGCAGAAAGACCAGCAGCTCGTCGTTAGGCAACGGCAGCGCACGGGGCCGGGTGTTTTCTTCGAGCAGCAGATCGCAGGCGAACTCGTTCAGCCCGCTGTCGCGGCGCAACCAGCTCTGGGTCTGCGGATGCCCGCGGTCCCAGTGCAGCCAAAGGCTCTGCCCCTCCTCCAATTGCAATGCGTCAAGTTGTTCACGGGCTACCGCATGAGCACCGCCCTTGCCATCCAGCACGAAGCCGTGCACCAGGCCCCACTGCGCGTTGTCTTCCTCGTACATCAATACCCCGGAGATTGGTTACAGGAGCCGAGCGGCCGCCGGCAGTGGTTAGGCGACTTGCAACGCCTGCGGCGAGACGATGATGCCGTTGTTGTCGGCATATACATATTCACCCGGGCGAAAGGTGACGCCGCCAAAGGTAACCACCACATTGAGGTCGCCCAGGCCGCGCTTTTCGGTTTTCATCGGGTGGCTGCCCAGCGCCTGAACGCCGAGGTGAGTCTGCGCCAGCACATCGACGTCACGTACACAGCCGTAGATGACCATGCCTTCCCAGCCGTTTTTAGCCGCTTTTTCTGCGATCATGTCACCCAGCAGTGCGCAACGCAGGGACGCGCCGCCATCGACCACCAGCACCTTGCCAGCGCCCGGCTGATCGGCCTGAGCCTTGACCAGCGAATTGTCTTCGAAGCATTTGACGGTGACGATCTGCCCACCGAACGAATCGCGGCCACCAAAATTGCTGAACATCGGTTCCACGACGCTAACCAGTTCCGGGTTGGCGTCACACAGATCGGGCGTGATGTATTGCATGGCGAAGCTCCTGAATAGGTGATCGAGGCCTGCAGCATAGTCCGCGCCGCTGCGCATGTGCGCAGCGACCGGCGAGGGCAATGGTAGCCGGATCACGGTGTTGCAGGAATGGCCGCCCCGCTTTCTTCGCCCGGCGTGGCAACGGTCATCTGTCGCTCGCCGTCGAGCCAGCGCCGCACCAGCGGCCAGACTTCATCCTGCGCTGGCTTGCTGACCAGCATTTGCACGTGGTCGTAGTCCTGCTGGAAGCCCTCTGCGCGGGCCAGATTGATGAACTGACGATTTTCAGAGGCGAACTGCTCGAACAGTGCACGACACGCCGGCGGCGGACACTCGCGATCGCCCTCACCAGCAACCGCCAGCACAGGAACGCGTACCTCATTCAGGCCTGCCCACCAGTCACGCTCGGCATCGCCGAAACGGCCAAACAGCCGATGCCAGCGCAGCGTTTCCAGGGCGATACCGATGGGCTCATCCTCAGGCCCGCGCTTGAGCCGCGAGCCGGACAACACCGCGAAACGCTTGAGCAGCAGCCGCGCCAGCCATTCGACCGGGGGGACCTTGAGCGACCAGTAACGGCGGCTGACTTCGGCGCCGAACACTGCAACACCAGCGACATGCGCCTGCTGCAGATAGCCGCCACCGAGCGCGGCAGCCAGGGTCAGGCCACCCAGCGAATGACCGATCCAATGCGCGGGTTGCGGATTCATTTCAGCAACGAATGCGCCGATAGCCGGCAGGTCATAGCGCGCATAATCGGCTACGGCGTTGTGGCGATAAGCCA
>Ga0265797_10006121_pt1 | contig 17212 bp, 21 predicted proteins | sample P2T30metagenome_FD_192433 | JGI IMG/M metagenome (GOLD analysis project Ga0265797, IMG submission 192433) | Plant litter microbial communities from East Loma Ridge, Irvine, California - P2 T30 | ecosystem: Environmental > Terrestrial > Plant litter > Unclassified | place: USA: California...
CTGTGTATATCGACGAATTGCGGAAGATCGGTCAGAAATGGCACATCACTGCCGCCATACTAAATCTGGGCAATGCTACTTTTGAGCTTCCCACAGGACCTATCAAGATCACTATGGACGGAAAAGATGCTGTGCAAGTCACCCGAGATATTGGTGCAGATGTGATGGTTCCTATGCACTTTGAATCATGGGAGCACTTCAAGGAGGGAAGGAAAGATTTGGAGAAAATTTTCAATGATGCAGGATTTGCGGACAAAGTATGCTGGACGACTCCAGGTATCCCAAAGGTTGTGTACTAGTGGACTTGGGGTCTTTTTGATTCAGGGAATGCCATGGTTTTTTGAGTAGTCTTGAGTTCGATGATCTCAGCCACCCGGGAAGACCAATTGCTACTCTTTTCATGACCGCTCCATTAGAAACTCCAGAAACAAGTTATAACTGTGTCTTCTGCCACGTCGTACTTTTTCTTGACTCAGTCCTCTTTTACTTTTCTCCCGTTTTTGCCTGCTCCGTTCTGTGAAAAAGATTTCAGTCGTCTCCGCAGTATTACCCGTAGAGATAAGCTTTGAGACTGCGGTACTCTTTCAGAGCCCATATCGGAGCAACGCTTCGTCAAGGATCGACTTCACATACGGATGCAATGCTTACATAAACAACGAGGCTGTTAACGTAGCTTTCTCGAACCTCCTACGTCAGTGTTCCATGCAAATATCATCTTCGTCATGAATATGGAAATTGCCAGAACACTTATAGCATACCTCAGCCGAGACAAGCACACGGCTTCTGTGCGCGACCAAAACAATCAAAGACATATCTTGGAAAGTTGCACCTACAGACCGATGAAATACTGCCGCATAGCTCAATCAACTTTGATCTAGATGAGAACGAAGCAATATAAGATCGACCAAAAGCTGAGCCGGTGCCATCGCCGTAAACGTTCAAGCAAAGAGTGTTACGCCTATTGACAGCACAAACAACACGTCTTTCAAAACCATCGAGGACGGGGTCAATAGCCCAGACAAAGTGGACGTTTGTACTTAAAGTGCAGACGGATTTACGATCCAATCAACCCTGAATTTGCTTATGGACCTGAACGGGATTCGTGCAATGCTTTGAGAGATCCTACAACAGAAGTAGATAGTACTCTGGATGCGACAACGTAAGACCGCATGGTTGCGATTTTGAAATTGGCCGCCGCGTACGTAGGTATGACTCAGGGAGCGCAGGGTTCGTGCAAGACAAGCTTTACCAATGATGTCGGCCGTTGAGACTGCGTTGATACTCGTTCGGCGTTCTCGGGGTCTTCGGTGTTTCCACCAGTGAGAATCCGATGACGCGCATCACTGGTAAGTTGATCTGTGGCATATTGCAGAGACTCTTGCCACACCAATGCCAGACTCAGTGGAGTCCATGTGACATATCAGTGTTTTAATCGACGGCCCTTTGACACATTCTTTTCTCACCTACTATCAGGTACCCGCCCTTGGTATAAGACCACAAATTGAGTCCGGACTACTTTACGCATTGGCAAGGCTTGCCAGATTATCCACAACCTCAATCGGATCTGGTATAAGATACGCCGGGCTGACCAGCAGTGATGCCTTCTAAGGATACGAACACGCATCTTACATATTCGGCCGAGGGACTTGAGCTTGGACGAACATGTACTGCGGGCGCGATTGAAGGCGCTGCTTCCATTTTGCAGCCAGCAGTATCGAGACTGCCTACCACGAACTGCCCAGCAGAGTTCGAGGTATTCTGGAATTCAGGGAACGACCCGTCCAATCCACATAACTGGCCACTCTGGTATAAGAGTCTCACAATCGCAGCTGTCACTCTGGGAGCTACGGCTATCAGTCTCTCCAGCACAATCTACACTTCTGGAATTCCGGGGATAGAAGACGAGTTCGGTGTTTCGAAGTTAACAGCACTATCTGGTGTCACGACCTACCTCCTGGGGATGGCTTTCGGGTCCATCATCTTTGCACCTCTCAGCGAGCTCATCGGCCGACGTCCTGTGTATATTGCGTCTATGGGAGCTTTCCTTTTGCTACTGTTACCAAGTGCAATGGCCGAGAACATTGAATCTATCGTTGTGAGCAGGCTTTTCGCAGGCTTCTTCGGAAGTGCTCTAATGTCGAACTCGCCAGCATCAGTCAATGACATTGTTTCCGACTACCATAGGCCTCTGGCCTTCGGGTTCTGGTCCATCGGACCTACCAATGGTCCTGTGTATGGCCCAATCATTGGAGGCTTCGTGTATCAGTATCTTGGATGGAGGTGGACAAATTGGGTCGTCCTCATATTTGGGGGTGCTGTCCTGGTCCTACTCACATCTGTCCAAGAAACGTATACTCCCATGATCCTGAGGAGGCGCGCAGCTGATAAGCGTAAAAGAACAGGCGATCCTAGATGGTGGTCCCGCTACGATCAATCGGAGCCTCTTGTGATGAAACTTAAGACCAGCTTCGCACGGCCGTTTTATATGCTTGCGACAGAACCAATATGGTAAGGAAGTTCCGACATTCCTGTTATTGAAGGCGAACTCTACTATGGTCAGACATGACTAACCACCCCACAGTATGTTCTGGGATTTTTACATTGCTTTTGTCTATGGCGTTCTCTATTTATGCTTCGTCGCCTACCCGATAGCCTTCCAACAAGAGCGAGGTTGGAGTCCTGGTAAAGGGGGCCTGTCATTCACTGGTATCGGAGTCGGTGTGCTTCTGGCGATTGCATGTGAACCGATCTTCCGGAATGTCATAAACTCTCACCAGGATCCCGAGACAGGCACGATCCAGCCTGAGGCTATGATCAGTATCGTTGGCCTAGGCGCAGTTCTCCTCGCAGCCGGGCAACTATGGTTCGCTTGGACATGCACCCCTGGCGTTCATTGGATCATACCTATTCTAGCTGGCATTCCTTTTGGAGCTGGAAACGCGTGCGTTTTCATTTACGCTAGTAATTATATTGCTCGCGCTTACGGAGTTTATGCAGCATCCGCATTAGCAGGCAACATGTTCTTACGAAGCATATTAGGAGCATGTCTCCCGCTCGCTGGGCCATCAATGTACCAAGCTCTGGGCTTAAACTGGGGTGGTACTCTCTTGGGTCTTCTTGAGGCCGCCTGCATCGCTATTCCCGTGATGTTTTATTACAAAGGACACCTCGTCCGACAGGCAAGCCCCATGATCAGAGAACTTCTTTAGTCAATACGGGCGAATCCGATGGCTTCGGCCCACACGAACTGATTTCGAATTCTTTGCTTAGCCAATGAGAGGGTTGAGGTCGGGAACCTATTTACAACAAAGAGTTATACAAGCTATCAGACGCAAGCAATATCCAGCCAGCGAAGAATTGGAAGTGGTCTAGGTAGAATCGATTGGACAATCATCTCTAATGATGTTCGACGAAAGGAGGTTTCAGAAAATGTCGTAAGTTCTTTGGTAGTTAGATGCACCTTCAATTGTGTCAGGACCTGGCATATCTTCTGTTGTTAGCACACTATTCTTTTCCTTGCGTTCCACGATGTTAACGGGTCAGTTATCCTCTCCCACTATATGCCTTGTAATCCTCAGAGTTGTCATGTCTATGCCCGTTGGTACAGCATGGTACGGCTTGTACATATAACAAGTTAGCGTCATCCACTCGGAAGCAGGACATAAAATCCGCTCTTCAACATTCATTTCGATCTACTGCTAGCTACGATGTGACAATCACTTTCGCGCCCGTATATACTATCCTCGATACCTTACTCTTGCTCGCTCTCGATCTCGGGAGTTACAGCCCTCGTTGTGCGTGCCTGTTTCGACTTTCCTTTCGGCCCCTTGGCTTCCGCTTCTCCGATAACTTCGAGGATCTCCTTTGTATCAGAGACGAACTTCCCCATGATTGCTACGCACTTCCCTTTCTTACGTTCCTTACGTACTCGTGGTAGCGCTTTATACTCGGCGATCTCATTCCGTAGAGAAGCATTTTCTAAAGTCGTTCTTTCGAAAGCCGCTCTTGATCGCTCGATATACCGCTTTACGGGAGTCTCGAGAGTAGAAGAACGAACGATCAAACCATAGCTGCAAAATTGCTCTCCTGAACCTGTTGTCTCACCAACATGGAATTTGGGCGGCTTCTGGATACTCCGCTATATGCCCATTCGGCTTCTTTTTATTCACCTGATCCAGCGCGCATAAGTCTCAATCAACGATAGCCTCTCGTTAAACGGCATGATTTGTCGCACACACCAGGGTCACAGGTGTCAAAGGAGCTGCGACCAGTGCTGACGTCGATCCAGTCGAGGGCTCAGCGGCTGCCAGAAGTGCAGCCTACCCTAATTCAATTCATTGATCACTCCCTGAGAATCGAGCGGGAACAAACCGCATTTGATTCATCCCGCATGATTGTTGATTTGGTTGAAATCTTGTTTCGGAGAGAAGTCTATTTATAGCGAGGCGTCCCTCAAAGTTTTTACCACGAAACAAAACTGGCAACAAAAAGATCTACTAAAATAAAAAGATAAGAGAAATTACACCCTATGTGACTTAAGGACGTCGCAGATATCCAACATAGGAAGTGCGGCCTTGTGCTGTGAGCAGAGCATCTACGGGCAGCGAATCACACCACCACTGTGAGTGCAGCCAGGATGAGCAATGAAAGCCCAGTTCTGGAAACCTCCATCACCCTTGTGGGTGTAGGTGCCGTGTTGCCAGTACAAGCACTCGTATCTAGGTTGATATTAGCTTTATACATCAAGAAGAATTAGAGGCACTTTTTGAGACGAACGTGACGAGAGGGCCTCCACCCCAGTCAAGCCTAACAGTCTTCTGCGCAAGCTTGGTTCCCACGAAATCGAAGGCAACGTTAGTGCAGAGAGCAGTGTACTCTGGCTTCTCTTCCGCCATTAGAGTCACCTCGTCCTGCGTGAACTCTTCCATCTGCTACAAGAATGTTAGTACGTCTAACATATCATGGGGGGATAGGTCCTTCACCTTTCTACGTCCAGAAACAACCTTAACAACCCCAAGAACGGTGGGAGTAGCTTTTTCGATAGCTCCGGCGGCCGATCCAGCAAAACGTGTCAAGCGACTAAGGCTTGTAAGCATCTTATGTAGTCACAACTAGATAGGTTATGACAAACGGGAGCTTCGGATTCGCAGTATCCTGAATTAGGCTTGTGTCAAGGTAGCTGTTGGACCCGAGGCGATCCTGCAAATCAGCTGAGTTAGCATTTTCAGATCTCAAGGGCTAGTCAGATTGTTGGAGACAAACTTGGCGAACCTCTAGTGACATGACATCAGGAGCAGCTTCAGGCACTGGCAATGCAAGGGCTTGAGCACAGCTAGTCGTAGCTAAAGCTGTAGTTATGATCGAGAAACGCATTTCTCACAGGCAAGGAAGTGATCTGGTGGAATCGAAGGTATCAAGTGGTGTCTGGTAAGAACAACAGGAAGAGGGCAATTCACATCCTTTGTACCCACGAGACCTACATTTACTTTTGCAAACTACTGTCAGCAGTCGGTACAGCCCTAGTGCTTGGTGATCCCGTGTCATCACAAAAATTGTGGCACCGATTTCTATGCGTTTCAGCTAAGCGCCTTGATGCAACTTTAAGGTTTCCTTTTGGATAAGTTGATTTTGCATCGATTCGTGCTGAAACACGAAGTAGTCTAGGTCATGACAGCGTATTCTTGACTCTTTCGATCAAAGAGGGTCTGAGCTGTGCAGCAAAGGTTATGCTGTCTTCTCAGGAGAGGGCAAAACTTACCTTGATTGAACATGTCTGAGCCACTTACGTCCGACTACTTTTGTGAGGCGTGCTGTGATGCATCCGAGATTGGAGTCTCTTGAACGCTTCATGATATAGTCATCGAGCCACGTGATCTTTCATACAGTAGACTCTGGAAACATCATGTGTGATCACTTCCTTTGTGATCAATCCGACCCTGAAGGGGTTTGAAGGCGCCGGAACTCTATTAATTTATGGTACATTTTGGTAGCATACCTTAGTAACGACTTTTGTTTCAACATGTCTTGACGGTGCGGTTTGATAGTACGCCCTAGTAGCACGCCTAGGGTACGTCCTGATGGTACGCCTGAATCTAGTACCTTGGCTTACCTTTAACATGTACTCTTGTGTCACGATTCTCAGAGGCTTTAGATTAGCTCAAGCGATACCGCCTTCTTAAATCTGGATACTTTACAATATGTGGATGCAAGCTTATCGGACAGGTTACATCGTTTTCGAACATATGTGGCGCTAATGCAAAATACGTGGATTGTCTATAATCTCTGAACTTAGCGTTTCAGGAAGAGTCTAAATTCGAGCCGCCAATGTTCTGTCAGGGTACATTCACTTTTACTTTGGTTATTATACCGTATGAACAGATTGAAACCATCGCGCACATTTCCGTTGCTTTCGAAAACGAGACATTCCCAGGACGCTAGCCTGGAGACTAGTGTCGCAGGCAGAATTGGTTTGCAAGAGACACTAGCCTGTCTACCAGGCCTCCCAAATTTGTATGGACGAGAGTTCAGCCTCTCGTACAACATTCAAGGCGTTCAGCTTGTGCAACAAAAAACAGCTGCACACAGTCCCGCTAGAATACTCCACGTGCCACAAATACAGCATGAGCGCCACAAGAGTGATGGACACGGAACTGAACATTGAATGAATGAAGAAAGACTTGCCAAGAAGCCCGTGAAACAAGCACTACACCTACTTGGTGATCATTTGTCCATTCCTCGCCCTCCTTGCGCGTTAGATTCGTCATGTCTGTCATGTTCTCAGAAGAACAGAACCAAAGCGACGCATTCGTGCAGCGTCGCAAAGCTGCCGTGAAATCCTTCATTCGAGTATCCATTGCCTCTGTCAGTGAACCAGATTGACGCTCAATGTGCGCGCATAATGTGCAGATCCGATGCTATAGCTGTGTGCGGTTTGTGTACCCTTCGTGCGTGATCTTTCTGAACGAACCAAAAGAGTCAGCAAAAAGGCTTCTCGATAAATTGGTGCTGTACGATAAAAGAAGCGCCACCCTACCATGTTGTCCACTCGGCTGAACAGTCTCCCACAGCTCTCCCATTCGCACATAACCATTGGATTATGCTTTGCTTCGTGTCTTGCGCGATCTTTCTTACTAGAGAACCCAGCTTGCATAGACTGTGGACATCCATAGTATCGGCAGAACAAGGTTTTCGAGTGTCGCTTATAATGCTTATGTAGATCACAAGCGCGAGTAAAACGAGTGCGAGACGTGCAACCTGGCCATACGCAGGACCAGCTGTTGTCAAGATTTCTGAAACCGTAGTCCGTAAGCGTCACGGGGCTGGGTGGTACGCTTCTCGGTACTTCCGAGACCGTGAGGTTGCATGCTAAACTTGAGCTGGACGTTACGAAGGTATGAGGAGACTGAGCCAGAGTCCATTATGACTGTTGCTCGGGTGAAAAGTAACTCGACGTCGCGTCCGTCATCGACAATTGCGGTGCTACATAGGCAGCATCTCCATGAGCATTGTGTGCAAGGCTAGGTTGACCTCGCTGAACAGATGGTAACTTGTTCTGGTCCGACCGACTCCACGATGTCAGGTTCCACTGGGATTGCTGGGAGTTGGTACAAAGCAGTTGGCTGTAGTCTTGTGTGTTGTATTGGCACAATGGAAAGGGAAGCAGGTCTTGTTGCAGGAGTCTGCTCTCGAGTTGAACTGTAGGTACTGAAGGAGACAGGTCTTGTGAGATCTGGGACATAGCTTGGCCTGATTCAGTATATGCCCAGTATGCTGCGGTCCAGGCTTGGCTTGGGTCTCCGATGAGGTCGGACATGTTGGCGTTCAATATGGTGAGGTCCATATAGTCGTTGTAGCGGTCTTGTTTGTGAAAACGAATTCTGTGATCAGTCAGAAGGTTCCTCGGCTTTACTTTCACTACAAGCTGCCCAGGCAGCACGGCCACCCGTTTGATCAGAAATGAATGGGTAGCGGATGTCTCAAGTGTGAAGTCGTATGCATCAAGTCTATCCAAAAATTGATCTTAGAAGCGAATTCATCGTTGTTAACCATAGGCGCATGACCGGTCACCGGAAGGGCAAGTGTTGCATCGCATACCTAGACATCTCGCTGGTCGTATCGAGAGTGATTGCGATAGTCGGACCGTGCGCGCTCTAAATTGTGAGTGGCTACAAAGCTTTGTCGGTGATGGTACCTTTTGATTCGTGGTTCGGACCTTGATGGATAGACGATTTATCAAACAAGAATTATGCGAGGAGTCAATCATGAGTATGGGAGACCCCGAGTACTTCTTCTATCGCGCGAGACGTGCTGTTAAGGTTTCCTGCACCATCTGAAGAATTGTCAATGCACCGTTACAGAATGGCATACAGGTCGTGCAAAGAAGCCGCGGAACCAGAGCATCAGTAAACTCCGTTAGATATCCACGGTGCTGGCCGTGCGTCTCATCAGGAGACGCACGTGCGTTTCGAAGAGAGAATAATGTCCCAATTTACAGCCGAGCACATGGAGCCGAAGAGTGGCGTGTGATCCATACACAGGTAGTACTTGTCGCTTAGTACAGTATCAGTAGAGACAGGGGAGAAGGCTATTGTTCAACTGGAGATGGGGACTACATGGAAATCTATAAAAAATATTGAGATGTGGGAAGTGTGACCTGCGCAAACCCGTACATAGCGCACAGCATGTCTTGCTCGCTCAGAAACTGCACAAGATCGCTTGTAGACTTTCCCAACATTGGGAGACGATCTACGAGCTGCGAGTGGGGAGGATGAGGGCTAGTTGGTTGCAGCTAGGTATGCGATGAGTGCGGACGTTATCAGGTTCCTGTTACATCTGGAACGATTGTGGCTTTTATTGTAAGAAGCTCAAAGTTTGTGTGCGCAGAGCAAGAACGCATCGGGCACTGACCAGTCCCTATTGTGCATTGTCTGACATGTGCATGGTAGGAGACTACGCCCGAGCATCGACAGTGTTCTGTCCTTCGGGTGTCAGTCAGACAATTTCACGCGGGGTGTTCGCCGCTCATCGGGAACTAGACCCCGACGCTTACGGGAGCCGGGATCTATGATGGGTGCGAAACCCGGCGAAACGAGAATGCGCACTGACATTCTCAGGTCCCTTGCCGTGGATACAGCCTGTAGTTATGTCACGCCTTCGGTGATTTGTCACTCGAAACAAGGAAACGTGAATAAGGCCGAGAAGGTTTGTCGCGAAGACGCTGGAGTAACGCGCTGCGCCTCCCTGGAGTCTAGACTGCTGAGGTCATGGAACAAGCGCTGGACCGATATAACACCGATATTACAGTGATGTTGACCGGTTGCTTGGTAACAGGCATCGATGCTACCACACCTCTCGCCACTCTGAGCAGCATAGCGAAGCAGTCTCAGACTTCACCTACCATTGAAGTTGTACATGGCGTTAGCGTTTGTCTACCTTGGTATCACTATGCTATCTGGGCTTTCGAGTCAAATTTACGCTTGAGTGCAATTATGTAGGCACTCAGCCTTACTGGAATGGGACACTCGAGAACCCACCGGCCAATAGATTGCTGTTCGACCCTCAGATCATTAAGCCTTTCGGGAGGAATGGCTCTGAACCTTCCGGCTACGTCCAGGATGGCTCTTTTACGGCCTCGGCAATCTTGAACATCGGTCCTGCTAAGTCGCTCGACAAAAATCCGCGATGCTTCACCAGAGTCATCACGAAAGACACCATCGTCGGAGGTTCTGGATATGATGGAATCCATCTGCCTTTGATCAGCAGAGAGAGTCATCACCAAGTGCAGCTGCCTCAACTTTGTCAAAGACGACAAAATTAACACTGGGTCGTTCGTCACCCCACATACCCTGATATATTCCGCTTTCGGTGCTGATGTATTTTTCTGTTATTTCTGATTGTTAGGATCTTGCGAGCCTAAGTGACTATCTTTACGTGAGTGCGAAGTCAAGTGACTAAGAGGTCGGATTTGTATTTCGGTATGGAGAGCAGGTAGCAGTGATGAAGTATCGAAGCAAAGATTTGGTGTTGCTGCATACCAAGCAGTAATTATCAACAACGAGTTGAACACGATAACACAGTAGTGATGTCTCTTTATATACTAACGATCAGTATGATGAGTGTGATCAGTCCGCTGAACGTACTAGTAAGCTGATCAGTGTCACGTGATTCGTGTCCTGCTCAGTGAGGTCGAATCCTGCTTCCAACTGAGCAGTTCCCGAATTATGCCTACCGGTGTATCCCTAAGACCTCGTCTGGCACGTGCTGGTAACACTGATGCAAGTTTTAGCACTGATACTGCTAGTTTGTTGACGACTATGCTTCACTAAACAACCCAATCTTGTAGGTACACCATGCGCAAGTCGAATGAAACTGAGCGCTTTCGCAGAAACGTGAGAGGACACGGCTAGCTAGCATCGGCAGACTTCGGACAGGTGAAGGCACTGCGTCAGGTACAGATGAGGCTGAGATCACGATGCTTAACACTTACCTGTAGGTGTGCCTCATGAACGAGGATGTGTCTGTGAAAGCAGTGATGGACACAATCAATAGAGATGGCGAAGGTGTGCTCTGTCATGAGAACTCACCAACGCTGCAAGACCGAAGACTCGATTAATGCGCCCGACATTTCTTGTACGGTAATACATCTAGGACTAGGAATATCATCATCGTGTATGAGCGTTGAATGACTCTCTAGCGTGGTTTCAGATTGTACCTATATAGTACATCCAAGCTTGTCATGGAGTTGCGTATTTGAAAGGTCCATATTGATTCTAGTCCTCAGCAAGACCACGCGTGGAATCAATCGATGCAGTAACAGCCACATGTCTTAGGGGGAGGTATCTAACCCAACAACATCTCCAATAACGTATACTCCGATGTAGGTAGGACTTAGTACGAAATCGATTTCAACTTGGTCCTCTACATACTGACGGACAAATGAGATTCCATCTAGACCAACAGTCAAAAAACAAAATAAAGCAGTTACCAAGGATGGTAAAATCACCCGATTTCTCCGTTCACCTTCTATTCCTCCATGAGAAGCAGCACCCTAACATTGCAGTGCTGCTGTGAGCTATGGGAGGACCTCCGCACAGAACATCGGCCTAGACCGATAGAGTATGTGATCTTTCATACTTCTGTTTCGCCCTGTTCTGTTTAGAGGGCGCACTGAACGTCGATACCAGTGCCCACAATTGCGCCGACAGCAGGGGGAAATATGAACGAGGCAAGGCCCTTAGCGATCGCCTCAACCACACCGCAACCCGACTTGGTGATTGGAGCGCCAGAGAACTCGATTCTCAACTCGTTTCCCGTGACAAGACCATTTCTGTTGACCGATACCTGAATCGACGATGGGATGCTGTGGCCACGTGATTGCGTCATACAGATACCAGCTGGGTTACCTGGGCATCCGCAGGCATTAGCACCTCCACACCAACCTGCCGGTCTTGGACTCGGGCAGTGGTCCTGAATAGGTCCGTCGCAACAGCCCTTCCAGATAGGGTACTGGTGGTTGTTGCTGATGCGTTTCAGCGACTCCCATGCAGCTTCGACCATAGCATCTCTGATTTGATGCTGGTTTCCGTTCACGTCGTCCCATTTACCGGAAATTTGTACTCTCACAGAGTGATCGGCGTGGTTGTTGTAGTGGCAACGCTTGTTCTGGGTACTGATCGATGTATCGATATTGACGGCCTCCTTGTTGCCAGCAGCCGCGTAAATAGCTGCCCAGGTATGCGCAAAGATGTCCAGATCGCCAACTTCAATCATGTTCTCGCTGGCTCTAACATGGACATTGGCAGCACTGACGGCCGTAGCCAGGGCAATGGCTGGGAGGAGTGCAGCGAGCTTCATAGTCCTGGTTATATTCAGTATAGGAAGAGTTTAGATGGCTGCCAGAACGTACGGTGTTGTTAAGTCGCCTTGATTGCACAGTGAAGGGAGGATGTGAGATGGACGTGTAGGCCTAACGTGGGTTGTAGAGCTGGGTTTTATACAAGAAGAGCGGCCTTCGAGGTGTTTTGCCAAGGTCAACACCGCCGCCTCCATTCTTTGTAATCATATTCTAGGTTCAAGAGTGAGATACGAAACTCGTATTCTGCTAGGGGTATCCTCTTTGGCAAGCTTCTTAGCGTGGTAACAGAAATTACTGTCAATGATTCAAAGTTTCCACAAACTATTATTGTTCACCGCTCGTAAGGTGGCGTAGTCACGTAGCACGATAAACTATTTAGGAATCAAAGGCAAGAGCTGCGCTTGAATCATGAGGTAAACAGCAACGTAGCATTTACGTGGTTTGTTTCCTCTTTTCTTTTTGAGATTGAACAACTACAAGTTAATCTTAGAAGAGGTCTAATCCTTACTCTTCAATTCTACATAAGCTGGGTTCTTTACAGTCTTTACTGTATGTTGTCACCAAGCTAGAATGCAGGTAATTTTGATGCCAATTAGCTATACCTGCAATAGGCCTGGAGCAGTTTGGATCCTCTTGCCTGGTAAGTTCCAACAAGCAACGTAGTTTCAAGTTTACCCGCCGACTACTGATCACGGTGACTCGGAACAAGGCGACATGCACGGTTGGAGGGTCTGAGTCCTAAGGAATTGTAGGCTTGGATTTTGTTGGGCTCAGCATTACTCAAAGGCATGTATCCTTCATTACGTCGATATTATGTTGCCCTAAAGTGCTCAGAGCCGGGCAGAATAAGATCCCTCCTCTCTCTCTGCACCCTGCGGCGATAAGGTGTTCCCTGCTCGAAACGTTCTTAAAGCATCCTACTGCAGGTCTAAGGCGTCCAAGGCATTCTTCAAACTTGAACAAAGCCCTCAAAGGTTGTTATTCTAATAGCAGAGGTGTAAATTGAGCCCGGAACCTGCCGCGTGCAGTGATCTTCTAATCTTCTAGTTACAATCAGGAAGTCAAAACCTCGTATTCCACAAACTATTCAGACTATGATTTAGTGCCGGTATAGAGACGTTCTGTCTCAGGACGAGGCACTTTCGGAATCTGAGTCGCAAACTGCAGGCTTGGCTTGCCAAGACACTAGATACGAAGGCTCGGTCTCCTAAGACGCACACTAGAAGAAGACCAATTAATCTATCCCCGATCTCGTAACCCCAAGAAAGCAGTCACCATCTCATGCAACACCTTTCTGCAATCAAAGCCTACCAAGACATTCGTTCCAGGGTGACTAAAGCAGAGGGTGCTTTAGGGCTGAGCCATCCGACTTGTCTCCCTAGAAGCTTCCCCAGCGTGGGGCACATCTCGACGTCGGGCACACCTCCACAGCTGTAAACAATAGCACTCCAACAGCATGTATACCTATCAAAACACACTCACTCTGTTGAGCTCAACAATCAATTGATCTGATACCAAACCATGTATTCACGAATTTGGCTATCTGTCTCTTATCAGAATGGGTTGTTTTCCTAATGGTACGCCCATAGCTTGAACTTGGCTGAACTCAAAGTATTTCCTTGACTTTGCTCACAAATGGCTGAGACTTCAACCAAGAGGGGGCTGGTATCGAGAAGAATTTTACGTTCACAAATTGGACCAGGTGCCACGTGAGAAAATATTGAGAGCATTTCGCTGTCAGTAGCTCATGCATGGCAGTCGTTCGCAGAATCGTTCACCATATTGACAGAAAAGTACAGTCTCACCTTAATGCCACGGTATTTTGGACGACATACAGAAATTGTCTCGGTGTCTCGAGTCCTGAAACCTTATATCTGCATGGCAGCAATAGAGGCACTAAGGAGCCCAGGGCGGAGAGGACTGGTCTGAGTGGCACACTGACCAAGTTGTGTTAGAAACAATGACTTCAATTGTGTTACTTAAGCTGAGCACGAGGCTCCTATCAAAGATGGAACTCCGACTATCCTGTATATCATCGAGGGTCGTGAAGTGTGCAACCTGCGCGACGAGAGCGACACCGTCGCCTCGTGTCGCCTGCGTCGCTTCGTCGTCGCATAAGCTTTAAGTGAGCGACGCCTTCCAGCTTATGGGAAGTGTCGCTTAACAGACCAAGTCGTTTGCCGCTCTAAGCGCGATTGCAGATCTGCGAATTGGATTCCCATAGATACCTCGCCTCGGCTTACGATACTGGTCTGCAGACTAGCATCTTGGAGATGTCTCATCCTCAGAGTCAATGAGAATGCGCGCCACGATTTCAATCTGCTCTTACAGTATCATCGCAAAAGCAAGCGAGGCGGTGGCGTTAAGGGCATTGGAAGCCGTTTGAACGTTGCGAATTAAGGGTGCATGTTGGAGGTAAGCTAAGCAGATTAGCCAAGCTACCAAAATCAGGCGTACCATCAGCGCGTACCTAAGGCGTACCATCAGGGCGTGCTATCAAACCGCACTATCAAGACATATCACCACAAAACTTATTAGTCAGGTGTATGATCAAGGTGCACCATGCAATAGCAGAGTTCTTGCGCCTTCCGGATACCTTGAGCATCGAACCTCTCACACAGGAAGTTATTGCATGCGAGATTTTCAAAGTCAGTTGCACAAGCAATCAATAGTTCGATGATTGCAATATTAGGGGTTCAAAAGCGTCATATCGTAGATGCACCACGATACACCTCACGTTGACAGTCGAATGTATACAGTTGAGACATGCTTAGTCAAAGTGTATTTGCTGCCCTTGCGCTAACAAAAAAGCATAACCTTTGCCGCATAGCTCGACCTTCTGTGATCAAAAGAGCAAAGGATAAACCACCAAGGCCTAGACTATTTCTGAATTCAGTATGGATTGATTTGAAAGTTGTTTCTTCGAAAGTGGACCTTAGAGTTGTATCGATGTGCTTGGCTAAAACACGTAGGAGTCAGTAGCATCTTGCTTCGTAATGATACGGAGCCACTAAGAAACAGGGCCACACCACCTGTTGACGGGAGTTTCCACCAGCAAAGGCAGGTCCCAATGGTATAAAAAGATAGATATCGCCCATTCACTTTGATTCCTATCAAAAACCACTCAACACATTCCGACCGACCAAATTACCTACCTGCTTGTACAATATGCGCCTCTCGATCATCACTTCAGCTATAGCCACAATTGGCTGCGTTCAAGCTGCCGCATTGCCAGCGCCCGAAGCTGCTCCTGATGTCATATCACTAGAAATTCGCCAGGTCTGTCTCCAACAGTCTGTTCAGCCTGGAGACTCGAGAATGCTGACTCGGCCGATTTGTAGGATCGCCTTGGGCCAAACAGCTACCTCGGAACAAGTCTAGTCTAAGACACTGCGAATCCGAAGCTCCCGTTCGTTCCTGCCTATCTAACTGCCAATTGATAACATGCTAACGAGTCGCAGTCGCTTGGCACGGTTCGCTGGAGGGGCCGCCGGAGCTATCGAAAAGGCTACTCCGATCGTTCTTGAGCTCGTCAAGGCGATTGCTGGACGCACGAAGGTAGGTGGTCTGTCTTCTCGTGATATCCTAGTCGTACTAACATCAGAGTAGAAAATGCAAGAGTTCACCCAGGACGAGGTGACTCTGATGGCGGAGCAGGAGCCAGAGTACACTGCCCTCTGTACCAACGTCGCCTTCGACTTTGTGGGAACCAAGATTGCGCAGAAGACTCTTAGGCTAAACTGGGATGGAGGCCCTCTTGTTACGTTCGTCCTAAAGTGCTCCTTACTCTTCTTGATGTGTAATGCTAATGTCAACCTAGATACGAGTGCTTGTACTGGCAGCACGGCACCTACACCCACAAGGGTGATGGAGGTTTCCAAAACTGGGCTTTCATTGCTCATCCTGGCTGCACTCATAATGGTGGTGTGATTCGCTGCCCGTAGATGCTGTGCTCACAGCACAAGCCCACATTCCATGTACCGGATTCTAGACTGAGGTCGAATCACATAGGGTGCACCTTTTCTTATGTTTTGCTTTTAGTAGATTGTTTTGTAGCTAGCTTTATAATGCGGTAAAAACTTTGAGGGACGCCTCGCCAAAAAAAAAAATACTTCCAAATTTGAGACTTCAATTAACCAGAGATTCCCTACTGTAGGTGCCGGTATGATGGGATGTACCCAATATAGGAACGCAAGAGGTGCTAAGGTTTTCAGGGTAAGGAAGAGGGTTCTGAGTAGCACACTGATCAAGTTGCGTTGTGAAACATGATTCCGATTGTGTTATCTAAGTTGAGCACGAGGCTCCTATGGAAGATGAAAACCCTACTGTCATATTAACTGAGGAGACTCGCGAGTATGCACGTTATCCGCGATATTAGAGAGATGTGCGAGGCTCGCAAATCTCGCTCTTTTTGTGTTTTCGGCGCATGGCCTGTGACCCGTGCGTACGCGACGTTTATGGGATGGCAAGGCTAGAGGCTAGAGGTGCATGTGGAGCGCGCGACTTTGCAGGTCATTACACCTTGTTCTCTCGTACTAAACTTATCAGACTCAGTAGAGATCGTTAATTGGCTAGGGACATGTTTTCGCAAGATATCCATCCGTAGGCACCATATTTTCCTTAGGCCTCGAAGTTAGAGACCTACATCATATGTGTAGTACTGACACTTCGGCATCGATAGAATGTATCCGCTTTGCCAAAACCTCGCCGTTGAGTTTCGCAGACAAGTGACAAGTTGCATCAATTGGCGTACACATCTATGACAGCTGTCAACGTTCTCACTTAATGTAATGTGACATGGCGTCATACCTGCTGTGTCAGCTGGGATGTAGAAGAACGTGTGAATCTGTTGGAGATCGTATCTAGCCATTTATTTCCAGGTTTGCAATCATCATATATAAGATATTGATTGCAAACGCATCGAGACAACTCACTGCGGTGGAGGGTTTAGATCAAGTCCATCCACCGCAAGGTGGAAGGCATCGTTGCGGGAATAGGAACCAGCCACATCAATGTCCAATCTGCCCCGCTCACAATCCTCAAAATCTGCATCTACCACTAGCAGTGTATTATCCTCGGCCTCCCAGACAGGACCAGCGAGCACATGTCCCAGAGGCCCAATAATGCAGGAGCCGCCTCGACAAACATAATCTTCGCCGGCATCAAGTGTAGGTTTAGCAGTTTGCGCTTCGTCAGAGAGGCCAGGGGCACGGCCAGTGATCCAATCCAAAAATGTGGAATCGAGCGCGTACGCATTCGATTCAGCCCGCATACAAATTCCGTTAGGGTTACGGCAACCAAGGGCGCATTCGATTCAGGGCGCATTCGATTCACACATAGTATCGCAGAATACGCCCA
>Ga0265797_10006122_pt1 | contig 17210 bp, 18 predicted proteins | sample P2T30metagenome_FD_192433 | JGI IMG/M metagenome (GOLD analysis project Ga0265797, IMG submission 192433) | Plant litter microbial communities from East Loma Ridge, Irvine, California - P2 T30 | ecosystem: Environmental > Terrestrial > Plant litter > Unclassified | place: USA: California...
TGCTTTGGAACTCGATGGAAAGAGATGGATTCGAAGCTGATAAAAATGACATCGTGGTGATGGATTGGAAATCAAAATCCAAAACTAATCTTACCAAAGGCTGGGACGAAAGTTTAACCGGCGATGTTGCCTGGAGCCGCGATGCAAAGCAGGTCTATTTCACTTCAGCTTTCCGAGGAACAAAACAATTGTTTACGGTTGATGTTAAAAATAAAACAGTAAAGCAAATTACAAAAGGCGATTTTGACATCAACGAAATTGTTCTTGAAAATAAAGGGAAATTGTGGGTAACAAAGACCGATATCAATCACAATGCAGATCTTTTTGAAGTTGATGTTAAGAACTCTTCTCTGAAGCAGATTACAGATGTCAATAAAGACAATTATGCTAAATTATCCTTCGGCAAATCTGAACTTAAAATGGTGAAAACGTCTGATGGAAAGGAGATGGGCGTTTGGTTCCATTATCCACCAAACTTCGACCCTAATAAAAAATATCCGACTTTGATTTATTGCCAAGGCGGACCGCAATCTGCTTTGACTCAGTTTTTCTCTACCAGATGGAATTTCGCTTTGATGGCTGCAAACGGCTACATCGTAGTTGGTCCAAACAGACGAGGAATGCCAGGTTGGGGTGTGAAATGGAATGAGCAAATCAGTGGCGATTGGGGCGGACAACCGATCAAAGATTATTTGTCAGCAACCGATTTTGCGAAAACTTTACCTTATGTAGATGGAAATAGAGTGGCGGCTGTAGGCGCAAGTTACGGTGGTTATTCGGTTTATATGCTGGCGGGCATTCACGAGAACAGGTTCAAAACATTTGTAGCACACGACGGATTATTCGATATGAAATCCTGGTACGGAACAACTGAGGAACTTTGGTTTGCCAATTGGGACTTAGGAGGAAATTACTGGCAAAAACCAACGCCGAAAGCTTATACAGAATTTAATCCAAGCAATTTTGTGGAAAAATGGAACAAACCAATTATGGTAATCCAGGGCGGAATAGATTTCCGTGTGCCTTACGAACAAGGTCAGGAAGCTTTCCAGGCTGCAAAATTGAAAGGTCTGAAAACAAAATTCCTTTACTTTCCGAACGAAAACCATTGGGTCTTGCATCCGCAAAACGGTTTGGTTTGGCAGAGAGAATTCTTTGACTGGCTGAAGGAAACTTTGTAGAATACATATAAAAAGTGTCAGATAATTCTGACACTTTTTTATTTTTACTCAATTTCAATCGCCCAATCGGCATTCCATTCTTCGCTTTTTTCCAATTTTAGTATCCCGAATTTTTCAGCCAATTCCTGATTATGATCTTCAAGATCTGCAATTCCCTGCCAAGGTTCAAGACAAACAAAATCGGCGTTTTTCGCTGCCCAAATTCCGAAATACGGAAAGTTTGAAAAGGTGAAAATCACTTGGTGATTGTTTTGATTATTTCTTAAAATCAATTCCTTGCTTTTCATCTTTGTCATCACCAAAGCATCTTTTGAAAAAAGTTCATAAGAAAGTGGAAGGGTTTTATTTTCAAGATCAATGGTTTTGGTCTTTTTGCTGATGAGATTATCAATCAATGGGTGGATTTCCAGTTTCTCGTCGTTAGAAAAAGCGATTTCATAATCATCATATTTCAATCCGTTCTTTGTATCAATCGCAAATCCCGGATGTGCGCCTAGAGAAAAATACATTTCTTTTTGAGATTTATTTTTTACATTGTAAGAAACAGTCAACTTGTTTTCATTCAAAACGTATGTGATTTCCAAACTGAATTCGAAAGGATAAAATTTCAAAGTTTCTTCATCCGAATTTAACTTGAAAACTACTTCAGATTCAGAAGAACTTTTCACTTCGAAAAACTTTTTCCTTGCAAAACCGTGTCTTGGCATTACGTGAGTTTCTCCTTCGTAAATATATTTGTCATCTTTCAAAGCGCCAACCGTTGGGAAAAGTACCGGACTTTGTCCGCCCCAAAATTCGGGATTTCCTTCCCAGATGATCTCTTTTCCGGTTTCGATATTGATGAGCGAAACGAGTTCTGCACCCAGTTCATTGAAGCTTACCTTTAGTTTTTTATTTTGAAGAATTGTCATTGTCTTTAATTTATCAGCTACAAATATCCAAATTAATCTTGATTTCTATTCTAGTATCTAATGTCTAAATTCTAACATCTAATCTTATATAATAAATTCCTAAATTGCCGTTTAATAAGCAATAATGAAAGGTTTCAATTTTCTTAAAAGAATCAACAGTTGGGTCGTGTACTTTATACTCACGGCGATTGTACTAGGTATTGCAGTTTCTTCTTTTTTAATTATTGATAATCTAAGGAAGCAGGAAATCCAGAAAATTAATCTGATTGGCACCGCTTTGAAGGCGTATACAGACGATGAGATCTCGGCGGATCCGAAAATTCAGGAATTGTATCTAGCTGTAATGCAGGACAATACGAATCTTCCAATTATCGTGACAGACAAAAATAAAACACCCATTTTCCAGGCTAATATTCCCGAACACATCGAACAAGATTCCTTGAAACTGAAAAATCTTATCAGGAAAATGGAAAATTCCTACGAGCCTTTTGTCGTAGAATTGCCATCCGGACAAAATCAATTCATCTATTACGACAATTCCGATCTGCTTAATTATTTCAGGTTTTATCCTTACCTGATCGCTTTGTTCATCGGCGCTTATTTGATATTTTCCTTTTGGTTCCTGAGAACTTTGAAGAAGACCGACGAAGGCTTTGTTTGGGCTGGTTTGGCTAAGGAAACAGCGCATCAGATTGGAACGCCATTATCATCAATGATCGGCTGGGTCGAAATTATGAAACTCGAAGATGAAAATGGATTAGGCGTAAAAGAACTCGAAAAAGATGTGGACAGGCTGAAAACCATCTCTGAGAGATTCTCGAAAATTGGATCTATCCCCGCACTGAACGATTTGGATATCAACGAAACTGTGCAACAGAATTTTGATTATTTGAAGTCCAGAATTTCCACCAAAGTAGATTTTACTTTAAGGAAAACTTACGAACCTGTTTTGATTCCGCACAGTAAAATTTTGATGAGCTGGGTGATAGAAAACCTCGTAAAAAATGCGGTTGACGCTATGAAAGGTGAAGGAAAACTGGAATTGTCACTTTACAAAAAAAACAAAAATGTCTACATCGACGTTACGGATACAGGAAGCGGAATGACAAACAAGCAAATCCGAAATGCCTTCAAACCTGGCTTCTCCACCAAAAAACGCGGTTGGGGACTGGGACTTTCTCTTACAAAAAGAGTCGTGACAGAATATCACAAAGGCGAGGTGAAAATTGCCAATTCCGAAGTGGGAAAAGGGACGACTTTCAGGATTGTTTTGAGGGAAGAGCAGAAGTAGGATTTGTTGATTTTCAATTGTTTGTTGTATATTTGTAATACAAATGGGATTTTTATGAGAACAAAAACTTTAACTAAAGCCGAAAAACAAAACTGGATGCCTTTGAATAAAGTAACTCCAGTTAAAATAGTTGCAAAAAGTATTCAAGGTAATAGAGTTGTAGTTTCTAAAACTGATTCTAATAGGGTTGTGATTAGTTAGTTTTGATTTTCCTTTTCCTTCAAGATGTATGATTTAAAATTTATACAAAAAGATAATTGTAGAGATGGTTCAGACCATCTTTTTACATTAATATACAAATTTTTTTGTTCGGATTCGAAATTGAATTATGTCATTAGAGCAGAATATCATAATGAAAAAGTTTTTGGAATCAAATTCTATTGCAAGAAAGACAGGAGAAGTGATTTTAAATATAATAAGATTATAAACAAGAATAATTATTCGACGGTAATTAAAATTTTTGAAACCTGTTTGTCTCTGATTCCAGAACTTTTAAAACTTTATCCCGACAGTCATTTTGCTTTGATGTCTTCAAGAAGTGTAGATTTTTCAAATTCTAAGAAATTAACGGAAGCGTTACCGAAAAATCAAAGGTTTAGAGTGTACACAAAGTTTATCCAAGACCGAATTGCAAATATCACATTTACTCATTTCGAATATCCATCAATAAGTTCTTATTTGCTAATTAATAATTGTGAGGAAAATATTGATTTGAAAGAATTGAAAATCAAAGAAATGTTTGAAAGAACCTATTCCTACATTCCAGATTTGGATAACTAACGTTTTTCTAATTTCCTCTTGATTTCAAAATCCCTATCTTTGCCGATTGAAACCAAAGAAAATATTGTATAAATTCGTTACAATTTCAATTTTCCAGGTTATTCTTTACCACTTTAAAAATAAATTTTTCCCAGATGAAAACCACTTTTGCAGACTTCGATTTACCGGAAAAGATTCTGGATGTTCTAGCCGATCTCAACCTTTTTGAACCCACGCCTATTCAGGAAAAAAGCATCGGACCGATACTTTCCGGACGCGACGTGATGGGAATTGCCCAAACCGGAACTGGTAAAACTTTAGCTTACACACTTCCGGTTCTCAAATCTTGGAAATACAACAAAACAGGAAATCCGACGGTTTTGGTATTGGTTCCAACCAGAGAATTGGTGGTTCAGGTCGCAGAAGTGATCACGAAAATGACAGAGAATCTCACCGCAAGAGTAATCGGAATCTATGGTGGGAAAAACATCAACACACAGAAATTATTGTTCAATGACGGTTGCGACATCTTAGTGGGAACACCTGGTAGAGTAATGGATTTGGCGATTGACAATGCAATTTCTTTGAAAGAAGTGAGCAAATTGATCATTGATGAGTTTGATGAAATGCTGAATCTTGGTTTCCGTCCGCAACTCACGCACATCTTCGAAATGATGAAGGAGAAAAGACAAAACATCCTTTTTTCTGCAACGATGACAGATGCAGTAGATGCTTTGTTGAACGAATATTTTGCAGGTCCAATCGAAATCTCATTAGCAAGATCAGGAACGCCTTTGGAGAAGATTGCACAATCTGCAGTTCCGGTGGAGAACTTCAACACCAAACTGAATTTATTAATTCATCTTCTGAAAACAGAAACGGATTTAGAAAAAATTCTGATTTTCGCCAATAATAAAAAACACGCCGATTTAATCTTCGAAAAACTGAATGTCGAATTTCCAGACCAGTTTGGTGTCATCCATTCCAACAAATCTCAGAATTTCCGTTTGAGAGTGATGCAGGAATTCACCAATGAAGAATTGCGAGGCGTGATCACCACAGATATTATGGCGAGAGGTTTGGATATTCCTGATATTTCACACGTTTTCAACTTCGAGATTCCAGAAGTTCCGGAGCAATATATTCACAGAATCGGTAGAACTGGTCGTGCGGACAAAGAAGGGATTTCAATCAGTTTCTTCACCAAAAAAGAAGAAGCACAACTTTTGGACATCGAACTTTTGATGGACAAAGAGATTAAAAAAACCGAATTCCCGGAAGCAGTCACAATCTCGAAAGTAAAAATCGCTTCGGAACAGGAAGAAGTGAAGATGAAATTCTTAACGACAGCCAAACTGAACGAAGGCGATTCTGCTTTCCACGAGAAAAAAGCCAAGAACAAGAAAACCAATATGGGTGGTCCAAGCAAGCGAAAAGAACCGAAGAAATTCGGAGCGAACCGAGCGCAGCAAAAAGCAAAGTCTATTGCTAAGAGAAAGAAATAAAATACAAATCCTCAGAGTTTTCTGAGGATTTTTAGTTTTACTATATAATGTTCAATAGCAATCATTCTCTTTAATAACAATTGTTAATAAGAGTGATATTTTTTAATATTCGATAATAATTTTTCATTATTTTTACAATATTAAAACTAAAAACTAATGAAAACATTTTTATCAGTAATTCTCTTATGGACTCTCCAATTCAATTGCAAAGCCCAGTGGGTTGAATTAAATGTACCTAATGTAAACGCCTCTAGTTTCTCAGATGTTTATGCAATATCACCAGACATTGTAATAGTGACTGGTAACAACGGAACTATACTCAAAACAACAGACGGTGGCGCAACCTGGCAACAAAAAAATTCTGGTACAACTCAGATTTTAGGGAAAATTCGGTTTCCTACATCAGATACGGGTTACATAGTTTCTGGCGGTGCTCAATTACTGAAGACATTAGATGGCGGTGAAACTTGGCTTCCAATTACTGTGAGTAATATTAGCTCAATATTTTCTATATCATGTGTCAGCGACAACCTCATTTTCCTCTCCTGCATCGATTCCAACAGTAATTCTGTTTTACTTAAAAGCGACAATGGAGGTAGTTCCTGGGAAAAAGTTATAGGAAATGATGCACAAGCAAAATTCTATGATATACAGTTTTTGAATGGAGAAACTGGCTATGCTTCAAATAGTAGTGTATATCATTCGAGCGAAAACAATATTTTAAAAACACTGGATGGTGGAAAGAATTGGACTCAGATTGATAATTCCCGAGGACCATTTAATTTTATAAACGAAAATAAAGGATTTCGTTATCAGTTTGGATTTCTAAAAACAACAGATGGAGGTAATAATTTTGAAAGATTAGGCCAAAGTTCTCTATATCTTTTATCCAAAATATTTCCCATCAATGAAAATACAGTGTGGGGTATTTTTGAAGATTTAACTTTGTGTGGATGCGGCACACGCGGTCTGGTAAGGATGACCAACAGTTCAGAAGATGGATACAAGGAATATTTACAAATTAAGAATGCTTATATTTCTTCCATCTCTTTCAGCAATGTCAAAGTGGGATATGCAGTTGGTATTGAAAATTCGAAAGCGAAGATCTGGAAAAATGCGCAAGCTGATTTGACGTTGGAGGCTAAGGAAAATGAAATCAAAAATCCAGTAAGTGTATTTCCAAATCCAACTTCTGACAAAATAAACATCTCAATTAGTAATCAATATTCAAAAGACTTTACAATATCAATGTTTGATATGACCGGCAAAAGTGTTTATAACCAAAGTTTCAAAAACAAAAATGACTTAACCATTGATGCTAAGAACTTTGCCAAAGGAACTTATATTTTAATTCTTAAAAATCAAAAACAACGCTATTCTCAAAAAATTATAATCAACTAAATCTTGATTTTGAATAATAAGAGAAAGAAAAAATTACATAAAATATGCCTCATAAAATCCTGAGGCATATTTTTTATTTATTGAAAACCATTACGTATTTATCAGATATTCCGTCATTATTGGCGTCAAAACCAAAAGAAGAATCAATTAATTGTAATTCGTTATTTGTGACAGAATTAACGGTTATTACATAAGGATTATTTGTAAGGGTCGACTTAAATGTGATTTTTTTCTGATTCTCATCGTAAGTGAATTCACCGTTTTCGGTTTCATCTACCACACAGGAACCTACGAAATTATCTTTAAAAATATTTAATGTGTATTTATTTTCCGAAAATATATAGAATCTTTTATCCGGACAATCTGTGACGGCTTCCGAAAATAAAACTGAATTGTCTTTACCGGACATTAATTGAGTTTTAGTCAGATTCCAAGTTCCCAAAATCAAAGATTCTTCCTTTTCATCATCATCCTTTCTACAAGAAATAATTGACAACGAAGCAAAAGCAATTAGAATTAGTTTTTTCAAAGTATTATTTTTTAACAGATAACTCAAATACTATTTAATAACAGAGATTTAACTCCTAATCCACTTCCAAATCTCCTTCAAAGTCGCCTTATTCCCGTACATCAGAATCCCAACCCTGTAGATTTTCGAAGCAATAAAAACCATCAATAGCGTAGAAGCAATCAATAGGAATATCGACAACAAAATCTGCCAAAGCGGAACGCCAAACGGAATCCTGGCAATCATCGCAACAGGCGAAGTGAAAGGAATGATTGACAGCCAAAAAGCCATCGGCCCATCCGGATTGTTCATAATCGTGAAACTTCCGTAAAGTCCAAGCATCAGCGGAACCACAGCAAACAATGTGAATTGTTGCGTCTCCGTTTCATTATCCACAGCACTTCCAATCGCCGCGTACATCGAACTGTAAAAGATGTATCCGAACAAAAAGAAAAATACAAAAACACCAATGATTCCTACATAATTCATATCCAAAAGAATGTGGGAAACTTCCGTCGCGATCTGCTGAATATCTAGGTTTTTAAGAACACCCTCTTCACCAGCCGGAATGTTTTTCTGCATTGCCGAGAATCCTGTATTAAGGAAAATTGCAGCTGTTACAGTCATCGCAATCCAAACGGTAAACTGCGTCAATGCTACCAAAGTCACACCCAGAATTTTCCCCATCATCAATTCAAATGGCTTCACAGATGAAATGATAATTTCCACAACGCGGTTATTCTTCTCCTCCAAAACACTTCGCATCACACGAACGCCGTAGATGATGATGAACATAAACACAACATACATCAATCCCATACTCAGCGCGGTTTTGATGCCGAAAGCCAAGTCACTTTCCGGTTTGTCGCTTTCCGTCACGTTTTGAGAAATCAATTTGAAATTCTTATCAAGATTCACAATCCGGTCTTCCTTGATTCCGAGTTGCTTGATTTTTTCTTTTTTAAGAATGTTACTCAAATCAGCCGAAACAAAAGTTTTCGTATCCATCCCGATTTTCTTGTTGGTCAACAGTTTTGTACCACTTTCCAACGCATCAAAATCCATTGCTTTCAGTTCCGGGATGATGAGCAAACCATCTGTTCCTTTCAGATCTTTCAGGTTTTTGACGAGCGCATTTTCCGTATTGGCAGGCACAAAGGTATAAGTGATTTCTTTCGTAGATTTCAATTGACCGGCGAACAGTCCGCTTTTGTCCACCACATCAAAGTGGTATTCTGCCTCGTTTGCTTTGAACATAAAACCAATCAAAACCCCGAATCCAACCATCAGAAGTGGTGCAAGAATCGTCAGAATAATAAAAGATTTCTTCTTGACCTGCGTCAAAAATTCTCTCTTGGTAATTAAATATATATTTTTCATTTATTGTAAAAAGTATTGATTAACTGAAAACTAAAAAACTAATTAACTGACAAACTATTCCTTCACCGCATTTATAAAAACCTCATTCATACTGGGAATCTTCTCATTGAAAGTCCGTATCGTTCCCGTTTGCAGCAAATCGTGAAGCAAAATATTTTGATTCTCAGAATTTTTCAGTTCAAAATGAAACAGACCATTGTTGGTCGTCATATTTTCAATCTGATATTTTCTCGTCAGTTCCTCCAGATTTTCAGAATTAGTATCCGCTAAAACCACAGAGAAAACATTTTGTTTGAATTGCTCGCGAACATCAAAAACTTTCCCGTCCAAAACCTTTTTAGAATTGTTAATCAAAGCCACAAAATCACACATTTCTTCCACACTTTCCATTCGGTGCGTCGAGAGAATGATTGTCGTCCCCTCATTTTTTAATCTGATGATCTGGTCTTTGATGAGGTTCGCATTCACAGGGTCAAAACCCGAAAAAGGCTCATCCAGAATTAACAGTTTCGGGCGGTGCAAAACCGTCACCACAAACTGGATTTTCTGCGCCATTCCTTTCGACAGTTCGCTCAGTTTTTTCTTCCACCATTGGTCGATGTTCAGTTGTTCAAACCAAAATTTTGCCTGCGAAAGTGCCTCTGCGGGTGACATTCCTTTCAATTCACCAAAGTACAGAAGCTGGTCGCCCACCGTCATATTTTTGTAAAGTCCGCGCTCCTCCGGCATATAACCGATGTTTCGGATGTGCTCGGGATTCAGCTCCTTGCCGTCAATCCAAACCTTGCCTTCATCGGCCTGCGTAATTTGATTGATGATTCGGATAAACGACGTCTTCCCCGCACCATTAGGACCCAAAAGCCCGTAAATACTGGCAGTTGGCACCTCCAGAGAAAAATCCTGAAGCGCAATTTTCTTCCCCGCGTTGTAAGTTTTTTTGATATTTTCAGCTTTCAGCATTGATAATCTGTAATTAAAAATGAATAATTAATTGTTAGGAGCAAGACGATTTTCCTTTCGATTCACTTGTCCAACCCGCTTTCCGTTGCAATCTTTTTTTTTCAAAAAGGATTTCCACTGCAATCGGGGCTATGTTGAGGTTTTGTCTTTCTTTTCAACGATTTTTAAAACCACACAAAATTAGTTCATTAATCTCAAAAATGTTACAGAAATACTTCGTAATTGAACTGTAGTTTGTCATTGACTTCGTCGAACCATTATGTTAGCTTTCCGCAGGAATCTTGACAAAGATGGTAAAGACAAATCTGGATAATCCAATGATATTTTAAACGATGAAGTTTTTTTTGTTAGTCCATTCAAGATTCAAATCAATAAAACGGCAACTACAGGAAAAGCCGATGAATACGTGAAGATGCTTCATCGTAATGAATCAACGGCTCATCGTAATGAATCACTCGCTCATCGTAATGCTTTATTGGCCTATCGTAGTGAATCAATGACCCAACGTAATGAATCAAAGGCGCAACTAAATGAATCAATGACGTAACTAAATGAATCAATGAGGCTTTGTAGTGAATCATCGGCTTAACTAAATGTGTTTTTGATGAATTTAATCTTAACAGAATATAACCACAATTTTGTCATTCCGAAGGAATCTCGACAGAGAAGAATTGATTAGTTTAGATTGACTGCGTCGAACCACTTCGTTAGGTTTCTCCGGAATGACAAATTGGATGTTAAGCTGGCAGTTATAAAACACATAATAATTTTAAACCAGAACATAATAAAACCACAATTTTGTCATTACGAAATCCCGACATAAAAGTATATTGCCGTTTAGATTGACTGCGTCGAACCACTTCGTTAGGTTTCCTCCGGAATGACAAATTGGATGTTACAATACGGAATATAATATTCTAAGTTTAAAAAATATAAAATCAACTACCCAGAAATCAACTTTGACAAAGCTTTATTAATTCTTAAATTAGCCAACCAAAACCAATCCGCAAAAGCTAACAGCCAAAAGCCGATTGCCAAAAGCCACACTATGACTCAAGAATTTTTGGGAAATCCCCAATTCAATATATCAAACCAGGCGGTTTCCGCAAGCTGCCCGTCCAACATTGCCCTTATCAAATATTGGGGAAAATACGAGAACCAAATCCCGGCAAATCCAAGCATCAGTTACACATTGAACCATTGCAGAACAAATACCACAATGGAGTTTTTGGCAGGCCAAGAATTCTCCGTTAAGACTTTCTTATCCGGAAACGAAGAACAGAAATTCGGTGAGAAAATCGAAAAATACTTCAAAAATATCGAGCAATATCTGCCTTGGATTCTGAAAGGCAAATACATCATCAGAACCGAAAATACCTTTCCGCACAGTTCTGGAATTGCAAGTTCAGCATCCGGTTTCGGCGCGATTGCCAGATGTCTTATGAATCTGGATGATATTTTTACGTCAAAAGATGAAGGCTTCGAGAGCCTCAGCCTGACAAAAACCAAAAAAGAAAGTTTCCTGGCAAGATTGGGAAGTGGAAGTGCTTCCAGAAGTCTGTACGAAGGTTTGGTAGTTTGGGGGAAAACTGAGGAAGTGGAGGGGAGTTCTGACTTATTTGCTGTGCCTTATGACAACAATGAAATCCATCCTATCTTCAAAAATTTTAATGATTGGGTTTTGCTGATTCACGAAGGTCAGAAATCCGTTTCGTCCACTGTTGGTCATGGCTTGATGAACACCAATCCTTATGCAGAAAGACGTTTCCAGGAAGCACACGAGAATTTTACAAAACTGAAAACCATCCTTGCAACAGGCGATATGGAAGGTTTCATCAAACTCGTAGAGCACGAAGCGTTGACGCTTCACGCAATGATGATGATGAGCGAACCGGCATTTATCCTGATGCAAACGGGAACTTTGCAAGTCATTAATAAAATCTGGGAATTCAGAAAAATCACAGGATTGGCTTTGTTTTTCACGTTGGACGCCGGTGCAAATGTTCACTTGCTTTTCCCGAATGATATTGATAATAAGAGAATCACAGATTTCATAACGACAGAATTGATTCCGTTGACTCAGAAAGGTGGCGTTGTGAAGGATGTGATGAGATGGTAAGATTCCTTAAAAATAAGAGCAGACATCGCTCAAGAAAGAATAGGTATTACTATTTGGATAATTTTGCGGATAAAATTGTTATTGAAAAAAGTAGTATTGTGTATGCCCAATATTTTATAATCCCAACAATATTCACTTTTGTAGGCTTTCAGTATTTTCGAGATAATAACTATGAGCCGAAGTTTTTAATCATAATTATTCTTGGTTATTTTTTCAGCTTTGTAGCCAATTATTTTATAGCAAAGCATTTAAGAAAAAATCCTGAGATTGTCATAAATAAAATTGGAATCACTTTTTCAAATACAAGAACGATTTTCTGGAAAGAAATTTCAAATTATAATCTACTTCAAAGAAATTCTTCGATAGGTATTTATATTATAACTGAAAGTGAAGAGTTTGTCTTAGAATTTAAACATTTACCAATTTCAAAAACCAAATTAAAAGTTTTGATTAATTCGTTTTATAAAAAATATAATGGTGCAATTAAAAGAGATTACAATTTTTTAAGTCAAAACATCAACAAAATAGAAAATGTTAGTTTTGATAATTATTTGAATAATACAATTTTATGATGAAAAAACTTACCCTAATACTTCTGCTAATCATCTCCTTTACCGGAAATTCACAAACCGTAACAGAACCAACCAATCACTCCGCAGAATGGTCGCAACCTTACGAACCCTTCAGAATTGTGGGGAATCTTTACTATGTTGGAACTTACGATTTGGCATCTTATCTCATTGTGACGAACAAAGGAAATATCCTTATCAACACGGGCCTGGCAGATTCTTATCCTCAAATAAAAGCGAATATCGAGAAACTCGGATTCAAATATAAAGACACAAAAATCCTGACTTTGACCCAAGCACATTTTGACCATATGGGCGCAATGGCAGACATCAAAAAAGAAACAGGAGCAAAACTTTATGTTGACCAGGATGATGCCGGCGTTTTGAAATCCGGCGGAAAATCGGATTATGAGTTGGGGAAATATGGCGTGACTTTTAAACCGTTAAATCCGGATTTTCTGTTGAAAAACAACGGCAAAATCAAATTGGGAAACACGACTTTGACTTTGCTTCATCATCCGGGGCATACCAAAGGTTCTTGCAGTTTTATCTACGAAACGAAAGATGAAAATGGAAAATACAAGGTTTTGATTGCCAATATGCCTTCCATAATTATCGACCACAAATTCTCTGATGTCAAAGCTTATCCTACCATCCAAAAAGATTATGCTTACACTTTGGATGCAATGAAAAAACTGGATTTTGATGTCTGGGTTGCTTCTCACGCGAGTCAGTTTGATCTTCATAAAAAAAGAAAAGAAGGCGACGCTTACGATCCGAAACTGTTTATGGATAAGGAAAATTATTTCAAAAGACTGAAGGATTTGGAGGATGATTATCTTGAAAAAGTGAAAGAGGAATCGAAATAATAAGATGAATCAGATAAAATGAAATTCAGAAAAAATATTTTAAGATTAAGGAAAAAAGAAAGATATTCTAAGTTTGGGATATATAAAGACATTCCAAAACAAAAATTATTTAGACAAAGTAGAAGTTTCTTTTGGTTAATTTTAATTTGTTCATTAGCCTTATTGTTTTACATCGATAGAACAAATAATTCTGATAATGCTTACGAACCAGCAATGGCAGTTATAGTTTATTCAATTTTTGCTTTTGGTTATCTAGTTAAATTTATTCTTAGTTTATTCTTTCCGGAATTAATTTTAAATGAAAAAGGATTAAAATTTTTGGGAAGAAAATTGATAGACTGGAAAGAAATTAGAAAAGTCAAAATTGATTATGGTGGGAATTCAAAAATAATGTTTATCGTCACCAAAAATAATTCCAAAAAAATTATTGAAAATCTCAATCTTACAAATATTGATGAATTAAAAATTTCTATGCGATCTTATCTTGAAAAATTTTGTTCAAAAAAAGTTTTATTAAAATGAAAATCCACCACATCGCCATCATTTGCTCAGATTATGAAGTTTCCAAGAAATTCTACACCGACGTTTTAGGACTCAATATCGTTCGAGAAGTTTATCGTGAAGCGAGACAGTCTTACAAACTCGATTTGGCAATCGGAGAACATTATGTCATCGAGTTGTTTTCGTTTCCAAATCCGCCCGAACGCCCTTCAAGAGCGGAAAGTTGTGGACTTCGTCATTTGGCTTTTTCAGTGGATGATGTGGAAGCAAAACGAAATGAATTAATTGAGAAAGGTTTGGATTGCGAAGACATCAGAATCGATGAATTTACCGATAAGAAGTTTTTTTTTACAACCGATCCGGATCGTTTGCCTTTGGAGTTTTATGAGAATTAGACTGAGAGATAATAGAAGATAGATGAATAGACTAATTGATCGATTAAAATCAATTATCATTGATCTCTCATCATCTATAATTAGTGCGCGTATCCAGTCAAAAAACTGATGGTCATAATTGCCAGAACAATCAGCGAAATCACAACATAAGTATAGTCTTTTTCTTTAAGATAGCCGATCAGTGCAAATATAATCCGCACCAATGGCGTTAAAATCAATAACAGTATTCCGAGCTGAATAATTGCCATTCCCTCGCATTTCATCAATGACGTCCAGAAATTCTGAAAAATATTGTCGTCGGCTATTTCTAGTTCCTTGTAATGTCTCGGCATTTTGAAACCTTCGGAAAAAAGCTTGATGAAACCTATCAGGGAAGTTACTACTGAAAGTACAACGCCCAGGCGAAGGAGATTTCCCACCGAACGGTTGAGGTCTATATCGGTAAATGGTTTGGTTCTCATTATTGGAAATTTTTAGCAATACCGTTATACATCATATATATAGAAAGGATCGTGATAACAATCGCGAAAAATACTTTCAGTTTTTTTGTTTTCGAAACCATCAGCGTTTTCGAGCCAATGAAACTTCCCACCACAACACCTATCAAAACAGGAGCGGCAATCACTGGAATAATCTGGCCCCGCTGAAAATAAATCAGTGCGCCGGCAACTGCTGTTACGCCGATCATAAAATTACTCGTCGTTGTCGAAACTTTGAAAGGCAGTTTCATCATATTGTCCATCGCCAATACTTTCAAAGCACCGGATCCGATTCCCAAAAGTCCGGACATTGCGCCTGCGAAAATCATCATCAAAAATCCGGGAACTGTATTTTTTGAAGCGTAATGTTTGATGCCATCCTTATCCGGAAAAGTTCCGTACAGTTTCAGTTTGTCTGCCAAACTTCCCTTCACAAGTTCTTCCTGATGATCCGGTTTTCCTTTTAAATTAAGCAAAACGGTAAGAATCAAAATACTGGCGAAGATGATTCCTATTGTATTTGGATTAAGATAACCGGAAACCAGCGCACCGGAAACCGCACCTGCAGTGGTTGCGATCTCGAGAAACATTCCGATTCTCATATTCGTGAAGCCTTCTTTGACAAAAGCTACTGCTGCTCCGGAGGATGTTCCGATCACTGAAATAAGCGATGCGCCAATGGCGTAATGCATCGGGACACCGAAACCGAGTGTTAGTAAAGGAATGATAATGACGCCGCCGCCAAGTCCAGTGAGAGATCCCATCAATCCGGCTGCGATAGCTCCAATAAATAGAATTATGATTTCTGACATCCAGCAAATATAAAAGTATTGATTTGGGTACACAAACTTTGAAAAACAATATTTTGATGTATTTTTGCAGGACAATTTTTCCGGATGAAATTATTCTACATTATCTTAGGCGCAGTGGCGAAAGGAAGGCATATCGAGCAACATGATGTTTTCTTTGGTATTGCGGAAAGGCTGGAAGATCTGCATCCGGAAATCAAACGCTTTTGGAAGGGTGTCAAACTTCATATCGACTGTTATCAGGAAGTGAAATTTGTTGATGGATTTGAATTGAAGATCGTTGAAGGTAAAAGTGACAACGACAATAACCATTTATTTTTCATCAATCTCGGCGGTTACAAACTGGGATTTTTTGAGGAGTTTCACGAGCAGCATTTGATGGTAGGAGAGTCTATGGCAGATGTTATTAAGCGTGTTAAAAAAACAAAGTTTTACAAGACGATGGGTTTTAAAGATGCGCCGAGTCATATTGATGACAAACTGGGTGTTGATATTGATGATATTTATAATTTAAACGATCTGCTGTCGCCGGAAACCAGGGAAAAATATTCTATCATCCTTGAAAAATCAGACAGTGAAAATCAGCAGAATGTGATGGAAGTAGGCTATTTTAAAATCAAGTAATTATGAAAATATTCTCATTTTTATCTTTAATCATCTCTTCGCTTTGTTTTTCTCAAATTTCTGATGAAGAACAAATCAAAGCCACCATTAATGACTTGTTTCTTGGTATGAGAACGTCCGATTCGGTTTTGGTAAAGAAATATTTAACAAAAGATGCACTTTTCCATTCATTGGATATGGATGGAAAATTTTATACTGATTCTCCCGAAAGGTTCTCAAAGCAAATCGGAAAAACGCCAAAAGGCTTTTTGGATGAGAAAGCGACTTCCTGGAAAATATCAGTTGACGGAAAAATGGCAAGCGCTTGGGTTCCGTATGTATTTTATTACAAAAATAGTTTTTCGCATTGTGGCGTAGATAATTTTGCACTGATCAAAGAAAATGAGGTTTGGAAAATTCATTATCTCATCTACACAATGCGTAAAGATAAATGTGAGGAGTAAATCTAAAAATAAAGAAAAAGAGGAAACGCTTGGCGTTGCATCTGACAATTAAAAAAATAAATATCTAGAGATGAAAATCGGAATTTTAGGAGGCGGACAACTTGGAAGAATGTTCATTCAGGAAGCATTAAAATATGATGACGAATTCTTTGTTTTGGATCCAAATCCTGAATGTTCGTGCGCCAATATTTCACATTACACGAGAGGCGATTTCAATAATTATGATGACGTTCTGGATTTTGGAAGAGACAAAGATGTGGTTACGATAGAAATTGAGCACGTGAATGCGGATGCTTTGGAAGAACTTGAAAATCTTGGAGTAAAAGTGGTTCCGAATTCAAAAATTATTAAGATTATTCAGCAGAAAATTCTTCAGAAAAAATTCTATGAAGAAAACAGAATTCTATCACCAGCTTTCGAAATCATGGATGGAAGCGAGGAAGAAATCAAAATCCAACTTCCCTTCGTTCAAAAACTAAATACCGGTGGTTACGACGGAAAAGGCG
>Ga0265797_10006123_pt1 | contig 17208 bp, 5 predicted proteins | sample P2T30metagenome_FD_192433 | JGI IMG/M metagenome (GOLD analysis project Ga0265797, IMG submission 192433) | Plant litter microbial communities from East Loma Ridge, Irvine, California - P2 T30 | ecosystem: Environmental > Terrestrial > Plant litter > Unclassified | place: USA: California...
CAGCGTCACCGACAAACCTGTCGGCTTTCTCGGCAATGTGTCGGCGGACGGGCTGATGCTGATCAGCCAGTTGCCGATGATGGTTGGGGTGGATTTCCAGTTACGTCTCAAAGTCCCCGCCCGCGATAGCAGCCAGCAAGTGATCGATTTCAGCGCCTGCTGCGTGTGGTGCCATGAAGACGCCACCCCGTTGCATTACGACGCCGGTTTCATCCTGCGCCGCGCGCCGGCGGAATTTGGCCAACTGGTGTTGGCGTTGCAGCGCTACTTCAGTTTTCAACCGCTGCCGGCATCGGCTTGATTAGATTCCCCTGAGTCCAGGTAGCCAGGTATCGAGCGTGCGCCCGCCGGTTGAATAATTGTTTCGCTATTGTCAGGACGTTTTTAATGCCAATAAGGTCTTGTTGACTGTCAGAATTGACAGTGGTCGCTCATTCCGCAGTCCCGTAGCTTCAGTGCAAGTTTGCCTACTTGCGCAGGAGCACTGAAATGGACGACGAGATTGGAAAATCCAAGAGCGGGAATGAGCAGGAGAGCGAGAATCAAGCTCACACCAACCGCTTAACGGACAAATCTCTCGCTGATAAGGCTTCCTTCGCAGGTGTGGCGGAGGGGAAACAATATTCCGATGTGTTCTGGGCCAACACTGTCACCACTACCCTTTATCAGACTCACCCGCGCGTGACTGAGTTGACAACCGAACTGAAGTGTCAATACAAGTTTGAAAATGGACGAATTTATGTAAGAACCTTAATGTACAAAATGACTACCCGATATGGTAACTGGTATCGCGCCAATATTGATTTGGCGCTCAAAGCGGGTGAATATCAACGCATAAACTCACCGGACAAGATGAACCAGGACACGCAGTGGCATAATTACGTAATTCACCTGAGCGTGCCACTTGGAGACTATGGTGTAGAAGTTTATCTGCAAATGCGTGTTGATTATGACGGAACTAATAACGATGTTAAGCCTGGGGAGGGCTGGAATCAAAAAATTATTCCCGCACCGCCACCTGTCATAACATCGCCGAAAACAGATGAACTGGTCAGTATGCCTTTCAATGTTGAGGGCGACGGTCATCTGCCTGGCGGTATTATCTATCTGTCAGGGTTGCGGGGTCCTTATTCAGTCGCGTTGGGCACCGCGATTCCGACAGGGGGCGGTAAATGGGCTGCGTTTATTACATTGCCCTCGGACATTACGTCTTTTTATGCGATCCAGCATATAGGTTCAGAGAGATCGATTCTCTCCAGTTCCGTCACGATACGAACAGTGCACAGTGCAATAACCTCACCCTCGGCAAATACCTTGGTGAATCACTCTCAGTTGGTGTTCAAGGGAACTCGTAACAGGGAAGCAGAAATTTCGGTACAGGACGCGCGCAATAATAATGTTCCGTTGACCATTAGCGACAATTTCAACACGGACACCTGGGAGCTTCCCCTTAAGTCAGGGATATTCGTCCCCTCCGGTGATTTTTTAGTCAGAGCAAAAAACGTATCGGCCGGTCACTCCAGCACTTACTCAAACGAAGTAGCCTTGAGGATGTTGGGTTTTCCCGCCATTGATTCCGAAGTTGTGCAAGACGCGGCTTTCGACCTTGAAGGCGATAATGGGTTTCCCGGCGCCAAGGTAGAAGTTTTTGAGGATCTGAGCAACGTCCGGTTAGGTACAAGTGAGGCGCTGACAGACACTCATTGGCTCGTCAAGTTGAAAGGCTTGCCACCGGGTCCGCTCTCTCTTGTCGTGAAACAAACGCTCCAAGGTCTCTCGTCCGGGGCATTCAAGGCCCACGCCTTTAGCATTCGTCCTCCTGCGCTGGAAATACCACACTACGAATTTCCAGCCGCACAGACAGTGCAGTTCTCCGGCGCCGGCCACTACAACCCGAAACTCGTGACGCGGATCCGGTTCATCGTCAAAAGTTTCCCTGGCACCACGCCACCGAACACGCCTCCCATCGTCAACGTGCAAAAAGATGGGTCCTGGGTCGTAACAGCAACAGGCTGGGGAGTGGGCAATTATTCAGTCGAGGTTGTGCAGCAGATCGCCGATAACGCCAGTGACTGGATCGACTCGCATGCTTGTCAATTTGAAGTCAGACACTCGCTGCCACAGGTCAGCGAAGTTACTCATACCCCTGCCTATCGTCCGGTGTTCAGCGGCAAGGGCTACCCAGGTGCGACTGTCCGGTTTACATATCCTGACGGCTCGGAATTTGCTCCCGGTGCCGCTGTGCGGAATGAGCGGTGGTCCAGCGCTACTCCGAAGGAGATGGGGCCGACGAAAGATCAGCGAATCTTCATATACCAATCCATTGGGGATGTAGATTCGCCTGCGCACCTCGAGTATGTGTTTTCCATCCCGCCTCAGGCGCCAGGCCTGAACGATCCACAAGAGAACGGCCAGTCGCCAATATTTACCGGCACCTGCTGGCAGGGGGCAAAGGTCCTCCTGGCCTTCAACGGCGAAGGCCGCTACGTGGCTGAAACAGACGGGAATAAATGGCGGTACGAAAAACCCGGTGGTTTTGCTCCTGGGAATTACACCATCAGCGTCACCCAGTTTGCTGCCGAACAGGAGTCGGGCCCGGTCAGAAAAGACTTCACCGTCAGACGGAACATGCTGAAACCGCAGATCGCCACACCGCTGGAAGGTGCCGTGGTTGCAGCGGATCTGATTGTGACCGGCGGCAACGGCATGGCCGGCGCCTCAATGCAATTGCGCGATGCGCAATATGGCAATGTACTGGGGCAGCTGGACTTGACCGCAGATGGCCCCTGGTCGATCAGCCTGACCGATCTGCCGCGGCGTGGGTACAGCATTGATGCGCGGCAAACGCTGGAGGAGCAGAAATCCGAGCCCAGTGATCCGCGTTCCTTCACGGTAGCGCTACTCGCCCCGCAGATTACCGTTCCGAAGCAGGACGGCACGATGACGCGCGATGGCAGGATTGAGGGCACCGGTTGGCGCGGCGCTTGGGTTGAAATATGGGACGTGGATGCGAACGTGCAACTGGCTACCGATATCGAGGTCCAGCCTGATGGCTCCTGGTACTCGGAGTTGAAACAGTCGACGGGTCACCATCAACTGTGGGCCCGGCAATCGTTCGCGGGGACCCGGTCCGAAGAGAGCCCGATACGAAGCTACAGGGTTGTCCCGAATGCTCCCGCCATCGAGACCCCAACCGCCGACGATCATGTAGGAAGGCGAGTGTGGGTGTGCGGTTTTGGCGTACCCGGCGACAAAGTACTGGCGACACTGGGCGATGCCCGGGGAGAGGCTGTGGTTGCGGACAATCGCACCTGGTCGATGCTGTTGAACCTGAGTCTTGCAGGCGGCAATCACGCGTTGCAGGTGATTGCTTCATCCGCAGAGTTTCAATCTGAGCCGACCCTGCAGCAGCTGGCGGTGGGCACTTATCTGCCAGTCATCGAGGCGCCGCAACCGGGGCGCCAGGTTGATCGCAACCCTTGGTTCCGAGGACATGGTCGCCCTGGCGTCGGCCATCTGGTGAGCTGGTTCAATCCTGAGGTGGTCTGGCTCGAGCACGTTCCAGTGGACGGAGGGCAATGGCAGGGCCAGTCAGGACAATCGCTGCCGGCAGGTGGCACTTGGTACTGGTTTCACCAGACGCTCACTGATGACGAAGGAGAAACGGTATCAGAGCGCGTGCTGAGTTCCCGTTTCGAGGTTGATGCTGGAGACGCGCCAGCGAAACAGCGTCGGTAGAAGCCGATGAACGGTAGATAAACCTGTCAGTTCTGACAGGCGACAATCGGCAGCCATGAGCGCTTAATTGCAGTCAATCCGACGTCGCTCCGGACAATTGGCGAAGTGGTTCAGCGCCGTCATACCCAAGGATACCGATCATGGCAGATACGCTTCGTCCCGCTCAGCAATTGCTCGACCAGATATTCGGTGCGCCAGCGTTCGCTGGGAACACCGGCCTGGCAAAGCTGCGTGCCGACCTCCAGGACAGCTCGATTTTCCCGCTGGTTAAACACAACGCCGAGGGCTTGATCAGCCGATATGGCCTAAGTCCCGTTGATGCGCAAAAAATCATCCGGCCACTGCGCTCTATGGCCACGTATATCTTGCGCCAGTACATCGAGCACACCCAGCGCGGGAGCCCCGAGGCGCCAGCCGAGCCTTTTAGTGGGCTGCTTTCCATTGTCGACGGTCCCAATCTGGAGCGTCTGTTTGCACCCAGGTTTGAACAGATGTGTCCTGTGGGTTCGCCCGAGGCTATTGATTCGCTGCAGGCGTATCTGGTGAACCTGTACCAGTTCGTTGATGAGATCGAGGTTGCAGGCGACCCCGCAATCAAGCCATTGCATGACCGGCGAGCTGACCTGAAGCGCCTGATGATCGACGAGCAGTCGACGCACCAGCGCGTGTCTTCGGTCGAAGTCAGTACATCGATCCTGCAGGCTTTCATCGACTCGTACATACCGATAGAGGATCAGCAGGAGGCAATGATTGCCGCGCGTTATCCCATTGGTCTGCCCTACTACAAGCCCTGGAGCACCATCGAAGAAGTGGTGCGTTCCCATGAGCTGTTGGCAGGTGATTTTGTGCGGGCTACCGATTTGCTGGCCCCGGGTTTCCTGCGTTCGGATGACTGGGTCGCCGGATCCGGGGCGGCATGGGCCCTCGACACGGGCCTGGGGCCCTACCAGCGCGAGCTTCTGACAGAGCCTTTCATCCCGCTTGACGGCGGAACCTCTCCGCAATTTTATCTGGACAACTTCGGGGCCGAAGGCATAGATGTAGGCAACCTCAATCAGGTCAAGTTTTTTTGCGAACGGACAGAGCTCAACACGCCAGAGCTAACGTGTCTCTTGTCGGTAGGCGCTTTCGAGTCGGAACGCTCGCCAAACATCAAGTACGACACCGTCGACGACGACAAATCCGAAAGCGGTCGCTACGGATCGGTTTATATCAATGGCGGGAAGCATCCCGGTATCGGCTTCGTCGCGAGTAGCAGCCAATACGCGCGAATTTACCTGGCACCCTACACCGCTCAGGGCCTGCACGGTTTCGACCGGATGAACCGCAAGTTACGCCTGGACAAGTGGTTTGAGATGCCCAGTGGCGAAGTGGATGACGTCGTGGCTGCCTTGATCAACGCCGAGCGTCGCGGCGCGGGAAACGAGAAGTGGGCGATTTCCGAAAACGTCGTTCATGGTCTGGGCCTGTTCCAGCGGTTGCGCAAGCATTACAACTGTTCAGCGGCGGATTTCGCCGTGTTCGTCGACCAACTGGCGATCTATGGTCGCGGCGAAGCACTCTCGCAGTTCGACCGGATCTTCAATAGTCAGGGAAGTCACAGGGCCCCTTTTGTACTTGACGGGGAAGGCTTTGACTGGATGCCCGCGCCGGGTATTGTCGACCTGACGATCAGTCAATTGTGCAGCGCACTGGGTATCAGCCTTCAGACCTACGCCTATCTGGCTCTCGCCGTGGCCAGCGCTTATACGCCCGATCCAAAGTTGTCGCGCAGCAGGGCAGTCATTTCGAGCTTCTATCGACTGGTGGCACTGGCGCGAATGTTCGGGATCGCCCCCGTAGAAGCGATTTCGCTGTTGAGCCTGCTCGGAGGGAAAGCGTGGCTTGACGGTCTGGCGGGAGAACCGAGCATCGATCCCGCTGGGGAAGGTCCGGATGTCTTGCACCTGATCGAAGCCATGCACACCTGTGTCCAGTGGTGCCGTCAAAGCGATCTGCCGGTGCTTTGGATGTTGCAGCACGTCTCGCCTTTGTTGCCGGTGAGCCAAGCAACGGATCGCGACTTGCAGTTTTTTGGACAGGTTCGCGGCCTGCTGCCCGCAGCGCTATTTTCCGAGAGCGCCCTGATGATGGCGGGCGTGCCAGCTGCAAGGGTCGACAGCTGGGTGCAATTGCTGTCGATCGAGGCCGCAGGTCTGCAGCCCCTGATTGATGATGATGGTCTGCTGCTGGCCCCCTGGGGGACGGCCGAGCAATATCGCCTCTTTGTCCTGAACAAACTTCGCTGGGCGATCAGGACCGCTCTCGGCGACCTGCCCCCCGCAGAACTTGAAACGACACTCGCGATCATGCTGACAGTCTTCAATCAGGCCAGCGAGGCGCAGTCATCGATTGTCCAGGAAACCCTTGCCGTTTACGCCAATATTGAAGCCGAGAAAGTCCTGCCAACGCTCAATTGGGCTGGCGCGACGGTGGCCGGGTTATTGCGTCAGATAAAAGACCTGCCGATGACCGAAGCCGAACAGCCGCGTCGCGCACGCACTGAAAGTCCCCCTGAACTGCTTGGAGTTCTTGCCCAAGTGCGCCGCTTCAGTGAAATCGTCACACAGCTCGACTTGAGCGCAAATCTGCTGGAGGACTATCTGGCCTATGGAGCTCAGGCCTGGATCGGCCATCTGCCGGAAGATTTTTCGTTGTCCACACTTTACTACCTGACGGTGATGACCCAGGCGATCGCCATGAGCGAGCAGCCTGAGCAGGACTTGCTGGATTATTTTCAAGAGGTCAATGAGCTGCGTGAAGGTCTCAGCGGTGATGCACTGACGCTGGCGCAAAAGGCAGCGGAAATCAGGCTGGCGCTCTTTTTGGGCTGGAGTGTGCAAGACGTGCATGAATGTCTCCTGCACATAGTGCCGACGACCAAGGTGCTGAAAAATCTCGCTCAGCTGGACGTTCTGATGCGCTTGCGCAGGCTGTCTGCAGAGAGTGGTATGGATGCCAAGACCATTCTCCTGATCGGCAAGCTGCCGGAAGAAGACGTCGGCAATGCCTATGAAGCGGCTGCCGAGTTCGCCTGGCTCAGCGACGAACCGCTGGTTCCCGTTATTCCGCGGGCGGGCGATCTCGATCAACTGGTCAACGTGGTCTGGACATTGAGCCCTGCCACGGTCATCGCCAACAAACCCGGTGACAAAGCCGTCTATACCGTTACTGTCACCGACGCCGATAACAAGCCGATCAGTGGCCTTCGCCTGAACTGGCAAACGACCCTGGGCGATATTGTCAGCAACGACACCAATCTACAGGGTGTACTCACCGCGACGTTCACGCCGGGGGCATTGCCGGGCAGAGAAACACCGCTCTTCTGGCCTGCGCTGTTCAAGCCGAGACCCGCAGACCCCGTTGATATTGTCGTGGACCTGACCTCCATGACGCCTGAGAAGACATCACAGCTGCCGCCTGGCAGTGTCCGGATCGGCCAGACTGTCGCATTCAGCATTCAGTTGCTGGATGACTACGGCAATCCCGGCAAAAAACGCAAGGTTGAGTGGAGCTGGAGATTGCGAGCGCCCGGCAAAGGGGTCGCGATCATTGAACCGGATCATGGCGTTACCGATGAGCAAGGCCGCTCACAGGTAGTCGTCTCCAGTCATACCGGCGGCACGTTCGAAATCATCGTGAAAAGCACGGATAGCGGCAATACAGCCTATTTCGACTCCATCACGTTCGCAGATAACGAGCCGGCTTCCTGAGGGTATCGCTTTTTCACACATTTGAACTCAAGCCATATTCCAAGGAGAGAGGACGATGAACTCGCATGTCACTGGCACGTTGCTGGAGAAACACCGCTCGGCATTGATCGATTTTTGCATCGGCGCACTCGCGCGCAAATCCGGGCATGATTTCCTCAAGACAGAGGCGGATCTGTCGGAGTTGTTTCGCACCGACGTGCAAAACACCCTGGCCGTAGAAACCTCCTATGTGGCAGAGGCGACCAGTTGCGCTCAGCAGTTCATCGATGCGGCACTGCACAAACTTGAGCCAGGTTACCAAAATCACACCTTCAACCCCGAACTGCTTGAGCGTTGGAAGCTGGACAGAACCTATTCCGAATGGGCCGCAGCGCAATTGATCCAGACTCATCCTTCCAGCTATATCAACGCCTATGTGCGTCAACGCAAAACCAGCCTGTTCAGGGTTCTCGAAAACGATCTCAACCAGACCCGCCTCAGTGCCGATTCGGTTCTGATTGCGCTGCGCAACTATCTGCAAGCCTTCGAGCGGATCTGCAATCTTGATGTGATCAGTGGCTACATGGACGGCCTCGAGCCTGCCGACTCTGTTTATTGCTTCATCGGCAGAGAACGCGTCCCTCCGTACCAGTACTACGTACGCAAGGTTCGCGTCGAATTGCTCAAGAGCAGTCGCGCAGTCAATCCGGCGTCTTGGGACGAATGGCAAGCGGTCGATATTCCAGCGGTGAACGGTGTCCTGGACATGCGCCCGCTGATCTGGAACGGCCGGCTTTGCGTGGTCTGGGCACAGTGGCGTGACAAAGTCACCGGCAAAACCGCAGAAGACTTCATCCCCCACAAGCTGGACATCAACCTGGCGTTCATGACCGAGAACGGCCAGTGGTCGGCACCGCTGAGCCTGCACAGTTCAGAACACGCCAACCCAGTGACGAGACCCGACCCGGTCCGGCTGATCGCCACGGTCTCGACCGACCATCAACACCCCAAAGGCAAGCTGGGGGTGCTGCTGACGGGGACGGTGATGGAAGTACCAGTTGATGAGAATGGTGACCGGGAAAAGGGCGAGCCAGAGCCCAAGCCATTCAACCACCTCGCTGTATTCGATGTACTGATGCGCCCTGTCACGGATTCAGGCGCCTGGCTGAAGTCTGCCCGGGACGACCGCTTCCTCACTGCCGAGACAGTTCAGCACCCACTCGGCAGTCAGGTCACCATCGTCAGCGAAGGTGCTCCGGCCGGCAGCATGACGCCGTATCTGGATCTGAATGTCTTCGCGTTGCGAGTGGGTGATAACGATGTGCTGACCGTCGATGGTCTATGCCGCCCGACCCCACTGGATGGCAAGGGCGTGGTGATGAGGCTGAAAATCCTCGGGAATCCGACGGCTGGTGATCCGCTGCCTGTCGAGACCGCGCAGAACACCGCAGGCAACTGGACAATGCCACTGGGAAAATTTACGCGGGCAAAAGGCTCATGGCCAAACCCCACGAGTTTCTCGCTGGGCACTGACACAGCGGGATACGGCACGAAAAAATTCCATCTGAGCATCGTCGACCTGACGGACTTCATCCCGCCAACCCTGTTGAAAAACACCGTCGACGCGGCGCAGTTTCTCGACCTCAACCTGGGCGGGGACTACGCCCTCAAGTATGTGCGGCTCAATTCCCTGTTCGGCCCCGAACTGGTGCAGCGCGCCAATATTTCTCCGGATGCGGTTCTGGATTGGCAAACGCAGCACCTGAAAGAACCGGGTCCTACAGGCTTTCCTGCATTCGAAGAACCCAACGGGCCTTTTGACGGTGCCAATGGCCTGTTCTTCTGGGAACTGTTTTTCCACGCGGTACATCTCGTGGAAACACGACTGCGCGATGAGGATCGGTTCAGCGATGCGCAGCAATGGCTGCATTATCTGTTCGCTCCCCACGCTCCTGCCGACCCCGACACGGTGCCCAATCCCCGTCCAGCCTACTGGCGTTGCCGTCCGTTGACCGGTCCAGGAAGCTCTGGCGCCGAGAGCCTTGCGCCGCTGGATCCGGATGCCATCGCCTATTCCGAGCCGAACATTACAGGCTTGTAGTATTCGTCGAATACGTGAAAAACCTGATGGCATGGGGAGACTGGTATTACCGCCAGTTGACTCGCGAAAGTCTTGCCGCTGCCCATCTGCGTTACGTACAGGCCGGTTTTTTTATGGGCAAGCCACCCTCGGGGAGTACCGTCAGCCGTTGGCAGGCGATCACGTTGGGGGCGTTGCTGGAAGAATGCAGCAAACGCCCGGATCTGGAAAAGTTTGAAAGCGAATTTCAGTTCAGTCTGGCCGATATTTCCGCCGGCTCCGATGTCGCACCACAGCTGGGCCTGTTGGCCTGCGGCCCTTTCAAAATTCCGATCAATCAGGTGTTGGTCGGCTGGATCGAGGCGCCGCGCAAGCGCCTGTTCAATCTGCAAAACAATCTGACCATTGACGGTCGTCCGCTGGACATACCGTTGTTCAGCCCGCCGGCTGATCCCAACCAGCTGCTGCGTGACCGGGCAGCCGGCAGCAATGGCAGACCGCGGTCGATGGGGCAGACACGGGTCATCGCTTTCTATTGGCGGGTAGCCTTCGAACTCGCCTTGCGGGCGGTGGAAACCATGCAGCAGTTTGCCGCAGAGATACTCAACGTGCTGGAGCGCCGTGATCGCGCTGAACAAGAGGAACTGCAGCAAAGCCATCTCGTCGAGCTGGGCAATTACGCGCTGACTGTGCAAGAGCAAACCATTGCCCAGATGGAGGCGGTAGTCGTATCGCTTACCGAAAATCGGCAAAAAGCCGTCGAGCTTGCTCAAGCGTATGCGACACGCTACGAAGAAAACGTATCGGACGCCGAGTACGCAGTCATGTCCAACCTGCAACGCTCCAAGGAACTGGCGATGCAGTCTTCTGCGCTCAGAACGGCGGGCGGAGCGGTCGCAGCGCTGCCGAAGATTTTCGGCATGTCCAATGGGGGCGCGCTGCCTGAGCAATTACTGTTTGCCTCTGCCGACATATTCAATATTTTGTCGATCGGCGCGCAGGCGGATGCCGACAAACAAGGCACCAACGAAACCTATCGCCGGCGACGCAATGACTGGGCACTGCAACGTGATCAGGCACTGGCGGAGATACGCGCAATCGACGCGCAAATCGTAGCGCAGAATCATGCTGTGGCCGCTGCCCGGATCAACCTCGCACAGACGCTCAGGGCGAACGGTCAGGCGGTGACGATGTACAACTTCCTGAAAAAACGTGCGACCAATGCCGAGCTGTTCAACTGGATGCTCGGCCAGCTCAAGGCGTTGCACTATCAGGCCTACGATGCGGTGGTCAGCCTGTGCCTCAGCGCACAGGCGTCACTGAGCGCGGAAACGGGCAATTACGCAGTAACCCCGCCGCCCCAGGTGTTGCATGACCAATATCATGGACTGACCGCCGCCAATCATCTGCGCAATTATCTACTGCTGCTGGAGCGTGAGTATGTGCAGCGCACCGAGCTGAAGCTGCAATTTGTGAGGACCATCTCGTTGCGCTCGTTGTGTGATGACGTTAGTGACCGTCAACCCGGTATCGACAACTGGGCGCACGCGCTGAAGCAGCTATGCGATACCGGGTCGCTGGAATTCAGACTCACGCAGTTGCTCTTCGATCGTGATTATCCGGGGCACTACTGCCGTCAGATCAGTTCGGTGGCGGTCACGCTGCCGGTCGTCGCCGGGCCATTCGAAAACACGCGAATGATTCTGACGCAGATCAGCAACATGACGGCCACCGAGGCGACGGTGCGATCGGTACAGTATCTGCTCGATCCGACGGCGGGTGTAGCGCCTGCCGATGTTGTGCATAACGTGCGCAGCGGTCAGCAGATCGCGATTTCGCTGGCCGTCGCTGATGACGGTACGTCCGCGGTGAAACCCGAGGAGGGCCTGCTGCGGCCTTTCCAGTTCACCGGCCTGATCGGCAGCTTCTCGTTGTATTGCCCCTGGTTTGACCGGGCTCGCCAGGCGGAACAGCTTGCCAGCCTGACTGACATCATTTTCGAGATCCACTACACAGCCAGAGCCGGCGACCCGACGTTTACCCAAAAAGTCATGGATCTGGTGATTGAAGCGGAAGAAAACGCCGAAGCAGCAGGCAAGGGAGGGCGCGGTCATGCCTGAAGCGATCATTCATGCACGCGAGAATCTGGTGAACGACGGCGAGTTTCTCCAGGGCTTGAAACAGTGGCAGAAGCAGGGGCGCGTCGATAAGGAGTCCGAGCCTTATCTGGGCAAGGATCAATCCTTTCTGGCTGCGCGTAACGAAGGCAAAGCGTGGCAGGACATCACCTTGCCCAGGTCATCGGCTGACAATGCGCGTTATGTCCTGAGTTTCCTTTGGGAAACCCGACACACCGAGCCGGGCTGGCTGTCGGTGTACAAAAATGGCGTCCGGGTCGAGCACTTCGAGCTGCCGTCCGGCAACGCCCGCGACCGCGAACAGGACCAGATCCGTCTCAACGCCGGGCTCCCGCTGGATTTGAAACCGAACCTTTTCCGTGAACCGCTGATGGCATCGTTTGTTGCGGGCGATGTTTTACGAATCGAGATAAGCAGTCCGAAAAACGCCCCTTCCTCACGGGAAAAAGTCTGCATCACCTGCATTGATCTGCAATTGGAACTTGAGGACCCGCAAGTGCAGAGCATCATCCTGGATGAACATGCCCGTGCGGCCGGCGCTCCGCTTTATCTGTGCCTGGGCTCCGAGTTCCTCAACGATCACCGGCTCCGGTTCTGCCTGGCGGATGATAGTCCGTGGCTCGGCACTCAGGCCGCACTGGCCATTGTGAACAATCCCATGGGAGCAGTCACTGCTGAGCCCCGCTGGGAAACCAACCAGCCACTGACCGATGGATGGGTCATCACCTGCCCGCTTCTGGACGATGCGCAAGACTATGCATTTACATTGAACCTGATCAATCAGTACACCGCCGAGCCCTATGCGATGCAGGTGTCTTTAGGGCATCACCGTCTGGTGTTTCAGGAAACGCGAGAGGCTGCTTATTACCCGCTGCTCGGCGAAAGTGTTTCCCTGGGGGTGAAAGTGGTGTCGCCTTACACCGCTCGGGGCGTTGGCGGGCGAACTGTAAACTGGTCGATCGCCGGTGACGTCATTGGCGCCTGCGTTACCGATCAGCAGGGTTGGGCGTATATCGATTTTTCGCCCACCCTTGAGCATGTGGGCGATGTGGTGATACAGGCTTCGGTTGAAAGTCTTTATGACATCACAGGGGTGGCCACGCAGGACTTTGCGGTCAAGGTTCTTGGTGAGAGCCCTTGGCAACACGTGGTGTGTTTCGAAAACGGTGATATGAGGGAATGGCCGGCGGACGGCTACCCGAATCGAGGATCGATGCATGTCCTTGATCTATCGATACCGGCCGGCAGCCCGTTGCGAGATTCTTCGATTGCGCTGCAGTGGTCCGGTGATCCTGCCATTGAACTGGGGGTGGTTGTCGAGCCGGCACTGGGTGAATGGCAAGAACCAGCGAGCAGCCTGCGGTGGTCGCTTGCTGCGCAAGACAAGGTCGATGGCCAGTTCGGTCTGTTTCTGGTGTGCTCCAAGTTACTGAAACCGTCACCGATAAAACGCATGTTCCTGGCACGCAACAAAGTCGAGATCGGCGACGTACGCGAACCCGACAAGACGCCAGTGCTGGATGAAAACGAAAGCGCACTGCTGCGTCTGCAGGTTATTCATCGCACCGACAGCGGCGATATAAACGGCGTCATCGGCGCGCAGGTCGAATGGAGCATGCCGGGGGGCCAAACCGTCCATACGACCTCAGGCAGCGACGGCTGGGCGGGGGCGTGGTGCAAGCCGTTGGAGGTGCAGGAAACCACCGTCAATGTCAGCGTCAGGGCGCATCCCCAAGCGCCATCCGTTCCTTGGTCATTCAAGGTCAATGCGATCGCGACCAGCCCCTGGAATAGCAGGGTGCAGATTTTGCTTGATGGTGTCGAGGTCGAGCGCAACACCCTTGGCCTGCTCTGCCATCGCGGGCAGGAACATGAGCTGCAGATTCTTCCGCTTACCGATGATTGGCTGGGTCGAAACGTCAGTCTGCACTGGCGCGACGCCGATCCTGAGATCGGAATGCAGATTTCCGAATTGGGCGTGCGCAAACCCCTCACCGAACAAGGCCTGAAATGGACGCTGAATGCCACCGACAGTAACGTCAGTAGTCTTTTTCAATTAAAGCTGCACATCGAGGGCGGCGAGCCTGATCGTGAACTGACGGGACGGCTGTTCCAGCAGGATCTGAATCTGGAAATGAGCCTGATGCTCGACCAGATCCACGCCGCGCTGGATGTACAGCCTTTATATCCATGTCTCGCAGCGGTGCACGACTTCAAGGTCCTGCCCGAGGGTTTGAGTCCACTCATCGGACTGGATATCGCGTTGGTATGGTCGGAGACCTCGGCAGAGGAACTGGACGCAAAAGTATTTCCAGCGTTGGACTCGACGCAGAAATTGACTGACGGTGGTTTCGTCTGGTCGCTGGATTTCTCCCGTAGCGCCCGGCCCGGGAAGTTCCAATTAACCGTGTCGCTGCCGCAACTGACCCTTTCGTCCGAGGGCAAACCCATGGAGCTGGCGCACAACAAGCTGCGAATTGCGCAATGGCACGAGACCACGGTGACTCCGGTGGTGGGTGAAGAACCGCTATGTTTGTGGGCACAAGTGATATCGGCATTCTCAGGGCTTGGCGTCGGACAAATTCCTGTGCAGTGGACGGGGCTCTCCGAGCAGGTCGAGGCAACCGATGACGAGGGCTGGAGCGGTCATGCCCATGTGCCCGCACGCGCCGGCGAGCAGCAAATAACCGCAGCGATCATCAGCCCCTACAACGGTTCTTCTGAACAGCGTTCGATGAAGGTCAGGGCATTGGCCAGCGATCCCTGGAAGGGCCTCACGATCAGCGTTGACGGTGGAGAGCCAGCGCCCTTTGGTGAAAAAGTCCTGTTCGCACGTCGCTTGCTTGATTACCGGATCGAAGTGAATGCCGACGAGGGAAGTCAGTTATTCGAGCGCAATCTGAGCCTGGGTATTGCCGACAGAGGGCCATCTGCATTTGGCATCCGCGGTCTTGACTCCCTATTGGGTGTCCCGAAACCCTTCAGCGATTCCGGCCTTGTGTACGACTTCAGCGTTGGCGACGAGAACAACGGTAGCTTCGGTTTTTATTGCGCAGCCGAAGATCTGGCAAGTCTGTCGCCGATTCATGCCGTCTCGGTGGGCGAAGGCTCGCAAATGATGACCATCGCCGAGCGCTCACGAGTTCTTCGGACACTGTTCTGGGGTGACACCGTATCCGAGCAGATTACGCTGGTCTCGAATGACGGGAACAAGGCGATGCGCGGCAAAACAGTGGTCTGGAGCCATCCGGATTTCGGTGAGCGGATCACCACTACCAACTATCACGGGGTGGCGAGCATTGCTTTTGTGCCCACCACTACTGGCGCGTCGTCGTTGGCGGCGAGGGCGGGGGATGCGCTGTATTCGGAGTCGCTTTCGTTGCCGTTTTTTCTCCATGAGCCTCGGGAGATTAAAGAGCTGGTCTGTGATGAACCTTCCGGTTATCCGGGACAACAGATCACCGTTCAGGCGTTGGTGGTTTCGGCTATCACCGGCGATCCTTTGAGCAATGTCGAAGTGATGTGGGATTACGACAATAAAGCCATGCCGGCGACCATGACGGGAGCCGACGGCTGGGCCACGCTTAGTTTCATCCTGGAGGCGCCGGGGGAGGCGGCCCTGTGGGCGACGGTAACGGGAGGGGTTGCGGGCTGGGATGTGAATTGGCTGGCACTGACTGTCGTTGAGCGTCCAGCGGTCGTGGCGTCTGTTGTTGCGTCGCCCAATCCGGTTCCCGTGCAGACCTACGTCAGCATGACCGCATTGATTGTGGCCAAGGGAGGCCAGGAGCCCATGCCCAGACGGAGAATCCTGGTCTCCATTAATGGAGCGCCGTTCGTTAAAGCGCTTACCGATCATAAAGGGCGATACACCTCCAATTGGCGCCCGTGGAGCCCTAACGAGCAGATTTCTCTGGTCGTGAAAGTGGAAAACAGCGACGGTACTTCGCACAGCGGCGCCGTGTATGTTTCGGTCACCAGTTGATCTCAAACTGTCAGATCGCGGCGGACTTTTTCCAATTCATGTAGCGTGCCACCAGTTCGGCTCCCAGCTCGGCGGGCCGAACATCCATCATCGCGATTCCATGAGCGGTCAGCCGCTCATGGAGTTTCGAACGTTCATTGAGGAAATCAACGATGCCGCAGTAAGCCAGCGCCTCAGGCAGCGTTTGCACCGGTGCCTGACATAACGTACCCAGCGCTTCTTCACGCAGACTCGCCACCAGCACCCGGTGTTGCGCACTCAACCGTTTGACCGCGCCGAGCAGTTGATCATCGTCATCACGAACATTTGTCACCAGCACCACCAGTGCCCGGCGCTTCTGTCGGGCCAACAACCGGCTGGCGGCGGCCTGATAATCAGCGGGACGCTGCGTGGTCTCCAGATCATGAACAGTGTTGAGCAGGACGTGCAGTTGCCCGCTGCCTTTGACCGGTACGACATGGCGCGGCGTATCACCGGCAAAGGTACTCAGCCCCACCGCATCCCCCTGTCGCAGCGCAACATAAGCGAGCAACAGACAGGCATTGAGCGCGTGGTCGAAGTGCGACAGTTCACCGTCCTGACTGCGCATCTGCCGGCCGCAATCGAGCAGAAAGATGATCTGTTGATCGCGTTCATCTTCGTACTCCCGGGCAATCGGCGTGCGTTGGCGCGCCGTGGCTTTCCAGTCGATCTGGCGCAGGCTGTCGCCTTCACGGAATTCGCGCAGTTGGTGAAATTCCAGGCCCTGACCGCGACGTTGCCGCTGGCGCACGCCGAGTTGGCTGAGCCAGTTGTCCACCGCCAACAGCTCACCACCGTAGAGCCGGGCGAAGTCGGGGTAGACGCGGGTCTGGTCGGCGACCTCGATCAGGCGTTTGCCTGACCATAAGCCCAAGGGACTCGGCAGGTTGACTTCGCACTGTTCAAAGCGGAAATGCCCGCGTCTGGTCGGGCGCAAACGGTAAGTGATCTGGCTGACATGGCCGGGTTGAAGTTCGACAGGCATCGGCAGATGTTCAAACGCTAGGCCGTCGGGTACGTGGTCGAAGAGATCAATAGTCAGTGGCGCGGCGAAGTCATGCGCAATGTCCAGTTGCACCTCTGCCCAACGCCCCAGTGCCAGGCTGCCGGGCATCTGCCGCTTGATGCGTGGCGAGGGCACTCGTCTGAGGCGCAGCGCGTCAATAACTGCCAAGGCCCACAGCGCCAGGAGCAAGCCCCAATTGATCGAAATCAGGCTGGACGGAATGTCGATCTGCAATGCTTGCAACGCGCCGAGCACAATGCTCACGCCCAGCAGCAGGCCCAGCCAGATCAGCAGCAGTCGCGAGGGTTTCACAGGCGCGGCGCCGGCACTTGGTCGAGCAATTGCGCAAGCACCTGATCGACCTGCAGGCCTTCGATGTCCTGCTCCGGCGCGATGCGCACGCGATGGCGCAGCACCGCCAGCGCGCAGGCTTTGATGTCATCCGGAATGACAAACTCGCCGCCGCGCAATAACGCCCGGGCACGGGCACAACGCACCAGTGCAATCGA
>Ga0265797_10006124_pt1 | contig 17206 bp, 19 predicted proteins | sample P2T30metagenome_FD_192433 | JGI IMG/M metagenome (GOLD analysis project Ga0265797, IMG submission 192433) | Plant litter microbial communities from East Loma Ridge, Irvine, California - P2 T30 | ecosystem: Environmental > Terrestrial > Plant litter > Unclassified | place: USA: California...
TAGCATACTACAACATGTTATGGCCACATACTTGATCGAGGACATCCGGCGGTTGGTTTCCTTTGTGAATTGACACCTGTGATTACGACTCGAACATTCTGAGCAGGCTGAAGTCTCTGTAGCATCGCACTGTAGTAGCAGTTAGCCAGATCCGACCCCAAAGCTCTAGTACACCGTCTCGCACTGCGCGTACAGTCATGGATATTCGCCTACAAGGCTTGTATACCAATAGGCGCACAGTTTCTTGATGCGCCCCAGCTCAGTTGGGCTTTCCCGTTGTCGAATAACCAGGAGAAGGCTTGTGCTTGTAGTCTTCTGATTGAGGCGGTGTCTTTGCTTCCCAATCGTAATCTTCGGATACGTGTAGATAACATTGCTCGCTGAGGCACATACCGGCACTCCATGCGATGTAAACGTACCTTCACTTTGCGTTCTCGACAGGCGTCGCACGATGGATCTTTCCGTCGTTGCCTGTATGCTCGCTTCTGCGCATTGAGGTTTGCAGAGGACATTTGAGTAGGAGATCTCATCGAGCCCGCGCTATCGTGGTTCTGAAGCTCTGCTAGACCACCAGAGGCAGTGCTAGGTGACGTAGAGTGGCTGTAAGAGTGTGATGAATATCCTGGTGACCTGGGACCGATTTGAGGGATGTTGGGAGTAGTGAGCGTAGTCGCGTGAATGAATGACTGCTTCATGGCAAATGGATTCGGTGGGGGTACCATAGTCTGTGACGATTGACCGCTTGAACTCGGTGGAGTCGTGCGTGTAGTGGAAGACATCTCATCCACTTGACGTGGGCCCGAGCCTTTGGGTGTTGCTGCCACTCGGGACAGGAAGAGCTGCAGACAAGACAGGTGTTGTGGGGAAGGAGGTCTTCGGTAACAGCCGAGCAGGGCACTACTCGGAATTTCCCAACGATACGAGCACCTCGTGGCACCGGGGTATTAGTGACGAGCCAATAGGAACAGATGGTTAACACATCACGTTGACTTGATGCGAGGTGCAGGTGATGGATGGGGTACGATGACTAAGGGCTCTCAGCTGGAGAGTGTAGAAGCTGTACAAGCGGGTATTCGGTTTGGTAGGTCGAGTGATTCGGATATACAGGCTGGAAGCGTAGTTGTCGGGTGTTCCGTGTCGCTTGAGCGAGTGTTGTCAGCCAACCGCTCGATCGAGGGAGATGCCAAAGCTTTGCGAGCAGGTTGATTGGAGTGGGCCACGAAAACGATGTCTGCCAGGTATATGGCCGAAGAACAAGGCTAGAAGGAGGTGGGAAGCGTTTCGGCACACGGCAAGGGTCCTGGAAATAATGATAAATCTCGGCAAGTATCCGAAGGCGTGAGTGTTTGGCAATTTGTCGCTTTCGTAGGGGGGCGGGTCTTCGAGTCGTAATACTAGACAAATCATTAGCTCAGTTCCCGAATGCAAGTGGTCTCGGCACACCTCTTGGTGAGACGGTAGAAGGGCCGGGCCTAGTCGCCACCATACCTTTCAATATCGGACGAATGCAATGAACGACGCAGGGATTAGCAAATGTAACTCTTCCGCGGCATGTGTCACACTTTGCGATAGGAGCTGAATTGGGAAGTAGCTTCGGTAATGCTGGCTAGTTTTGCGGGACTCTAGAACGATGGGGGGAGGGTACTTCCGCAAGTCGTTACCGACAGTATACTCGAAAAGGTGCGTAGGTATTGACTCTACCGAGCAGTTGGAGAGACAGAGTTCATTGTGGACGGATAGTATCACAAACGCCTAAAGATGGAGGTTTGGCTCCCGTTAAAGGTGGGCCGATAAGAAGTGGTGTTCAGCGATGTGCTTTGTGTTTCATGAATACAGCCCAATGGCTCCGTAGAGCGGGTACAGCTGGCGACGTTGGTCACTCGGGACGATGCGAAGCGAGTGCTCTAGTTCGAATACCACGCGGGCTTTGAGCTCCGCAGTCAGGTCGGATGTAGGTCCGGGTGGGCAGCTTTGGAGACGTTCCATGACGACTTAGCTCTGCGAGTGAAGCCTCATGTTCCCAGAAGATGGTCGGTTCGTGCCCTAATCACCAAAAGGTCCACATCGCTTCACCCAAAGCGTGCAAGGCATACCTTTTCGGCGAGATTTTGACAGGGGCCTACCTGCATGACGGATTGGGGGGCTTTTCGCTAACGCGTGTAGCCATGGCGAGAGCACGCGGTTCGTCTACAGCAAGAGAATTTGCTCGGGTGAATAGGTCGGGGCGGCAAGAAATGGTTGCAAAAGAGGCGTACAGTACAGCCGTATTTTGTCACTCACCGACAAGACAGCAAGCGCAGCATGGTGATTCACTAGCGAAGCAGTTCCTCGCCCCTTAAGGTTCGGGGGCAGCGGATACTGTAACCAGACCTGCTTAGCCACAGCACGTTGAGCGGCGAACTCGCCGTACACGGCAAGCCACAGGCAGCTTGAATTACCGTAAGGATTCCGATTTGTTTGCGCTTCCGACATAGGGCTGGCCACATTCCTTGCTCGGTATGTGGGGTGTATTGTCCATGCCAGCCAGAGACCCACAAATGTCGAGCAGGCTTCCTCGTCATCTAGAACAAACGTGCCGGATGATGGACACGCAGCGTTGCCGGGGAGAATCCCTGACTTGCGGCATGCGTCAAAAACAATATGTGGCACGCCTGGCAAAACGTGTTTCCCCACGCTCTCTGCGCGTGTCCGCGTCCGTCCCGGAAGACCCGCAGACGGAGCTAGCATCTTACTTGGTAGACTGCCCTCGTTGACACTTCACTCTTGGCGTTACAGTCAGCCCGGCCAGTCACAAGGGTGATGGAAGGCAACCCGGTGCCAAGGTGACCGAAAACCTGGTCTAGGTGGGTGGAAGCCTACTTTCAACTGCCGAAGTGTTCCGTCTAGACCGTCGGCGTTAGGCCTCGCCACCTGAAGCTGACAGCAGTTTGCCGGACAGACAGCGCGGATCTGGCGCCTTATGAGGCTTGCGGCCGGCCGTGTCGAGCGAAAAGGGTCATGTTTCTGATACACGGCAGAGAAGGTTGTAGCGTCCGCACGAACGAAAACCAATCTCAGCCGGCCGTGGCATCTGTTGGGCCTTTCGAGCATGTCGATCTGCACGTGCGCAGACAATGCACGCGGGCGACCAAGTCGTCCAGATGCCGTCTAGTCGGGAAGTTCTACACGCCGAAAATGGTGGTCTTTTTGATACCGTGTGCGTCGTGGCACACGTCGCGTGGAGTGGGGTGGACGGCACCACAGTGACATGCGCAGCCTGCCGACGAGTATTGATTCCATCTTGTCCTTGGTGACTGCATGCCTGGACTGCTTGTCTCAAACGAGGAGGATGCTGGGTAAACAGAGTCTTCTCAGGATCTACAGAGGGAAATGACTCGCTGGCCTGGGATCGTCTATGATTGCGTGGCCCCTGGCGGGTCGGTAGCGTCCGTGTCAGGAAGGCAACCGATGGGGTTGCGAGCATGCTGGGCTCGCATAGTCGAGGTAGCGTGCTGCGAAGCCGCTTCTGCGGTGTGCGAGACAGGGCCGAAGACGTCTTGGCAGACGCGAGGGTGAGTGGTGCAGCCCGAGTTGTGAGCTTGACATGTGCGTGATCGGCCCTTTGATAAGACGCCGTTGGTGACAGGCTGGATTTCTGCTGCCGATCGCTCGCCTGGCGGTTTCCAACAATGCTGATCCGCCAGTGTCAGTCCCCCCGATGAGATCTCATGCAGAAAATCGTCGGAGAATGGCAAAGCTTGTTGCTGGTCGGCGGAGGGGCAACTTGTGCGCAAATTGGAGTGGTGTTGGAGTAGAGTGGCGACGTGACGACGCGTACATTTGGCGGCGTTTACGCCGGATCGGCGAGCTGCGCGAAAATAGCCCTCTTCCACGCCGTGATCGTCTATCAAGTCTGTCCTGCAATATCCGAGCAGTGGTTTGCTGAGCATCGGCATCGTCAGCCCGCACATTCGCCCGTCTTCATCTCAAAAGTTCTGCCCGGGTGTACTCAAGCTGCGGTTGTGGCAAGGCCCGAGATACCGGCACAGAGACCAATAACCTTAACCTCACCACGTGGCAATCTCCGTGATTATCGACCCTTCTCGGCCTCTCTCTCGTTTACCTCGACACAGTCAGCAGTGCACGGAGTAGAGGACATCCGGTCCCAAAGAATCAGAGACTTTGTCGTCGTGGGTAGTAGTAGTAGTAGTAGTAGTAGTAGTCATCCATGGCCAAGGGAGGATCACCCAAAAGATGAGCCGGCACGTTCATGTTGCTGGGAATCACCCGTACACACATCTCCCGTATTATCTCAGAGTCTACACACAAGAATCACGCATACTTTCAATCACTATCATGGTCCAAGGTCGCTCTATTGAACTTCCCATTACCCCTCATGGCTAGCGCCATTTCGAGCCTCGGCACAACGTACCTCAAGCATCGCCTGTCCTGCACCAACACCTCGGTCGCATCACAACAACCGCAACAAAAGACGATTGAGACGTCCCAGCAGCGATTCCCAACCCACAAACCCAGACGCCCATCTCCACCTGATTGCCTATAAATTCTTGCCAGTAAAACCTCTCACCGTAACTGTACACGAACTCGCAAACACTATAACCGCCATCATGACTTCCGCAGAAAGAGATGTACAGCTCCAGGACTTTTCAAACATCTTCAATCTCAAAGGCAAAGTCGCCGTCGTAAGCGGAGGGTCGCGGGGTCTAGGACTACACGCTGCATCTGGGTACATACAATTCGTACAACCGATTCACTTGCTTACAATGACTAATTCCCCCCTAGTCTCCTCCAAGCTGGCTGCTCCAAGGTCTTCATCACCTCGCGCAAAGCCAGCGCCTGTACCGAAGCCGTCGCCGCTCTCAATGCGCTCCCCAACAAACAGCCGGGCGCAACCGCATACTCGATTCCCGCCGACAGCTCCAAAGTTGCTGATATTGAACGGCTGGTGGCTGAAGTAGCAAAGCATACGGATCATGTTGATATTCTGTTTGCAAATGCGGGAGCGACATGGGGGAGTCGGTTCGATGAGGTGGACGAGAAGAATGGGTGGGACAGGGTCATGGATTTGAATGTCAAGGGCGTGTTTTTCACGATACAAAAGTACGGCTTTCTCCTCCGCGGCGCGGTAATCGCTATTGCATTGTACTAACGACAGTCTCCAGGTTCGCTCCCCTCCTCGCCAAATCCGCTTCACGAGAAGATCCCTCGCGCGTCATCGTCACGGGCAGCGTCGCAGGAATCGCCACAGCGTCTGTCGGCGACGAGTCAGGTACGTACTCTTACGCCGCATCCAAAGCCGCCGTGCTGCATCTCGTTCGCAACCTCGCCGTTGAACTGGGTCCGCGTCGCATCCTCGTCAACGGTATTGCGCCCGGTTTTTTCATGAGCAAAATGGCAGCCGGACTGATGGAGAAGGCGGGCGGGGAGGAGGCGTTGGGCAAGTCGAGTCCGAACGGACGGGTCGGTCGGCCGGAAGACATTGCTGCTGCCGTTGTTTATTTGAGTAGTCGGGCAGGTGGACATGTCAACGGAGACACAATTGTGCTCGATGGGGGTAAGATACATGGAGGTGCGAAGTTGTAAACGCGATTTGAGAGCAATACCTATAGAGCAATGGCGAAAGAAACTTGCTCTAAAAGACATGTGTAAATGCGGTTTTATGTGAAACTCTGCCTTTCTCAGAGCAAATAATGTCATGTATGCATGCTACATCTACACCTCCCCCTCTGGAACACCCATCCCATGCATTCCCCTATACCCACTTCGTTCCGGCCTCTTCCACCCCTCCAACACCCCCTTATCCTTGACCTCCATCACCTCGACCCGAATCGGCCTACAAGTGCTCTTCATATCGGCCTTGCCCTCGCCCCCGTTCAATGCCTCACTCGTCCCTCCCTCCGCCTTCTCCTCCTCTGCCTGATGCCATCCCCAAGCACTCAAATCGCCACCCGGACACGTACTCAAGGCGCAAAGCAAATCCTGCTCAGCGAAAAAAGTAATAAAGCTATCCTTGGTGGCCGGACTAGATTCCATAAAGTACCTTCCTTCCGAATCCAAGCCCGTGACTTGAAACACGTTGAGTACATCGTGGACGTCGAATTCCGTGAGGCCATGGGGCAGGACGGCGCGCACGAGATTGGAGTGACAGTGGTAGTCGTAGGATGTGGAGGTGAGCATGTTGGAGACTGTAGGAGGGGGGAAGGAAACGTAGTGTTAGAACGGCAGAGTTTTGTGGTACACAAGTAGCAGTAGTAATAGCACTAGTAGTAGTAGTACACATGTTTTTACTTTGTTGGAGAGAAGAAGGAAAGGAAAGCAAGGAGAAGAAGAAGAAGAAGAAGAAGAAGAAGAAAAAACGTACCATAAGGATCACACCTCGTGCCGAGTAAGTCGTGACATCTTCCTCCCCATTTCGTCACTCCACCCCGAGCATCTCTCTTCTCCTCCCTGCCTACATCTTTAATCTCACATCCATCCTCGACCACGCCGCAAAGCGGCCTCATAAACGGTAAACAACTCCACAGTCGATCCCCTTCTTTCACGTGACTACTCTGTAACTGGCGCGTGCGGGCCGCCCAGAACTTTTCACGTGGGTCACACGCATTCCAAATGTTTAGGTCGCCAACTTGGGGTCCCTGGGGAGTGGACAGGCGGAAGAGGGAGCCCGCGGGGACGTGCCAGGCTTTCCCGCTGCGTGGGGGGATGACAAAGTCTTGCTGTTTGAGGAGGGCGTCGTTTGATATGGTCTTCAGCTTGGTGTAGAGGTCGGTCGGGGGATGCAAGGGTGAATCAGCGGAAGTGGGGAAGTAGGCTGGTGAAGGGGGGATGTTTTCGCGAGAGATGCCTGCCATGGTTTATTACTTTTGGGTTTGATGGGAAAAGGAATGGGCTGGTTGGCTTCTCGATTCTCGAAAAGGATAACGTGTGTAATGATTACTACATTCAAAAAGGCGAGATCGGAAATGTTTGGTATGCTCGATGAGTCGATAGCAATTTAGGATCCACATCTGCATCGTTCTGAGCCGGCGATAAGCGTTCTGCAGAAAGACGCCGATGTCGGGCGTGCAAAAAAACATCAGTGGGCATGCATGAATGACTGACTGACGTGAGGAAATTCTGAGAAGAGTCACGGTGAGAATGCGGATTGGTTTATTTCAGGATATCTCGAGCATAGGTTTGACAAACATATGTAACCCTTTTGAACACCGTTTTCGTGTACCCCTAATCAATGCAAGATTCGATACGCATAAGAAAGCAACTCTTAATGGTTTAAACGCCAGCGCTCTTGGTATCTGCCTGGCTGCCACTAACAGCAGCCTCTAGTTTTTCCACTATTGAGCCACCATTTGACTGCTTCCCAGTCCTTGTCGGACTCGAGTTGGGGCTGGGGATCTCTAGGGTATTCGATCGCTTGGGGCGGAAGGGGATGGGCGTTGTCGGCCTCGATGAAAGGAACTACGCTTCATTAGCCCTGAGCCTCACTGTAGACCTGTAGATAGACTTACCGAAGAAGCAGCACTCAACATGGCAATCAAGGATGCCTGTACCACGTCATGGTGAATTCCTACACCCCAGACCTTCTGACTGCTTTGTGCCGCCGTACAACCAATGTACGTAGCTGCCTTTGCGTCCTTGCTTGTACCGATAGTATGCTCGTTGTAATCCACAACGTCCAAGTCAATGCCCAGACTCCTAAGCGCATCAGCCAAAGATGACAGTGCACCATTGCCCGATCCCTGAATTTTGTGTTCCTGACCGTCAATCTCGATTACTCCATTAAAGATACGGCGCAGATTGCGGCTACTAACTGTTCGGCCGTCCTGCGGGGGCTGAGGCGTTTCTGAACGATCGGCCTTTATCTCATAGTCGACCAGAGAGAATCGAGGGTTACGCTTGAGATGGTATGCCTCCTCGAACAGGTGGGTGATTTCAGTGGGCAGAAGTTCGCGGCCGAGCATATCGGTTTCCTTTTGCACAATCTTGGAAAAGGCGATTTGCAGACCGCGCGGCAGGTCGAGTTCGAGCTGGCGCTGGATGATCCAAGCAATTCCCCCCTTGCCACTCTGAGAGTTGACACGGATAATGGCTTCGTAGGTACGGCCGATATCCTGGGGGTCGAGCGGAAGGTATGGGATCTGCCACCGGCTCTCGTTAGTTGCACCATTTTTCTTGCGCATCTGGAAACCCTTCTTAATCGCGTCTTGGTGTGAGCCACTAAAGGCGCATACGACGAGCTGACCCCCGTATGGTGCGCGTGGGTGTATTGGGATCTTGTTGCAGCTCTCGACCATGTCGATGATTGACTTGAGGTCGGAAAAGTCAATCTTGGGGTGAATTCCTTGGGTGTATAGGTTCAAGCCCAGCGTTACAAGGTCGACGTTTCCTGTGCGCTCTCCATTGCCAAACAGGGTGCCCTCTACTCGGTCTGCACCCGCCATCTGTGCCAGTTCCGCTGCTGCGACAGCGCAGCCTCGGTCGTTGTGTGGGTGTAGCGACACACAAATCTTCTCCCTCTCGGAAATGTTCTTGCAAAAATACTCGATTTGGTCGGCGTACACGTTGGGCGTCGACATCTCTACGGTAGCTGGTAGGTTGAAGATGAGCGGGTTCTCGACGCTGGGCTCCCACGCAGCCTTGACGGCCTCGCAGACCTTGATGACGAACTCGGGCGATGAGTCGGAGAAGGTCTCTGGCGAGAACTCGTATGCCCATTCTGTGCCTGCCTGCGCAGGGTCGTTTTTTGTTATGGCGCGCGCGTATCGTGTGCATTCGACTGCCAGGGCAATCGTCTCCTCGTCGTTCATGTCAAAGACGATTTGTTGAAAGCAGGGACTTGTAGCAAGGTAGAGGTGGAGAATGGCCTTGCGAGCACCCTTGAGGGAGTCGACGGTGCGACGGATGAGCTCTTTGCGGCATGGCGAAAGAACCTGGACCCAGACATCGTCTGGCACGATTCCGGGTGTTTGTATGAGGCGTTGGGTGAAGTCGAAGTCGGTCTGTGAGGCCGAGGGGAACGAGACCTCGATTTCCTTGTAGCCGAGCTTGACGAGCATGTTGAAGTAGTCCCATTTTTGCGCGCCATCCTAAGGCCCGTGTCAGTGTAGCGGATGCAGTCATGTCAACAGTACCTACCATAGGATCCACCAGACTCTGATTGCCGTCTCTCAGATCGGTTGACAGCCAGCGTGGTGGCTTCTCGATAGTCTTGCTAGGCCATGTCCTGTCCGGTAGGTGTAGTGGCTTGAATGGTTGGTATTTCTTCCACGGCTCCGCGAGCATCGGCATCTTGGGATTATAGTTGTGTGTTGTGTGTGGATGCGAAGCAATAAGACGAATTGAATTACCAGAGCGAGTTAAAAAAAAGCCGGCAATGAAGACGCACAGTGCGGCTATATAGTGCGGATGCTGAGGCTATGATTCACACCCCAGAAATAAAAGTTTGGAGCTCGGTCGTACTGCTAGTGAGCCCACCAGAGCCGACGATTGGCATATGACGATGCGGGGCGCAGAAATTCGCTTGCGCCCGGCCAGTCAATTGCGGGGTCCGACTTCGGGCGCGCTGAGCTCTTCACATGCAGCAAATCATAAGAACTCGATTGATTATTTACGAGGTTTGCGCTGCATCAAACGACATGGGCAAAGCACCATGATTGTTGTGTGCATACGCGCCCGCCGACTAGGCGAGTATTAGAGAGCTCTCCAAACCGATTGCGTGCCTCGCGATTCAGCCTGTGATCATTGTGCTTCTTACAGACAGCGGATATTTCAGGTACGCATTCCAGTGCAACATCTCACACGACGCAAGTCAAATGTCAACAATAGGTACAATCGCATTCATGTAAACCACGTCATTCCATCCATTACCACGTAGTCGGTACCATGTCCCGTCCCCGTGGCTAGCTGCAACCCCCCCAACCCCCTAGCCCTGCTAGAAGATGGGCACCCTCAAACCACAACAGTCCACCTCACTACCCTTGACCCCAACAGTACGCCCAAAGTACAAACTACCAAACTCTTGCACAAACGCCCGGTCTGCTTCTGACCAGCTATCCAGTCCCATTCGCGACAGGTCATGTCTGTCAATGATCAACGCGTCGCCGTCTTCGTCTGCATCTCTCTCCCCTTGTTGGTCTGCCTCGATGATTTGCGAGAGCGACTGTATCAACAGGGAAGACTGCCGGTGGAAATACGCAATGATGGCTGTCTCTACTGATTGCGAGTACTCGGAGAGGTCGCCAATCAGCTCTCGGTCAGTCTCCTGCTCGGCGGCTGTGAATGCATCCCTCTCGCCCGCCGAAGCCCACCACATGTAGCCCATGTATGCTAGCCGTGACCAAGTCATTGGTTCCACCACTGTGTCGTCATAGGCTTCGTTGAAATCGTCGTCGGCACGTTTGGTGTCAATCTCGTCACGCGACAGCAGTGGCGCCGCGTCGTCGCTGTCCTCGTCGGTATATGGCTCGAGCAGTGTCTGTGATCGTGTTCGCTGCTTGTAGAGCTCCTTGTGCAGGAGCTTGTAGCGCGCCACGTCGCGTTGGCTAGCCTTGATCAGGCTGCCGTCGCTCGTCCGTATCCGCGGCCAGCGTCGCTCTTGAGCTGGCGCGTCGTATGTGTGTGGCAGTTCGACTATGATGTCGTATAGTTGGGTCTTGGTCACTATGATCTCGTCTGTTGTGCATGCAGCCCAGCCTTCGGGTGCATCGGCATCTGGTGTGTGTGCACCGCGTATGGGGTTGCGAAGGTCTTCGAGGTAGGGTATATCGTGCACACCAAGCGAGAAGAGGCATGGCAGGCGCAGGAGCTCTTCTGTGCCAGGCGTGCAGTGTTCGGTGTCGCGTGGTGATATGCTGGAGAGAACGGAGAGGTTGTACACTGGCCACGTCAGCTTCAGTTTGACACCGCGTCCAGGAGACTCAAGACATACCAAACTCGCAAGCAATCCTGACGGGAGGAACGCCAACAAACAGGATTCTTTTCCTCAGCAATGCCGCTTGCTGTAGTCGGAATACCTGGCCACGTCAGTTGCTACATCTCGCATAAGGCCCACCCACACGCTACTCACCAGTGGACCGAAGATGTCGAGAAAGCGCTGTATGGACAAAGCTGGGTGGTACTGTGGAAGGCTCTCTTCGTCCTTGGACACGGCGCTCACTGTTGAGATGGCGCGCGGCCTGCTGCGTACTTTGGCCTCGCCATTGTCCAAGACGTTCCCCTTTGTGTGTCTTGAAGAGGCCTGCTCCTGCCAGAACTCCTCAAGCGGCGCCGTTGTGTCCGAGTCGCTCGCCAGTGCTGCCGCCAGCTTCTCCAGCCGGCCGGCAAGCAACCATGCCCTCCCCAACCGCCCATGCCTTCCCTCCTTCTCAACCAAGATGCCTACCGATACGAAATTAGCATTACGATCCTCCTCGCCAGCATCACCTTTTGCAAAGGCGCTGAGCCCTGCATAACCGTCATGTGTAAAGTAGACGAGGTCATTGGGTACTGAATGCAGGCCCGATGGCAGTGATTTGTATTCGACGGCATTCTCTAGCGATATGTCCTCGGCCACTGTGCGCTTCCAGGCGATTGTATAGCTACACGTCGTCAGCGCATAACTCATTCCTTGAGCAACTCTAGGCACACCATCATGGCCTTTCCGACTGTCGCATGACGTACCCAACTTTCTTGTCAAACCTGATTAGAAACAGCGCCTCCACTCTGGGCGCATCTTCGTGATCTGAATCCACATTCGTTGCGCTCGACTCGGTCGAGGCCGACATGATGGCTGCGAATGAAGGTCGACAACTCCCCAGATGCCGGCGGCCATGCAACGGCTGCCGGGAATGTCTCGCTTAGCCCTGCCTGGCTTTCGCCCCATCCGGCATGGCCTCTTCCATCAACTCCCTCACCCTCACGTCTTTGACAATCTTAATAACGAGTCAGCTAGTGGGAAACACGAGTAATTTACAAAAACGCCATGTCTCGGCCCCAAAAAAAGACAGCGAGGTACCTCATCCCTAACGCCGACATGTAGAATTGCAATACGCCGTTCTCGTCATGGAGACAACGATCAAGACAGACAGTGATTGAGATTGCTCTAGTCTGTCCAGGTAAAGTAAATCTCAAGTCACTACATAATGACAACAGAAGCAACGCAACATCCGGACCCCTAGCCCATTCCTGGTATCATTCCTCAATATTCCCGTGTACTTGGAAATATAATCATGTGCTCAAAACTCAGCAGCCGATGCACACAAATGAGGTTTGTAACAGTAACCACGGGGCACCTCTACTGACTTTTGTTCATCACACTAGAATGTACCACGTAAAACTACACTACACTTCTAACAACTGCACACCAAATCCACGTCCCTTCATCCTCCCAAAGACGCTGTACAATTCCAGTACAGGACAGCTGCTGATAGTCTCGTTTGTACTGATATAATTCGACTTGGCAGCATTGCCTCTGTGGTGATACAATACACGCGATCAATTCAAAGCTGGAATACATGATGCTCTTCGCTACCATATTGCTAATGTTGTTGCGTAAATCCCTGGTTGGAACGAGAATGGGGTAGTGTTGTGGCGCTCGGGACACTCCCGTCATCGGGCATGAGCCCCGGAAAAGGGCCGATTGTGCAAAGCAAAATATACACCGAGCAGTTAGCGCAGCTTCATGAACGTACAGTATCACGAAGACACCTCAAGCAGGAATGTATTCGACGTGACATGCAAAGCCACTGCCATTCGAGATCTAACGTCACCTGATGGCGGCTACGCCCAGTATGCACAGGCCATGTCAATACATGGACAAGCTCCAGTCTTGCGTTGCTGCGAGCTTCTCAGCCCCTTGACAAATACATGAGAGTGTCATGTCCAGCTTCCGAGATATAGCACCTCGTCCCCAGGACCTGACTGCCACGGCTGTGGCTGCTGCATCATCATCGTCTCAGGATGCAGTGAGACCGTCGAGGGTCGCCATAGCGTGTACTGCTTGTCGCACAAGGCGTGCAAAGGTTCCTCGCTTCCCCACGAGCCACCACTCTCGTTGCAAGTAGAAGCCGACGCTAACACTCATCAGTGCGACGGCGCCAGACCAACATGTCGTTCCTGCGTGGAAAGAGACCTGACCTGCCAATATGGCCAGCCAACAGGGCCACAGCTTGCCCAGGTACAGAAAAGGAAGATTGAGGAGCTGGAGGAGGACAAGAGCTCCCTGTATGAGGTTCTATGGTACCTGCAGACAACTTCTCCAGACAAAGCCTCTGCACTCCTTCAACACTTGCGAGCGGCTCGGGGTGAGAATGTCGGGGCCATCTTGAAGCAGTTTGAACAGAGTCACAGTCGTCCTGCTGAGCCTTCCTTCACATCCAACGTCGTTGCGAATGAATCACCCTCAGCGACCACTTCGCCGGCCTCGGTCATACTCGCTTTGCCAGAAATCTTGGATCATCCCCGATTGTCGACCGTTCGTAAGCGTCAGAGCAACGGGACGAGCGTGGCTTTTCTACCTCCTGCCCAGTCAAGTGCGACTGTCGATGGACTGCAGGGTCCGTTAAAGATGTTCTTCGACTGCGTAGGAGGACTGTTTTACATCATGGCCAGAGCAGACGCACAAGCAAGCATCACCGCAATAACAGCTTCTGGCAATAATGGAATCCCTCTTGGCAACTTCTTCAGCAATGGGAGTGTCCTTGAGCTGCGGACCTATGCCGCAGAACTTGCGGGCATGGCCGCCATTGGTGTTGTTCATGCCCAGTTAGCCGATCCCGCCACAGCACCGCTAGCTGAACTTGCCGACTACTTTTATGCTGTCACCAAACACGGCCTTGACTCTGCCATTTTGCACAACCCCTTGCGTGCAATGAAGGTGTGTGCGCTGATAGGCATGTATAACATCGTTGTCAAAGCCACTGTGGCTTTGGCGTATATCGGTACGAATGTGAAGTTACCTGTCTTTACGCTGCTAAAAGGTTCCAGAGCTCGGCTTGAGTCTTGCGCGCAACAACAAGCTTGATCTAAAGCAATGCCCGCCAGGCTGGTCTGCAAATTACTATGACGATATTCGTCGGACACATAGGACCCTCGTCCATCTGCAGTGGTGAGTACTGTTTCACTGCTTACTATGGACTGGGAAACCACTGACCCTATTCAGTTGGCTGAGTGCATCCCTCGACTATGGTTCCCATTCCTTGGGACCCATGTCTCCATCCCCTCTTGATGATCTTGACGTGCCTCCTGAGGATATGATTCGGCGTGAGTGTGTCAAGGTTTCCATCATCAAGGCCGCCCTACTTCATCGCCTACCAACTAGAGCACCTGTCCCCGAAGCTTTCACGTTGGACTTCCGTGCACAGCTATCGAGATTTCACGCCCAGCTTCCTGAATGGATGACCGCTGCCAACTTGCTTGGCGGTAATGGTGGTGTGCTCATGACCACATTTCGCCCGGTGATATTCTACGTACATCTTTTCTACCTTTCAGCTATGATGTTACTTGCCCGACGACTCATGATCGCGTACATTCCACTCGACGTCCTTGGCAAGGTTGACCTCCCACCAGAAGCACAACGTGCTATCGAAGAAGGTTATCAGGCGGCACAGATGAATGCGTCGGTGATGAACCTTATGCTTCAGGAAGGGAAAGTGGTTCAAGTTTGCTGGCTTTGCATGTAAGATGAATTCGCGCGAGCATTCGAGCGACAGCTAAAGAATTCATAGCTACACTGCCTATACCGCAGGTGTCATGATCACCCACAAGGCCATGCAGAAGGCGCTACACGGAATCTCAACCGTTCAAGATGTTGAACTGCTGAATAAATGTATAGGTGTACTTGACTATTGCGCGCTAAAAGATGCCCTTGCCGTCAAGTTCCGTAGCCTCCTGGCTGCTCAGATGGACATACTTCGGCAACATGATCTATCTGGTGGTGGGGTTCAAGATGCCTCTGCAATTGATAACTTACCACTGCATGACTACTTGTTCAACTTCCCCACTGGCTCGTCCAAACTTCACAAGGCAGCCCGTTATCTCCTCCAAATCATTCATCGTCCCTTCAGCGGCCTGGAAAATGTCCCGACTCAGAAGACTCTATCGAACCGTGCCGAGACTACCATGGGCACACACCTCGAATGGGAATATGAGCTCAAAGGGAGAGATTGTGTGGGTGGTGGTTTGGAAGACCACGAAATCACTAGTCCTGTCGATGCTCTAGGAGAAACGGGTGACATACTTTGTACGACATCTGAGCAAGAGCCGTATATGCAACGGTTGATGGAAGAGCCCGGTGCAGCAGCTTGGAGTACATGGACACCACCAACGTGGCAACAATCATTCAACATACCCCCGAAATAGAGGGTATTTTCTATCATGATCGAATCCTTTTGTCCAACCGACACGCGAGTTTTCTACATGAAGCGCTCTGTAAGGCGAAAATTAGGCAGTTTCGCAGTCTGCTCGATATCACGATTCGAACGCCAGCAACTCCGGTGCCTTTTGTGGAATGCTTGAACAGTGTTGGTTCAAGCTGCATCCTCTTGCTGCACATACAACGTCATAGCCCCGCACTTGGGAGTAAACTACTGCAAACACACTTTGTGGACAATCAACGGGGGAGGAGTATATTATCGGCGTCTTTCTTCCAATCAGTTAATGAAAACAACATCATCATCCTCATCCTCATCATCATGACCCATCCTCCGCCAACCCATGTAGCGACAAAGGATCTTTTCCGATTAGATGGACGAACCATTCTAGGTCTGGCACTATACAACACGAATTCCGAAAGCTAACCATACAGAACAGTATCTGGAGGGGCAGGAGCCGTAGGAACATGTGTTGGCAAAGCAATTCTAGAAAGTGGCGGAGACGTAGTCTTCCTAGACATTCTTCCCAAACCAAATCCTGAAACTTGGGGTACATGGCAACCATCCTTCACCCTGATCATTTCCCGCCCATACTAAAATTATTCTATCAGAAACTATTCTCCAGACAGCCAATAAGAGCAACACATATGCCTTCTACCATACCCTCAACATCCAAGACGAAGCCAGCATAACCTCAACCTTTTCCATCATCCTCGCCCAGCTCCGCCACCCCATCCGCGGCCTCGTCCACTGCGCCGCCATCTCTGGCGAAAGCGACGCCTGCACCTACCCAGCCGCCACCTTTCGCCGCATCCTCGACGTAAACCTAACCGGCACATTCCTCATGGCCCGCGCCGTAGCCTCTGAGCTACATCGCACCGCGCACACTGGCAGCATCGTCCTCATAGCCTCCATGTCCGGGCACGTATCCAACCGCGGCATCAACACGGCCGCGTACAACGCGTCAAAAGCCGGTGTGCACCAATTGTGTCGGTCGCTGGCTGCCGAATGGGGTCATGCGCAGAATACGTTTCCGGGCAGTACGGTGTCGGACACGAATCCCGAGGCGGTAGTGACGGGGGAGAGGGGGGTACATGCGCCCATTAGGGTTAATTCGCTTAGCCCGGGTCATATTGATACCGCGTTGAGTGCTGCGGCGAGGGAGAGGGGATTGACGGATGAGTGGGCGGGGCAAAATATGCTGGGGCGGATTAGTGTGGTGGAGGAGTATAGGGCGCCTGTGCTGTTCTTGCTGGGGGATGGGAGTAGTTATGTTACTGGCTCGGTAAGTGCGGTGGTTGGACGGGAGAGAATCTTTTTTTTTCTGATTAGTATTGGAGAGGGCGGATGGGAGCTAACGTGTTTGTCCTGCAGGATCTAAGAGTTGATGGGGGACATTGTGCGTGGTAGAAGGGGATTCAGTCGTGGCCAGATGTTGATTTTGAACGAAGAATTGAGAGGATGTTGTTGAAGTGTATAGCGTGTTTATATCCCCAGGAATCTGAGAGGTATTATGAATCGAAATTTTTTTCGGCCGGTTAGGGGATTGGGGCATTTATTGAGACGAAAGGAGCAGAATTAGTAGGGGCCATTCGTAGATTCCCGCAAATCTCCGGAAGAGAAACTAACAAGTCTCAAATAGAAAAAGGAAGAAGCAGGCTGACATCTTTCAATCAAACTTGTAAACATTTGACTATTTCTCCATACAACAAGGACCGCTAACACGTCCTCGCATCACTTTCAACCCATGCCCAAAAAGAAGCTACTTCAAGTCTAAATCCTGATTCCATCAATACCCAGGCCAAATCACCTCGTCGCAATCAGGATGCTTAAACGCCCCATTGCTCATCTGATACTCATAC
>Ga0265797_10006125_pt1 | contig 17203 bp, 12 predicted proteins | sample P2T30metagenome_FD_192433 | JGI IMG/M metagenome (GOLD analysis project Ga0265797, IMG submission 192433) | Plant litter microbial communities from East Loma Ridge, Irvine, California - P2 T30 | ecosystem: Environmental > Terrestrial > Plant litter > Unclassified | place: USA: California...
ACACCATTATTGTTGCAACAGAGACCACAAGCCAGGTCGAGGCCTCCACTCCCGCCGTTGAAGCTGCAACTTCTACCAGCCAGACGGCGGTAGCTTCTGGTACGATCCTGCCCTCCCCATCGTCGAACGGCACGTCCAACGGAACCCAGCCTGCTGCTCCCACTGGCACGGAGGAGTTTGAAGGTGCAGCTGTAAAAGTCGGAAGCTACGCCGGCGCTACCGTGCTCGCGGTCTTTGTGATTTTGCAATGTCTGCTTTGATAAGCCTCTGGGATCAAAATTGTGTCTCTGGATGAGATCACGACAGCATGCAACAGGTGACTAGGGTCTGGCTTGTTCGATCAGGACGTTATAGGAGAGCTGGGGCATATCTTTCCGGGTTATTTGCTGGTGCATGGTAATAGCTAGCATATGCAGCTTCAATTCAGCGGTCTCAGTAGTATCAGCCCCAATCGAAACCAGAAGTTGGCCCAAAGTGATCTGTCGTCAGCCCAGCATTTCGTCTCATCCATTGCTTTCTTGGACTCCATGGTGTAACCAGTCGCGGCGTGGAAAAACTTTCTTGTTAGCTAGCAGCCATTCCAATCCAATCACAAACGGCGCGCAACATGCAAATTGGAAGACAGCAAAGACGAGATCAAAAGTCCACCAAGCAATGAAAGAATACAAAGAATCGAATCAAGAACAACAAAATTATTATTTTCTCTACCATACCCGTCTACTGACCCTTGTTGATCTGTACCTGCTTGTCCTCGCCAGCACTAACAACGCCGACCTCAGCATCCCACTGCACGCCAAACACTTTGACGCCATCACCCGCAACACCACCTTTACCGCTCTCACGAGGCATGACGAAGACGCTCTCGCCGACACGCTCGCTGCCGTCGTTGCGAGCGCTCCGCAAGTCCCAGATCCGGCATGTGCCGTCGTGGCTTCCGGAGACGAATTGGTGGCTCGAGTTGGGGTCTTTGGACAGCGAGACGACGGCGTTGGAGTGGCCGCGCAGCGTCAGGGCGGAGATGGTTTGGGCGGATTGACGAGGGTCGATGAGGGTGATGTGCTTGGCGGAGGTGCCGCAGGCTATGAGGGAGGAGTCGGGAAGGTGGCAGACGGAGAAGAGGGCCTGCGGGGTGGTTCGCGAGTCGACGCAGGTGGAAGTCGTGAGATCCCAGGTCTTGAGCGAGTGGTCCCACGAGGTGCTATAGGCGACTGTGTGGTCTTTCAGGTCGAAGGTGACGTCGGAGACTTGGGCGGTGTGCTTGGACAGCAGGCTCAGAGGGCCGCGCTGGGAGCTGGGTTTGCTGTTGACGGACAGCTTGCGGCGTTTGTTCGAGGCCGAGGGGAGGAGGTTTTCGGGCGCTGCTGAGTTTTCGGATTTCTTTGCTGACCAGAGGCCGATGGTGTGGTCGGCTGAGGCTGAGAGGATACGCGAGGAGGGTGCGTGCACCGCGAGGGCGTCGACGGATGCTTTGTGGCCGTAGAGTTCGAGCGTGGGAGTCAGTGTGCCTTGCTGGCCCGGTTGTGCGGCATCGACGTAGTTCCAGAGACGAAGTGTGCGGTCGGCGCTGGATGAGACGACTTGCGAAGGCGAGAGGAACTTGACAGCCTTCACGGGTGCGGTGTGAGATTCGCCAGTGGCGACGATGTTGGCGCTGGAGTCCCAAACTCGGATGATGCTGTCAAAGGAACCAGAGATGATACGGGGCTGTCTTGAGCCGTCGTAGGCGCTGCCGGCCCATTTTGCGGCGTTGGAAGAGGCGGACAGAACGTCGACGGAAGAGACCCAGTCGTCGTGCTCGTAGCTTGCCACGTGAGTAGGAGGGACCAGGGCTTTGACATATTCGACGTTCAGAGTGCTTTCGGCACTGATACCGTTCTGTGTGAGGAAATCGTCCAGCGATGTTCTAAGAAATTGACCATTGACAAGGAATTCCAAGGGGATCGGTTTGTCGGTGTCCAGAAGGCGGTTGACCAATGTGGAGAGCTGGTAGCGTTTGAAGTCTGAGATGGAAGTGTTAGCTTGTTTTATCTGGTTGAAAGAGTATGGGATAAATGATGAGACAGATCGAGAGACTGCCGCAGTATTTTTGTTCCAATTCGTCAAGGCAAATCACATACCAGTCGAGACGAGGATGGCGCCGGTGTCCTGAGGCAGCTGGATGTCTTCGCTCCTCGAGGTAAGGTGGATTTTGACCTGCGAGGTACGGCCATTGGCAGCGGGTGTATCGTTCTGTGAGGCCATTGTTTCAAATTACTAGAATAAAAGATTGTTGTTTATGCGTCTTCTAGAACTCCACGCCTCTTGTTAACGAGATGCTAGGCCGAGATTTTTTTGGAGTCGCTCAGGTTGCGGGGACTGCCGAATCAAGCCGTGTCAAAAGGCATGAGAAAATATGGTCTGTGTACCTGAGTACATGTACATATTCACAGCATCAAAATTGCAGTGAGTAGCATTACATTGTCAGCCTGCAGGAATTGCGTACGTGAAAACAAATGCAGTCGAGAACCGGAGCAGTGTTCAAGACAATGTACCTCTACACAAGCTTGCCGTGTCTTCGAAGTTGCAGCTACTGTTACAGTAACTTCGAAGCATTCTCAGATACGACACAGCACAAGAAAATGTCAATTATTATGAGACGTCTGATGGTAGATATCCATGGGTTAACAGACGCCTTAGTCGCGAAATCGCTCTGCGTTCTGAATGTCTTATTTCAGGAACACCGCGTGCTTGTGCTACTGCTATAGACGTCGTCTTGGCCTTCTGCAAACCCAATAGAGTCCCAGTGCAGTAAAGATAAGCCCGGAATCCCAATCTCAATGCCTGTCCCAAGAGCGATCTTGTCAGAGATACTGTAACCCGCACTAGGTGTGTTTGAAGTGGAGGAAGGCTGCGAAGAAGGCAACATCGAGGTTGGTTCGACTTCGTTCCTGCCTTCGATGATCTTGTTTGATGTAGCGGGAGAGGAATGGGATAACATAGTGAGAACCTCCGACGGTACGAAGGGACCGGTAGGCATCAACGGACGACATGCCGTTGCTGATGGTTAAGCAGCGTAGTAACGATTGATGACTTCGTCTGCAACTTGACCTCGATCAACCCAGTGCTGCACCCCATGACTTCGGGGATCATGTCGCTCCTCGCGAGTACAGTAGGTTCATTGACGCCGAGATAGTTTGCGGCGGCTTCGTGCATTAGCTTCGGTGCTGGTTTGGCCGATTTCAGGATCCCGATATTGGGCTGCTGCTGGAACAATGGGTTGTCGTGTCAAACGCCTCGCGCAAAACGTCGAACCCGGGAACCGATTTGTGAGCTCTTTCCGTCAACGCCGGGAAAGTCGACTGATGCAGGAACAAACATTAAAAGGTGTATTGACAACAGCATCAACGTCCACAATACATTGTGGTATCGCGACATCGATCCGACGCTTGAAATTTTCCTCCGACTCTTCCGCTCAAGCAGGCAACTCCCTCCGCATATTCTGATCGCCGTTCAGCTCCTGACGGCCGTTATTCTCCGCATTCAGCTCTTGAGGGCTGTTGGTGTAATCCGCACTGAGCTCATGAGGCGCGTAGTGTTCCGGCTGTTTCCTATCCTGATCCATACCCGATCCGCCCGGGCTGAGCTCTAGCCTTCCGTCGGTCTTTTCTTGCTCGGAGCCGTCTGTAGGGGCCAAGTAGGGTACGCCGCGGTTCTGGCGCTTTTGTTTCCTTCGCCAGAAGAACCATAGGAGGCCGGCTATGATGGCGAGGCCTGCGATGCCTCCTACTACTCCTCCTGCTATTACGCCGCCGGATACTGAGTCGGATTCTTCTGGTTCGTCGCTTGGTGAGGGAGTGGGTGTTGTGGCAGGCTCTGTCGTTGACGAGGCGGGTTCCGAGGAAGTGGATGACGAAGACTCGGTTGTTGAGGATCCGGAGGTTGTCGAAGACGATGTCGCTTCGGCCCTCCGCGATAGAGAGGCAAAGTCGAACGGAAGAGCGGTCGCAGAAGGCTCAGCCGAAGACAGCGAAGAGAAGGTCTCGTTCAGAAGACTATCCGGGACTCCCCCGATCGGATTGTCCCTCGTCGCCTGGCAAACATTGACTTGGCCTGCAGAAGTTGATCAGCTGCGGATGTTACGGCCGCGAGGGCTGAATAATTGCACTTACCTGATCTTACAGTGCATCTCTCGAAGCTGTCGGATCGGCAACACCAAGAAGCAGACCCCGATTCACAGAATTGCTGCGAACTTGAAGCGCCGCCGTCGCTTGCTCCGCACTGGTCTGGTGAAGTCCGGCACACGTTGTAGCTCGATCCCGAGCAGCAGTAGTGCCTGTCGGTCACACTATCGTAGGCGCAGGTGGACAGCGGTGGAGAGCAGTCGAAGTAGATATCGCCGCAGGTGCCATTTGAAACGAATTCGAACTGCGTATACTCTGCGGTCGCGAGAGTGGCCAGGGCGGCCAGTCCTAATGTTGTGTACAGCATCGACGCGTGTGATGAGATGGTGACTGTGTGAAAGAGAGAAGATAGAAAAGTCCTTGTGTGTGGTAACTTACACCGAATCTGCCAGGCGAGTACCGGCCTTTTCTCGTCAGCGAAGAAGGGTAGGGACAGGCCTTATAGCATACAACAGGGCCAGGGCAGTACTGTAGTCGCAGTAGCAAAACCGGTGTGAGGGCTTGTGGCCACGCGAAGGAAGCACTAAGATGCATTACCTGGAATAGCGAAGTGACAGGGTGTGGACTCTGTGAGGGCCGCGATAGCTTGCACCGTTACTTTTCAGCTCACCAAGGCGCAGGCCGCCGTATGAAGGCAGGCCATAAGTGAACAGTAGTATTGGGTTAGCAGCACAGCCTCTCAGCTCTGTGAAGCGATCCAATGATGCGTGGGATGGGTGTATCTACCATGTGCCTGCATGTGCTGTGAATGTGAGACAGCTTGTTGGTGTCGTCTCAGCCTCAGCGGAGACATGCACGCTTTGGCCAAGCGCATCGGCTCGAGTGTCGTCTAATGCACCCTAATATTAATTAAAGACAGCGGACAATTGGTGGTGATTTAGGGTAACGCCATCCCACGAATAAGGGCCATGCCGTAGCGCCCCGATACGCCATTCTGAGCTTAGAGGACGTGAAAGGCAGGATCGTCAGTCCTCTCGCACTACAAGATTTTCAAGAGTCTGATAAGACGGACTCAATTCATGCTTCCGACCACTGCACTGTTTCATCCTTACGGACGAACGATAGAGCGGATCAATTTCTCTCACTTAATACAACATCAATTGCTTGTGTATATACGGTCTAGTGTAATGTAACACCATCTGGCAAGCAAGTCTTCTTTGCGACGGAGGTAAGTACAGTACAAAGTAAACTCATCAAAGTAAACTCATCAACCTCCACGCAAAATCCTCTACAGCCATCTAGGCCTTGTTGGAGCGGCGGGCGGAGCGGCGGGTGCGGCGGGTGCTGCGCTCAATGTACTGAACATCGCAGTCCTGGGAGTTGGACGACTGGCTGTTGTTGTTGGTCTCTACCTGGCCGGAAGAAGAGTTGTCGGACTCAGTGTTGGAGGACTCAGCAGGAGCAGCAGAGCCACCCTCGACGACGTGGGCATCGCTGGAACCATCGGAGGAGCCCCAGGTCTCGCCACCGGGGATAAGAGACGGGCCGACGGTGAAGGGGTAGTCGCTGACCTGGGTCCAGATGTTGAAGGTGACGGCATCGTCGTCGGGCTGGACGCCGCCGGGGATCTTGATGGTGTCGAAGGCGGGCATGCTGTCGACGGTGGAGCCCTCGACCTTCAGCTGGCCGCAAGAGTAGTAGTACTCCGCACCGTCGGAGGAGCCCTGGGCGCCGTGCAGAGGGATGTGCTCGACGCGGACGAGGTACTCGCCGTCGGGGATGGTGTCCGGAATGGTGAACTCAATGCCGGGCTCGCCCCAGGTGCACCACGCAGTGGTCAGGGCACCGTCGTTGCCGGGGTTGTCGCAGAACAGAGAGTCGCGGATCTTGAACCAGTCACCAGAACCGTCGTCGGACTTGACGTCGTCGGACTTGGACATGTAGACCTGGGCGGGACCTGTTTGCGGGTTAGAGATTGTGCAAGATGCTGTGATGTGCAAGGTGCAACATACCAGGGTGCTCGATCGAGTTCATGCCGAAGGCACCAAGGAAAGAGACCTTGTCACCGGTACCGACGGTGTAGACGTCGGTGTTGGCGCCGCTGGCACCACCGGGCTGGCAACGGAAGTCATCCTCGAGGATTTGCTGGCCCTTGGTGGGCATGTAGCCGCGAGTGTGCTCGCGGATGTAAGTCCAGCCATCACCAACGACCTCGCCGTTGACCTGGAGCCTGTCAAAGGTGTAGTGACCGCGCACAGCGACGGCCAGAGCCAAGATGGAAGCAGTGGTCTTCATGTTGAAGGGTGGAGAGTTGTATTTGGGATTTTTTGGTGAGGTGTTGGAAAGGGCAATCTTCGATCAACGAAGAAGTGCAAAAACGAATGAATTGGAAAGTGAATGAATGGATGTCGCTGAAGAGTGTGAATCGAATGTGTTTGAACAGAATACTGACCTGTGGTGGGACGACGGATTTATATCAGATGCCTCCCTCTCGTGGCTTGCCATATTGAGCGCGGTATGTCGTTCTTGGCTACGAAGATACGAGGTCGCGAGCTCTGCGAACCCACTCGGTTGAGGTGACTAGGCGCCTTGACGATGAAAATGCACGACATGTTCGGTGTAGATGTTAGAGATATAGATGAACAGCGGGTTCGCGAGCGGTCTTGCACGCAGGTGGCACCTCGCGTGTCAGCCTTCAAACTTGATGATCGGCGACAGCGCGTTTGAGTAACCATTCACTTCTTTACCGACGACTTGGCGGAGCCGAGATTGGCGATTGTGCCATGCCGGTGCAGGGATGAATAACGGCAGCGCTATCCGAAGATCTGTGGAACAGCTATCTGTCCGCAACTCTTTCGACCACGATCAGATGATTTTTACTGGGTTGCTGTTATGCGACGTCGTTCGTGGGGTCATTGAGCTATCACCATGCGAAATCCGTAATGATAGAGAGCGGTCCATCGAATGACAGGCGGCTTTCGCTGGTCGATAGCGCGTTTCACATCAACGACGTCGATGGTCCGTGTTTTCTGTATCCGGAATGCTGTGCGCCTTCAAAGTCCTCCGCGACCAGGGTTTCTTCAAGAGTAGATGCCACCGGTAGTCTGTCCTCTAACGATCGTTCGCTTCCCATATTGCTCTTGTCTTCAAGAGAAGCACGGAAGGCTCTTGGATCGGATGCTGATAGCTGCGGTGCGGAAAGTCGTCCGGCGCGGAAAGTCGTCCGTTTGCGCCATTGTTTTGCAAGCTTTTCTCGCCGGATAGCAGTCTGCACGACTTCGTCAGTGGCTGGGTGGTGTGAGGGGGCGTGTCGCGGTTAAGTTCAACATCAACGGCGACGGCGACAAGTGGGTTTGACTAAGCAGCTGATGTATACACAGACAACCAAAGCCAAAGGTTAGAACTCAGAACTCAAAAGGAAAGGTACAAGAAGACCAGCGAGCACCACGACCGACAGCTGTGCTTATATACACGCACCTGAAGTGTTGATCGACCTTGCCCTGAGTAACACCACGCGCTGCTCATATTTGCTCATGAGGGTTAGGGCGAACCCTCGTGAGGGCTACATGGCCACGTGATCATGCCCTGTTTCAAAGCACGTGATCGTGTCTTACTATTGCTTGAAACGAATATGATCGCGAGGAGCTTGACGCCCACAGGCTCGCAATGTTACATGGCAAGTATATGAGTCCGTTCGAAACAATATGAGCGGTCTAGGGATGCCGTCGTGCGATTCATCTTTTCGCGAGTGGATTTCGGCTGCATTGATAGCTACATAGTTAGTGACCTTCATTGGATGCTTTGAGTAGTTGAGTCGGCAGATACCACGTTAAGTCATCTATGCTTGTGGTATCAGCTTGTCTGTCGGGGAAATCGATTGCGCCGATAGTCGTCTTGAAGCTACATTGATTTGGTAATGGTCTCATGTGCTGTAGTTAGGGTTAGGGTTGGGTTAGGTGTCGAGACACCAGATGCGTCCAAGATGAACACAACAATAGCTAGTGAACCAAAACCATCAATGATCTTATCAATTACAACCGGATTGACTTGATTGTCATTGGCTTGACGAATGCCGAACTGGCTGGGGTCGTGGTTGGACGTCGCGGTCATGGTCTGGTTGAAACGTACATGTAAGGTAACGAATTCGATGCTCCTCAATGCAGAATTCTCACGCTCTCGAGCTGAGTGAGCGCTGGAATGCAAGCCTAAATCGAAGCAAAGAGGAAAGCCGTCACAACATAGGTCAACTCAGTTCCATGTCCCGTAGTTTGGCTGCGAAGTTGTCATTATCGATCAACGTCTGACGTTCTCAGGGCTGTGTAGATAGTGTAGCGGAATTCGTTTGTACGATGCAGATGTACTATGCTAGTCAGCCGATACATCACTCCTCGTAACTGGTCATTCCACTTTTGATAATGTCAGCTGCCTATACAAAATGTTAGCAAACCACTCACTCCAAGTCATAACTTCATGATGAATCATCCAAAAACGTACCTTCTCCGCAACAGCGTAAACAGTCGTCATCAAGTGGCCAGCAGGAAGCAACGGAATTACACTAGCATCCACAACCCTCAGGCCCCGAATACCATACACCTGCAGGTCCTGATCGACAACTCCTCCGAGCTCACGCGCGCCAAGCTTGCAAGAGCCAGCCGGGTGATACAACGTGCCGACATTCGAGCGGATGAATTCTTCCATATCGTGGTCGCTGGTGACGTTGCGGCCGGGGACAATCTCGGTCGGCTCGAGCTCTTGGATTGCCGAAGTGGCGGCTAGCCTGCGGGCGAATCTGATTCCTTCTGTGAGGATTGTGATGTCCAGAGGGTTGCGGAGCATGCCGGCATCGGCTTGGATGCCGTCAAAGACGTTGGCGGATAGTGTCTCGACGGAGCCACGGGAGAAGGGTTGCTGCAGACCCAGGTTGATAATGCCGTCGGCCCAGATGATCTCTAAGATAGCGGAGTCCGCACTCAACAGCTTGTCTTTTAGGATTGTCGCCTCGAGGGCATAGCCGTCTTTGACTTCTTTGGGCGTGGTTGATGGCAGGTATGCAACGCTGGACTGATTCAATGCCGAAGCGAAGATGTTGGAGCTGGCGTTTGTAAAATTCAACAGCGGCAGGAACGCGAGGAAGTCTCCGGTGGGTGTTGACAAGGGACCGGTTCGTGAATCGTCATATTCTGCTCTCGCCTGAGCAGCGAATGTCGCGTTGCTGGTAAGTTGGCTTGACGTCAAGGGCGCGTTGACTATCAATGTAAGTGATGATTTTGCGATCGATCGAAGGAATTGGACCTACTGGTATTGACCATAGTGAGGAGAACGTGGTCATGAAGGTTCTGACCGACACTTGGCAAGTCCACAACTGTGGTAACGCCGATTTTGGCATGGAGTTTGGCATCGCCAATGCCAGAGACCTGGAGCAGCTGCGGGCTGTGCAGAGAACCAGCTGCGAGGATGACCTCCTTCTTTGCAGAGACGGTTTGGCGGGCGGTATTGTTGCCAGAGGCAAACTGGAAAGACTGGTGAGTAAGAACTTCATATTTGACTCCCAGGATGTCAACTCACTTCCACGCCAGTGGCCACGGGAGTACCAGCCTTGTCTGATGTCAAAACTTTGGTGACACGATGGCCGGTGATAATCTCAAGGTTGGAGCGACCCTTGGCAGTATCATAGTAAGCTTCTTTCGCAGAGGATCTGGTCTGGTCTTCCGGATTCTGGTTATGAGGACAGAAATAGCCGCCCAGTGCAAACCCGCTGGCCTGGTCATATGAGGTTTCGATTCCCAACTCTCTCGTAGCGTTGATCAAATTCTCTAAAGTGAATGTGAGCGAGAATTCTTTGGACAGATTGCACTGAACATACTGGTTGTCGGCCAGAAGAACGGTGCGTAGGTCGAGTTTACGTAGCCCGCTGTTCCATGGAAACTCAGATCGTAAGTGACATTGTATTCGGTAACAATATCCGCAGTTGGAGGCGTGAATACTTCGTTCTGGGTGTCGCATTGTTAGTGCTGGACGATGTGAGCTTCCACATGCTGGCACCCACTTTCTTGAAATATGGCAGCAGCGATTTCCAGTCCCAGTCCGCATTGCCAAGTGCGGACCATCTGTCGTAGTCCGATCTCGAGCCTCGATCAAAGACCATGCGGTTGAGCTGTGTAGAGCCGCCTACTACCTTTCCTGCTGGGATAGAGACATTCCTCCCGTTGAGCGATATACTTTTAGCATAAGTCAAGTTCCAGTCATACTTCGTGCCGACAGCGCCGCCCGCAAGACCGGGTATCGTGAAGAAATCCTCTTTCTCGTCGAATATGCCAGCTTCGATGACGAGGACACTCGTGTTCGCATGCTCTGATAGGCGGTTGGCGACAGTGAGGCCTGATGCACCGGCGCCAACAACGACATAGTCGTATTCGCGATGGAGAGGCTTTGGACATGCAATTCTCGGCTGCGGAGCCGTGGGAGCCGCATCGACGGCCAGTGCCACAAGGGCCCAAAAGTGCGAGAAGCGCATGCCGGCCAGGCGTAAGATGCGTGGGCTGTGAAGGTTTGGAGGGTTTCAGGGGCGTGCCTTGAAGAGATCCAGCAAGTCGGGTCTGAGGTGTTTCAGGCGTGTGATCAGAATGCGCAAGAGTGCAGCTTTGCAGATATCCGTCATGTGCTTCTTCATGCACTACTTATGAATCTATGATGCCGACGGGAAGTCAACGTCTCTCTTCAGCAACAGCAAGTGCCGGAACAATTCGAGACAACGCTTGTCGAAGCGAAGCGGGAGGAGCAAGCCACAAGCCGCCCAATAAAATGCACTGAGTCGGATGGCTAAATTCGCGTTCATTTCTAGACGAGAATAACTCCGGGTCGTTGAGAAGGTCCCAAGAGAGCGGAAGCGAGGTGCTGCTGAGACCTTGACGAGTCAGAGCCCTACCTACACATTTCGCTATAACTACATGTGGTTACTTGCCGATCCAATCCAAGAAGTTTATTCCGAGGTCCGTTAGGGTCGATGTAGCCATAAACGCAGGGAGTAACTCTCGCCAGCAAATATGGTGAGTGTATGTCTTGTTTCAAGATGCAAGGCGGTTGTCGTCAGTGCCTTGAGTGATGAGCGTTCGCAATATCATTTGGCAGCTTTGTAGCATGCAGCTTATGTTCGGTCTCGACTAACGAAGGTGAGAAACAGATCGGGATCAAGCATGTCGTAGGAGCAAGAAGGTTGACAAGCATTCAGGGCTCATTCGTTTACATGACGGCCCGATGACCTGAAGCATACTAGTGCCAGGTGAAAGTAGACAGCTCGCCGGTTGCAGATCGAATAGTGTTGGTCAGTAATCGCTGGCACGGCACGGCTGTGTGTTCGTGAGGTTGACGTTACATGGGTGGTGGCGGTGGCTTGGGCCTAGCTCCTAGGACTGAGTTTCCCCATGGGCACTTTGGAGCTATCCGGTGTTCAGGCCTGCAGGTGGCATGTTTCCACCCGGAGATGGCTGCCAGGTCAAAAGGATGGGCATGCAAGGCTGAAGACAGATACGCGAGGGATCACAAGATTACAACCCACCACTTGGAACACATGAAGGAGGCACGGAGGAAGAAAAGGATCGACGGATTGGCTGGTCTAACCATATGGAGATTGAAGGCCGAGTAACTGGATTCGAATGCTGTTTCATGTTACAATAGATCGTTCGTGTTGAACCTACATTTGATCGCGCGAGCCATTCAGCGCCATATTTGGGGTCAGCCATGGTAGCGGAAGCAGTAATCAAAAACTCAGGCCACTAGAGTAAGGCTACTCTTGTCAAGGCTGTCATGCCATGCTTTCGTTCTTCGCTTCCTGAGAGACACATCCGCCTCGCCGTTGAAGAAGGATCCATTGGATGCGTACCATCACATGGACGGCCTGACAGCCCAAGGGCACAGCAGGATGGTGGCATGTTATGTTCGCTCGCCCGCCCACCTTTCGAGCCTCTATGTATAACCCAGTTCTCCGCCACCATACAAGACAACTTTGTTGCTACACATGTGCTTCGCACTCGCTGTATTCTAGCTCAAGCAACTCTACATCTCTGACCTTTGATTCTCAAGTCTACCGCTGTCGCAAGAATGGTCTCTGGTGGTCACGCAAGCCGCGATGCCGTCTTGGGCATGACGCTAAGCTTCACCATCCTTGCGGTCATCGCTGCAAGCCTGCGCCTCTTGACCCGGTTCTTCATCTCCAGGGCTGCTGGGGCAGACGATGCGTTCGTCGCGATTTCAACTGTGAGCCTTCTGATCGATAATGCCCCCCTTCGTGCATTTGGCTCACCAATGCAGGTCCTCACTTGTGCACAGACAGCTGCAGCTTGGAATCAAGGTTGGTCGAGCCTACGCTTGCTGGCTGGCGCGTACCCATCGTGCTGACGTTCCATAGTAAAGTACGGACTGTCGCAGCATGCGGCCAACCTTAGCCAACATGAATTGCGCTGGACGACGATCTGGTTCTGGAACTCAATCTGGATTTACCAAACAGCTCTGTCCGCTGCCAAGATGTCCATCCTGCTGCAGTGCCGTCGCGTCTTCCCCCATCCCTGGTTTCGCAAGGTCAACACTGGTTTGATCGTGTTCGTCTTCATCTTCTTCGTCTGGACGAGTTGTAATACCATCTTCGCCTGTCTTCCAGTCCACTACTTCTGGAACCGGACGGTCGATCCGAACGCAAAGGGAAAATGCTTGGCCCAGGAAGCTATATGGTGCGTCCGTGTCTTGGAAGTGCTGACGATGTCGGCCTCGCTAACGGCTGTGGTGGTGCAGGTTCAGTAATGCAGGACTGAACATTCTGAGCGACTTTGGTATAGCCATCGCGCCATTACCGATTCTGAAAAGTCTCGAACTCCCAAGACGCCAAAAGATCGCCTTGAGCTTGGTCTTTTGCATGGGCGGGATGTCCGTTTACCTGCCCCATTGACACATCAGCCAAGTAGGATATCTCGCTGACTCTTGAAATCATCCAGAACTTGCATAACTTCTCTGTTACGCCTGCAAGCTATATACGTCGCCTCAAAGTCGCATGATCCTACCTGGGACGGAGCCATGGGAGCGATTTGGAGTTCTCTCGAAGTGAACACCTGCATTATCTGCTCGTGTTTGCCCATCTTGAAAGGTCTAATCGGCGAGTATTTCCCACGCATATTCTCTTCCATCAGAGGAACCGCGCATTCCAACTCGAGGACCATGAGTATACGAAAGATGTCGACTCCAGAGCCTGCTGCTGGCATCGATTTGGATCGCCTGGCCCGAAGCAAAGCCAACACAGCCGCTTGTGATGGTCCGAGAAGTGGATGGAATAATCTTGAGCGCAATGATAGCAGATTCGGATCTGATAATGACAAGGACGTAGATGGCATCCAGGTTGTCAGGGAGGTTGAGCAAGATACGAGAGGGTTCAACGGAGAACGTGGTGACTCGGAGAGTACTAGAAAGCTCGTTAGAAGTTGGATCTGAGCAAGCTGCCAGCGCTGTACAGATATCATGTAGTTTGTGTGGAGATGTGTAATGTAGTCTGGTTTTATGCAGGTCTGCAAAGCACCTTGATGTGACTCTGAGGACCCAGCCTCTTGGAGTCGAGCCCCGCATCCGGAATATGCCGCCCCACGTCTTCCCGCCGTTGACTCGCCGTTGGCTCGCTACCGTTGTGATAATTATGGAGCAGCTTTAGCTCTATCCACCACTGTACCAGCTAGGCCAGGCCAGGTCAGTACATAACAGGTAAGTAGGTGGCAGGTCATCTGCCGTTGCGCCCACTCAGCCTCACCGGCTCGAACAACAACGACGACGACGACGACGTTCTCGAGAGACCATACACCACCCGGAGCTATCTGCGCTCACGAGGATAGACGCCGAGAAGCCCTACCGATCGATCCACAACCTTTCAGACCACCCGAGACAGCGCGACGGCTACATACATTCATGCGCATCACCGCGCCGTTGGCGTCCGCGCTCCATGAACAACACCGACGAGCAAGTCGGAACGGCGATACAACGCAGCCTCGATGGTGCGCAACCTACACCGACTGCTAGACGAGGAAGAGGCAGAGGCGGAACGCGAAAACCTGCCCTGCAAGTAACATGCTTGGGCGCGAGTGGTGGCCCTAGCGAGGAGAATGCCACTGCTTTCCTCGTGAGAAGCCTGGCTACCGAATGGGCAAAAGGCAGCGTTCTTGCGGTCGATGCAGGAAGTCATCTGGCGCCCATAACAAGGATCGTGGAGAGAGACTTTGCTCTCACCAAGCAAAGAGCGGATGCCGACGACAGACGAGATGCCGCAAAGGGAACCCAGACGCCCGGTTTGAGCCAGGACTTTGCAAGAACGTCTTTGTCGCCGACGCAAGACACACATGACACTGAGATCGATACCGAGAGCTCTGAAGCCGAGGAAACGCCCAAGCCCGAGCCTATGTACATGACCTATGGACCTTTTGCCGGCATGAAACTACCACACGCCTCTGCCAGAGCTAATGCATTACACTTATTGCAAACGTACATCTCGACTTATCTCATTACCCACCCACATCTCGATCACATATCTGGGTTTGCCATCAATACCGCGGCTTTCCACGCGACTTCCAAGCCAAAGACGCTTGCTGCTTTGCCTGGTACAGTGGATGCTGTCAAACGACACATTTTCAACGATGTCATTTGGCCTAATCTAAGCGACGAAGATGGAGGCGTGGGCTTCGTGACTTTCCAACGCCTGAAGGAAGGCGGCGATGCCATGGTGGGCGAGGGCGAGGGTCGAGGCTACATCGACGTGTGTGACGGCCTCGGCGCGAAGGCGTTCAAGGTTAGCCACGGAGTTTGCACAAAATCTCCTCCCGCACACCAGCATCGCGGCAGCGTACCGAATATCGCAGATACAAACCACGGCGGGTCAACAGACTTGTCGGCGCAGAGCATGGCAAGAACCATGTCTTTCAACCAACAGGCACAATACTCCGCACCAGGCACGCCAGGTCCGACACCAAGGCCAAGCTTCCACAACAATCAGGCTTCGCCACGAATACATCCGCAAGAATCGTCTTGCGTGGTCGATAGTACAGCATACTTCGTCCGTGATAGTGAGACCGGGCGAGAAATTCTCATTTTTGGAGACGTGGAGCCAGATTCAATGTCTCTCGCCCCTCGCAATTACATTATCTGGGCAGAGGCCGCAAGAAAAGTCGCCAGTGGCTGTCTGACAGGCATATTTATCGAATGCTCCTACAAAGACAGCCATCCGGATGCGTATCTCTTCGGCCATCTGGCACCTCGCCACTTGGTAGCAGAATTGACGACCCTCGCTGGAATGGTCCGCGAGGCACGGGTACACCTCGAAGGCGACGAGAGACAGGCGAAGAAACGGAAACGGTCAGCCGGCATCTCAAGCGGCCAAGTCGCCCGCCACGCTGTCGGCGAAAGCGAGGCCAAACGCAGTCGCAGCCTAGCGAGCAGGACCGTAAGCCAGAACCTTCGCAGGCGGAGTGAGCCTGATCATACCGCGCCTGGTTCATCGCCCATGCAAGCCTCCACCGGCCCGCCCTCGCCCTGCGCCGTAGCACCCACATCAGACGCTGCTCTAGACGTCCCTACATCGCCCATGTCGACGTCACACGCGCAGTTGCAAAATCAAAGTCATAACGCGAGCCACGCGCATCCACATTTCGGACCAAACGGCTTCGCGAGAGCAAGCACTTTCGACGTCGGCAACGGGGCGTCGACGCCAGAATCCAGTGTTTGGGAGCCTCCTTTAAAAGGGCTGAAAATCGTTGTCATCCATGTCAAAGATACTTTCAAGGATGGCCCGCATGTGAGCGAGAGTATCTTTGAGGAGCTTAATGCTCATGAGCAGGCTCTCAAGGATGAAGGGAAAGGCTTGGGCTGTGAATTTGTTATTTCAAAAAGCGGAGAGTGCTATTGGTTTTGAACGATGTCAGACTGGTTGGGGAGGCGATGGATTGCGAAGTAATTGATACTGCGAAGCCATTCAATCTGGGTGTATCACATGGGAAAAAAATGGCAGCCGAGGTCGCCATGAGATCCTTGAAAGGCTTCAGCAGCGTACGTACGACCCAGACCATCCTGCTGGGGAGAGGCTAGCTGCGGGAATCGGCGTGAAATTTTCGGATTCCTTTGCCGGCGCAGTATTACTGCGAATGTAAGGCCCATTCGATCACTCTCGACATTGAAGTCGCCTCTGCCTCCCAGCGCGCCACCTACCTCACTCATCTCCGCGGCCGCCATCCAAACCCGAGCTGATGAGAGAGACGAGCCGCATGGCACCCCAAAATGAACCGGCGAGGGGGAAGAGCCGAAAGGACGTTTGGGTTGGTTGGACCGGCTAAGACCTCAGTGATGATTACAGCACCTCTGTATGGTCAGTGTACAGGACATCGAGAGGGCGTTCGATATACTGATTGGTGTTATGGGGCTGATTAGGTATTTTGCCTTTCAAAATTGTGAGATATCGGAATTGCGAATTTATTGACGTCGACCCTCAGATAAACGAATATCTTCATGTTATGCTTCACGTGTTGTTGAGTCATTCTCTTTGCGCCTCGTCGTAGGGCACTGTGGTTTACATCAATTCTCTTACAGTATGTCCAAGTCCGCCAACTCTATCACATCAACTTTTCTTGACATGCATGGAGTTTGTGAGCAGTTAGCAGCCAGAAAAACTCTCACAGGCACAACATCAACCAAACCTGTGTAGGAAAGACCAAATGTGGTGCCATGTCTTCCTCGATGACTCGCCGACTACACGCCGCCGAGAATGATGTCGTTCCGCCCCACTTCTCGACGTCAATCAGACTTTCAACATTTCGTCTCTTCCAACATCACATCACAATCGATATCTTGAGAAATCAAGTGCATATAGTAGATCCAATCTTCAAACGGCAAACTCGTCCAAGATCTCGCTCGAACCCGAACGCCCGCATCCCAAAAGGAAAGAACAAGAAACTAATTTAATTAAAAAAAAAAAAAACCATCATGGCATCCCAAACGCCAGAATCAATCTACAAAACCCTGGAACATCTCCTGCCAACCACATCCAACCCATCCCTCAGCAATTCAGTCATCCCCTCCCTCCTCCTCAG
>Ga0265797_10006126_pt1 | contig 17202 bp, 22 predicted proteins | sample P2T30metagenome_FD_192433 | JGI IMG/M metagenome (GOLD analysis project Ga0265797, IMG submission 192433) | Plant litter microbial communities from East Loma Ridge, Irvine, California - P2 T30 | ecosystem: Environmental > Terrestrial > Plant litter > Unclassified | place: USA: California...
GAGCCGCGCTAGTCACCCTCGACCTCGCATGGAAATATGGACTATGATCTCCAAATCCGGGCACGCCCTTTGTTGAAGACAGTGGTCTTCTCCGTGGGCCTGCTTCGCCAGGTAGCGGATATGAGTATCCCGGCAAAATTGATGGAGACCATAACGAACGTTCTTGCTGGAAATCTTGATCTGTTCCCTGGGATGAATGATGCGGATAACCAGCAGCCATGGAGCCATCAGAGATTGGAGGTTCCATGATACTGACAGGGTCGAAATCACCCATCGCTCCTCGCGTGGAACCGAGGTCTTGATCTCCAAATGTCCCTGCCCGTGTCAAGGCAGTCGAAATGTCCTGAATGCAGGAACCGCCTCGAAAGAGTTGCGTCGTGTCGGGACTGCTCAAGACCTCGTCTCCGTCTAGCGTACAGACTCGATTGTCTTGAACGTACGGCGCGTGTTGAGACCCGCCCCGGTTGAAGAGCCGCAGAATCTGAAGTGAAATGTCAGATGCTTTGCAAGCAGAAGCACACAGGGCAAATTGCTCCAGATGCTCGGCAATGTGCTCAGCCAGACTCTGATCGAGAAGCTGCCCGGTGCTGGTAAGGCATATCGGACAGTGGCGGCGCTTGTCTTCCGTGACAGGCTTGTAGATGTCCATCCATGCCTTTCGGTGTATCTCTTTAAGACTGCGGTGCTCTTCCATCAGGTGGCGCTCGAAGCCATCTCTGGAATGGCATGAGAAATCGTGGTGGTCACGGCATCTCCACAATTGCTGGTGGGCGAGTTTCTCGTGTTCCATCCAGTCTGAGCGGCAACGATACAGCTTGCTGCCAGTCGAGCAATTTGGGTATGTGCAGTGGTAAGGCCGGAGACTTTGTAGCTCAACTGAGTGCGAGCCATTCGCTTTGCCTCCTGGAATGAGCTTTCTCCGGTCGATAGACGCCTGCATCATGCGACGGCACAGTATCATGTCGTCTGCAGTGTTGCTCGGGGCCCTGTCATCCTCGTTGTTGCTGCGCAGAGCTGTGATGGCTCCTTCGGTCGTTGGCCGGCAGGTGAGCAGCATCAGCTTTTCCAAATTGCCCATCGTCCGCTCCAGGCTGGAAAAACGAATGCTCAGTTCGTCGGTGGGACCTTCGTCCCAATCTTCGTCCGAATCTGTATCGCTCGCCACGTCATAATCGTCATTGACATACTCTTGCTCGAATGGCAGTCTCTGACCGCAGAGGATGTCGTAGCCTATGTCCAGTCAGTTTGAGGAATGCCACTGTCTCCGTGATGCAGACACACAATTGCCCAAGTCATCTTTGAGATGCTGAGTGAGACGTCGCGCCGTTTGCGCCTCTCTGATATCCTTCTGAACCATCAAGTCGCCACAAGCATTTGCGGGCCTATACAAACCAAAGTCAATACACCAGGACCTGAAGCGGCTGTTAATCTCGCCGAGCTTTCGTTCAATCTTCGGGTCTGTCAAGTCAAGTATGATTTGCGGACCGCGTTCGCAGAACAAGTTGATGATTTCTGCGACGTTGCCCTTCATCTCGTTCATCTCGTCTCGTGCCATCGTTTTCGTCTTGCGCTTGTCAGTGGAAAAAAGTGCGGCGAACATTGCTCAGGGAAATGTGACCTGGCGAAGGTACTGCGTCTTCACCGGCCGGCGAGCTGTGGGCTGTGGGGGGCGAAGCAGCTATACCTCTAAGCCTCATCGCCTGATATATTCGCTGGCAGCACTGCCCAACCGTACGACGCATCAGCCTTCTTGCGCGGGGAAGATCTTAATGGCAGATCTCGCCGCTCCCTCCATTTTCTGGAGCTTCGTCTTGACTCTTGTGGATCTTCATCTTGAAGTCCAGCATATCAATCACTTCGAACATGACGACCGGCATTGAGTTTGTGGGCCTCATTCTAGCGGTTGTGCCATTGTGCCTCGCTGCTCTTGAACACCACGAGTCGGCAACTCGGCCTTACAAGACGTTGTTCAGATACCAAGTGCAATACGCTCAATGCGTGGAGGATCTTGGTCTGTATCTCGTGGAGCTACATCAAACTGTCAGGCTAGTCTTTAGAACCGCCGGAATCTCCGACGACGATCATTTCGATGAGATTCTACGATCCTTGAACGCCAGCTTCTGGGGAGACACAACGCAGGAAGAAAAGCTCATCGCTCATTTCGGGGATTCGCAATATGCACTTGGCTTTCGAAACATCATGAAGCGGATAAGCAAAGACGTTTGGAAAATCTGGGAGTTTCTGGACCTCGATGAAGCATGGGATGTTAGAAGTAGCACTGATACCGTAAGTCTCAAATATTTCAGCGTTTAACGGCAACCCTGACTAACATTTGCGGCGGTCAGAACATTTGGTCGAAGATCAAGAGCGCTTCAGAAGCTAGCAACAACACTTCTTTGGCACGATTGCCTTCGAGTCCGCCATCCGAGCTCTTTCGTGGCGTCCGAAAACGCGCAAAATTGATGTTCCGAAGCGCAATGCTGCGAAAGACCATGCAAAACTTAGGCCGCAACATCGACCGGCTCTCCGACCAAGCGATGAGAACAAGAACTCCAGATTCAGGGACACCTATCTCGTTATCCCCCAAAAGGCCACTAAGCCCAGCAATCACTATCGCTGCACGACAATCGGAACTGTACGCGAGGTACTTATATGACGCTCTGCAAAGTGCTCAACTGTCCTGCAGGCATATCAGCCATTGCTTCGACCTGCAGGTGGGCCCGAAGCATGAGATATCGCAGAGCAACGCGTGCTTCACACTCTCATTCGCACCCCACCGAGACGCCCGTTCTTGGAAGATCTTTGACGTCCACGTGTTGGAAGACAATAGTGCTGCCATGGCACATCCGGAACGATACACCAGCGATTTGTGTGATCTGGTAACTCGACCCAACACCACCAGGCTGGAGTCCGAGATATGCCTCGATACGCGGAATCGGGTACTGAAGCGGAGCAAAGTCGCAGGCGAGCTCACTCGTCAGCCCTTCGAGCTGGCGGACAGACGGAGAGTCTCGGTCAAGAGCTTGCTGCGAACCGCATCCAAATCCTCTGCAAGTCGCCCTCTCCTGACTAAACAACAATCGATATCTTTAGGGCTTACAGTTATATCGACGTTCCTTCAGCTGTTTGCAACGGAGTGGTTGTCCGATTCTTGGTGTTCAGAAGACTTGTTCTGTCTGTCGCCAGATATATCCATAAATACAGCTACCGTCATCGATGTCGAACAAATGTTCGTGGCCGCCAATCCGCGATCGCGTTGCTCGATGCTAGACCGACCCACTGCAGACGTCCGCTCGAGGTTCTTGAAGCTGGGCATCATGCTCCTGGAGGCCAGTCGATTGGAGACGATAGAAAGCTACCGCCAACCAGAGCACTACACTCCAGATGAACAATTACGAGATCTCGTAGCTGCATACGTCTACCTCCGAGATCCCGATAGCACTATACAAAACTGCTTCCGGAGCGCCATAGAGTTTTGCATAGCGTGCTGGACGAAGCTGCCGACTGATATTGATATGGAACACAGCACGCGTCAGGAATTCTTTGACCAAGTGCTGTTGCCGTTCCAGCAAGACCTCCACGCGACCACCGAGGCTGAGAGATGAACCGAAAGGACCGTTGCACGTGAGACGTGCAATCACGGCTCATGGCTGCATCAAGTGGCCTTTCCTTGGAAGCCAGCAAAGACGTTGTTTCCACACAGCAGCCTGGTGATATCCGAATCGAGTCGGAGGATGGCGGCGAAACAATGGCAAACGGAGCTCTGCCGGCGGGCGTTTGGACGACAAGTCTTGACCAGAGGCTTGGAAGCAGCTAAAGTTTCGAACTTCCGATTCATCTGCGATCAACGACGTGATGTTGTCTCCCGTAGTGGTGTTCGGCTGATGCAGCTCCAGTTGGAGCAGATACAGTCTTATGTGCCGAGGAGTATGGCCATTGTTTTGCTTAGCTTGAAGTCACGCCGCCAGGAAGAGTGCGTATTCCTAGTTAGCACACACTGGCACCTTGTCTCTCGTTGTATCTACTCCATTGGCACCGCAAGAAATTCTGCCCGAAGACGGTGAACCCTGAACTTCTGAGCACTTTGAACGACTCATGATGGTCTGTCACACTGCACGAAACCAGTCGTCGCCTTGTCAAGATCGTTCGTCTTCAATACTATTTGCCAAGGCTTGATCATTGACAGCCTGGTGAGCACTGGACACCGGCGGCCGCGAAGACTTGTTCTGACAACTGTGGTCTCTCAGTTTCTACAATACCTGAGTGATAGATCGTTATACATCTCGCTCAAATTCAGCTTCAACTTCACCACCACTACCATCATTATCATCATCATCTTCATCTGCGTCATCATCGTCATCGTCCTCGTCGCTGCCCTGCTCCTCGTCGTCATCATCGTCATCAGATTCTTCGTTTTTGGCGGGACGAGCAGCAATTTGTGGTGTGGGCAAGTCTGGTCCCCAGACAATTTCGAACTGGCGCCGCAAATCGTTCATAGACACCTCGCACACTTTACCAAAAGATTGCACCTTAATATTATGCTGAACCATAGTTACACCGGCCAAATTCAGTCGAGACATCGGATCGAGCACGTCTCCGGGGTTGTCCAATTCCACCCGGATAGGTACATGCCGCATTGGAGCCTCGCCTCGTCTTGGTAGCTCTTCTGGACGAGGGAGAGGGGCGTGCCGCGAGGAGTGAACGATGACATGGTCAGGCTTCACAGTTCGTGCCTCAGACACCCCGTGACCACCGTATGTATCGATTGGCAGGGCATAGCAGTAATCAACGCCTTCCCGAATCACTACAAACCTGCGAACTTTTGTGAAGACGCGCTCCCCCATATGATTGAGCACAATACCGGGTTCCCATTTGGTACTAATCGACTCTGATCCTTCTTCTTCTGGCCTTGACCATAGTACTGTAAAGACAGTACCGACGCGGAAGAATCGGTTGGCATCCGTACGCACTTTGAAGGCTGGGAAAAGTGTGCTAACGGCTTTTGCATCGCTGAGGGATATAGCCATGCGGTCGTCCTCCGGCTGACGCGCCGGCTCACGGCGCGCGATCTGACTTTTGGTAGCCTGCTGAAAGACAACCTCGACATCACCTTGGGGGATCATGTTCAACGGCCGATCTCCGTGATGTGGTGATACGAGCGGCCCTTCGTATTTCGCGTGTTGTAGTGACTCAATGGATATATGGTGCGGTCGAGCGAAGGTCCTGCTTGTCTTCAAGACAATTTTGTCTGCTCGTGGTCGATAGACGAACTCGCCTCCTAGCGCCGGACTGTGTTGCCATGGTGGCTGCGTATTCTGGCGATTCAAATGATGATAGGGCGTAGTTGTACCTCCCATTCCCCATGGGCCATGGGACGCACGCTGATCGCTTGCTTTTAGCTCGAGTCTTTGCGCAAGCTTAAAATGGCCATAGTGCCTGGCTCCGGTTGTTGCAGAGGTGTGACGACCATTTGGTAAATCGACTATCGCTCCAGATTCCAGTAGAATCTCTACGGTTGTTTCGTGTCCCTGGCATGCAGCGGCCAAGAGCGCGGTGCCGTGGTAGCCGCCCTGTTGATTAACATTCGCCCCGCCATCGATCAGTGACCGCACAAGCTCCTCGTGGCCCTGCAGTGCTGCGCATTGAAGTGCGTTGCCGTAATAGCCACTTGAACACTTGACATCTGCCCCTGCACCAAGCAGCATTTGCACGATTGTACTTTGACCGGTGTATGCCGCTCTTTGCATAGCAGTCCATCCCTCGTCGTCTCTAGCATCGACATCGGACTCTTGTTCGAGGAGCAGTCTCACACCATACTTGTTCCCAGCAACTGCAAGGGCGTGGATGCTCATATTTTCACCAGGATTGGCTGCATCCTCGAAGTCGTCTGCTGTAACTTTGGGCATGTCCACATCGGTGTCTTGCGGAATGCCAGGCTCTTGGCCTTCTCCATAAATGCTCTCGCTGTCCTCGGATTCTATGTCATCGTCTTCGCCACCGCGGTCCGGGAGCGATGGCCTTGCAAATGTCTCGAAATGGTGCGCCATGTGGTTGGCAAGTGATTGGCCACGCGGCAGCTGTAACCTGGGCACCAAGCACATGCAACAGTAGGCTCTAGTGTCTTCCAGGTTTGTCATCGAGTACTTCACCGAAGCCTCGATTTCTCGACCTGTCATACTAGTGTGCTGGAATCTCAGATGATCCTCAAGTTTGTCCTGCGACTCAAACCTGATGTTTGGGTGACTTCGACACTTCCAAGCACGCAGATGGAGCCCTTTCTTGTGAGCCAGCCACTCTGCTCGGGTCGCGAACAATTCTGTGGCGGTGGAGCAATCTTGGTACGTACACATGTACGGTCGGACGTCTTCAAAAAGGTGCTTGCTAATAAGTTGTCAGTTTATTATCCCATACACAGTTCATGGCTGTGCAGCAATGTGCTGTAAACTCACCGCCATCGACGTCGCTCAGATGTTGGACACCAAACGTAACAAAATGGGCATTGAAACTCCGCTTGGCCATCGTCCAGCTTCGGCACCTTCGGGGGAGGTACTCTTGTACCGTCCAAGCCTCTAGCAGTGCTCGCTGAGGGCGCTGTAGACTGAGCATCATGGTCTATCACTTGGAATGACGTCGCCTCGGTGCCAGAGGCGATGGTTCTTGGCCCAGCTCTGAGATGAGAAAGATCTAAAACACCTTCAGTTTGCCCCAGCGCCGAGTAATTGGAAGGCGCCTCCGCGGAAAGTTGATGGCTGTGATGTTCCCAATAAGCGAATTGTCTTTGGCGCTTAGAGCTCGCCTGGGCAAGATGATCAAGAAGGGTCGCATCGTGTTCCGGAGAGTTCGAGGGGTTTGCGCACCCGCTGTCTTCGCGCAATTGTCGAATGAAGCATGCTGCACGGTCGTGGTGGCCAGGCTGAAGGTGCTGGAAAAGGTCTCCACCATCTCCATTGAAATTCATCCCGTACGACTCCGCTTTCTGCAGTGTACTTTGCCTGGACCTGGAGTTACGAATCATGAATGATAGCTTATATAAGTTGTCGATCGTGCGCTTCAAGCTCAGAAGATGGTGGTTCAGCTCGGTGGCAAGATCTGGAGATTCATCGCTTGAACTACTTTGGCCACTGTCGCTGGCCGCTTCTGGGTGACATTCGTGCTCTTCAATAGCTCGCTTCTCTGGCGACAATACATCAAGACCTGCTGATCATTAGTGACACTCGGTCACAGCCTTGACGTAAAGCTTTGTGTTCGGTTGCCTTTCTTCTGTACCATCAATACTGTACACAGCGTGCGGATTTTCGATGTGCGAAAATGAGCGGTATCGAAGTGGCAGGCATTGCTCTCGCGGTGGTACCCTTGCGCCTCTACATACTGGAACACCAAGAGGCTGAGCTACGGCCTTTCAAAGCGCTATACAAGTACCGCAAGCAGTATCGACGTAGTGCTGAAGACCTGGGACTTTGTCTTGTCCAGCTTGAAGACACAATCTCAAGTGTGTTTAGAGATGCCGGTATCTCGAGCGACGGGGCAGATATCAACGCTCTCGTACAAGCGTACGATAGTAGCGTCTGGAACGACAACGGCCAAGAAGCAAAACTAATCGCTCATTTTGGTAAATGGAAGTACGAACACGGCTTCGAGGTGAAGCTGCGACAAGTCCGAGACGGCATAATGAAGGTCTCTCAATGTCTTGGTCTCGAGAAACTTGGGACTTGCAAAGATGATGATGTGGGTGGTGTGCTCGATGCAGCTGACAGTATCGTACTGACTCTGACGTGTAGGAGGTTTGGTCAAGGATTCGGACGCCAAGGTGCAACAGGAGGCGCCATACGATCCAATCTCAGACTCACCAGCCGAACATTTCCTCAAAAGTCGGGCAAAACTCGTTTGGCAGCATATCGATCGAAAAGCAGCTGGAGCGTCTGCAGAAGGACATACAATGGCTGGCGACAACTGCAGAGAGCGCGGCCAAACGGACCTCCGTAACGAAAGACTGGAGACCAACGATGTCCACTTGGTCCCATCGACGAGGGCAGACATCTGATCCGCCTCTCCAGGAGATCGGAAGACACGCCCAACGCCTTCATAACGCGTTGCAACACGTTTGGTACTGCTCGCAGCATGACAGCCACCACGTCAACCTACGACTCGACGGGCGTCTCAAGTCCTCCAGTACGTACAGCTTGTCCAGGTCTAACGAACTGACGTTATTCACCTTGACACATGCGCCGACGGAGAATGCGGATATCTGGAACAAGGTCGAAGTTTGCGTGCCCGAAACACCAGATACGAACCCTGGGCCAAGTATGAGTGCTCGCAGAGCCAGGTTCACCATCGGCCCAGCGACTGCACCAACAACACCGACGGTAGTGCAAGAGCAAACGATTCGCGACCTTTGCGCAACAGGGGCTCAACCGCGTGCCTCATTGTCAAGGATCTACCTCACCTCTAACAACGAGATTGTACAAAGAAGTGGGGTGACGCAAAATCTCTCAACCGACAGTCAACACATGCGCAGGGTGTCTTTTCTTTCAGGACCCTGCTTCATGAGCCACTCGAGCGAAGCATGATTGGTTCTCTCTTGACGACCAAACAATCAATAATCTTGGGGTCGATCGTAGTATCCACGGTTCTGCAGCTTTCTGCGACTTCGTGGCTTGCCAGAACATGGTCGACTGAAGATCTGTTCTTCATCAAACCTAGTGGCGCAATCGATACTGATCAAGCCTACGTTGCAGTCGCTTACAACTTAGTAGCACGGCAAGTGCCCGATCGACGATCGTCGCGGAATGACGGTTTGTTGTTCGTTCGGTTGGGCGTTATGTTGGTAGAGATATGGGCTCAAGCAACCATCGAGGACCTCCGGTCAAGGCATCCGACGCTCATCGATCCTAGCACGTCTATTGGACCATGGCGAGATGTTGCGACCATTAGAGAGTACCTACGACTAGCCGGAGAAAGTATGCAGCCCTGCTTCTTGAAGGCAATAAACTACTGCATGGAAGCTTTCGCCACAGGTGTCGCCGATACGGAAGACCCAGAGACGCATGCTCGAATGATCAAAGAGGCGTTGAACCCATTTGATTTCGAATTGCAATATTGGAGCTCAAGCAACTAGCATTCAATATATCTCCACGACATGAAAGTGTAACTCATTGCTTCTTAACTTCAGTTCTTGGCTCCAATATCAACTGAGTCTGCGCTAACGTTATCGTTTTACGGAAGATTTTCATATCTGCATGTGTTGGTGGAGTAGAGGAGTAGCTGGGCGGAGCAGAGCGGTAGCTGAATGTGGGACTCCCGCAATCCACAACTAACTTGAGTCTACATCGGACTCGGCGTTCTCGTCCTCGTCCTCGTTCTCGTCATTATCATCGTCATCATTGTCCTCGTCGTCTTCATTCCCATCATTCCCAAGCCCACCCTTCCGAGAACCCCTCCTGGCATCGTTGATACCCGCGTATGGGCCACGCTCCGGTTGATTTGCCTAGACTGACGTACTACTCGAAGCGAGATCAGACAAGGTCTGGCCACCTTCGGGCCAAACTGGCTGCTGGCCAGGTACTGGCCCCTCCCATACAGCGTTGTCAAGTGAAGCTCTGGGGATTCGAGCAGGCCGTGAATACCTTTGTCCATTTTGCAGTATGATCATGTCCGTACTGGGCTTGTAAAGAAATCTGCCTCCCAGTGCGCTGCTGTGCTGCCAAGGAAGTTGAGACTGCAGTGTTTGTACATGTGATAAGCCGGACGGTCCGCTGCTTTGCACTGCAATGATTGCTTGACGTCCCGCCTGTGGAGATGCCAAGAGGCGATGCTGCAAAGACCGATCTGGAACGATGGTGACGTTGAACTGCTTTGAGTACGCTCCGAAAGGCAAGAGGAGAGCTCCGTCGAGGTATGTTGCCGTCGTCGCATGTACCCTGCGCGCCATCACGTCGATTCTCCAACGAACGGCGTCAGCGAGGTATCGGTCCCCGTGTGTCGTTGCATGTCTCTGCGCTAGTTGCAACAGCTGTGGAGGTCCGCGATATGATCCTGGGCCAGCATCGGAAGTAGCCTTGTCGAAATCGATCAGCTTACCTCGCCAGTAACTTCGCGAATTCTCCCAGGTGTTCTGTTCTGCCAATCTGCGGCTCAGCAGAGGTCGAAGGTTGTCGTGTTCCCGCCGAAGGTTGTTCCACACAATTGGCCCGCTCGGAAACTCGGCGATGCCCACACACAACAGGCCTTCCATGAAAGTCTGCAGCAGCATTAATCTGAAACATGCTGTGGGCTCTTCGCTGCCCCCAGACCTGCCTGTCAGGAATGCTTCGGTCGATTTCCAGAGCGCTGCGCAATCAATATTCGCCAAGCGGAAGCAAGTCATCATCACATTCGCAGCGGCCCAGAAACGTTGTCGTCCTATGAGGTGAGCAACGAACAAGTGAAAATTGCTCTCTCGTTGCAGCTCGGGAGGGAGCGAACGGCGACTGACGACGTTCGTGTGAGGCAAATTTCTGTATCCTGAATATATCGTCCTGAGCAAGAGGACTGTGCTGAAAATCTGTGCCCTTGTAAGCTTGTACTCGCTAATAGCACGTTAAGAACTACAACTTACCTGCTCGTCGTCCAGGTCTTTGAAGTCATCAACGTCCAAATTGGCATCGCCAACATCGAGTTGCGTTGTGGCGACTGTCGTCGGGCTGCCACGCAAGGCTCCACACACGTCGCGCATCTGGTGGAGTATACACAATGCTTCGCCCGTCCAGCTTTCATGTTGCGTACGAACGCCACCTTCGGCCATCAAACGGCCACTGTAGGCATAGAGCTCATCTACGTCTCCTTGGTCGTACATGAGGCGCATGATCTCAGCCGCTACAGGAAAAAAATTCGCATGCTCGCTCAGATACTCTCCGGCTACGAATCGCGCTTCGTTGAAGATACCGAGAGCTCCCAGGCGGACTACTTCTTGGACGTAGTCTGCCAGGTGGAATTTGAAGTCGAGACACACGTCTCCTTCTCCTTCTCCTTCTTCTTCTTCTTCTTCTTCATCGCCTGAAGAAGAGTTTTGCGAGGATTCGGACGATGGCTCTTCCGAAGACATTGTGAGTGCTGGGCTTGATCTTGAGTTTCGATATGAGCCTGGATTTTTGTGGACCGTGATGATACAGGCGAACTCGAATTCAAATCTTTTATCTCAAGTTCACGGCTGAGACATCGGTTATTAAGTTGGGCGAGAAGATGGTGTCATGGTCCCGCATACAACATGTCGCTTGAGGGGTCGTCATCTGACACAAAAATGAACAGCGTTTGCATTCATTGTGGTGGTTGCAGTACGCTGGCAAGGCTGACTCGCCTCATGTCAACAGCGAATGATCAACGCAAGCTATATCACCACCAGGGCGGGGTAGCTGTAAAAAAGGCATCCATATCGTCTAAATTGACTGTATGCGGACGGACGGGCAGCTGTTGGTCAGATAATAACATGTATGTTCCGGTTCAAGCGAGCACGTAGTGGTGTCCAGCGATCAATCGCTGGTGACACGTGGTCCTCTCGCCCAACGAGACCGTGAGCTCTCGCGCGGGCGGACCAACTGCATCAACATGTACAGTGTCTAGGGGCGTGTTGCTCGCGCGAGATTGGTGGCCACAGCGTCAGCAGGCCCGTCACGGCGTGGATCGCGATCCTGCAAGGGAAGGCGTAGTCTTCAGCCAATCTTGACATATCTAGGTCAGAGCATAGTCAATACATATTAAGAAGCTCCGTTCGTATGTGAGACCGCCTGGTGCGACCGCCCATCGATACGGACAAGACACCGCAATAGCGCATGCGAAATGGACAAACTCTGGACGCTATGGATAAGCCAAACAGCGTTGCCTGACTACTGGGTTTCTCTAGGTCAAGACTTCAAAAAGGTCGAGATCTCGTGTAAGTTGAGCAAGAACAGAACCAGATGGTGCCAGCCGAACAGAAGACGGCCGCCGACAGGCGGCTATCTCTACTCCGAAATGAGCTTCAACCATGTGTCAGGCCCACCTCTGATGAATGCAGAGGTTCGCATTACTCTCCAGTCTTCCCCCAGGGTGTACATGGGATCAACTGCCCCCGAAAGCCCGCTTGGCCCTCGTGCTCCGCCAACGAGAGAAAGGTCGGTGACCAATACAGCTGAACTAAGCCCGAGAGGTGGCGGCGGTGGTTTCTCTGGCAGCTTGGGTACACTGAGGCGCCAGACACGGACGCAGTCATCGACCACGGACTCATGGTTCTTCCGGTCCATCAATTGTGGCGGAAGCGAGGCCAAATTCGACTGGGGACGCACCACACCAGAGGATACGACTGGACTCTGGAGAGAATTTGCTGGGGCGGTCATTTTCTGGAAGGAACAACAGGGTCAAAACCAAGACGGCCTCAGAACAGTCACAGTCAGCGTTTCTGTTACCTGCAAAATCAAGAGATGTATGTTTGCTCGATTCAGAGGCAAATATCCCAAACAAGTCCAGGTTGACACGACGTGGGGAGAGTCGATGGATGATCGTGACTTCGGAACCCTTAGGAACAATCTCCAAGAAAATGTCGTTCAACGTAACAGAGAATTGGAGGCGACAGGTGAGTTTACTCTGCCGGGCTGCCGTAGGTAGTGACTGACCAATACTTCTAGTATGAGGGATCTCTGCGGCCCAGGCTTCGGTTCGGAAGGAGGAGTGTTCGACTTGCATCGGCGATCAGCCTTTCGCGCCACAAGTGGCTCATCCGTGGTAATAATTGCGACCGCACAATCTTCTGTTGTTTCATATTCAGTCCACAGGAGAGACAAGGTCAGGAGTCGCAGCAAATTCCATGCCTTCGTTTTGCAGCTGCCCTTTGTCCACACACAGCTTCGTCGGTACCATCGATCTCGCTCTTGCACGTGCCTTCGTAAATCCACTCCTGCGATCTTGAGATGTTTGCAAATCGTAATGGGCGTTCATTTATCGCTGCTCGGGCGAAGCGTTCGTCTCCGTCCGTGTTCCACAATTGAGCTGGGCTGCGCTTCCGACTCTTACTCTGTCTGCATGTGTACATTCCATTTTGGTTTGAGGTTGTTGGCCGCGAGCGTGCAACTTCATCCTTCGAGAAGACAGTCTTCCATGCTTGGGCAGGAAATCTTTCCAAGGAGATCGCGACCGCATTGTTCAACGAAGATCTCACGTGAGTCGATGGTGCAGGGCTGGTGCATACCATCGCCGTCCGTTGAGACGCCTTCGAAGTTCCGCATCAGCACCGTCCGGAAGTGCAGAGCCTGGGTCCACAAGAACATCCAGTTCAGAGTATTGGGCAATGATCAAGCTCGAGCTCGTGGGCAGCATGGCGAGGCAGGGCTGAGATGGAAACACAAAGATCGCATGTTCGTCTTGTGTGGATGAGGGTATAGCCATGCTCCATTGATGGCCGCCTCGTGCAGTTTCGTGATATGCACACTGGACCAGAGCTTCCAGACGCTTGTGTATGCCATGAATATCTTCCGTCCCGTGCCTACAATGCTCTTGCCTTTCCTCTACACGCACAGCTTCAGCCCACTTGGCATTGGGCTCCTGGTGCCATGATAATCTTGCGTCCTTCTTGCAATCGCACAACGTGCGCAAGGTGGTAGGGGACCCGGTATTATTGACAGGAGCTCCAGTTCTTTGGTGAAGCGGCCGGCTCGGTCATACGATCTTGCCAAACTTGGGGATCTTACACGACTATGGTGTTCTAGGCGGCGGTCGCTGTTACGGTGTAGGTGGCGCGGAGGTCCGTGGACTGCTCCCAATGAGATCAATCATGTACCCAACTCTCCCTTCATATTTGATGTTGACAATGAGGCCCAGTCACTTGCTGCTGTCCTCAAAAGCATCTTGGTCTCGAGACGCTAACACGTCAGCGCCAAGAGAATTCTAGTCCTTCGACTAAATACGCTTTTGGAGATGCTCAAGGCCATCCTCTTGTCCAAAATACGAATGAGCGGCTTATCGGTTCAAATTGGTTGACGATCTCGATATTCTTCATCATACATCCACGCAACCACATCGAACAATTTATCAGATCCAATGCTTCGTCGCAAGTCGTGTATTGGTTGTGCAATTAAGCGATGCACGTGGCGAGCAGGCTCATCGACTCGATACCACTGCATTGCCGAAAAGACTATGCTTTGAGGCCGGGCAGGAAGTACACGGCTTCAAGATGTCGTTCATAGACTAAGCGGTAACCCAACTCAACTACTTCGTACCGCCAAAGCTTACAAGTTTGCCGACGTGCTTGACACAAACTCGATGAAGACTCCATTTCACGCATAAGATTGAGGTCACTATATAAGGAAAAATATGTTCATGCTGACTCGCACACCAAAGGGAGATACGCAATCATCAGTTAGGCCGTCATCAGATCGTCAACCATTCCTACCCAATATCTACAAAGGAGAAAAGCGTTTGGATTGCGACACAATGTCGCCACCCTTGATCGCACGTATGAATTGCTGTTGCAGACACAACCACAGGCTTGGGTCGAAGCGAATTCTGAATGATGAAAGAAAGCGGGAAAGACTGGACAGACACACCAAGGCACGTTGAGAGCAACCCGTAAGTAAAGCTCAACACCCTAAGGCTGTGGGGAATAATTGACACTGAAAAGGTCGCAGGCTGTCTAGCTGCGGTTAGTATCGTCAGCCTCGTCAACATCATCATCGCTCCCATTTTCACCACTGTCGTCGCCGCTTCCATCATCTTCACCTTCGTCGTCATCGTCCTCTTCTTCGCTCTCACCCTCGTCATTCTCAGGAGGTGGAGACTGCGTGTTCGGGTGCAGAGTATATTGCGCAGGAGTAGTCGATGCGCCAACGCTAGCTTGGGGGCTCTGGACATTGGCGTACTGGGCTTGGAGCGCATCAAGAAACCTTTTGTTGACGTTTCCCAGAGGCTTCACCTTGATGTTGTGTTCGACTTTCGTCACGCCACCCAAATCAAGGCGCGACATCGGGTCGAGCGTCTCATCAGGCGTGTCCGGATCAACTTGGATTGCAATATGCCTCATTCCCATTTGGCCCTGTGCTGGTAACTCCTGTGCTTTAGGGAGTGGCGGAGACTTCCCTGTGAAGATGATGACATGCTCGGATTTGTTGACGCCTGGTTTAGCCACACCGCGACCGGTGTACGTGTTGATCGGCAAAGCGTTACAATAGTTGCCTCCCTCCCTGATCACGACGAACCGCCTGACTTTGGAGAAGACACGCTCGCCGAGATGATTGATCACAGTACCTGCCGCCCACTTGGATACAAGAGAAGTTCCTCCAGCAGGCTCCGACCACAAGACCAAGAACACCTTGCCAACCCGGAAAAATTGCTTAGGGTGGTTGCGAACCTTGTACTCTTTGAACAGTGTACTAGTGATTTCGGACTTGCTGATGTTGACACCACGAGCGCGAAGGTTTGGCGGGTCTTTCCTCAGAATCGAGCTTTGGGTACTGCCTTGGTGGAAAACGACCTCGACAGGTTTCTGGGCGTTGAGTTGCTGTGTTGATCCGCGATTCAGGTTCATCGAGCCCATAGCGCCAACAAGGTTCTGGGGAGAGCCCGGATGCATGGGCACTTGCTTTGAAGTTGGCGGTGATCCAGTCACGGGAAATGGATGTTGCGGCAGCCCAGGTGGCGGCAATGTGCCGGTGTACGTCGCTGTGGTAAGCGCTGGAGAGGTACGCGGAATGTTTGCAGGGCGAGCGAAATGGCGTCCATTGCGCAGATAGATTTCATCGGTGCTTGGAACATAGACATAGTAGCCACCAAGACCCGGACTATTCGTCCATGGTGGGCTTGAACGTGGAGCTTGCGACATTCTGGACTGAGGATGCGAAGAGGGATGACTGCAAGGCAGGCTCGCTGCTGAACGTGCTCATTGTCGATAGCCACAACCATTTCGATCACTATATGTTCGATGCGGCTCTTTCGCATTGCACAGCTGACCAGTATCCTTGCAGCGAGTTAACCGAGAAAGCATGTGAAGACCCCAGCGCAACGGTGCCGTGCCAACGCATGCGGCATGTACTGGTGATAACGCCCCACGATTTCTGGCATCAAGCCATGTTCGAGAGCTCGGACCTTGAACACGGCTAACATGGATGCGAGCCGCACCCGGCACGCTGGTCGCCCTAGGTGTGTTGCAATCAATAAGGGTTGGCTCGCGTACGAACAGTGCGGACGATGATGTGCGTGTACGAGCACAGAGCTCCAGTGGATTGTGTTTGCTTTCCCCAGTAGTAGACTTTGTCGTCTGGAGACTCCACTCCAACCCTACTGAGAATGCCCAAGAATTACTCACACGTGAACTACAGCCCAACAAGTGCCTCAGCATGCAGGCACGCAGACGGCGAGAGTCATATCTGAATGAGTCTTCTGGGCAGACACGTAGAACAAGGCATCGACATGCTACTGCCTATGATGCCCGCTGGGGCAAGCCCATTAACGACTCTGCCTCTGATCCTTCAGAATCTGGAGACGAACACCAACATCATCACTATGACATCGAAACGAATCTCTACACCCCAAAGGTATTAACCGCGTACGTTGATGTAGGCACTCAATCCACTAAGAAATCGTAGGCAATGGACACAGTGTCAATGCAAGACTTCCAAGTGCGTAGTCCTGGAGATCAACGCCAGAAAGTACTCACTCCCCTTGTTGATGCCTACAAACGCCGCTACCGTCGTGCCGTGGATGCCCGATTTGAGGGTTCAGCCCAGCGCATGGAGGCGCACTATTACTGGGATGGCTTCCGACAAGATCTGAGGAATCTGCAAGAGTCAGCAGAACATCTCTCAGCTTGGCCATCCGCCCAAAAGTCTGGCGCCACCGTCAAGAAACCGAAAGCCCAACTCAGAAAACTTCATACCAAGATTCGGACTGATCTTGATACTCTTAACACCAAGATGGAAACTGTTGAACAGCTGATGGAGGCACTCAGAGTCCGTGATCGACGAACGGAGAGAGCAGAGCGAGCGCTGGACAACTCTTCCCGGGCATTGATTTCTGCGATTCAGAGAAGCGATGTAGTGCAGAATGACATTCATGGTGATGAAGACTTGTCTGATATTTCTTTGGCGCCCAGCTCGGATTTTGGCTCTGAAGCGTTGGTTCCTACTAGTCCTCCTATGGCAACCCAGCTGCTCCAATTCTACAGCGCAGTCAGCAACTACAAGATAATGCGCGAGCGGCTCTTCG
>Ga0265797_10006129_pt1 | contig 17191 bp, 19 predicted proteins | sample P2T30metagenome_FD_192433 | JGI IMG/M metagenome (GOLD analysis project Ga0265797, IMG submission 192433) | Plant litter microbial communities from East Loma Ridge, Irvine, California - P2 T30 | ecosystem: Environmental > Terrestrial > Plant litter > Unclassified | place: USA: California...
CCGGCCGCGCACGCGGAGTCGCCGCCGGCGAGCCCGGCGACGATCTTCTTCGCAGCGTCGTAGTACTTCGTGTAGTGGTCCGGGTCGCGGTTGATCTGGACAGCGTTCGCCGCCCGGGAGGGCGGCATCGTCTGCCAGTTCGGGACCTGCACGAGCTTCTTGAAGAAGTTCGTCGCGCTCGTCGTCGGGTCCATCCGGTCGGCGTAGGTGCCCCAGGCTCCGTTCGCGCGCTGCTGGAACAGCCCGCGGGAGTCCGGGCCGGCCGCGTCGCCGCGGTCGATGACCCGCAGCGTGGACTCGCCGATCGCGGTCATGACGCCGATCGTCTGCCCCTGCACGTCGAGGCCCATCGCCGCGCCAGCGTTCATGATCGCGGCCGCGTTCGCGAGCTGGTCGCCGGAGTACCCGTCGATCGGCTCGTGCGCGGCCGCCGTCTTCCCGTCCGACGTCGCCGCGCACACGGCGTTGTCCGACCCGCCGCCGGTGGTGACGACGATGCCGACGAACAGGAACGCCAGCACCGCCGCGGTGAGGACCATCCACCGCGGCTTCACAGCTCCACCGCCGTCCGCGCCTCCGTTGTCGTGTGCGCCGGCATGGCTACAGCTCCGCCTCGGTGGCCTGGAGCTTCGCTCCGGAACCGGCCATCCCCTCGTCGGTGTTCGTCACTTCCGCTTCCCACTCGGAGCGGATGTGCTGCATGTGCGTCTCCGGGTTGGAGCCGTACTTGAAGATGCAGTGCCCGGGGTTGAGGTTCATCAGGACGTCGGCGGTGTCGGGCGCGAGCCCGAACGTCTCCTGCACCCACTGAGCGTCCTCGGGGCGGTCCTGGCGGTAGGCGTAGAGCGTCTGCGCCTCCTGAATGACCGTGTACCCGGCCGAGCCCTTCGGAATGTCCGTGCCCTTGTGCATCACGAACCAGTTGGAGATACCGAGGGCTCGGGAGAGCTTCTGGTTCGACTTCACCAGTCGTGCGGACGGGCCGGCGATCATGTGCCAGCCCTCCTCGTAGATCACGTTCGTGATCCAGCCGCGCTCACGGCGCAGCCGGCCAAGGAGCCACTGGTGGCCGACGGCCATCACCGTCGGCACGGCCGGCCCGGCGTCAGGGAGCTGCGAGACGTCGAAGACGGTGAGCTTGTCGGCCAGGTCGACCTCCGGAGAGGTGTCGCCCTCGAAGATCCCGGAGAACGTCTCCAGGAGGTTCTCGAGGCCGAACCGGATCGAGAGCCCCGCCTGGTGGAACCGCTCCTTTGACCCGGCGGTGAGCCCTTCGTCATCGGGCACGCGGCCGAGGAACGGCATCAGGTCCGTAGCGGTGACCGCACGCTTCTGGTCCCACTGTTCGAGCATGACCCGCAGCGCGTACCGGGTGGCCTTCTCTTCCCACTCGGTCGCCGGCACGTCGTTGCGTGCGATGCGGGCAACCGCGTTGACCAGCTCCATCTGCCCCTGCACGCCGGTGCCGCGCATGATCATCGGGTCGAGCAGGTTGAGGCGGATGCCGCCGCCGGCCGGGTCGAACAGCAGCGGCGTCGACCCGAGCCGGTTCGCCATGCCCGTGTACTCACCGACACCGCCCTGGTCCTTCTTGTCGAACACCACCGCGCGGCGGAACGACAGCCCGAGCGGGCGGGCGACGCCGACGGTCTTCGTCAGCGACGACTTCGCATAGCCGACGGTGCCGCAGACGAGGACGTTCGGGGAGGAGATCTCCCGCGGCTCCGGCTTGTTGTACTCGGTCGGGGCGTCGTACGAAATCATCGACTGCGACAGGTTGTCGCGGCCATTGACGATGCCCTCGTACCCGGTCGGGTTCCCGATCACCGCGGTGTTGAGCACCTCCGCTTGCCTCGTCGTCGACGGCGAACCGACGAGCCTCGGCCCGTACCACCCACGGGCCGCAGCACCCGCCGACGCCCGGAGCTGCCCGCCAGGCAGCTCGAACGGGGACACGTCGACCGCACGAGCCCGCGCCTGCTGCGGCTCGCCCTCCTCACCGGTGATGGGCTCCTGCCGCAGCTCCGGAGAGACGAGAATCTTCAACCCCGGCACCGAGGCGTACCAGGGTGCCTTCCGCGCTGCGCGCTTACCGTGTTCGTTCGTCGTGTCGGTCATGAGAGAGCCTCCTTGTCGCCCCGCCCAGCAATGAGATTCATCACCCGTGCACCCGCCGTGCTCGTGTCGGGGCGGAGCCCCCGACCGATCGGCCAGGTGGTACCGGATGCGGCCGACTGGAACGAGTCCTGCCAATCGAGCCGGTTGATGCCGAGCCCCGTATCGCAGACGCTCTCCAACTGCCGAGACGCTTGCGCCAGGTCCGCCCGCGTCGGCGCAGTCACGGTCACGTACGCCACCCACGAGACGCCGTGGTGGTGCGACCCCGCCGCGAGGTCCTGACGCCGGCGCTGGGCGGCCGAGAGCAGCCCTTCGGACTCGTCCGAAATCAGCGCGCCCTTCTCCTTCTGCGCCAGCACCGCGGCGGCGTCACGCACGACGTCCTGCCGGGCCTGGGTCTTCGCCTGAGCCGCCGGCACCAGGTGCATGTGGAACGAAAGCGACCGGATGAAGTCGAGGTCCCGGCCGATCAGGAGGTCCAACGTCCACAGCGGCGACCGGGCCGCAGCGGACAGGTCTTCGCCGTGGATCGCCGCGGTGCGGTGCCACCACTCGACCGCCGGCGCTGCCTCGATCGGGTCGTCATCGAGCAGCACGGTCGGGTCGTAGCCGCCGTCGACGACGTGCGCCGAGTACTCGTCGTGCGACCCGATGCCGACCGACAGCGGGTTGATGTGCCGAGCCGACCGCAGATCAATCGGGATCGACGGGTTCTGCTGGTGCATGATCAGCGCGGCCGTCTGCCGAGCAGTCAGGTACGAAACCGAGCCCATCTTCGCGTCGCGGAGGCCCTGCATCGTCGCGTCGATCTGCTTCGCCATCAGCGCACGCCACCCGTCGCGACCCGGCGCGAACTTCGCCGCCCGCTCGGTGAACGCCGGCGTCAGCGGCCACGACAAGATCACGAAGTGCCGCTGCACCATCGCGTCCTTCGAGGAGCGAGCCCGCACCTCCGCGTACGAACGCTCCTGAGCCTGGAGCAGCTCACGCTCCGCGTCGGACGCGTCGACGGGCAGGGTGGCCCGCTTGGAGTCGTACCAAATGTCGTGCTTGGCGGTGTCCGGCGGCAGCATCCGCGTCAGCGTCTGCACGTCCCGCACCAGCGAGTCCGCGCTCGCCCGGTGGGCGAGGAACTTCCCCCACGCGGTCGCGCCGCGGCCGACCGCCCCCGCGGCTCCCATACCGCGGAGCTGACCGGAGACAGCGAACGCGACCGAAAGGTACGGCTGCTCCCCGATGGGTGCGTGCCAGGCGATGCCGGGCTGGTTCGACCCGTACTGCAACCAGCCCATGCCGTCGGACCCGTCCGGGTTGACGCGCATCTGCCGAGCGGCCCGCTCACCGGCGGCCCGCTCGCGCTTGTCGGTGCTCGTGAGCGCCGCCTGCACCTGGTCCCACCCGGCGAGGTTGTACGGCACGAACACGTCCGTGCCGAGGCGCTGACGGGCAGCCCACCGGCGCCGCTTCCGCCGGCGCTCCTGAATGGTGCCGTTGTGGGTGCGCATCGTGACGATGAACACCACGCCGATCCCCACCAGCGCGATCCCGAGCGCCCACAGCCCCCCGCCGACGAGCATGCCGATCATGCCGCCGAGGATGAAGATGGTGAGCCCGATGATGCGGCTTTTCGACTGAGTACCGCCGAAGAACGAACGGTGCCCGGACTCCCCACCGACGTACCGCAGATGTGAGGGCTGCTGCTTGACGTCACTCATTGGTCGAGTCCTTCCCGTACTGCTCTTCGTGGTCCTCGACGGGAGCCGAGGCCATGTCTGCCGACGACGTAGCCACGTCGTTGGCCTTGTCGGCTGCGGCCTTCGCGCCGGCGGCGAGCATCGTCGGCACGCCGATCACGGCACCAACACCCGTCGACGATTCGGCAGCACCAGCGGCCATCGCGCCACCCTCGGCACCGCCCGCGGCCTCTGCGCCAGCGGCACCGCCTGCGCCGCCGCCAGCCCCTGCACCCGCACCCGCGCCGGCCTTGCTCCCGGATGCGGCCGCTTCCTTGATCGACGTGCCAGCGGTGTCCTCCGCGCCGCCGGCGGAGCCGCCCTGCGAGCCCCCGCCGCCGCCTCCGCCACCGGACGACGAGCTGCCCGTCGAGCTGGGCGTCGAATCGCCCGAGGCTGAACCGCCGCCGCCGCCGCTGCTACCGCCGGCGTCTGCCGGCGGCGGGCTGTACTGCTTGTCGGCTTCCTGCGGGGAGTTCGCACCGATCTGGGGGCCGCCCTCGGACGACGCCCCACCCATCGGGAGGATGGGCGCGAACTTGAACAGGAGCATCGGTGACAGCGACGCGATCAGCAGGCAGAGGATTGAGACGAACAGGCTCACCGTTTTCTGCAGGGACACCTGGTCCGTGAAGATCGTGATGTTCGATCCGACGAACGAGAACGTCACCCCGAGCAGGAAGAACAGCAGGGGGTGAGACGCCAGGACGCCGAGCCACACGAATGGGATCTTCGAACCGAACCCGCGCTTCTTCTTGTCGACGATCCACACCCAGCCGAGTGGGAACAGCACGCCGGAGAAGTACAGGGTGATGAGCTGCACGACCAGGACGATGAACGCCAGGCCGAGCGCTATCACCATGAAGAACATGAGGATGGAGCCGAACACGGCCCCGCCCACGATGCCGTCTCCGTCGCCGTTCCCGATGACCTTCGTCATCTCGTCGACGATGTTCCCGCTCGTGGTTTTGAGCATGGTCCGGATGAGCGAGTCCGACAGCGCACCGAAGAAGCTCACGAGGAACGCCCCGAGCGCCGGCCCGAACATCGCGCCGATGATGAACAGCGGGCCGTAGAGGGTCAGCGTTTCCACCAGGTCAGCGCCCGACTGCCGGCCACGGGCCGTGTTCACGAACTGCGGAATCAGCAGGATCACGAACACGAACACCGCCATGCCGAACGAGATTCGGTACGCGTTGATGAACCACTCCGCGGACAGGTCCGGCAGGGTCGCGTGCGTCAGCGCCGGCAGCACGTTCTCGGACAGGTTCTTCGCCGAGTCGCGCAGCGCCTTGTACGTGTTCCCGGCCGGGTCGGACAGGAAGTTCCCGACGTCCTTCGCACCGTTGATCGCGTCCTTGGTGCCGTTCACTGCACCGCCCACCAGGTCTTTGCCCGTCTCGACCGTGCAGGTGACGACGTTCGTGCACTTCTTGTCGTCGGACTTCCCCGCGGCAAGCACGACGTCGCCCAACATCAGCAGCCCCCCGTGTAGCGGACGCCGCCGTTAGCGAGCGTCTCCCCGTCCGGCTTGGAGCCGCCGGCGACGTGCCATGCACCGTCTTCCCACTGCATGACGAAGCCCTGAGCGGTCGAGCGTGTGGGGCTCAACGCACCGTCGACGACGTAGCCGGCGGCGACGTTCACCGTCACCCGGTCGTTGGTCGAGTCGGGGTCGATCATCCAGAGCCCGTTCGTGGTCGACAGGTTGAACTTCGTGCCGTCCGGGATTTCGCCGTTGCTGATGTTCGGGTACTGCTTGTAGATCGCGCCGAGGTCGCTGTACGAGCTGGGCGCATCGGGGCTGATGACCCGCTTCTCGACGGTTGACACGTCCGAACTCGATGGCACCGGCGACTGCCAGATGAACCGGTAGAACGCCGTGGCGACCTCCACGGCTCCGTAGCTGGAGTGGCCGGCGGACTTCTGCGCCGCGAGGACCATCGCCGCGTTCCGCTGCGGGCCGCCGAGGCAGCCCGTCGGCGGGGAGGCGTCCTCGTCGTCACCGGCCCCGGATGAGCCACCCGGCGTCGACGTCGGCGAAGGCGACACAGCTGCCGCGCTCGTCGACGGGGAAGCCGCCGTGTCGTCACCGCGGGTCGCAGCAAACGCCACTCCCCCACCGATCACGACGACGGCGGCCGCAGCTCCGATGACCCACGGCCACCGGGACTGTCCTGTTGCTGAGTACATGCGCGGCATGGTGATCCCCTCCCGGTGTGACTAGTTGCCGATGGAGAGCGTCACGCCGACGATGATGGCGAGAGCGGCGAGACCGACCAGGGCGATGAAGGCCCACATCGCCTTCTTCTTGCCGACCGCGTGTGCGTTCGGGTTCGAGCTACCCTCCGCACCAGCCATCGCGGTGATCCCGATGACCAGGAACACGATCGCGACGATGATGCCGCCCGCCCAGATGGCGGCCACGAGCTTCTGCCACAGCTCGGTGAACTCCTGCCCACCGAACGAGAAGTCAGGGAGCAGGCCTTCAATTGGGTTCTCGATCTTGCCCGCGATGATCGTCAGTGTCTTCATGGGTCAGGCCTTCCGGTTGTGGATCGGGGAAGCCGAGTCGACGACTTCCTGGAGAGTGCGAACGATGTCGGCGGCCGCGGCCGCGAACGCGTCCTGAGTGGCCGGCGCAAGGCGGCCGAGGGAGAGCTGCCCGCGGACGGCAATGTGCTCGTCGTAGGGAATCTCGTGGAGGGACTGCACGCCGGCGGCGCGCAGTCGGGCCTCCACCTCTTCCCGAGCGCCCTCGATTTCGGGGCGGCCGTCGGTCAGGCGGACCGCGATCGCGCGGGCCGCAAGCTCTGCGGGGTACCCGCCCTCGGAGCGCAGCTCGCTCAGCAGGTGCACCGCCTCGAGTACGGAGTCGCCGGCGTTGAGCACCGGGATCACGAGCACGTCGGCCACGGACACCGCGCCACGGAAAGCCGAGGACGTCGGCTGGTTACCGGAGTCCATGACCCGGATGCCGTAGTACTCGTCGATCAGCTTCGACACGGCCACGACCGCTTCACCGGTGAGCCGCTCGCGCTGCTGGTGCAGCGGCGAGCAGATCACGCTCGCGTAGGAGGTCTGCGGGGCCGTGTAGCCGAGGAGCTGCCCGGCGCTGGTGATCGTGTCGACGTCGCGCACCAGCTCGCCGATGCCGAGCCGAGGGTCCCCCTCGGAACGCTGGTTCAGCGTGCCCGGGTCGTCCGCCACCTCGACGATCGCCGTTGACCCGCCACGGATCGACGCGATGGTCCCGCCGAGCAGGACGGAGCTGGGCGTCTTGCCGGTGCCACCCTTCGGGTTCGCGACCAGGATCGACACGGCCCGCGTCCACGTCGCCTGCCGGATCGTCGTGCGGTTGCGCTCCCGGCGTGCCTCAGCCTCGGCACGAGCGGCGTACTCCGCCGCCTCGGCCGCGCTCGGCTTCACCGGGATACCCATGCTGGCGAGTACCCCGCGGAAGCCCTTCGTGGCCTTCTGTGGAGCAGTTTCCACCGGAGCCGGGTAGCCGCCGCCGAACAGCACCGAGCCCGTGGGCTCTACCGGCTCAGCGGCAGGAGCCGCCTCGACCGGAGCCTCAGACGGGGACGCCGGCGCGGCCGGCGAGCTGACGCCGGCCGACGCCGGCGAAGCGGGCATCGGCGGGATCGGTCGTTCCGCCGGCGGATCAGCCGCCGCACGGCGACCGAGCGTTTCCGGCCGCACCGTGTCTTCCTCGATGTAGTCACTCGCACGCGCCGCCGCGCCGAACGAGTTGGGGGCCTGCCCCTGGGGCGTATCGCTCATTGGACTTCTCCTCTCGGGTACGTCTGTCACCCGGAGAGCGATATTGACTCCCCCGAGTCGACTTGTTTCAGTCTGCACCCAAACCCCCGACATTGCCACCCAGACGGGGGTAGAACTTTCTACTCACACCCGCCCGATCCCTGTCAGCACGCGCAGATACAGACCGATGCTCCGCGCCCCCCGTCTGACGGCGGAACTGTAGACCGAGCAACCGACATACCTTGCCGCTCGCCCGCCGGGTGATGGGCGTTCGATCCGCGGAACTACGGGCCTCTTCTGGTGTTGCCACCCGAGCGGGGGTCACTGGCACTATGGCTCGCATGACCCCCGACGCGACACCCGAGCGCGCCGTCCCCGATGCCGTTGCACGCTTCCAGGAGGTGTGCGCCTCCCCCACCCGCGTGGTCATCCTTCGGTTCCTCCTCCGCGGCGGCCGGCGGAGCTATCCCGAGCTGCGCCAGGCGACCGAGGGGCACATGAGCTTCCAGCGCTTCCATCGCGCGCTCGGTGAACTCGCCGACGCCGGGTACGTCATCGATGACGCACCCACCGACGCCACTCGCAAACCCCAGAGCACGCACTTCTGGGCCGCGCGGGAGCGCATCGCCGCGGACTACGGAGCCACCGCGGCGTACCTCTTCGGCGGCGACACTCTCTAACTCACCGCGACACGCTGCACGCCGGCGCGACTTAACGCTAGATATGACGCTAGGTTGACTGCATGGTGAGGCGCGGACGGAACACGGTCGGAGAGACCGTCGTGACTGGTTGGCGCATCAAGCTCGCCAACAAGAAGCGCGTGGCAGCGATCGCGAAGGCCTCCGGCATCTCGGAGTCGTACCTCGTTGACCTCATGGTCGAGAACCTGCCGCTCACCGATCAGGGCATCCCGACGTGGCTGCCCGAGAAGGACCGATCCGAGGAGCTGCCGATCGAGCCCCAGTAACGAGTGAGGCCCCCCGCTTGCGCGGGGGGCCCGAAGAATTCGCGCCCAAGACCTCGAAAGTTTGGCGACCGACAGGTCTAGGGCGATTCAGGAAGAAGAACCGGTTGGAGCCGGGCCTTCGTCGTACCCATCGACTGACGCCGAAAGGATGACGCCATCGTAACCCGTAGTGGCACCGCTACGCCTCAGGCGACGCGCAGAACGACCGTCCTGCCCCTCGACATGGCGCGTGCATGGGCACTTACTCGAGCCCTGTCCCCGCGCGCCGGCGTCCGCACGGCCGACGTCGATGCCTACGGGCAGGCCCTCAACAGCTACAGCGGACGCGAGCGCCACACCGAATCCGCAGCTCCCGACCGCCCGTGGGCGATGTACCTCGCCGACGAGCACGAGCAGTTCCACTACCTCGCGTTCGACTTCGACGCCAGCAAGGCCGGCGCGAAGACCGCGGCCGCTGACGCCGCGACTGTTCTAGCGATGCTCCAGGACGCCGGCATCGATGCCGTCACCTGTCAGTCCGGGCCGAGTCTCGGCCGCCACGTGTGGATCGCGTTCGCCGACGTCGTGACCGCATCCGACGTCGATCGCCTCGGCCGCGCCATCCGGCACCTGTGCCCCTCGATCGACCTCTCCCCCTGGCGACCCGTACGCGGCTGTGTGCGGCCGCCTGGATCTCCCCACCGCGCCGGCGGCACGTCGACCGTGATCCGCGGCTCCCTCGACGTCCTGACCGCCCCTACGACGTCGCCTGACCAGTTCGCCGCGTTCGTCGACGCCGTGACAGCCGCCGTCGACCTCAGCTCCACGCCTGCGTCGCCGGCGCTGGTCGGTGCGGTGGCCGTCGACGTCGACGGCCACCGCTACCTCCCCGGCACGCGGCGCGAGCTGCCCGCCCGGAGTAGGGAAGCACTCGCCGTCGACGCTGCCGCCGACGACGCCTCAGCCATCCTGTTCCGCATCCTCTGCGGAGCCGCCCGCGCGCACTGGCACCTCGCCGACGTCGCGGCGCTCGTCGACGAGCCCGGCATGGCCCACGTCCGCACCCGCCGCCACCAAGGAACCCGACTCCCCCGGCCCGCACGAGGCCCGCAGAGCGCGCAGAACGTCCTCGCGCACCAGTGGGACCGTGCAGTGCGATTCGTCGCCTCCACGCCTGCCACCAGCGGCTCCGACCCAACGTTCGACGACCGCGCACACTGCATCGGTCTCCTGGCCGAGCAGCTCCAGACCCGCGCCGACGCCTCCCCCGGACGCTGGGGCTCCGGCGGCGGCCCCGCCGACCGCCGCGTGCTCGACGCCCTCCACACCCTCGCCGTCACTGCCATCACACCGGTTGTCGAGGCGGATACCCGCCGGGTCGCCCTGATGACCGGGCTCGGCAAATCCACCGTCGCACGCGCCCTCCAGCGGCTCGCAGAGGACGGCTGGATCACGCCGTCGCAGTCGCACGCCGGCGTACACGGCGCGCATTGGAACATCGACCCGCAGAACCTTCTCCACAGCATCACGGAGACCAGTGGGACACAAGCGGCCACGCGCCCCGCAGGGGCCGGGGCCGGCACCCGCAGCACTACCCTCCGAACGATCACCACCCGCCTACGCGACCACACGCACGACCTCTTCACCGGACGTGGCGGGCTCCCCCTCCTCGCCGGCAACATCTACGCCCACACCAATGCCGGGACCACCAGCGTCTCGCAGCTCACCGCGGCCACCGGCGCCGGCCTCTCCGACCTGCATCGCATCCTCGACAAGCTCGTGCAGCTCCACGTTCTCCTCCGGACTCCCACCGGTTGGACCCGACCGCGCCACGACGGCCGTACACGCGCCGCCCAAGCCCTCGGCGTCGACGGCCGTCTCGAAGCCCGACGGGCCCGCTACGACCTTGACCGCCAGCTCTGGGCCTGGTGGCAGGGCGAGCACGAGCGCATGAGCGGCTCCAGCACCTACCGAACGGCGCGACGCCACGTTCAAGTTACGGCGCTCTGGCGCAACCCGAACGACGACTACTACCCCCGACACCCGCGTCGATCCGACGGCCGAGCAGACTTCCGAGCAGCCCGAGCACACCTCGTTGCCGGCGCACTCGACACCGCCGAACCGCTCACGATCGCCGCCTAACGCCTTCTGTCGGCGGCCGCGTCTACGGTCGCCGCCGTACCCATCCCCCGGGTATACCGGCCGCCATGGTGCCGCTCGCCACGCGTCGTACGTTGTCGAGCGCTCACGCGTCGGAAGCCGCTCCGCGGCGCAGCAGGGACGACACAGGTGTGGAGAGCGGGGCCACGCTGAACAGGTCGGCGGACGTCGAGCGGACGGCCGGGCCTAGAGCACCTGGGGATTTCCAGTCCTTCCGCGGTCCGCCTCTCCCCCAACATGCGGTTGGCACGACCAAGCGTTGGTGCCAGAGCCCCGGAGACGGCGGGCCTGCCAACAGGTGTGCCGTCCGGCAAAGCGGGCGAATCGGCTACCTTGAAACCTAGGTTTCTGGTAAGCTAGGAATATGGAAACCAAGACTGGCGAATGGGTCGTACTGAACTGCTTCGTGACGCAGGTGCTCGGCCGGTACGACACGGAGCAGGCAGCAACCGACGCCGCGATCGAGTTCGGGCGATGCAGCTTCCGCTACCGCCTCTCGCCCGATGAGCAGGCGCGTATGAACGCCCTCACGTGATGACCCAGTTTCTCGTTTAATCAGATACCTAGGTTCCGAGGAACCAGGAAAACAAGGAGGTATTACCATGAAGCACACGTGCACGCCGGAAGAGCTGACCACGATCCGAGAAGCCATCCACGCGGCCGCAGCGCAGCACCACGCGGCCGAGCACGCCCGGGGTCGATCCGCTGTTGAGGAGCACCCCGAGGACACGAACCTCACCGCGGGCGTCGCGGCCTGGATGATCGACATTCGGCGCGAGCGCATCGCGGACGATGAGGCGGCGTTGGCTCCGCGCATCGAGCACGGCAACGGCAGGGAATGGACGTTCGAGCTGATGCACCGTATCGAGGCGGCCGCAGCCGGCGTCGCTTACTGGGAGGGTGTCCGGGAGGCGGCGACCAACAGGACGATCCGGAAAGAAAACTAGGTTTTGCTATAGGTAGAAACCTAGGTTTCTGGTAAGCTAGGAACATCGGAACGAGGGTACAGCTTCCCTCGTCATCAGGCGCAATCCGAACCAGAGAAGAGGTGGGCTCGTGATTACCGTCTACAGCAAGCCGGACTGCATGCAGTGCCGCATGACGTACAGGGCGATGGACGCGAAGGGCCTCGCATACCGGGTGGTCGACGTCACCGAGAGCCCCAGTGCACTGGAGTACGTCAAGGAGTTGGGCTACCTCACGGCCCCCGTCATCGTCGTCTCTGAGCACGACCACTGGGGCGGGTTCCGACCCGACAACATCGACCGCGTGGCCGCTGGGGGAGCGACTGAGGACGAGACGGTCGAGGCGTAGACCATGTGCCCGGACGAGCGCACCGACCCGTTCACCGGGCCGGCCGCCTACGACGAGCTGACCGCGCCGGGACCCGTGGAGCACGAGGTTCCGATGGGGGAGTTCACCGAGCGGGAGTGGGCAATCTTCCGACAGGGGCAGCGCTGGGGTTGGGAGTCCCGGCAGTCCGAGGTGGATGCTGCGTGGAACGCCTACAACGCCGCCGACTACGACGCCGACCGGTACTACCGGGCCGCGTACGACCACGACAACCACGACTGCGCCATTCACGCCAACAAGGGCCCGTACCAGGGCGCACACACCCGCCTGTTGCAGTGGAGCTACTGGCCCGACGAAGAAGAACAGCTCCCGCCCGATTCAGACGGTCGCCGCTGAGCCTCCGGCTATTTACCTAGTTTTCTCGTATACTGGAAATCCAGAAAGAAAGGTCGCAGCATGCCCCGCATCGTTGCCGTCGTCCAGCAGAAGGGCGGCGTTGGGAAGACCACCGTCACCGTGAACCTCGCCGCGTGCGCGGCCAAGCATTCCCGAGTGCTCGTCGTCGACGCCGACCACGTGCAGCACTCCGCAACCGACTGGGCCGAGGCCGCCGACGCCGCCGGCTCACCCTGGGCATTCGACTTCACGGACGATGCCCGGCCCGAGGTGCTGCGCCAGCTCCGCGCCGCGGACGACTACGACACGATCTTCGTCGACACCCCAGGTTCCCTCGCGCCGAGCGAGATTGAGCGCACCGCTCTGGTGCTCGACAGCGCTGACTTCGTCATCGTGCCGATGGAGCCCCACCCCATGAGCGTCGGCCCGCTGCGCCGCACGATCGCCTCGCTGATCGAGCCCCGGGGGATCCCGTACCGGGTGCTCCTCTCGCGGGTGAGTCGTGACGACGCCGGCCAGAAGCGGCGCGACGAGACGATCGAGCTGCTCGACCAGCTCGGCGTTCCGCACCTCTCGTCAGTCGTCCGGCAGTACGTCGTTCACTCGGACGCCCCGATCGAGGGCAGCGTCGTCACGACGTACCCGGCGAGCCGGCAGACCGCCCACGCCATCGACGACTTCAACTCTCTGACCCTCGAACTCACGAGCCTCTGGGCCAACGGAAGGAACTGACATGGCACGAGCGAACCTGAGCAAGCTTGCCGACCGGGACGTCACCCCGGTACCCGCGGCGGAACCCACGCCGGCGGAACCCTCGACGCCGGCCCCGGCAGCGCGGCGACGCTCGGCCGAGCCGGTCGAATCGGACGTCGAGGAAGAGGCCCTCGGCACGGACGTCCCCAAGGCGTTGAAGCGTGAGCTGAAGACGGCGGCCGCGATCCACGGCGAGAAGATGAAGCACATTGTGGCCCGCGCGATCCGCCGCGAGCTCGACCGTATGAACGAGAGCTAGTAACCGTAGAACCTAGGTTCCAAGGGGGAGTAATGACGGAGAACGAGAACGAAGCAGTCGACCGGGTGGCACAGGTGCTCCCGGTCCCCACCGAGCCCTTCCCAACCGGCTACGACAGCCCGGAGGAAGTGCGGCAGCTTCACGCCGCCTCATGGGTCAACATCGGCGTGACGGACCCCGAGGAAGTGCGCCGGTGGGTCGACGCCGGCGTGCACAACGCTCGAGTAGCTCGTGACGCCATCCGGCAGGGGTACAAGCCCACGGACCCGTGGGTCGAGCGGGGCCCGTCGAGCTACACCGTCTCGGATGGTCGGGCGGTCACGCCTCCCGGACCCCTGGCGGCCTGGCAGAACCGCCGGCGTGCCCAGGCCGAGTGGAAGGGGAGTCAGCGCCGGCGCGCAGCGATCCACGCGGACGCACAGCACAAGGCCACGCAGATGGCGGACACCCTCCGAGGTGAGAGCTTCGACGCCGGCAGAGCGCTCGTGAGCCTTGACGTCCTCGCCGGCACCGGTGCACCGATCACGGACCAGGACGTCATCCGCGCCTTCGACGAGCTGGTGACCGACATCAACGCGTTCCGGTGGCAAGTCGAGAGCGACGGCCGCCTGAACACCGACCACGACGACCAGGTGCAGTACTACCTGGACATGGCCAACGTCGTGGACCAAAGCGCCGGGGTATGCACCCCCGAGGAGCAGACCACCATGCGCGCCCAGCTCGACGACGTACGCGCCTTCCTGCACGCTAACCGGCGCTGACCGCGAGCCACATCCCGAAAGGAACGACCATGCTTATCCGCCTGGAAACCCTGTACCGGAACAAGGACGACGCGCTCGTTGGGCTCGCGCAGCTCGTCAACCTTGATCACGTGGTGTACGCCAACGTAGAGGCGAGCCCGTCCGATGAGTCGATGATGCTTCTTGTGAAGTTCGCCGGCTCGCCGGACCGTGGCCGGTACTACTTCGGGCCGCTCGACATGACGGATGACGAAGTGGAGCGCCGGCTGATGCACATTCAGACCGCCCCGGCCCGCGCCACGAACACGTCATGGAGTAGGAGCGCTGACCTCGCTGCCCGTCGGGACAGCTCGGCCCTCCCGATCGGCTGACGCCACGAACACGAGCACCCCCGGACTGTGGTCCGGGGGTGCTCGTGCGTTCGGTCGTCTACCCGTCGACGCGGGGGAGTGTCACAGCGGACCCGTCCGCCTCGGGGTGGCGATCGACCACCCGGTAGACAGTTGCCCGCCCCACCCGGAACAGCTCGCACAGCTCCGCCACGGTGTGTTCCCCGGACCGGTACAGCGCCACGAGGTGTCGCTGCTGCACCTCCGAGAGCTTGGGTTTCCGTCCGGTGAGCTTCTTCCGCACCTTCGGCGATTGCATGCCCTCGCGAGTGCGTGCGCGGATCAAGTCCGACTCGAACTCAGCGACCATGCCGAGCACCGCGAACAGCATCCGTCCCACGGGGTCGGCGGGGTCGTGCACGGACCCGCCGATGCTGAGCCGAACACCCTTCGCTGTCAGCTCGTCCGCAATGGCCGTTGCATCGCGGAGACTGCGCGCGAGGCGGTCGAGCTTGGTCACCACGAGGGTGTCGCCCTCCCGGACGGCGGCGAGGGCGTTCCCGAGCCCGGGGCGGTCACGGTTCCGGCCGGTCGCCCCCTTGTCGGTGTGCATGTTTCGCTCGTCGACGCCGAGGGCCGCGAGGGCTGCGCGTTGGGTCGCGAGGTCTTGCCCGTCCGTCGAGACGCGGGCGTAGCCGACCAGCAGGCCAGGTGCAGCACTCATCCCGGCAGTGTCTCATAAGAGCTACCGTCACCGGAACCTATTACGGACGCACATTCTGAGACGCGCCGGCGCGCAGCTCGTGCACCGGCGGAGGGTGTCTCGGAAACCGATCGGCTATCGAGACGCCCAGGAGTGGACGCTACTGCGCCCAACCCATGCCGTTGGCAGGCTCATCAGCGTGCTCGCAGTGCGGGTTGGAGCATGCGTAGGCAAGACGCTCAATAGAGCTGTGATCGCCGAATGTCGCCATTCGGACGGTTCGGTACAGCGGAACCGAGCCGCAACGTGTGCAGTGCTCTGTGGGGGTCGACATGCGGCGACCGTAGGCCGCCGCAGAAGGGCGCGAACGAAACGGCGCGCCGTGGTCACGCTCGGAATCTGGCCGAGGGCCTAGACCGTGGTGTCCGTGTCCGTGTCCGCGGCTGATGCCTTCTGTGCTTCGTTGAGCTTCGCAAGGATGTCGAACGCATCGTGCTTGCGTGGGCGCGAGTCTGGTTGGGAGATGAACAGTCGCTTTGCCTTGTCCTCTGGTCGCTCGCTAAGCCGCGCGAGGTCGATCGAATAGGTGTTACGTCGACGGATTTCTGACAGCGTTCCACGGCCAACCGCAACACGGTCGACGGCGATGATGCCGAACTTGCTCAGCTCGTCGATGCCCTTGCGACGGGTGGTCTCGCTCAGGCCGTACCGCTTGGCGGCGACGGATGGGGAGAACCACAGGCCGTCGTAGTTCTTACCTCGAGTCTGTTCGAGCAAGACAAGCAGCATCGCGATCGCCGGTGCTTCGAGCGTCGCGATCCACCCCTCCGTCCAGATCCCAGTTGGGAGCTGCGTGTATCGAGGGGCGTTCTTCGGCAGCGGCATACCCTCGCGCTTCTCCCAGTGGCTCCCAGGATGCGTGTACGGCGCGCCACGGCCAGTCTCCTCGCGAAGGATCAAGCGCGAGGACTGCCCCGGCCGCTTCTCGACCTCCAGAAAGTCACCTTCGACAAGACGTCGCACCGCGGCGTTGACGCGCGCTGCGCCCCGCGTCTCGGGCTCGTCAAGCCCAATGAGTTCAGCCCACACCCGAGCCGACTGCGTGACGTCGTATGGCTCCTTGACTGCGATCCACAGCATCGAGAGCAGCAGCTTCAACTTCACTTCACCGCCCCGACCGCCACGCATCATCAGCGTCATCGGTGGCGGCGTCTCCGGGTCCATTGACACGATGAACGACGACCGAACAGCCACGCTCTTGCGCCCCACACGACCAGCGAGCTGGGCCGCGCGGTCCCGAGAGACGTCGACTGATTCCACGAGGGAGGACCTTCCAGGAGATTACGATGAAGTGATCCCATACTACACCACGCGAGCGACCACCGAGGCACTACGCAAACCAGGGGTATGGGGTAACGCAAGCAATAATTGTTGGTAATTTGCACGTGACCCTGCTATGCTAGCCACGGGTAGGGTTGCGCAGGCCGACCGCTTCTGCTAGGGTTGTACTACGGCAGCCGGAACGCAACGAGAATCCAGGACTCAGCGCGACCGAGAAGCAGCCGGGACCGACGCCGTGTCCCCTGGCTCTGTCGTACAGGACTAGCCCTTGACTGAAGTTGCCGCGGCAACGAGGTCAGGGGCTACTTCTGTTGGGCGAACAGCATGCACCTCGACGCCAGATGCCCCGCAGGTGTCCGTAATTGGGACCCCATACGAGACGACAGAAGGCGGAGCTCTCCTTGCCGAATGAGGGGCGGCGTTTTAAACCGGCGTCTACTTCTTCCCCAGGCGGGCGCGGCGCAGCTTCGCTACACGCCGTGCTCGCTCGGGGTTCCTGGCCAGCAGGTGCTCGTCGATGACGTCGATGACGTGTCCCAGGAAGCCCCAGAAGGGCTTGCTGGCGACGAGGCCGAGGATGACGGCAGCGACGAAGCTGACGAGGGGGGAGACGCCGGAGGCCGTCAGCATGTCCACCTGAGTTGCTGAGGTGATG
>Ga0265797_10006130_pt1 | contig 17188 bp, 23 predicted proteins | sample P2T30metagenome_FD_192433 | JGI IMG/M metagenome (GOLD analysis project Ga0265797, IMG submission 192433) | Plant litter microbial communities from East Loma Ridge, Irvine, California - P2 T30 | ecosystem: Environmental > Terrestrial > Plant litter > Unclassified | place: USA: California...
GAGCCGAGCACGTCCGCGATCTTCTGCGAGCGGCGCGTCCCCATGAACGGGAGGATCTCCCGCATGATGCACGCGGCACGCTCGCCGGAGATCTCGGTATGCCAGGTGGCCTTATTGGGGGCCGGGTGGAGCGCGAGCCGGAACTCCGCGCCCATGAGCGACGCGGCCCGGCCGACGACGTCGCGGTCCGTCATGGCGAGGCGGACGCGGGGGTAGCGCCGCCGGTGGGCGTCGAAGGTGCCTTCGCCCTCCAGGAGCCCCGCGAGCCAGAGGAGATCGTCTCTGGTGCCGTGGATCATTCGTTGTCCTTTCGTGCGGCCGAGAGCGCCGCGAGGGCCTCGTCGAGCTCGGTACGGCGCTCTGCGCGTTGGGTGAGGGAGTGGCGGGTCTTCGCCAGGCGGAGGAGGCGGTCGACGTCGAGGGTCCGCGTGCCGCGGGCACCGACGCCGTCCCTGTCGCCCCAGGTCAGCGCACGGCCGAAGGTCGCGAGGAGCGACGGGTCGAGCTCGATCAGAGCGTCGACCGCGTCGCGGGCCTCGCGGGCGCGAGCTCGCGTATCGGCGAGGTCTTCGCGGAGGCACGCGATCACGATTGCGACCACGACAGCGGCCCCGACGAGGGCGACGACGACCAGGCCGAGGGTCTTCTCGTTGAGCGTCACGCGGGCACCTCGGGGAGCGTCACGACGTAGGCGCAGTCGGCGCGGACGTAGTCCTCGCGGGCGAAGCCGCGGAACTTCGGCGTCTCGAAGTAGATCCGCGTCGTGCCCGCCGTGCGCGTGATGGTCGCCGTCCCGCGCCGGGACCAATTCCCGCCGGTCGCGTAGACGATCGAGTCTCCGGGCTGAACCTCGACGCCCCGGGCGTCCTTCACGGCCCCGCTCACGCCGCGACCGCCTCGGCGGCGGGGGCGGGCGAGCCGGTGAGGGTCGGCGCCGTCGAGCGTGCCCGCGGGACGCGACGCTTCGGGCCGGTGGGCGCGTTCTCGGCGGGTCCGGAGTAGACCGGCGCGCCGATCATGTCCGACTTCCATTCCTTCTCGTAGCGGAACATCTCGCGGAGGTGGAGGAAGAGCTCGAAGCTCTGCTCGTCGGCCTTCACGGGGACGAGCTTCCAGCCCTCGGGGCGCACGTGGAGCACGGCGCCGCCCTGCGCCTCCGGCATCGGGACGGAGTCACCGTCGGCCCGGATGATGCGGTCGGCGTAGCGGTACGCCGCGAGCTGGAGGCCGACCTCCTCGTGGACGCCGGAGCGGGTGGTCTTCCAGTCGAGCCACAGGGGCACGCCGTCGATCGTGCCGAAGCCGTCGAAGCTACCGGCGTACTGGTGCGTGTCCGACCAGACGGTCTCCTCCATCATGTGCATGTCGGGCTTCACGACGTCGAGGAACTCGCCGAAGTGGCGGACGAAGGGCTCGACGTCGGGGTGGACGCGGCCGAGGGTCTCGCCGCGAGCCATGCGCTCGAAGTAGTCGTGTGCGGCGGTGCCAGTGTCGGCGGCCTTGCGCGTGAAGCGGTCGGGTGCCTTTTTGAGGTGGTCCTGAGCGGCGGCGGGGTCGCGGAGGACCATTGAGACGAGCGTCCCGACGTCCTCTACGGCCTCCTGCGCGACCATCTTCGCGGCCCAGTAGCGAAGGAAGTCCTTCGGGAGCATCCCCAGGACGGACGTCACGCCGGGGTACTTCAGCGTCTTGTCGTCGGGTGAGACGTAGAAGCGGGAGCCGCTTCGCTTAATGGTGTTGATCTTGGGTGTCGTCACGTGGACGGGCCTCCTCGGTGGGCGTGGGTTGGACGCCTGAGAAGGGGACCGAGGAGGCCGAATGTGCTCAGAAAGGGGCCGGGGTGGCGAAGTGGCGGAAGTGGTGTCACTTCTAGTTAGTTGGTAAGGGAGAGAGACTTTTAAGCACTAACGGAGAGTGACGTAACTACCGTCACTTTGTCACCCGTGGGCGGTCTTCAGGTCCCGCTCTAAACGCCTCGTCGCGGCGGCGATCGCCTTCAGCCCGGCGAGGGCCGCCTCGCGGTCGGCGACGCCGTCGCCAGCCGTCACCGCGACGTCGATCCGCTGGAGAGTGGCGGCCATGAGGCCCAGCGCCCGAGCCACAGTGTCGGGGTCGGTGATCTTGCCGCCGCCGGAGAAGAGGGAGAGGACCTCGACGTTCCGGCCGTGTTTCTCGGCGGAGCGCTCGCGCGCGGTCTCGACGCGGAGGCCGAGGTCCTCGCGGGCCTCTTCGCTAATACGCTCACGGAGCGCGGCGCTCACGTGGTAGCGGACGGCGGCCTGGACCTTCGTCAGGTCCTCGGCGTTGATGCCCGCCTTCGAGTAGACCTCGCGAATAAAGATCCGGTAGGCGTGCGTCCGGCCGAGCCAATCCGGCTCGCCGGAGGAGGTGTAGAAGTGCTCTCGCGCCTCCACGGCGCTGTCGGCCGCGGCGCGGAGGTAGTCGGTGCCATGAAAGCCGCTGCTCACGTAGCCGCGGAGGGCCTGTGTAATGCGGTCTTCGAGCTCTGCAAGGGGTGCGGCGTCCATAGTTCCTGAGGATAGTCTGTGCGAGGTGCCTCACGCGAGTTGTATGTGTCTAATCGGCGCGTCGAGCTTCGTTAAACGGCGAAAGCCCCGGCCCTCCGAGGTGGAGAAGCCGGGGCTTTCGAGGCGGCTCACATGAGCCAACCGAGGAGGTCGCGCGCCTCGCTTGCGAGGTCCGCGAGCGTGCCGGAGTTGTCGACGTAGAAGTCCTCGGGGTAGTCGTCGAGGGCGGTCTCGCTCGCGTGGAGATCGCTCGCGTCGGCCGACGTCGCGCCGGGGCGCACGACGCGGACGAGGTAGCCGCCCGCGCGGCGGACCGCCTCGGCTTCGTTCGGGAATCGGCAGTCGGTCACGACGACGGGCGAGCTCGTGGCCGCGACGCGCTGCATGGCCGTGCGGACCCAAAACTCGGAGTCGAGGGCGCGGATCGCGTCGGTGCCGAGGCGCTGAAGCGTCGAGCGGACCTCGGGGACGCAATCCTTCGCCGCCTCCCAGCCGATCGCGTCGACGACGTAGGAGAGGCGCCGGTACTTCGCGACGGGGTCGCCGGGCAGGGCGGCCGGGCCGACGAGCGGGTCCAGGCCGAGGGCGGCCTCGCGGAGCGGGTCGGCGAAGGCGACGCGGGCATAGCCGAAGGCGTCGACGAGCGTCTCGGCGAAGCTGTCCTTCCCGCTGCGGCGGCGGCCGATCATGCCAATGAGGGGAGCGGTCATGGTGTGTTCCTCCTGAGGAAATTAGTGGTCTCAGGGGAGGAGGGGACCGGCGTCGGTGGAGCTGCTCATAATTGCCGCATGGCAGTGCAACCGGACCGAAGAGCGCGCGAGCTGTACCTCGCAGAAATGGGGATGGATCTCGTCCCGGTCGCCGAGTCCGCCCCGTACGTGATGTGTCGGTTCAGCGGCTATCCGCGCCCTATCGCGCTGTACCTCCGCGACCGGCGCCCCAACAAGCGCATGCGGGCGGGCGTGTGGCTCTCCCATACGGGGCGTTGGTCAGCGTCTCCCGTCGGCGACCAGGACCTCGACGGCTTCGCGACTGCCGAGGAGGCGTTCGCGGCGTGGGTAGCGCTTCAGGACAAATGACGAAGGCCCCCGCCCTCCAGGTTGGAGAGCGGGGGCAGGTGTCAGCTCGCGCGGTGGCGGGCGGGGCTCGCCGAGACGAGCGAGGCCGAGCCGTCGCCGCTCCGGGAGGCGACGACCGACTTCAGGACGGAGACGAGCGCGGCGAGCCCGGAGACGGACGCCGTCGTGGTCCAGTCCACCTCGACGAGGCCGAGGCCGTCGACGGACAGGAGGGCCACGGCGCTCTGCGCGGCGGTGGCGATCGCGCGCTCGGCGGCGTCACGCCAGAAGAGGGCGGAGAAGATAGAAGCGGTCATGCGGGGTCCTTTCAGATCAGGGGCGGTAGAGCTTGTCGACGAAGGTCAGGGCGCCGATGACGACGCCGGAGGCGCCGACGAGGCCCGTCCAGAGCGCGCGAGGAGAGACCGTCGGGCGCGCGGCCACCTCGTCGAGCTCGCGCTCGATCGAGTCGACGCGGTTAGGGTCGGCGACTCGGCGGTCCTCGACGCGGCGGAGCCGGGTCTCGTGGTCTTCGAGCTTCGCGCCGTGCTGAGTGAGCACGACGTCGACCTTCGTTTCCATGCGTGTAAACGCGACCAGGAGGGAGGCGTCCGTGCCGGTGGGCGTGGCAGGGAGATCGGTGGTTTCCATTAAGAGTTTCCGTAGGGGGTTTAATCGACGAGGTAGCTGACGCCGTCGAGGGCAAAGCCGGTGCTCGCCGTGCGGACGCGGTTCGCGGTGATTGCTACCGTCCCGTCGGGGTTCACTTCGGTGAAGTGGCCCCAGGGGATGACTCCCGCGACGAAGGTCGTCAGCGGCGGTCGGGCGACCGCCGGCAGCGTCACGGCGACACGTGCGAGCGTCGGCGCGGAGACGCCGGGGCCGGTGTAGACCTGCCCGGACAGGTAGGCGACGCCTCCCTTCACGCGGTAGCGGAGCGGGAAGCCCGGGCGGACGGTCCAGCCGGCCGCGAGCGCCGAGGCAGGGAGAGCGATCCATCCCGTGTCGGCGAGCCGGTCGAGGAGGTTCTCGCCGTCGCGCTTGCGACTGTCGCGGAGCTCCTCCGTGAAGACGCGCCCGATCGAGGCCGCGCGAGTGCGGATTGCGACTTCGTCGTCACCGTAGAACTCGCCCGTCGTTCCCAGCGCGTCCCCGCCGAGCTGGACGAAGGTCGGGGAGAGCTTCGTCGTGCCGATCGTCGCGCGGTCGGCGCGAAGACGCGGCGTGTAGAGATCCGACCGGAGCCCTTCGGCGTCCGTGTCGCCGATGGTGATTGCGGAGCCCTTGTCATCGCCGAGGATGACGCGGCCTCCTCGTGCGAGGACCTGGCCGCTTCGCTTGCCGGTTTCGTCGAAGAAGTTAATCATCGTCTTGGCGATCTCGACGCGCTGCCCTGCCGCTGCGGAGCGGAAGGTGCCACCGGTGAAGCTCACGCCCTCGAAGGTCTTTCCCTGGAAGGCGTCGGCGGCCATTGTGCGGGCCGTCACGGAGCCGTCGAGGAGGGCGTCCTTTCCGATAAAGGCCTCGGTCGCCGTGACGGTCTTCGCCTTGACGACCTCGGCGAAGAGGCGCTCGACGACGGCCTCGCTGAGCGACGCTGTGCCCGTGACGAAGAGGTTCTTCGCGTCGACCCGCTGAATGCTGGCCGACTGCGCGGCGAGCTGGCGCACGACGGCGTCCGCGATCTCGGCCGTCGTCGCGCGGAGCTTGCCGACGTCGAGGTTCGCGATCGCGTCCGAGGTGAGCTGGCGGGGCGTCCAGGTCGAGGCCGTACCCGCGGCGGTCTGCTGCCACTGCGCGACGATCTCGCCAGCCCCGTTTACACGGAAGTAGGTCGAGCCCTGAGGGGCGCGGGGGGATGTGCCGGTCGGCGAGGACGTCCCGGACAGGAGCAGAGGTCGCCCGTCGGCCGTTGCCTGCGCGGCGCGTGCGAGGTCGGTGGCGTCGGTCGCCTTCCGGGTCGCTTCCGCGGCGGCGCCGGCAGCGGCGGTCGCGACGCGGTCGGTCACGACGGCCCAGGTCCCGCCGCGGTGTCGCTTCGGGGTGTTCGCGTCGGCCGTGGTGTCGATCCACAGGTCGAGGTCTCGGTCGGAGTCGCTCGCGCCGGAGAAGAACGGCGGCGCGGCCGTGAACGGCGTGTCCGCGATCTCGAAGTGCCAATCGCGCGACGCGGTCACGGCCGAGCTCGGGGCGCCGCCGCTCCCGGCGGTCCCGTAGACGTAGACGAGCGGCAGGGTGCCAGTGGCTCGTGCCGACAGCGGCGAGAGGGTGCCCTGGAGCTCGAAGCGGCGGGTCTCGCCGGGCTTCAGCTCTTCGACGGGGCCAAGGATCGAGTTAGCCGCGCCTCCTCCGCCCGCGTCATCGTAGAAAGCCGTGCCGAGGCGGACCCAAACGGACGCGGCAGAGCGGTTCGTGACGGTGGAGCCGAGCGCGACGGACTGCCCGGCCTTGATTGCGAAGCGGTTCTTCGAGGGCGAGAGGACGGACGAGTGAGGCGCGGCGTAGGTGTAGGCCGTGGACGTGCCGCTCGGGGCGAGCGTGAAGCCGTCCGCGGTGGTCGAGGGCACGCCTCCGGGGGTGACCCAAAAGCGCGTCCCCAGGGCGTGCGGGTCGGCGATCAGGTTCGTGCGGACCGCGCCGTCCTCCGTCCGGGTCGACGGGCTTTCGTTGACGACGCCCGTCCAGGCGTAGACGACGCCCGCGGGGGGCTGCGCGGACTGGACCCACGTCCGGCCCTTGCCCGCTGCGAGCCCGGCGGCGGCGAGGGCGGCCGAGGTCGCGCCGTCGGCGGTGGTCTGCGCGGCCTCTGCCGCGGTCGTCGCGGCTGCGGCCTCGGCCTTCAGGGCGTCGGCGGCCCGCTGAGCGGCTTCCGCCGCGGTCTTTGAGTCGGCTGCGGTCTTCGCGGCGGAGGTCGCCGTCGAGGCGGCACTGGACGCGGTCGAGGCGGCACCAGACGCGGTGGCGGCGGCGTCGCTGGCGGTCTTCGCTGCGCCGGTCGCGGTCGACGCGGCACCCTCGGCGCGAGTCCACGCGCCGTCGGCGAGGTCGCGGACGGTCGAGATCTCGCCGAAGGCAGCATCTACTCGGGCCTGCGCCTCGGCGAGGCGGTCGTCTGCGCCTTCGAGGCCGTCGGTCAGGTCGGCGAGGCGCTCGTCGAGCTCGCGAGTCGCGGCCTCGACCGCGGCTGTCGCCTCGACGATCTTCTCCTCCAGGCCGGGGACGGCCTGCCAGGCGGCATAGCCGTCGGCGAGGACGGCCGGGACGGAGAGGTCCTGGTCGCCGATCGCGACCGTAGAGCGGGAGATCTGGCCCGCGCGGGTGAGGGCGGTCACCTGGCGGCGGAGCTCGGCGACGTCGGTCGCGAGCTTGGCGGCGGGTGTGGACATTTAGCCTCCGTAGGTGAAGGAAGAGGAGCGCGCGAGGGTGAGGCGCGCGCGAGAGTCGGAGAGGAGCTCCCAGGCCGTGATGCGGCAACGGAGCTCCACGTCGCCGAGCCACGGGAGCTCGGCTTGGATTAGGACGTCATCCCCGACGGCCCACGAGCCGATCGGAGCGTTCGGGTGGTCGGTGACCTCGACGGAGTCGATCGTGAGGGTGTCCCGACGGCGCTGGAGCTCGTCGCGGATCAGCGCGTCAAGGCGCGCGGCCGAGGTGACGTCCTTCCCGGAGTAGACCCGGGCTCGGCGGAGGCGGCCGTCGCGGACGGCAGTCGAGCGGCGGAGTGCCGCTCGTCCTTCGCCGGCGCCCAGGCCGACGACCTCATTCGCGAAGTCGTCGCCGTCGATCGTGGGCGCGACGACGTTCGAGACGTTGTCGCCCTGCACGAAGGCGAGATCGTCCCGGAAGCGGCCGAGTCGGGGGTAGCCGATCCGCACGGTGTGCGAGATTTCGTCGCCGTCCCAGGCGTGCTCCTCGACGTAGTCGAAGGATGCCTCCTGCGCGAGGCTGTCGATCTCTTGGCCGACGTCGGGCGCGTCCCACCACAGGAGCTCGTACGGGCCTGAAGTGTTGTCGCCGTCGACCTTCGGCGTGCCGAGGCGGGCGCCGGTCGAGCCGACGACCTGGACGCCGAGGTTCCCGTCGGGGTGCGCCTGGACGTGCTGCCAGAGCTTGCGGACGACGTCGGCGGGGTCGGCGCCGACCTCCGAGAGCGTGTCGAGGAAGGGGAGGCCGTGCGGGTACGTGGTGAAGCCTGCGGCCTCGATCGTCCACTCGGGGCCCTGGAAGCCGGACGAGATCACGATGCCGCCCCAGCGGATCTCTCCGTCGGCCTCGGCGTAGACCAGCGTGCCCCACTCTTCCAGGAGGAGGCGGCCGTCCGGCGCACGGAGCGCGCCGGTGTCAGGGGCGACCGTGCCGACGAGGGAGCCGGGCCCGGAGAGGTCCCACTTCAGCGACGAAAGCGCGAGGGGGAGCTCCAGGTCCAGGAACTCCCCCGTGAGGGCACGCTGCGCGATAAAGCGCCAGGCCGTCATACGGCCGCCTCGGTGAACGTTGCGTCGAGGAGGAGCCGCGAAGCGCCGTCAGTCCCAAAGCGCCCGGCCTTGTCAGTGTTGCGCTGCGCGTAGAGGCCGAGCGGCTGCGTCGTGCCGCGCATGGCGGCGGGGACGGTGACCTCCATGCTGAACGCAAGCGACGTCCGCTGCTTGTCGGCCGCGTCTGCCTCCAGTACCTGATTGAAGACCTGGCCGTCGACCGCGCCTACGCCGGTGCCGAGGCGTAGAAAGCCGTTCATGTCGGCGTTGCCGTAGAACTGGAGGAGCCCGGCGAGGTTGGCCGAGACGACGACGCGGGTCGCCCACTCGGGGACGTCGACGGACAGCGCGCGATCCGGGAAGAGGACGGGCGTCGTCGGGTTGAGCCACCGCCGATCGTTCACGCTGGACGCGAGGATGCCGACCTTCCGGTCCTGGCGGGGCTGCGCGACCTTGCGGAGGTCGGTCACCATTGCGGCCGTGACGGTGCCCGTCGAAGCCGGAAGGGTGACGCGGGCGAGGACGATCGCCGAGCGACCGGCGTACCCGGCCACGTCGCGGAGGCGCGTGGTCCCCGCGGGGACGTTCGGGATCACGCGGGTGAAGACGTACGGCCCGACGCGCGGGTTCGCGGGCTCGTCCCACGGCTCGCCAGCGAGGAAGGGGTCCTCAATCTGCGCGACGATCAGGTCCGTACGGCCGCCGGCGGAGCCCGTGGGGGCGATCGAGACAGTGTCGACGGTCGGGTTCCGGGCAGCGTACGTCTGAGCGGCGCCGCCCGCCGCGTGGTTGAGGACCAGCGCGGAGCCCGCGGCGACGCGGACGCCGCCACCGGGTACGGCGAGTGGGGAGACCTTCAGGTCGGCGGGACCGACGACGCCCTCGGCGCCGCCGGTCGCCGCGTAGGCGAGGAGGCGGGCGACCTCAGGCGAGTGCTCGGCGCCACCGCCGATGAACCAAGGGACAGAATCCCACATATGAGCTCCTTACGGGGTGTGGAAGGCGGGTTGCCAGCGGGTCGCGAGAGTTGCGAGGCCGTCGCTGGAGCCGCGGAGGACGGTCTCGTGCGTGCCGGGCGGGATCGCGCCGCGGGAGAGCCGGGTAGAGGTGCGGGTGAGGGCCCCGGCGACCCCGGCGCCGTCGACGACGATCGAGCGCGCCCAGGGGCGGGTGTCGACCACGAGCGTCTGGTCGAAGGCGAGCGAGAGGCGGAACTCCATGCGGAGGACGCCGACGACCTCGACGACGGGGTTCGTGATCGGGCCCGCGATCTCGAAGACGGGCCACGTCGGGAGCTCGCCGTCGACGGTGATCGCGGTCGAGCGGTCGCTCGTCGGCGTCGTGGTCAGGGGCCCGGCGAGCGGGGCCAGGAGGCCGCCGCTCGGGGGCGGCACGAGGGAGACATGGGCGCGCTGCTCGGGGCCGTACCAGAGATCGTCGGCCGTAGCGAAGTCCGCGATGACGGCGACCGATCCGTGAGGGAGGCCTTCGAGATCGGGGGCGAAGCGCCGGGGCCGGCCGAATGCCGAACGGCCTGTGTCGGAGACGAGCTCGGCGACGGCCCCGGGGGTTGATCGGACGGCGTCGGCGCGCCACGCGGTCGTCAGGCGGGCGAGGCGGGCTCGCGCTTCGTCGGAATCGCGGCCGACGACGTCGATCGCGAGGGACACGGTCCGGCCGCGGCGGAAGTCCGACCCAAAGGCCAGACCGTCCCCCCGCGGCCGGGGCGTGTCTTCGTTCTCGACCTGGACCGTGTCGAGCTCCGGCGCCGTCGGGAAGACGTAGCCGGAGTTGACGGTGCCGAGGTCGACGGCGGTCGTGCCGTACTGGAGGCGCCAGGGATCACGCAAAGCGACCTCCTCGGGTCTTGGAGCGGAGATAGAAATTGACCTCGTCGAGGTCGCTCTTCACGTCGCCGGAGCTGGCGAGCGTGAGGGAGCCGATCAGCGGCCCGCCGTTCGCGGCGTTCGCGACCGTGCGGAGGGCGCCAGCGACTCCGCCGCCGTCGACCGTGGGGGCCTGGACGCGCGGAGCCTCGGGGATCAGCCCCTCGGCGGCACGCGCGACGAGCGGCGCCGACCGGTCGAGACCGATCGCCATGCCCTGTCCCGTGAACTCGCCGATCGAGCGGAAGAGGCGAGAGGGCGACTGGATGCCGAGGAAGTTCTTCACCGCGGCGACCGAGTCCTTGATCGGACCGAGGACGGCGTCCTTAATCCGACCGGCCGCGCGCTTCACGCCGCCGATCAGGCCGTCGATCATGTTCGTGCCGACGCTCGTCAGGAGGCTGCCGAGCCCGCTCAGAGCGGACAGGATGCGACCCGGGAGCTCGCTCACGAAGGCGACCGCGCGACCGACGCCGCTGGAGATCGCGCCCGTGATGCCGGACCAGGCCGACGAGACGAGCGACTTAAGGCCGTTCCATGCGCTCGACCAGAGCGAGCCGATCACTCCGAGGACGGAGGAGATCACGCTCAGGACGATGTTGATTGCGCCGGAGATCAGCGACTTGATCGTGTTCCATACGCCCGCGACGATGTTCTTAATGCCGTCCCAGACCTGGCCCCAGTTGCCGGAGATCACGCCCGTGACGACCTGGATAACCCCCTGGACGATCTGCATAGCCGAGGTCACGACATTGGCGATCACGCCGAAGACGGTCGTCACGACGGGCAGGAGCGCCGCGATCACCGGGACCAGGACGGCCGCGATAGTCGAGATCAGCGGCGCGACCGCGGCGACGACTTGACCGATCGCGGCGACGACCGGCGGGAGGATCGCCGAGACGAGCTGGACGAAGATCGGCGCGAGCTGCGAGATCAGCGTCGTGACGAGCGGGAGCACGGCGGCGATCACGCTCGCGACGACGGGGATCAGCGTCGCGAAGACGCCCGCGAGCTGGGAGATCAGCGGCAGAAGCACGGGCAGGACTGCGGCGAGGGTGCCGGAGATCAGGCCCGCGAGCTGCGTCAGGAGTGGCGCGAGCGCGGTCAGCGCCGTACCGAGCGCCTGGCCGAAGGTCACGGCGAGCTGCGCGACGAGGGCGGCGATCGCGGGCAGGACCGGGAGGAGCCCCTGGAGGATCACGCCGAAGGGCGAGAGCGACGGCAGGACCGACGCGAGCGGACCGATCAGCGAGGAGAAGGCCTCGGAGATCTGCGGCAGGTAGGGGCCGAAGGCCTCGCCGATCTGCTGCGCGACGCCGAGGACGGTCTCGCGCATGGTGAATAGGAAGTCGACGAAACCGGAGTCCTCCTGGAGCCCGGCGAAGGGCTTAAAGTCGCCCTTCCCCAGGACCGAGAAGATGCCTCCGGCGACTTCCGTGACCTTCAGGATCCCGGCCTCGGCGCCGTCGAGGGCCGGTCCGAGCGCCCCAATCAGGACGCCGGTCAGCGCCGTGACGGCAGGGACGAGGGCAGCGCCGATGCGCGTCTTCCCGTCCGACCAGAGGGCATTTAGGACCTGCTGCTTGTGGGCCAGCGTGTCGGACTCGCGCGCAAAGTTGCCGTGCGCGTCCGCGGTCTGGTCCATGATGATCGCGAGCGTCGCGGCCTGATTCGCCTCGGCCGAGAGCGCTCCGCCGACCTTCGAGAAGCCGAGCTCGGCGGCCTTCGCGTCGACGGCCGCCTGATTCAGCGAGACGCCGAAGCGCTCGATCGGGTCGCGCTCGCCCTTCAGGGCGGAGGACAGCGCGCCGACCGCGTCGGCAGTCGTGCCGCCGAACATGGAGGACAGGTCGGCGCCGAGCTCGATCAGGTTGTTCGTCTTCGGCGCGAGCTCGTCCATAGCCGTGCCGCCGTTTTTGAGCTGCGTCCCGATCAGGGTTCCGAGCTCGGCGTATTCGTTCTTTGTCAGACCGACCGCCGTCGCGGCGGTGCCGGCCCAATTGAGCATCTGCGGGGCGGCGCCCCTGAAGACGGTCTCGATCGCGCCGACGCTCTGCTCCAGGTCGGCGGCGCCCTGGACGGCATCCTGAAAGAAACCCCCGACGCCGATAGCGGCGAAGGCGCCTCCGGCGGCGACGGCGAGCTTCCCGATGCTCGGCATGAGGGACTTCCCGAAGAGGCCGCCACCGGCGGCGCCAGCTCGGGACATTGCGGGGTTGACCTCGCCGCCGAGAGCGGCGCCGAAGCCCTTCGCGGAAGGGATGATCGTCAGCGTTGCAAAGCCGACATTGGACACGGGGCCTCCAGTGGGTAGGGGAAAAGAGGCCGCCCCCGGTCAGCGCGTTTACGCGGGCGGATCGGGGGCGGCGGGGGAGGCCTCGGCGAGGCGGGACCGCTGCGCCTGGAGGCGCGAGCGGAGGGCTGCGTAGCGGGAGGGGCCGGTCGTCTTCGGGTTCGGTCGGCCGGGGTGTCGCTCGCCCGTGAGTACGTGGTAGATGTCAGCCACGAGGAGGGCGGTCACGCCCCAGCCGGTCGTCTCGGGGTCGGCGTAGTGCCGAGCGGTGGCCGAGTCGGTTGGGAGCCCGGCCACGAGGACGGAGAGGCGGCGGACGGAGAGCTCGCCTCGCCAGTAATCCGCGAGGTCGACGCCGTAGAAGCGCTGAAGGTCAGCCTCCAGCGCTTCCGGCGCCGAGCGGATCAGCGAAGCGAGCGCCGTCAGTTTCCCGAGACGCCGAGGGCCTTCGTGAGCGCGTCGACGAACTCATTCACGGTCGCCACCTTCGGGCCGGTCGCCTTGAACTTTGCGTGCTGCTCGTCGCCGAGCACGGCGCGGAGGAAGGTCGCGATCTTGCCGTCCTCGAAGGCCTCCATTGCCTCGTAGGGCCACTCGGCGGAGTTGGTGACGAGGTAGTCAACGCCGCCGAAGGTGACGGGGATGCGGTCGCCGAGGGCTTCGGCGGCGGACGGGGTGGCCTTGCGGGTGGTAGCCATGTGGGTTGCTCCTAGCGCGGGTAGAAGTTGGAGAAAGTTGGGAGTTGCGCGGGGTCAGGTGTGAGACGAGGGAGCGCCCCGCGCGGGCACTCCCTCGTCTGGTCAGGGGGTCAGACCGAGGGGTCGGTCTCGACGGTCGTGTAGAGCGTCCCGTCGGCCTCGGGGAAGATCAGCACCGTGATCTCGTAGACGCTCGGGTCGGTCTCGGAGTCCTTCAGGTCGCCGACCTCGGAGACCTCGGCGTGCTTGATGAACCGGCGCTTCACGCGGTCACCCTCGCGGAGCTCGAAGCCGATCGCGAAGGCGTCGGCCTTCGGGATGACGACCTTCGACTTACGGACGCCGTCGGCGGTCGTCCGGGTGCTGCCGGGGTTCACGAGGCGGAAGGTGGCCCGGTTGTCCTCCAGCGCGACGAACTTGATCGAGCGCTTGTGCTTCGACTTCGTGCGCTTGTAGAGGCGGCCGCCCCAGGCGTAGTGCTCGCCGGTCTCCTCCTCGCGGGACTCCGTGAAGCCCTCTTCGCCGTCGAGGAGTCCGACGAGCTCCCAGAGGGCGCCCCAGCCGGTCGCGAGGTCCTCGGGGCCTTCGGTGTCGACGTCGGCGAGGTACACGTCGGCGTCGGCCCAAAGGCTGGTGTTCTTCGCGTCACCACTCATAGATGCGCGTCCTTTCGTTAAAGCTGCTCCGGGCGGAGCCGGGCAGTCAGGGTGAAGTAGGAGATCGGCTCTCCCGTGTCGGGGTCGCTCGTGGGGAGCGGGCCGGTCACGGAGCTGAAGCCCCGGACGCGGTTGGTGCTGCTCGCGAGGAGGAGGGCCTCGATCAGGAGCGCGAGGCTCTGAGCGAGGCCCTCGTCGCGATGCCAGACGACGACGCGGACCGTCGCGCGCCCGTCGAGGCGGGCGTTACGGAATGAGCCGTCGGAGCGGACGTGGACGTGCGGGAGGCGGCGCTTCGCGTCGTCGGGGCTCGCGGTCTTCGTCGAGACGACGGCGCCGAGGGCCTCCGGCTCCGTGCGGTCCGCGAGGAGCTCGCGCACGAGGTCGCGGACGGCCGTCCGAGGGTCAGGGAAGCGGATCGCGACGCCGGTCATGCGCCGCGCCGGGAGGTGACTTCGAGCCCGGCCGAGGCCGCGGCGCGCGCGAGCGTGCCGTACTTCGCCTCTTTGCCGAGCCCGGCGGGGTGCGCGAGTGTGACGCCCGCGGCGACGCGGTCGGTCACGTAGTAGTCCATCTCGACGGGGATCTCGTCGCCGTTGCGGGCGTAGGCGACGGCCCCGGCGGCGACGCTGGCCGCGGCGTCGTGGATGACGCCGCCGACCTCGCCGGACTTCAGCACGGCGGCGATCCCGCCGTGGTCAAGCCTGAGCTTTGCGGCCATGCGGCCTCCGTTCAGTCAGAGAGGCGCGCGAGAGTGACCGTCGTGTAAACGGACGTCGCGAGCCCGCGGCGGGTGTTCGGGTTGCCGTCGACGCGCCAGAGCTGGCCGTCGACTTCGACGCGGTCATTCGCGACGACGTCGGCGGCGTAGGGGACGAAGATCTTCCGGCCGGAGCGGGTGAGTCGCTTTGAGCCGAGGGATCGCTGAGCGAGCCCGTCCTCGTCCTCGGAGGAGGACTCCTGGAGGGTCGCGTGCCGGAGCCGGAGCCGGTCGGGGCTGTCCCACGACTCGACGGGGTCGCCGTCGGAGTCGAGGACCGTCCCAGGCCGGACGCGGTAGACGCGGGGCGTGCGGTGGGGGCGCATGAGACTCACTCGGGGAGGTCCTCCTCTCCGAGGAACGGGATCGGGTCGGCGAGGCCGTCGGCGTTGGGGGAGACGGGCACGTAGAGCGTGCCGTCGACGGTGCGGGCGTTCACGGGCGCGGGTACTTCGCGCCGTAGTCGACAGGCCAGGAGGTGTCGCCGTGGCCGTACGCGCTGCCGAGGCGGACCGAGCCGACGAAGCCGCCGGAGCGGCCGGTCGACACGCGACGGATCTTCGCGACCTCGGCGGCGGTCAGGTAGACGCCGCTCGTCTGCGAGTTGCCGATCATGTGCTCGCCGAGGGTCTCTTGCGTGAGGCCCTGCGGGTTTTCGTACTCGCGTCGAGCGGCCTTCAGGACGACCAGGCGGACGACGCGCGGGGCGTCGAGCTCCCAGACCGCGGCGCGGGTGGCCGAGACCTCGTCGAGGGCGAGCGTCGTCGCGTCTTCGAGGGCCGCGGTTGCCCGCTTCAGGTCCTCGTCGACGAGCTCGCCCTCGGGCAGTCCGAGGCGGGTCTCCAGGGCCGAAAGGGGCGGGGGTAGGGGATTAGCCATGTGGGCTCCTATTCGGGCGGGAGGCGGCGGCACGCGGGCCGCGCGGACGTTTCACGTGAAACGCCTCACGCGGCCCGACGGGCTCACTCGGCGGGGGCGACGTCGGTCGTGATCGTCGGGCGGAGGTGGAGGGCGCCTCCGGCCTCGATCTTCGTGCGCTTGACCTCGCGGGTCTCGTAGTCGCGCTCGATCTTGAACGTCGGCAGGAAGCCGACGCCGGAGAAGGTCGAGACGATCGAGCGGTCGACCGTGTGCATGGCGTCGTAGTCGCGGAGGTAGCGGAGCTGGAAGCCGCCCGCGGTGACGGACTGGCCGAAGCTCGCGCCCTGCGGCACGACGGGGGCGCGCGTGACGAGGGTCACGGCGTCGCGGTGGAAGGCGAGGATCTCGTCCTCGGCGACGCGGGTCGACTCCACGATGGTAAAGCCGCGGAGTCGGCCGACGCCAGCCTCGCGGAGCGCGGCGGTCGAGCCGGACTCGCTCGCGTCGGTGATCGCCTTCGCGTCGAGGAGGGCGGCGTAGATCTCCGTGCCGACGATGACGTTCAGGTTCGCCGAGGGCACCCCGTTGTCGCGGAGGTGCTTCCGCAGTCGCGTGAAGTACGCGACGGGGTTCGCGGGGTTGATGTTGCCGAGGCTGGACACCTCCAGGCCGAGGAGCTTCGTCGCGAGCTTGTGCTCCAGGGCGTCAGCGATCGCGGCGCTCTGCGGGGCGAGGACCTGCGAAGCGAAGTTCGTCAGGTCGAGCGTGAGGTCCTTCTCGCTCAGGGGCACGGCCGAGTAGTCGTGCACGCGGTCCAGCGTGATGACGGTCCGCTCTTCCTTGATCTCGTCGAGGACGATCGCGGTCGCGGTCTCGTCGATCCCACGCTCGCGAGCGATCAGGGTCGTCGGGATGGTGACGCCGATCGGGGCGCCACCCTTGCCGCCGCCCATGAGGTCGTTCTCGTAGTTCTTCGAGACGAGGGCGGAGAGCTGGCCGTCCTCGCCGACGAGCTTCGCCGCGACGACCGCGGCCTCGTTGGGGGTGTAGAAGTCGTTAGCCAATTTGAGGGCCTTTCGTTAGAGGGGTAGGGGCCGGTCAGCGCGAGCCGCGCGCTGCCGAGACGATCTGGTCGGGGTCGAAGGCGGGCTTCGGGTCGCCGCCGTGGCCCGGGGTGAGGTCGGGCTTCGGCGTGCCGGGGAGCCCGTCGCCGTCGGGCTTGTCGGCGGGCTTGTCGCCGTCGGGCTTGTCCTCGGTCTTGTCGGCGGGCTTGTCGCCGTCGGGCTTGCCGCGCTTCGCGAGGCGCTCCGCCTTGCCGAGGATTTCCTCCTCGGTGTCGCCGGTCAGGAAGTCGACGAGGTCCTCGTCGAGGTCCGGGTGCTTACGGAGGGCCCGCTCCGTCCAGAGGGACGTCTCGGCGACCTTCGCGCGCGTCTCGGCGGCGGTGAGCTTGCCCTCCGGGTCGGCGTCCGTGAGCTTCGCCTCCGCGTCCGTGCGCGCCTGGCGCTCGGTCGTGAGCTTGCTCGTGAGGTCGTCCTTCTCGGTCTGAAGCTTGTCCTTATCGCCGCGGAGGTTCTGCACGAGGGTCCATGCGGTCTCGGCGTTGAAGTCGTCGCCCCAGGGGGGCGTGCTGGTCGCGGTCTGAGCGGGGTTTTCGGGCATGTTGGCGTCCTCCTGGAACGCGAAAGCCCCGGACCTGCCGGGGCTGAAGGGGTGTGTTTACACGGGGGTCGAGCGGGCGGAACGGATCAGGTGACGGGGGTCGTCCACAGGGCGGTCCAGGTGTCGATGCCGAGGAGGCCGTCGACGTGGAGGCCCTTGTCGGCCTGGAAGTGGCGGATATTGGCCGCCCACTCGTCGCCGTAGAGGCCGTCGATCCCGAAGCGCGGGAAGGTGTAGCCGCGGGCCTGCATCCGGCGCTGAGCGACTCGGGCGTCCTCGCGGTGCGAGAAGTAGCCGGAGACGCTGGCGAC
>Ga0265797_10006131_pt1 | contig 17187 bp, 22 predicted proteins | sample P2T30metagenome_FD_192433 | JGI IMG/M metagenome (GOLD analysis project Ga0265797, IMG submission 192433) | Plant litter microbial communities from East Loma Ridge, Irvine, California - P2 T30 | ecosystem: Environmental > Terrestrial > Plant litter > Unclassified | place: USA: California...
GGTGTGTGTGTGTGTGTGTGTGTAAATGTGTGGACGTGGTAGTGCTCGCTCCAAGAATGCGGGCCGTCGACGCAAGGGCGGCGCTGGGTCGAGTACACAGGTCGAAGTTAGGGTATTGGATTGGGGATGATTAGAGAAACAGAGGTTTGGTTGCAGATGGCAACATGGTGCGCAAGCTTCGACCCGATGGACTAGACCACCACCGCAGACCCAGCACACTAGCCGCAACCCCGCAAGCCTGCAAATTCGCAACCGTGGAAACTCAAAAAGAGCATGCCGGCCGCTTGCAGCGAGCCCACAATGGCCACACCAGACAGGACCTGGGTTGCTGGCGAATGGGGCGGCCGGGTGGTCGCGACAACGCTGCCTGAGCGTCAGCTGCGACGCCGTGGAGCTGCCCACAGAGGGCCACACCAAGGGCCACACCAAGGGCCGTCGCCGTCAACGGCCTCAGCGGCGGTGCGAAGATGCGAAGCCATGGGCAGGCCCCGTCGCGTAGCTGCAGACGACGGTTGTAAAAGGCTGCAGAGGCCTGCAAAAGACGTACAAAAGGCCCTGCAAAGCCTCTTCGGCTGATCGGCATGCAGCCCAACAGAAAGGAAAGAATCGGAAGCCTAGACCGTTGCTACTCCTCCTCGTATGCGTGGGCCATGTCGGCTGGGATGCGTGGGATGGCTGCGTCGCGCTGCGTCCTACTCCGACAACCCCAGCCCGCATCCGGCTCGCGACCACGGTTGGGTTGCTGGGCTGCGGGGAAGGCGAGCGAGGCGGCGGCGGCTTGCAGATGGTGTTGCAACAACACCCTCCCATTCGGCCGACAAGACAGCCAGCATCGATGCTGGCTGCCTGGTGGATGCGGCATGCTGCCACATCTCTCCACCCGCTGCGGTGCTGCACGTTAGACTAGCCCTATATCTAGCTTCTCAACACCATGCCAAACCCTCGACACACAGACACGCTTCGTGCAGCGTATGACGACAACCCACCATGCCCAGTCCGACAAAACACCTGCTCCTCCACACACACACACACGTCTGCCAACTGCGCGCTGCCTCTACCGGCTCGGCGCTGGGGTTCGGTGGAGAATGACGTGGGCAATCCAGCCATTGGAACTTCAACCACGCTGCTCGGCTCTGATCGAGTTCTAGCCTGCATCCAGACACCCAGATACCAGAAGATACCAGATACCGGCACGCCCTGGCCGCGCCATATAATGAAACGCCCGCTCCCTTCCTTATCAGGGCCCCCCATTTTGCATTTGCGACTGACGGCACAACATGGTGCCGACTATTGCAAGCTTAAAAAATGCCACTCTGATCTCATGATACCCACAGCTGCTTTTGTTTTGTTTGCACCGTGTCAAGCATAGCTCGCCCTAGAGCACGCGAAGAACAAACTACCCACGGGTATTATTACAGTGGGGGACGGCCGCTCAACAGTCGTGGTCGTGGTCGTGTCCTTGGCCGTGGCCTTGGCCGTCGAGCGAACTTCATCCCCAGAGTGACAACCTTAGCTTCTTCCTCATCTCATTTCTCCCTTTCTCTGTTGTGCCACCCGCACGCCGTTATGTGATACTGCCGGAGCCGCTCCTCGTTAAACAACCAATAGCACCAGACTCCCCCCCTTTCGAGCATCGCATCAACAAGCTTTGAAGCACGTAACCAGACCCCGCCAGCCTGCGACTCGTTCGACGGCTTCTCGTCGGTGCAAAATCTTGGTAGTGGCTTTTGCCCTCTTGAGGCTGATGTTGACTACTACCAACCCTCCCAGTGGTCGTACAACACCAAACAAACACCAAACACCATCCATCCATCCGAGCCACCTTTCACGACGACATCGTTGACTGCAGCGGCCTGTAGCCTTATTCCCGGGAGATGACTCAAGGGAGGCTCACTGTTCATTGAATCGATCTAGCCCTCCACTCTACCAGGGTTTAGCGCTCGGTGATCGAGAGCCCCGAGACGCGATGCCGACCCATTGTATGTCATTACAAATGGCAAACTTGCTCCTACGCCTTTCATACATAGCTCAGCCATAATCACACATAGTCTTCTTTAATATCATCCTCTTGGCTTTTGATTGCTTTTTGAGATGAGCACCACGCACAGCACGACAAGCCCAGCTGCGCACTCACGGCCAGACTCGAATGCGCCTACAAATGTCGACATTGAAAGTCCCTCGTTGAGCGTTGAGAAAAGAGACGGAGCGGCGCAAGATGGCGATGATAGTTCCAAGGAGACGGATGGAGACGCAAATGCCATCGCTGTTGCGCCTGCAGCGCCCGCCGCACAGGAGGATAATGAGCGTCCGCCACGCACGAAATTGCAAATATTTCTCATTATGCTCTCCCTGGCCATCGCCGTCCTGCTTGTCGCTCTGGACATCACCATCGTCACGACTGCATTGCCCACGATTTCGCAAGAGTTCAACAGCGCATCGGGATACACATGGATTGGTTCCGCATATCTGATTGCTCAGTCGGCCGCCACACCCATCTGGGGCAAGGTGTCGGACATTTTCGGGAGGAAGCCTATACTATTGCTCACCAACGTCATCTTTTTTGTGGGCTCGCTGCTCGCAGGAGTGTCTGTCAATATGAACATGCTCATTGCGTCCAGAGTAATCCAGGGTATTGGTGGCGGCGGCTTGATAACCTTGGTCAACATTACCATTTCTGACATTTTCTCCGTACGAGACCGAGGCGCATACTTTGGTATCATCGGTGGAGTATGGGCGTTGGCGAGCTCCCTAGGCCCTGTTGTCGGAGGAGCGTTTACCCAAAAAGTGGTGAGTAGCATACACATCCATCCACCTTTCTTCTCACACTTTCAACCAAACTGAATACTGGACAACTACTGACAGTGTTCCCTTGTACCCAGAGCTGGCGGTATTGCTTCTACATCAACCTACCGTTTGACGGCGTCGCCTTCCTCATCCTGTTCTTCTTCCTCGACGTCAAAACGCCCAAAACACCACTACGGGAGGGACTTAAAGCAGTCGACTGGCTAGGCTCATTTACTATGACCGGTGGAGTCGTCATGCTCTTGCTAGGACTGGAATTCGGTGGCATAACGCATCCTTGGGACTCCGCAACGGTACTGTGTCTTATCATCTTCGGCGTTGTTGTCATCGGCATCTTTTTCGTTATTGAGTGGCGGGTGGCACCATATCCTCTTATGCCGCTCAGTCTGTTCTCCAAGCGTTCGAACCTGGCTGCCTTGGCTACTTGCTTCTTTCACGCCTTCGTTTTTATCAGTGGAAGCTACTTTCTGCCACTCTACTTCCAGGGCGTCCTTGGAGCAACGCCAATCCTCTCGGGTGTGTATCTATTACCGTCAGCAATCGCGCTGTCGCTCATGTCGGCGGCAACCGGAGTCATCATAAAAAAGACCGGGCAGTATTTGCCCTTGGTGAGTGCACCCGGGTGTCCGTTTACAACCTATACGTGGTACGTTTGCTGACCAACTTTTAGATCTGGTTTGGCATGTTCATGATGACTCTGGGGTTCGGGCTCTACATTAATTTCAACGTCAACACGTCTTGGGCTAAGATTATCATATTCCAAATCATCTCCGGCATCGGCGTCGGACAGAATTTCCAGAGTCCGCTTATCGCCCTACAGAGTAACATACCTGTAAGTTCAATCCAGTTGTGTCCTGTTTCACACATAATCGTTGGGTACGACGCGCGGCATGTGGGATGTCATTCAGAGACCACCATGACTTCCCCCTCCCTACCTAGATGCATGTAACATACATGACGCTGACATATTTCCATCAGAAACGGGACATTGCCACTGCAACTGCCACGTTCGGATTTGTCCGCAACCTTGGCTCAGCGATTTCGGTCGTCGTCGGCGGAGTCGTATTCAACAACGAGATAAGAACCAAACAGCCGGAACTGGTTGCTGCGCTTGGCACACAGACCGCTATGATGTTTTCCGGAGGTTCCGCTGGCGCGAATGTCCGAGTGATTCAGTCTCTACCCGAAGCTCAACGGGCCGTTGCTCGAAAAGCATTTGCCGACTCGTTGAGTAAAATGTGGATTTTGTACGTCGCCTTCGCCGCCGTCGGACTTTGTGTTAGTCTTCTGGTTTCGCGCAACCTGCTTGATAAGCAACACGAAGAGACAAAGACGGGACTCGAGGCCGAAAAGGAAAAGAGGCTTGAGAGGGAGGCTGAGCGTGATGAGAGGCGGAAGAAGAGGGCTAGCAAAGGCTCCTTGCCGCTTGACACTGAAGCGCAGGCAAGTAATCCAGAGGTTGTGAGAGAAAAGGAGACAGCTGTGTGATTTGTTGTCAGTCAGAGCTGTGTTGCATCAAGCGTGGTGTTTGGGTTCAGCATCAAAAAAAAGTTTCTGGTTAACGGCTCAATGTTGTTGTTGAAAGGACCATGGTGTAGATTCGCCCATGCATCAAAAGCCGCCCTTGTTTACACAATACTTATCTGTAGAGTATGTAGTTGTAGTAAAAGTAAACATGTATATCTTAAGCAAAATCTATGTAATTGGGGCAACGAAGGCAAAGTAAGTGAACAGACAACCTTAGGGCGCTCTTCCCTTTTTGTGAGTCCATCACTGCCTACCATTATTCAAAGCATAGTTCCTATTCTGCTAGACTACGTCATTCAAGCTTAACTCTCTATTCGCAGCAGCGCTTCTAGGCAGCAAATTTATTCTTTGTTCTGCCCCAAAATGTTTAGTACCTTTGTTGAACAAAGCTGGGGCGTGAGGTCACCAGGTACTCAGCCTTTTGGTCCATGAAAGATTTACTCAGACAGACATTGACCTACAAGACGACCAAAAAAAACCACCCCTTCCTCCTCCTTCTTTCGTGAAGACCAAGCGACTTGGTGCACAATCATAATATCCTGCCCCTTGCACTATGTGCTACTATCGATTCTACATCTTCTTAGCATGCGGCCACCACACGTTTTCCGAGATGCCGGTTAGATACTGCGAAGACGCAAAGACAAAGGAATCTGCCGAGTCGAGGGTTTGCTTGAGTGACAGAGATGCTCATGTAAATGAAAACTCCCCACTGTCAGACGATGGGCCGACAGGAGGACCAGAGTGCTCGATCGCTGGTTCGCCAAGAAGTTCATATATAAATTCACATACAGAATCTGTCGAGGTCCCGAAGAAATATCTTACTATTCCAGTAATTATGAAACCTTGTGGCAAAGGTCGTATCTATCCTCTCCACACCTTCAAACTCGAACATACCTGCTCCGTGTGCGCTAATGAGAGAGACAAAAGACTGCGCAAACTTGACAAAGTAATGGATGAAATCACATTTGACTCGGCAAAATGGCATTGGAAGTATCATGGCGACCAGAGGGCGAAAGATGGAAGTGGAGAGAAAAAAGCTGGTGCGGACTGGGGCGTGGCCGCTGCCTTAGGAGGATGGATGAAAGATTGGAAAGGGAGAGACGGCAATTGAGAAACCAAAAGAAATAACAAAGTAACAATATGCGAGTAAAAAAGCAAACCGTGGATTGGAATGGTGATGCACCATGAAAGGCGTCGGTGCTACGTCACGTGCATCCGCCGCCAATCGCAGCGCAGTCGATTCGGAGCTCAGCAACACGTCCCACTCGGCGCGCATCTACACCACCGCAGCCCCAATTGACGTACGGAACCTATCTCGAATACTCTCACGGGAGTAAATACGGCACGCCGACATCTTCGAAATTTCCCCGCATACCCCACGGCCGCCGCAATGCCGACGCCAGAGTCTGAACTCTTCCTCTCCAAAAAGCCCAAGGTTGCGCCGACGTTTGAGGGCGTCGATTACGACGACAACACAGCTCTCAAGGCGGCACAAGATGCCATCATCAGGGAGCAGTGGGTCAAGAGCATGATGGCGAGGCTGGTGAGGGATGAGATGAGCAAGTGCTACCGGAGAGAGGGGGTCAACCATTTGGAAAAGTGTGGCCATCTACGAGGTATGAAGGCACTAAGCTCTCAACGAAAAGACTCTGCACATCTGCTGGTGGGGGGCTTCTGTACAAACTCCCCAAAGCCGTGTGTACAGATGGCAGGATGCAGGGTAATATCGGAGCAATGCAATGGCTAACAGGAATTACGCAGAACGCTACTTTGAGCTGCTCAAGGACGCAAAGGTCAAGGGATACCTCTTTGCGCAACAAAACTACCTCGACGAGCCGTTCAAGAAATAAGCAAACTTACAGAGTGCGACGGGCATGCAGGAAGGCACATGGTGGACAAGCCATGTGCAAGAGGCCTCGGCAGTGTCAACTACCAGCATGAATACAAAGGCAGTCGTTTGGTTTTCCGGTGTTCGACAAGCACCTGCGGAGACGTGTGGTAGTCTTCTCGTACTGGCGAAGCTGTGTATATACATGCCGGAAGAGAGGCTGCTCTGTGACGGGCATTGGAAGTGTAGAATTGCAATGGTACGACCTGCAGGCTTGCTTCTACTAATGTGATTCCTCAATCCTTCTAGGGAAAGATTTCTTGTTGTTGAATGGACTCTGTAACTGACATCAGACCACGGCATGATGGGCGGCGGAGGCTAGCTCGTCAGCCCCGCGACCACGCATCGCGTACTTGCACCAACAACCCAGCTCTAAACAACAGCAGCCAATACTCAACAAAAATGCCCTTTCCATTTGTTTTACCCACTACTTCTAGCATATCCTTTATAGACTACTTCAACAGCAGCACGCACCCGTCTCTGCCAAACTGCGCAACAACTGCGCGTGGCGTGCTTCGCGATGTGTTGAAACGACACAAGCGCATACCACCTCCTTCGCAAGCCTCGAACCTCTCTACCGTACTGTCTGCCCTAAACGATTATATACCATATCTATTCGCGCTCGATGCGGGTCTAAGCGGTGCAAGTTGTGCGGGAGAAGAGGTCGATCTGGTATTGGTCAAAGAGCTAGAGATTGAATGGCGCTCAACGTTGGGATCCTCACTTCCGGGTCGTGAACCTGCACGAGTAAAGCTCAAGGGCCTGGAGAGCGAGCTATGCTACACACTGTCGACGCTGGCATACGTCTATAGTCTGCAGGCTCGAGCACAGCTTCACACACTCTACAATGCTACCGTGCCCTCGCCCGAGCAACGCGCAACTGCAATCGGTGCTGCTATGAAGCACTTTCTCGATGCAAACTCGATACATACGTATCTGGCCAATCGAGCCGGTCAACACAATTCGCAGCCTGCAGCAGTGGATATCTCGGCGCCGATGCTCGGCGCTCTGGCTGAACTGACCATGGCTGAAGCCACGCTCATCACCGTCCTCAAGGATGACCCATACCCAGCTGTTGTCATAGAAGACAGGAACAAACAGAGCAAGGACTGGATGTTCAGGGGTGTTGAGATACCCAAGGTCCGCGCGCATCTGTTTGCCCGATTGTGTCTTGCTTCCTCCGAGCACGCTGCGAAAGCTCAGGCTATGCTGGGTCGGTCGCCCAAGATCAATGATGAACTCCTTAAATACGTAGATGACTTGAGGCGGACAGCAAAGGGTAAGGCTTGTCGGTTCCTCGCCTGCGATGCCGAGGCAAGCGCCAAAACCGGTGAAGGCATCGCATGGCTGAGAGGCGCGAAGAAGGAACTCGGCTTCGCCTCGTTGGGTGTAGATTCGGACAAGAAGGCTTCTGGGTTTTCCAAGCTCAAGAAGGATTGGCAGGAGAAGAGGGAAGATCGCAAGATTGAAAGGGGCGTAGACTGGGGCACCGATGCAGGCAAGTTTGAAGAGGGACGAATAGTCGACATGCTGCTAAAGAAATGGGAGAAGCAAAACGACACGGTATGTTTGAGCATCCACATGTTGCTTGCTGATTTGACCTTGTATTGTAGGTTGGCGTGCAAGTGATTCCGCCGTCTGAGCCACTGTTGGCAAGTATGCCGTCAGGACGTGAATACCACACCACCAAGATGTTCATCGTCCCTGCTCTCGACGAAGACGCTCTTGTGCGTATGAGGGCGCCGCCAGACCCCAGTGAAACATTCAATGGCGCCGAAGACGACAGCGCAGATGAAGACGACCCGACTCCGCCTGTAGGTGCGTTTCCGGGGTCCAAGTCTGATTATGCGCCGAACACGAATTATTATTGATTGCGAATGTCGAGACGCGTCTCGCTCCTCGTCGGATATTCACGTTCGATAGGCTTGACTTTCGTGGACGAAACATGTGGAGACGCAAACACGCCATTTGGAGGGGATACGGCAGATGCTTATCACAGCCACGAACGCCCTGTGGAACCCCACATGCGGGACCGCTGAACGGAAACCTATACCCCGTACGGCATGTCCAGCCGCAGAAGAGCGATTGTTTGGCTTGGACCCTAGGGTCATGGTGTGCAGGTCAAGGGCGTAGATAACGGCATTACTTCCAAGTACCAATAGACCCGAACCTTCACATCCAAGATACGCCACAACACAGCCTTTCCTTGGTTTTGACAGCTTTGTTTACCAAATTCTGCCCCGCATCCAGTGATATGCTGTACTGCGCTAATCAGATCCTGCAGTTCTTGCATTTCTAGCGTACAGAGGTGGGCGGCTTTGCTATAGCGCTCCGCTCGCGTGCCCTGTTCTACCCACACCGTTTCCCCTCGGTCAAAGTTACGCTAGACGATCGCCTAACCCTCCACGTTCACACTGATAAAGAGATAGCGATAGCATGTCATGCACTCCAGTGTCATTCGTCCACGCACCATGTTTATCGTCCCTCAAAGTAAGTCTTCTCTTGCATCCTGTTGTCTACGCGCGGAATATCCGCGCACTCGCTCAAAGTCCGAAAATGCGTCTTGGTATGTATGGCGGGTTTTGATCTGGATGGGGGTGTATCTGGTGTAACAGTATATAGACTTTACACCGCTTATGGTCTTTTGATGTGGCAGCACAAGCAAAGTTTCAGTTCCTTCTGACGCACTTCACCACCCACCACGCATGCATAGGCATATTCTGGATCAACAACCATGATCAATCAACAACGCCGGTCCGTGGGCCAAGAGCCCGTCACCTCTGTTCTCCCGGATGGCGATGTACCATACGATCCAACGCACTCGTTCGACCCCGACGAGGAAGCGCTGGCTGCGCTTGGTTACAAGTCGGAGTTTAAGCGCGAGTTCTCCCTCTTTACCACCTTTTGCGTTAGTTTCGCCATATTGGGCTTACTCCCTAGTTTCGCGTCGACGCTTTACTATGGCATGGGGTATGCAGGGACAGCGGGTATGACGTGGGGATGGCCTCTGGCTATGATTGGCATCCAATGCGTAGCCATGGGCATGGCCGAGCTGTGTAGCAGTATGCCTACGAGCGGCGGCTTGTACTATGCTTCTGCTGTACTGGCACCTGGTAAATGGGGACCGTTTGCCGCATGGCTTACTGGATGGAGTAATTGGCTGTGTCAGATTACTGGGGCACCGTCTGGCAAGTATACCTGTTACATGTTTTAGTCTTGAATTCGGGCATGCAACTGACTTTCTGGCCAGTCAACTACGGGGCTGCGGCTATGATACTTGCTGCCGCCAGCATCAACGACCCGTCGTACGTACCAACCGACTACCAGACTTTCCTCCTCACCGTCCTTCTCATGATCATTCATGCCGCGCTTTCATCCATGCCAACTCGATGGCTTGCAACGTTCAACTCTGTGGGCTCGACGTTCAATTTCGTTGCTCTTGTCGTCGTCATCATCATGATTCCAGCGGGAACTGACCGTGAGGACCGCGGCCTCCCTCGCTTTACCCCATCAAGCGAGGTCTGGGGCACCATCTATGAGGGTACATCTTTCCCACCTGGTATCTCCGTCTTGATGAGCTTTATCGGCGTCATCTGGACCATGTCGGGCTACGATGCGGCTTTCCATTTGGCAGAGGAGTGCTCCAACGCCAACATCGCTTCTCCACGCGCTATCGTCATGACGGCTGCTACCGGTGGTATTTTCGGCTGGTTCCTACAGCTCGTGGTCGCATATACGGTCGTTGACATTGGAGCTGTTCTCGAGTCCGATCTGGGCCAGCCTTTTGCTGCTTACCTCATGCAGTGTATGTCCCAGAAGATGACGCTGGCAATCCTCGCAATGACCATCATGGCGGCATTTTCCATGGGACAGGGATGCATGATTGCCGCGAGCAGGGTAACTTTTGCGTACGCGCGTGATGATTGCTTCCCACTTTCAAAATACTGGAAGCGTGTCAACAAGTACACGCAGACACCTGTGAATGCTGTGTGGTTCAACGCTGCGATTGGCATTTGCTGCTTACTGCTTATTTTTGGCGGCCAGTTGGCTATTGGTGCCTTGTTCTCGATTGGCGCAATTGCGGCTTTTGTGTGAGTAGCGTAACCAACCTTTCCACCACAAAAGGTGTTTTTTTTACACCAGCAATTCTCGCTAACACGAAGAAAACAGCGCTTTCTCCATCCCAATCTTCCTCCGCGTCGCTTTTGTCGGAAACAACTTCCGGCCTGGTCCATGGCACTTGGGCAAGTGGTCCACGGTTATTGGCAGTGTTGGGTGCTCCTTCGTCTTGCTCATGATACCTATCCTCTGCTTTCCCAGCGCCACTGGAAATGATTTGACGTATGTTGTCGGCCTATCCCACCACTCCTCTGATTTATTTTTCACGTCAATCTAATTGTTCAAACAGCTTAGAAGGTATGAACTGGACGTGCGTCGTCTACGGCGGCCCAATGGTCATGGTAACGATTTGGTGGTTCGTCTCCGCGCACAAGTGGTTCAAGGGCCCCAAGGTCAATATCGAACATATGATGCTAGGAGCTGATGGTGTAATCTCCGGTAGGCCTGTATCTGTTCATAGCAAGGATGCAAGTGGCTCCGAGGGTGAGGTCGTGAATGATAAAGGCGTCAAGTCGTGAGATAGACGACGTATAGCGCTCCCATGAGAACAGTATGGTTTATGGTGTACGGTGTACATGTGCTATTGTTACGAAGATATCAGCATTGAACAGTGGTATGTAGGTACGTAGCTATGTCGGTATAGCCTGTTTCTATTTGCAAAAAGTTGATGTTCAAGAAGTTCATATCTCTGATTTCATTCTGATTTTATTTGGTGTACACCCGCAACGTCCGGACCAGAAAGAGGTCGGAGATCAATATGGCCAAGAAGTTAGGGACATCGGGTGTGGTAAGAAAAGAGATGCAGACCGCACAATGAGACTAACTACTGGCCAAGAAAACGAAACGAAAAACCAAGACGGGCAGTACCGTTACAGAAAACTCTTTTCAGCAATGACAAAGGGAATCTTTGTTTCGTTACATGAATCGTGGACATCGCGTGCCATCATCGCTGGCGTGTCGCGTACCTTTAGAGCACCATGATGGATGTACCTAAAGTGGAAAGTTGACCATCAGGGTACCTGATCATGTACCAAGTCACCTAATAGCTGATTGTTATGATACCTTCAAATTGTCTCTCCTAGCAAGTCGTCGAGTTCATGATGCACATCCATGACGTCCTCATCATCGGCGGCGGACCAGCAGGTCTAGCAGCCGCAGCCCGTCTCCGCGAGCACACCCCTTCAGCGACCTTCACCGATGACGAACACCAGCGCTACCACTGGATACGAAAACATGGCCGGAAAATGAGCATCAAGAACTACCGAACCAACAAAGACTCGCTGCCTACTCCGCCCTCAACACCAGAAAGCTCAGACTGTGGATGCGAGCACCAAGCACCACCACAAGAGGCAATAGATATGCTCGTTCTTGACGCCGATGGCGCTGACTGGATGTCGAAATGGAAACGTCTCTTCAAAACATTCCACATCGACTACTTGCGAAGCCCAATGTTCTTTCACGTCGATCCTGCAGATAGAGATGCGCTGCTTGGATATACGTATGAAAAGGAGAGGGAGAAGGATGTTCAAGCGCTGCCAGGTGTTGCAGGCAAGGAAGTCAGTAAACATAAAAAGAAGAAGACACTGAAAGCGCAAGGTAGATTCCTTGGCCGAACGCCTGATGTGGACGAAAGAGATCGGAAGGATTACTTTGTACCGCGTACGGACTTGTTTGATGCACACTGCGAAGCAATCATCCAGCGGTATCGGCTTGGAAGGGATATGCTTCGACAGGAGCGTGTGGTCGATATCGAATACGAGGAAGCTGCTAGCTTTGCAGATGCCGAGCATGACGATAGTGTCTTCTCGGACGATGCATCAGAAGACGACAGGAAGATCTTCCGTGTAAAAACAGACCAAGGCGTGCGTTTTGCGCATCTAGTCATTCTAGCAGTTGGACCTGGAAACGCGCCTTCCATACCACCCGTACCTGGTCTACCGAGTAACGTTGTTCCTCACGAGGGCTTCGCGCACGCCATGCAGATCAAGCAATTCCCGCCGCCACATGTAACGAGTAAGATAAAAGCCCGCCAGACTAGCAGTCTCCTCATCATCGGAGGTGGCCTGACAAGTATCCAACTTGCCGACCTAGCTCTCAAGCGTGGCGTAACCAAAATCTTCCTCCTCATGCGCGGGCCCCTCAAAGTAAAGCACTTCGACGTCGACCTTGAGTGGGTTGGCAAATTTCGCAACTTGAAGCAAGCCGAGTTTTGGACTGCCGACACAGATGAAGGTTCGTAACAAATAACTTTCTTTTTTTCCCCGTATCCCGCCGAAGCTGGAGGCTAACATGTGAACGTTCCCGGTCCAACAGAACGATTCGAAATGATGATGAAAGCCCGTAATGGAGGCAGTATGACGCCTAGATACCGCAAGATTCTCGATGCGCATGTAGCGCGAGGCAAGATTGCGCTACATACGTACACGACGCTCAAGTCGGTGGCTTGGAATCTAGAAGCCAAGACTTGGGTGTGCAAGGTCAATGAGCCAGATGTGGACCTTCCTGCTATTGACTACATTGTCTTTGCAACTGGCATACAGACGGATGTACGCAGTTTACCCTACCTTGACACTATCCAGCGCCAGTACCCTATCAACTACGTCGGCGGCCTGCCGTGCCTGAACGAAGATCTCATGTGGAGAGACGACGTCCCGCTCTTCGCTACCGGGCGACTTGCAGGATTGAGACTTGGACCCGGCGCACCGAATCTGGTTGGGGCGAGAGTGGGTGCTGAGAGGATTGCGTGGAATGTGGACGATGTATTGAGGAAGCTGGGGAGAATGAGTGGAAAGAGAAGACATGAGAGCGATGATGATGGGGATGATAGTGCGGATGAGAAGATGGCTGCGTATGCTGCGGCGAGGGCGAATCGGTTTGACAGCCTGGTCGCGTTGGATGATACTAGAGTATAGAACGTCAGTCTGCGTTTGGGAATATTAATTAACAAGAAGAAAACAAATCAAAGAAGAAAAATCTCTCGGAACACAAGAAGATTCACTTTTTTGGAAGTGAGGAGTATCGGTCTGCCGGATGATGCGGGTGTGTGTTTCTGGTGCCGTTGGCCGTGAAAAAAAAGGGCATGTATTACTGAACACCAGCTCCACACTCCGACTGTGGTGCTGAAGTATGAATAGTAATTGAATTCAGCCGTGCTGAATAGTAAACACCTGCTTCTCAAAACACGGTAGTGGGAGATAACCGAGGTAATTGTCCACTGAACGAGATGATCAGTAATCGAACAGACAGCTGTGCACACTAACTCACGACATCGATCATACTAGGATAACAACGCAGGTGGCTGAAGTATTCCTGATGGAACGAATTGAACACCATGCTAGCAGCAAGGCTTCACTGCTCATGTACATGCGCAAGGTCTGACTAAGCCATGGAGACGAAGGCAGTTTTGGGTGTTGGACAATCGTATGTGCATCTGGAGATTTGCCTAATGCAGATTGTTGGCTGAAATATAGGGCGGGCAATGGAAATCTACTACATGACCAGGATTCTTCCTCAATATGCAACTGCTGGCAATACCTGCGCTTATGATGCCACATGGCTCTGTCACTTGAAGGCGCTTGACGATTACTACACATGCCGAGATGGTATGTCTCACTCGCTTCCCGAGGATGCCCAAAAAGGATCGAATGGGAGGATGGCTGCTGGAGAATGTATAAAGACGCCCTGTAGCCCGCGATGCAATACACTACCACCCCACAAGTCAAGAATCATTTTACAACCAAGCAGACATGTCAGAATACACAGTATACCGCGGTGTAGAGGGGGCGATCAAGCCATGCTCCGTCTCCAAGCCTAAACTCGGACCAAAAGACATACTCGTCAAGATCACGCACACTGGTGTCTGCGCCACCGACCTAGCCTACATGCCCCATGGCATCGCTCTCGGCCACGAAGGCGTCGGGATTGTCGAAGCCATTGGAAGCGGCGTAACACAGTTCAAGGTCGGGGAGCGAGCCGGAGGAGGATACCACCGCGAGTCCTGCGGCCACTGCACATACTGTCTTTCCGGCCAGGATATCTGGTGCTATGAGCGCAGCATCTTCGGGGAGAAGGATTACAACAACGGTACTTTTGGCGAGTATTACATTGGAAAAGAGGCGTACCTGCACAGGATTCCCGACAACATGGCTAGCGAACATGCGGCTCCGCTTCAGTGCGCAGGAGCTACGACGTACAACGCGTTGGTGTCTGTTGTGAAGCCAGGAGAGCGGGTAGGCATCATGGGTATTGGGGGTCTCGGTCATCTTGCTATTCAGTTTGCTCGTAAGCTTGGATCTGAAGTTGTTGTCTTCAGTACGAGCAAGAGCAAGGAGGAAGAGGCGAGGCAGCTTGGGGCCTCGGAGTTCTACCTACTCGATGAGCTTGCAAAGTTGCCTAGGCCAGTCAGCACGCTGGTCGTTGCTGGAAGCAAGTATCCCGACTGGAAGAAGCAAGTTCACTTCATCATGCCGCTTTGATTCTTTCCTAACATGCTTCCTAGATTCATGACCAAGGACGTTTTGGCGAGAGCAGGCAATGTGATTCCATTGGTTGCTCCTCACGCACCCCTTGAGCTCCCGTAAGTGTCAAGCCCCTGTAATCAAAACACAGAATTGCTAAAAGCCTCCAACAGTGCGTTTGAGATGTTCTTCGCTGGATACAGTGTTCGCTCTAGCCTCGTCGCTTCCCGGGCCAAGCACGACGAGATGCTGCAATTCGCAGCGACCCACGACGTGAAGCCTTGGGTCGAAAACTTTGAGCTGAGCGAGTCTGGCATTGCAGAAGTTGCGGAGAAGCTCCAGGCGAATAAGCTCCGGTATCGCGGAGTTTTGGTAGCAAAGGATGCATCGACTAGCTAGGTAGGCTGCGGTTCGACATGAGAAACTCAAACTGTGTGAATTTATTTCTTCTCGCACATGACGACCATTAGAAAGAGATTGAAGAATACCAGGGATTGCTGAGTAATCTGTCGAAGCCATCCGGTGCACTACCTACGACTCTTGAATGCATGTGCACAAGCTGCCCTCGGGGCGTTGATCCAGAAATTCGGTTGACGCACTGCTCATACTATAACACTAATTGAGGCCTACCAGGCTAGCATACATGCCTCCATGTGTGCGCACGATTTGCGATGTAATTGCGCTCATGTAGTCGATGTCTCGAATGTCGACGCGCTCCAGGGCTGCTGGGGCTATCCGATACCGAGGCCGTTAAACTGGGTTACGGTATCGGCTAGCTGCATATCTGCACCTTTCCATCCATCCATTGTCATCGCAACAACCATCTTCCCCCCATACCCATAGACACCAATGGTTTCAGGCGGCAATGTAAGCCACCCAAATGAGCATGATGAGCTCTTATTGATAGCATCCCCAGGATAAGAACGTACCCGCGGTAGTGTCCCTGGTAGCCGGCGGCATTGCTGGCGGCGTAGAAAGTTTTCTCTCGGTATGCCCCCAAAGCGGTATCCCGGCCAATGTCGCGCGACTTACGTGTTTGCCCGTGTGCAGTATCCGATGGAGTTTGCGAAGACGAGGGTACAATTAAGGCAAGACAAAGGCATACCAACGCCGAGGAATCCTTTCCTCGTCGTCACGCAGGTGTATCAGAATGAAGGCATCAGAGCGCTCTACAAGGGGTGCGGCGCGCTTGTGTTTGTAAGTGTAGCATCTCTCTCTCTCTTCATGTCACCTGATCTGCACGCCTTGCTGTCACAACGACCTGACATGCTTGTTCGGAATGACACTGCGTGTTAAAAGTAGCGAGACTGAGACTATGACAGGGATCGGTCGGCAAAGATGCTGTGAGATTTGTTTTCTTCGACCAAATCAAGTTGTCCTTTGCAGACCCAGAAACCGGCACACTCTCGCCTCTTCGCAATCTACTGGCCGGCATGTCTGCTGGAGTAGTCGCATCCATCACTGCCGTGACGCCAACAGAGCGCATCAAAACCGCCTTGATAGACGACGCGAGGAATGAAAGGCGCTTCCGTTCTGGCTTCCACGCCACCACGACAATCTGGAAAGAACACGGTATCCGGGGCCTGTACCGCGGCTTTGCAGGAACGACGCTCAAGCAAGCATTTGCCACGGCCTTTAGAATGGGCACGTACAACATTCTCAAAGATTTTGAAAAGACGCGGAATATCGAGCAAAACACTGCCGTCAACTTTGCAAACGGCGCTGTGGCTGGTATCGTCACAACGCTGTCTACCCAGCCTTTCGACGTCATCAAGACACGGTCGCAGAGCGCAAAAGGAACGACCACGGCCGAGGCCATCAAGAGTGTCTTGTTGGATTATGGCATCCGTGGATTCTGGAAAGGCACGACAATGAGATTGGGTAGGACGGTGTTTAGTGGTGGTATATTGTTCACCAGCTATGAGGCGGCTCTCAAGATCATCCTGCCACTATATCCTGGGGCGAAGCAGGATTAAGCTTTGTAGGCCGAGTTTATGTGCATAATGGCTTTAGACTGCAGAATGAAGAATCCTAAGAAGACTTGGTATCTCACCTTTTGCTGCATCGTATGATGGAAGTTTGACAGTGGAGCAGAGCGCCTAATTTGCTGATATACTAGAAGCTAGGCCCTGCACACATTGTATTGAACTTGATGCTACCAGTACCGTTGAAACTCCAGGTAAGGCTAATCCCATGTTGTACGTGAGCATAGGGATTGGGCTGCGATGTGGTCACTTTCTCTCTTATTCTCATCGTGAACTAGAATCCATTTCTTGACATTTGAGATGGACAAGACGAGCAGGAGTTGGTCCCAAATGCATGTAACTTTACAATGAACGATGCTCCATGTGACACAGGTCCTAATGCTCTTATATCCTAACATGATCCACGGGC